>ERZ1740067.2240-NODE-2240-length-12001-cov-4.653524_pt1 | contig 12001 bp, 11 predicted proteins | sample MGYA00581736_ERZ1740067 | MGnify/ENA primary metagenome ERZ1740067 (study PRJEB43018, sample SAMN04849236) | marine metagenome | isolation source: floating plastic debris | place: Pacific Ocean | collected 2008-08-27 | study: EMG produced TPA metagenomics... | reverse complement strand
CACCTCTCTCCATCTTCCCGACGCGCTTTTATCACATGGCGCCAAGACGTGTCTAAGGCGCGTCATAGCGTCGGACACCCAAAAAGGGTGGGGCGGTCGTTTGGCGAGCGCACTGGTTGGCGAGATCGGACAAGAAGATACGTCCGGCGCTCGTTCCACTGTCGGTTCAACGCCTTTTTTCGGGTCTAACCCTGCAAAAGCTGAAGCCAATACACACATTACCAATTGCTTCGCTGGCGTAGAAGAGATCGTCACCTGTGATGGGCTTGATTACTGGAATCGCACTGAAAACGCGCGCTCCATAACCAAGAGCCAGCGAGCTGTATTATTTGATGCGAACGCCTCGGCGTTGCATCGTCAGCTGAGCTTGGTGGCGACGGAAATACTGGTCGGCGCCCGCTCTGGATTGGGGCGCCAAATCTTTTTCTGCGAAATGGGCGGGTTTGACACGCACGATGGTGCATCAATTTCCCATGATGATTCGCTGTCAACTTTAGCAAATGCAATGTCCGCATTTCACGCAACGCTTGAGGAGCTGCAAATTGCCGACAGCGTGGTGACATTCACTGCATCTGAGTTCGGCCGGTCGCTTGACGCCGATGGTGCAGGCTCAGGCCACGGCTGGGGCGGTCATCATTTCGTGATGGGTAAGCCAGTAACGCCTAAGGGAATTCTGGGCCGCTTGCCGTCTTATGAAGCAGGGGCGGAAGATGATGCCGGCGATGGCAGGCTCATTCCTGACGTGTCCGTCGAGCAATATGCATCCATCTTTGCCCGCTGGATGGATTTGCCTGTGTCGGATTTGAGCCGGGTATATCCGGCCATTGGCCGATTTGATGTGCCGGTAAGCTCGATTTTAGCGTGATTTATCCGGTGCGCATGCTGTGAAACGGCACCCCCAGCTATTTGTTTTAACCCATTAAGAATCAAAGGGTCGTGAAGGAGGAGTAAATACTATGTTTGGAAGTTATGAACCACGTTTGAGAACAAGGTCATCAAGTGCGGATTGGTTGCCTGATTTTCCCAACGCGCCGGATTTTCGGTTTAACTATCATAAGTTGTTGAACGATTGTTTGCAGGCGGGAAATTCTATCGGTACCGCTGGTGCGAACAACAAAGTTGCGATTGTCGGTGGCGGTGTGACAGGCTTGACGGCAGCGCGCGAGCTGTTCCGTTCGGGTTTTGACGTGACCATCTTCGAGGCAAGTGATCGCCTTGGCGGCCGTCTTTACACAGAGGCGATTTCAGGCGACCCTAATAACGGTCTTGAAATGGGTGCAATGCGCTTCCCGTTCTTTAACGGCGACGCAACAACCGCAGCCCAGTCGACAAATTCGGTCATGTCCTACTACCTGAATTTTGATCAGCTATCTACCAACTCTACCAGTGCAGAATTAGCTGACTTTCCAAACCCAGGCGCCGCGCCTGGTGGCACAGGAATTTACATTAATCAAGGGTATGGCCCTAATGGTGACTTTAGCAGTAAGCAATTGATTAGTTGGGATCAGGGTCAAGATCCAGATGATCCCGATATTCAAGCAGTCAGTCAAAAATTAACTACGTTCTTAAACTTTGTGACGGCTGCCATCAGTCCTGTCTATGTCCAGCCTGACACCGGGTCTGGACTTGGTGCATGGAACACGATGTGGACGAAAATCGCCAATAATTATGAGAAAATGACCTTCGAAGATTTGGTGCGGACCCCGGTAACGAACCAATATCAAAATGATGGTTGGTTTGGTGGCCTGGGCATGAGTGATGCTGAAAGCGCAATACTGGCAGCCATAGGCACTGGTGATGGCAGTTGGGGTGCGTTTTATAATATTGGTGCAATGTGGTGGATGCGCTGTACGCTGTTTGGCTTCAGTAGTGACTTGCAGATTGTGCGCGGGCTCTCTAACGCAAGCAGTCTACCCTTTTATGGCTCCGGCTCGATAACCGACACCGCCGGTACCGCCGTTGATGGACCGTTATATCGAGGCATTCAATCTCTGTGCGAACAGCTATTCTATCTCAGAGCGCCGGGAGCCTCCCAGTCCCTTTATGAAGCCAGAGTTACTGGAAGCGGGTGCGAAATCTATGTGCGATCGCCCGTAACCGGAATAACAAAAACGGGTAGCAACACGATTTCAGTTGACGCAGCAGGAGGCCATGGTGGGACCTTTAACCATGTGATTGTAACGGCTCCGATATGGGCGGCAGAACTGTCAATCGATTTTGACGGCTTTGACCTCAGCACGGAGTTGCCAACCCAGGTCACATCCGCTCTTGGTTCGCAGCATATCATCGCCAGCGCTAAAGTGTTTTTCCCGCTGGAGAAGCCTTTTTGGAAGTTCAGTACTATCCCGCAAATTTTGGTTACAGATACTGCAGTGCAGGATGCCTACGGTTTAAGCTGGGATGATGGGGATACCGGTGGGGCACTCCTTGGTAGCTATACGTGGGAGGATGATGCACGCAAGCTTATCGCAACGAGTGATGCTGACCTTGCAGCTATGGTGAAAGATGGTCTGAATAAGGTTTATCAAGAAACGCTTGGGGTAACGATAGATCAGTTCCTCGATGATTCTAAAGATCCTGTCATTCTCCATTGGTTGCTGCAACCCACCATCCGCGGCTGCGCAAAACTGTATCGTGCCCGTGACTGGACGAATAACTATGCATTGCTGTCCTACAATCAGGAGTACTCTGCGCAATCAAATATGTATTTCGCTGGTGAAAGTTATGACGTTGAGGGCGGGTGGACAGAGCCTGCGCTAAGAGGCGGTTTGGATGCGACCATACACGTCATCAACAACTCCGGCGGGTCCTTTAACAACCTATTTAGTTTCTCGGATTATCCGGAGTTTCTAACGGAGGCGCAGTTTACTCCAGATCATGTATACCCGCAGTCATCAGGGTCATAACCCACAATAAATCCAGGACAAGTAGTTTTCGCCAGGATTTTCTGTCAACCAGGATCAAAAAACAGTCACCCTATCGGGGTGGCTGTTTTTCATGTCCGAACGGCTATCAGACCAGCAACTGCTGAAAGGGGTCGTCTGCATAAAAATATAACAGCAGTGTGACGGGAGCCGGGGGAATGGCAGCCGATTTTAAAGTAGAGGTGTTTAGTACCGGTGTTGGGCGTGTTGCTAGGCTCTCGCCAAGAAACCAATGCCGGATCGTTTTCTCATCTTGGTCTCGCGCGCGCCAATGGTATATCGCGCTTAATGTTCTGGACGGGGATTTCGCCGCCGCCGGGGCACCTGCATTCACATATGTATGGACCACGCAGATGCGCTTAAAATCAAAAATACAGGAAAAGCGACTTTTGCGCGGTGATTACAATCCCGCGTCACATATAAAAACAAGGTTTAAGTTCAACCATGGGTCTTTCACTTTTTTCGATCTCATGACACATTTATGCGGTTTATACACTATTAGTGACCGTCATGTCTGAAGAGGGCTCATCGACGCTTGAGGCTGCGCTTGCGCAGGCGGAACTGCTATCGCCGGAGCTTTTAGAGCGTGCCAAACGGGTTGGCCGTGAAACGCGCACGCCGCTGATTGCTTCGCTGACCCGGCTTGGCCTGATGCGCGAGGAAGATCTGGCCCATTGGCTTGCCGAAGAGACAGGCGTTGCGCGCTGGGCCTTGGGCGATGGGCATGGCATTCCGGCCCTTCCCGCTGATGCGAATATGACGTTTTTGAAAGCAAAGCCTGCCCTGTTTTTAGAAGCTGACGGCAGCAAATGGCGCCTTGTCGTTACCGATCCAACCGATGAGAGTCTGATTGCTGCGCTCAAATTCACAGTAAACAAACCTGCTGATATTCTGATCGGCACCGAGGCCGACATTTTGTCGGCGCTTTCTCAACTAAGCGATGATGAAGATCAGCAAGGGCTTTCGGTTGCTGCCGCAATTGAAGTAATTGGTAGTGCGTCTGAAAGCGATGATATTTCCGCTTTGCAGGATTTAAACTCTGATGCGCCCGCCATTCGCGCTGTTAATAAAATCATATCAGATGCGGTCGAGCAGCATGCCTCCGACATTCATATTGAACCGCTAGAGCGTTCGGTCGTTGTGCGCTATCGCTCCGATGGCATGCTGCGCGAAATACTGTCACTTGGTCAGGGCATGGCAAGCGCGCTGGTCTCGCGCATTAAAGTGATGGCCAAGCTCGATATTGCGGAAAAGCGGCTGCCGCAGGACGGCCGGATACGCACATCCATTCGCGGCCAGAATGTCGATCTACGCGTGTCCACATCGCCAACGATTTATGGGGAAAGCGTGGTGCTGCGGATATTGGGGCGCTCGACAACGCCGCTCGACCTGACAGAACTGGGGCTGCCAGACCTGTCCGTTCAGCATATGCAAAAAGCGCTTGCACGGCCCAATGGCATTATTTTGGTCACCGGGCCAACGGGCTCAGGCAAGACAACTACGCTTTATGCCGCTCTCAATAAACTGCATACGCCAGATACCAAAATACTGACGGTTGAAGACCCAATAGAATATCTGATGCCAGGCATTAATCAGGTCCAGGTCAAACCGGATATTGGATTGACGTATGCAAAGGCGCTGCGCTCTTTTCTGCGCCAGGACCCGGACGTGATGATGGTTGGTGAAATCCGCGATAAAGAAACCGCCGATATTGCCATTCGCGCTGCGCTTACAGGCCATTTGGTGCTCTCCACGTTGCATACAAATTCAGCGCTTGGCGCCATAACGCGCCTTGTGGATATGGGCATCGAGCCGTTTTTGATTGCCAACACGTTGGTGCTGAGTGTCGGGCAACGCCTGGTGCGCCAGCTTTGCGGGCAGTGCAAGATAAAACGCGCGCCTCGCCATGCCGAGCAGCAAGTGTTTGAGAGCCATATGGGCCTCGTTCCAAATTTCGTTTTTGATAAAGGTGGCTGTCCCGCGTGTCAGCAAACCGGATTTTCAGGGCGCATACCGATCATTGAAACAACACCGATTGATGACCAGCTGGCACACATCATCACACAAACGGCAAGCGAAGCACAGATGAACAGCTATGCGCAGGAACAAGGCTATAAAAGCTTGTTTGCGGACGGATTATCGCGCGTTGCCAATGGTTTGACGACGATCTCTGAAGTCGAGCGCGCAGCCCTTGGAACTGCGCAATGAAACGCTATGAATATAGTGCTGCAAATCCCGCTGGGGATGTGGACAATGACATTGTTAAAGCGCAATCTAAATCGGATGCCGCGCGGCTTTTACTTGCAAGAGGCAAAACACCTCTTCGAATCACAGAAGTGCGAGAAGGCCTGTTGGCACGATTAAACCGCGAGGTTGATTGGGGCGGCAAGCCAAATGCACGTCAGCTTACTTTTCTCACCCAGCAACTCAGCGCGCTTCTTGATGCGAATTTGGATTTAGAACAAGCGCTTGATGTCTTGGCCGATCAAATTGATGAAAAAGCGCCAAAGCGTTTCATTGAGCGCCTCTTGGGACATGTTCGCGAAGGCCAGTCGCTTGCAAGCGCATTAGAACAAGAAAAGAAAACGCCTGAATTTTACAACGGAATTGTGCGCGCCGCCCAAGAAGGGGGCAATTTGGCGCCGGCCTTTTCAGACCTGGCAGATTATCTTGAGCGCGCCGATGAAGTTCGGCAAAAAATGGTCAGCGCCCTGATTTATCCGGCTGTTGTGCTGATGACGGTTTTTGTCGCTATTCTTATCATATTGCTTGCTGTTATCCCGGAGTTCGAGCCTGTCTTTCAAGGTCAAGAAGATCAGCTTCCAGGCCTGACACAGGTTGTTTTAGCGCTGTCCCGGTCACTTAATAACCATGGGGTGCTGATTTTCTGCGGGCTCCTCATGTGCGTCATTGCATCTGCAGCGTCTTTTAAAACATCACAGGCGCGCCAATTGCTCGATGGTTTTGTTTTAAGCCGCGCTCCGTTTTCTGCGCTCACCTATCAAACGATTATTGCGCCCATTCTTCGAGTCTTGGGATCGATGCTCCGCTCGGGCGTGCCGCTTGCAACTGCGGTAGAGCTGGCAAGCACTGCAACGCAGAATATGGCAGTAAGAGCTCAATTGCATGAGGCAGCACAGGCTGTGAGGGAAGGGCGCTCCCTTCATTCAATCTTGTCGACATTCGCGGGCTTTCCAAAAACAGCGCTTCACTTGCTGCGTGTTGGGGAAGAAACAGCACAGCTTGATGTGCTTGCGATCAAGGCAAGCGCTATTTTGACGTTTAACACACGCACGAAAATAGACCGCCTCATGGCGCTATTGAACCCTCTTGCGACCATTGTTTTAGGCATCATCGTTGCTGCTTTAGTGGGCGCCGTGATGCTTGGTATTCTCAGTGTAAATGACTTAGCGCGGTAGGCAATAACTGGTAAAAAATGAAATACACAACACTTAAAACTACTCACGCGGCGAAGAAAAAATCTCCGTAGCTGACACCCATCCGTGCAGTTGCGATGATAATGCTGCTTTTGCAGTCCCTTCACCAAATATTGTTTCAAGAGTGATATGAAAAAATTACGGTCATTTATTTGCAGGCCTCAAAGACGCCGTTCGCAGTCCGGCTACACGCTTTTGGAGTTACTGGTTGTGCTGGTCGTTTTGGGATTGCTTGCTGCAATTGCAACGCCGCAGTTGCTACGGTTGCTTGGCGGCGCCAAATCAGACGCGGCGCAAGTGCAGCTCGACGCGCTTAGTGCCAGCCTGGAATACTATTTCTTGGATATGGGCGCATATCCAACGCAAGATCAAGGACTGACGGCGCTGTGGCAAAGGCCCGGAGAGTCCAGCGGTTGGAATGGGCCTTATGTGCAAAAACAATCCCAATTGGAGGATCCGTGGGGACGCGCCTATATCTACCGATTTTCTTCCGACACCGGCAATGCCGAGCTTGTCACTCTCGGTGCGGACGGAAAAGAGGGCGGACAGGGGGAAAATGCAGATTTATCAAACCGGCCATCTTCTGAATAGAAAGCAGCGCGGCTATACCTTGATTGAGGTATTGGTGACGGTAACCGTCATGGCGTTGGTTTCAGGCGCCATGGTCAGTGCAGGTGTGCGCAGCAACGACCGGCTAAAGATTAGACGAGCCGTGCAAGATTTAGCGGCGCTGTTGGACAGTGAGCAGCGGCACGCACGCTTTTCCGGCGCGGTGCAGACAATAGAACTGATCGGCAATCAGCTTTATAAATCAGGGGAGGATATTTTCGAAATACCGGCGACAATTGATGTGTCAGCCAAGGCAGAAGATCAGGTGTCCAGGGTACAGCGCATAGAGTTTTATCCCGATGGGTCGGTACACGCGCCAGTTATCATAGTGTCCGCAAATTCAGTGTTGAAAGAGATACGCATCGGCGCGCTCTCGGGCCAAGTGCAGGTGACAACTGATGCACAATAGAGTACACCAATCCAAAGCGGGCTTCACGTTGCTTGAAGTGCTCATTGCGCTTGTTATTGCAGGGCTCACCTTATCGATTGTCGTGCCGACTGTGCTGAATGGATATCGGCAAACGCGGCAATCTGATGCAAAACTTGCTGCCATATCTTTGGGCCGGCAGGTCATGCTCGAAGTCATGAATCGCAAAAACCTGACCACCCTGCCTCAATTCGGTGAAGTTGAAGAGATGCGCTGGACCATAGGTTTACGTTGGCAGAAGCGGGTTGCTCAGCTGCAGTTGATTGAGGTGTCTGTGACCATCTCCGATGTATCAACATCTCAAATATTGGCTGAACTGACATCTCAAAAAATGCATGTTGTCGGCTGATGGGTCAGCGCGGCTTCACACTTATGGAAGTTATCGTCGCGCTTGCCGTGGGCAGCTTATTGATTGCGATGACCAGCGCATCGGTCGCAACAAATCGCAAACGCTGGGATGAGACAAATTCGCTATATGAAGCGACAATTTTCAAAACCCGTTTAGAGACCCTTTTAGTTGAAAAGCTGGAATCCGCCGTTGCATTCGACCCAATTGCGGTGGGGGATTTTTTCGTCGGCCAGCCAAACCAGTTCAGCTTTCTCGCGCCAGCGCCATTAGTGATGCCGGGCATCGGTATCGCCCGCTATCGGCTTATGATTGGTAGACATTCGGATGGCCAATTCGGCTTGATAATGGATGTTGCTCAAAATTTGACCGGCGCTGAACCAATGATAAGCGAATTACTGGCACCTAATGTAACAAATCTGGAAATTTCCTATGGCGACCCATCAAATGGGGGCCTCCAATTCGCACCAAACTGGGCATTTTCAGATCGCTTGCCCGCCTTGGTAAAAATTCAAATCACCACCGATGACCAAACGCCCCGGGTGCTTATTTTCACAGCGCAAACCAAAGCCAACCTGGATAGCCGCTGCCTCTTCGATCCTGTGAGCAGGAGCTGCAGGATATGAACCTAAGTTATCTGCAGATCAGCCAATCACGAAAACACGTCAGCGATTTTCTGAATTGGTGGTTTGACGAACTTGCCGGGCTTGTTCCAAGCCGCGTTAAAAATCGCAGGGCAAAGCAGTTCGCAAGACTGATTTTTGGTGAGCATACGCGGTTTGAAGCGCCCAATGATACCGGCGCATATGATTGCATTCTAAAAGCCGATACGCAGTCGCTCAGTGAATCTGAGTGGGCGGAAATTGGCGCATATACTCAAAGCAATGGCCTCAATATTACACTTGACCCGCGCGACATTCTATTCTTGCAGATACATCTGCCCCTCAAAGCAAGCGCGCATCTTGAAGAAGCGATAGATTTTCAACTTCTGCAGGAATCACCCTTGAAGACCGGGTGCGCGGAATATGCATATCGCACATTGGATAAAAGAAAGTCGGTCAAAGGAATTGATGTCCGCATTGCGGTTGTCAGGAGGGAATTGTTGGAAGACATACGCAGGCAAATCACGGCCAGAGGCATCTCCAACGCAAGCATTGAAGCGAAAGAAGAAAACCACAGCTACAGGTTCAACACAGATACCCGGTCTTCCAAACTGGCACTTTCCCATGGTTTGCAGCGTGGTTTATTGGCGAGCTTATTTCTGATCCCACTTTTCACGGTGCTCGCTTTAATCACAATAGGCAAATACCTGATCTCGGACCTTAATGAAGACATTGAGCAGCTCAAAGCGGATTTGCAAGGCCAACTGGTAATCGCAAAGCGCCAGGCGGTGATAAGCAGCGCGGGGCAAACGCTCACAGAAATTGCGGACAGACCGAGCGTTACCGCCATACTTGACGTCCTGGCTGTATCCATTCCCAATGACAGCTGGCTGTCAAGCATCAGTGTGTCAGGCGATGTCGTTATCCTCAATGGAACCTCGCCGGATGCAAATGCGGTTGCCGCTGCTCTGAGATCACATCAAGCGTTCGCTGCGGTCTCTCTGGATGAAATAGGCCGCCGGCAAAACACCTCCAGCGTTCCCAGTTTCCGCATAACCGCGCGTGTGAGCGGTGCGCCGAAATGATGAACAATTTCGCACCCGAACTTCGCAAGATCATTGCGGTTACTTTGCTCGTCGCCGTTATTACTGGCATACTGAGTTTTATCATCGCACCAATAGCCAGCGCCCTTAACACCACAAGCGAGGACTTATCATCAAAGCGCTTCGAAAAAGCGCGATTGCTTGCCATTGCCTCGCGCCCAGAACCTGAATTGCAGAACAACCAGCTGTTAACTGGGTTGATGCAGGCCAAGTTAAATGGCCAAAATGCGGACATAGCGCAAGCTGAACTGCAATCGATCATCACCCGGATAGCTAATCGGTCAGATGTTGTGCTCACCAGCATTAGGCTTGGGCCGATTGACGCGCACGGACCTTATTCGGTTCCTGTCATTGAGTTTGTCGGAACAGCAAAGGAACAAGATTTTGTCCGTTTCTTGGATGCCATATCTACGCAACCCAAGCTCATACGCATCAAGGAACTATCGATACGCGCCAGCCAAGTTTACCGACAAAATTCAAAAGGCATTGACGTTAATATTCAGCTCGCTGGGTATTGGATACAGCCTCGCGACTTAGGCCAAGACGTACCAAAATGAATAGTACTATAAAAATTTTCTTAGCAGCAAATGCCATCATCCTCATATTGGGTGCTTTATTTTCCGTCATGTATTTAGCCTCTGATGAGACACATATTGTTGATAATTTTATTGATAGAAATCTGTCTGATGACTCTCTCGATCAGGCGATAAATACCATAAAATCGCGCCCGCAAGCGCTCAAGAAGATTGCACTGTTCAACCCAGCGCGCAGCTACCCACAGGTCGAAAAATATGTTCCTCAAGAGGCCGCGCCAGCGTCTGGGCAAAGCACGTCTTTTGCGCCTGTGCCGAAAATAAACGGTGTCATACTTTCAGGGGACGGCAGCTTAGCGTTGATTTTTGACGAAATGGCAACCGCGCAATCTTGGTTGCAGATTGGTAGCGCGCACAACGGCTGGACCTTGGTGTCTGTGACCGAAAATATGGCAACCTGGTCAAGAGATGGGGTTGAGCAAAGCACGTCTGTGAGAGGGACGGACAAGTAAGTGCGACGATACCGTTTCGTTTTTTTCCTCGTTACATTGAGCCTGTTTGCGGGATGCGCAGGGTATTCCAAGGGCCCTCTGACAAACCCAAATATTCGACTCAAAGACAGCTTAGATACCTCAACACCCGATGATGTGTCACAAGCACCTCAAGTAACACCCTTGCAAACAGAATATTTTGGCGGCGAAGGATCTTCCGGACCGCGTACAGCGCGCGCCTCCGAGACGATTGAGTATGATGAAGACGGGATCGAGCTTAACTTTGAAAATGCAGATATCAGGCGCATTACGGATGGCATTTTAGGCGACATTCTTAAATACGACTATTGGATTGACCCCGGTGTTCAAGGTCGCACGACATTGCGCACAGGACGGCCGGTTACGCGCGAATCCCTTGTTCCAGCTCTAGAAGCGGCCCTGGCGCAAGTCGGCGCGGCTATTGTTGTTACAAACGGGCAATATCAGATCATGCCGATAGCAGCGGCAAGATCACGTGTTTCTAATATCACTCTTCGATCGCCGGGCAGTCGGCGTTTCCTGCCAGGATATGCGACCGAGATTATTCCGCTGCGTTTTGTAAAGGCAAGTGAGGTTGAAAAAATACTTCGCCCGCTGAGCGGTAACGGCAGTATTGTGCAAACCGACGACATTCGAAACCACATCATTATTGCTGGAACTGCATCTGATCGCGCGAATATGGTTCAAGTGATCGACAGTTTTGATGTGGACTGGATAGAAGGGATGACATTCGCCTTGTATCGGCTGCAAAACGTTGAGCCTGAAAAACTGATTGCCGAACTGAAGTCTGTTTTCGCACCGCCCATGGACATTTTGGAAAACCGCGTTCGCCTGGTGCCAATGACCAGGATTAAAGCAATACTTGGTATTTCATCAGAGATGCGCGAACTCAGACAAATCGAAGAGTGGATCACCCGTCTGGATGTGAGCGCTGAAACCGGTAGCCGGAGACTGTTCGTCTACAACGTTCAAAATGGCCGCGCAGCCGATCTTGCCTCAGCGCTGCAGCTGGTCACCACAGGAAACGCTGATACGCTGGGAGCGACCGTCGGCGGGCCTGTGACCAGTACTGGAAATCAAAACGAAGGGCAGCTTCGCATTGTGCCTGATGAAGAAAACAACTCGCTTTTGATCTTTGCAACTGGCGAAGAATATCGGGTTATCCAAGACGCGCTGAAGTCTCTGGACGTTTTGTCTAGGCAGGTGATGCTTGAAGCGGTCTTGGCTGAGGTCACTTTAAACGACAATTTGGAATACGGTCTGCAGTGGTCGTTTGATGATGATGAAGGCACCATTGTGTTCAGCGGCAGCGACAATGGAGCTGTCAGCTCCTCTTTCCCAGGTTTTTCTCTGGTGTATTCAGGGACAGCCAATGCGCGCGTCGTTTTGAACGCAATCCAATCGGTAAGTGATGTGAAAATTCTGTCTTCACCAAAAATCATGGTGCTGAATAATCAAACCGCTCTTATTCAAGTCGGTGATCAAGTGCC
>ERZ1740067.2239-NODE-2239-length-12003-cov-5.470790_pt1 | contig 12003 bp, 13 predicted proteins | sample MGYA00581736_ERZ1740067 | MGnify/ENA primary metagenome ERZ1740067 (study PRJEB43018, sample SAMN04849236) | marine metagenome | isolation source: floating plastic debris | place: Pacific Ocean | collected 2008-08-27 | study: EMG produced TPA metagenomics... | reverse complement strand
TAATTGTTGATGATTAATTCTGCGAAGCGAAATATCATTTTACGTTTTTCACTTTTAATTCAATCAGTGGACTATGGACTTTAGAACAAAAAACTACTGACTACCAACTCCCAACTAAAAAAACTTCATTATGATTTACGAATTCAAAGGTTTTATTCCTGTGGTACACCCTTCTTCGTTTGTACATCCTCAAGCTTCAGTCATTGGCAATGTGGTCATTGGCCAAGACGTATACATTGGGCCGGGAGCCGCCATTCGAGGAGACTGGGGAGCCATTGTGATAGAAGACGGCTGCAATGTACAAGAAAACTGCACCATTCATATGTTTCCAGGTACTTCGGTATTGTTGTAAGAAGTGGGTCATATTGGGCACGGGGCCATTATCCATGGGGCCATTATTGGTCAAAATGTATTGGTGGGAATGAATGCCGTTGTAATGGATGAGGTCATCGTAGAGGACGAATGCATTGTAGGTGCGCTCAGTTTTGTCAAAAAAGGACATTACCCGAAGCGTAGCATCATTGCAGGCAACCCAGCCAAGGTTGTAAGCCAAGTAAGCGACCAAATGTTGGCTTGGAAAACCAAAGGTACCCAACTGTACCAAGCCCTGCCTAAAGATTGTCACGATACCCTCAAAGTAGTCGCACCACTCACCGAAATTCCTGCCAATCGTCCTCAACAAGAAAAAGTATATGACGTCTGGAAACGGGATTCGTAGTTTTTTTAGTTAATAGTTAGGAGTTTTATTTAGTCCATTAAGTGAAAAATGAAAAGCAGATTAGCTTCGCAGAGTTCCCTCTGGTCGGTTCTTCCTTCGTCAGGACAAGAGTGAAAAGTGGACGCCTCGCACAACCCGAAGTCCTGAGCAAAGCCGAAGGAACTAACCACTAAAACGATCACTGCTTATAAAACAAAAAAAGCCACCCTCTCGAGTGACTTCTTTCTGTCTATACTTCCACAAAATAACTATTGAGTGCATCATCCATTATTTTTTCTCTTGTTTAATAGTGGTATTGTTTGCATCCGTTCTGAGAAAGTCGTAAAGCAATTGCCAATATTGCCAACCTGGAACATCGTTTCCTCTTTTCAAGCCCCACAATACCAACTTGGGTACCTTGTGTTTATGAGCTATCACCATATTTAATTTGGGAATGACGGTTATAAACTGTCCGCCCCATCCCGATGCATGGTAGGCTCCTTTAAAATCTGGATGTTGTTTGATGTTATCCACTAACCACCACATATTACCATAAGCAAATTGAAAAGCGCTTTTTTTGTTTCGCTTATACCTTTTATTCACTGTTTCTACTGGTGTTACCACTGTTAACATTTGATCTATCCACTTTTCTGAGATAAGTTGCTTCCCATTCCATTTCCCCCTGTTAAGCATTAACTGTCCAATTTTGGCCATATCAAGTACAGAAAGGTACATGTGGTAGGCTGGGTGCCTTGATTTACTCCTTTTGTATTTCTTTTTTTGGTTTTTGATGTTCCAATTTTGAAACCCAAGCGGGATAGCCAACTGTTCTTCCATGGCTTTATAGATGTTTTTGCCCGTTTTTATTTCAAAAATAGAACCCGCCACATTGTAGTCCCAATTGTTATAAACAAAATACTCTCCTGGTTTCACGGAGCCTCTTTTTAAAATATTCTCCTTATCATAACCGCCATTTACCGGCTCTAGAAAAACCCCCGAACGTGAGTTTATAATATCGTGTACCCTGGCGGTTTTTTCTAGCGCTGTTAACCCCATATCTTCATCAATTCCTATTTCTCCAATAGTTTCATTAAGGTCAATTGTTCCATTTTCGACATATTTGCCATACAGCATACTCAAAATGCTTTTTCTACATGAGGCAATGAAACTAATTTCAGTAACATCGCCATACTCAAACAAAACCTTGCCATCCTTAAGCACCACCATTGATGTGGTAGTTAGGTTTTGTTTTATAAAGTTGTTGAGGGAATCTAGCTTTTCTTGGGTAAAACCTGTTTTGGTTAAGCTGGTATGTTTTTCAAATGCGTTTCCTTTAAATTGAGCCCTATGCGAACTACAACCAAAGACGAATGGTAAGATAAAAAATGCAAATAATAGGTTTCTCATTTTGGTTAATGTTAAATAAAATTTATGCTTGGAAAAATACTTTTATGAGAAGCAAATGTATGAGAAACACTACCTTACAAGACTCTCAAATGAACTGTGATCACTACCAAAATAGGTTTTGAGAGTAATAAAAGCTCATTTGAATTGATAGAGTGCTGGTCTAAAAACTTTTTGGGCGTGATTCTAACCTGTTTTTTAAACAAACGATCAGAGCATCCACCCGCTGATGTAATGTCAAAAATAGATTTGTTGCTATTATTTCGGTCTTTGAGTTTTAGTTTAACCTCTTCAATCTGGCAATGATTTATAAAATCTCGAAACAATGCAACCATTAAAAACATCATATTTATAAAATAAGAATACGCCCTAACCTGCAAGCTTTTAAAACAAAAAAAGCCACCCTCTCGAGTGACTTCTTTCTGTCTATACTTCCACAAAATAGCTATCGAATCATCAACAACTCGCGGTATTTGGTCAGTGGCCATTCCTCGTCGTCAACAATCAGTTCTAATTTATCTACGTGGTAACGAATCTTATCAAAATAGCTCTTCACCTTGTCATCATACAACAAAGCCCGCTCTTCGGTATCTTTGCTGTTGGCCTCTTTACGGGCCTCAATCATATCGTGGACATTGGTCTGAATCTGACTGATGTGATGAGAAATTTCTTTGATGGTTTTGGTAATCGTCTCCGTACTTTCGGTCTCGATGCCCAAGTCTTTCAAACCTTTGATGTTGTGGATCAAGGTATTTTGGTATTTCACCGCAGTAGGAATCACGTGGTTGGTAGCCAAATCGCCCATCATACGAGACTCAATCTGTACTTTCATGATGTAGTTTTCAAGAAACATCTCATTACGCGCTTCAGTTTCACGCTCGCTCATGATGTTGTGCTTCTCAAACATCTCCATCGTAGACTTCTCTATGTATGCTTTCAAAGAGCGTGGAGTAGATTTTACATTGGGCAAACCTCGCTTTTCGGCTTCTTCTACCCAATTATCTGAATAACCATCTCCTTCGAAAATCACACTTTTAGAAGCAGTAATGTATTTTCTCAGCACATTGATGATCGCCATTTCTTTTTTGGCTACATTCTCCATTTCGGCATCTACATCTTTGCGGAACGCAATCAACTGATCGGCCACGATGGTGTTCAGGATGGTCATAGGAGAGGCACAATTCGCTGAGGAACCTACTGCCCGGAACTCAAACTTATTACCTGTAAAGGCAAATGGAGAAGTACGGTTACGGTCGGTGTTGTCTAATAACACTGGAGGAATTTTATCGATGCCCAGCTTCATATACAAGTTTTCACCTTTTTCTACGACCACTTCAGCATTGTGCTCTAGCTCTTGTAGTACCGAGGCCAACTGGCTTCCGATAAATACCGACATAATCGCAGGAGGCGCTTCGTTGGCTCCCAAACGATAGTCGTTGCCTGCCGACGCAATGCTGGCTCTTAGCAATGGAGCATTGTCGTGTACCGCTTTGATGGTATTGATAAAGAAAGTCAAAAACTGAAGGTTTTCTTTTGGCTTGCTGCTAGGTGCCAACAAGTTTACTCCAGTATCAGTCATCAAAGCCCAGTTGTTGTGCTTGCCACTACCATTCAAGTTGGCAAACGGCTTTTCGTGAAACAACACCTTAAACTTATGACGAGTGGCCACTTTGCGCATCACATCCATCAACAACAGGTTATGATCTACCGCCAGGTTGGCTTCTTCGAAAGTAGGCGCACACTCAAACTGAGCAGGGGCTACCTCGTTGTGACGCGTACGAACTGGAATACCCAACTTGGTAGCTTCCAACTCGAAATCGGCCATGTAGGCTCTTACTCTGGAAGGAATAGAACCAAAATAGTGATCGTCTAACTGCTGGCCTTTGGCGGGCTGGTGGCCAAATACGGTACGGCCTGCCATCACCAAATCAGGACGAGAGTTGAATAAAGCGCGGTCAATCAAGAAATACTCTTGCTCTACTCCAAGGGTTGCCTTTACTTCTTTTACTTCACGATCAAATAACTCACATACATTGGTAGCGGCTTTGTTTACCAAGTCGAGTGACTTGAGCAAAGGCGCTTTGTAATCCAATGCCTCTCCCGTGTAAGACACAAAAATGGTAGGAATGCACAAAGTACGGCTAGAGTTGCTCTCCATAATATAAGCTGGAGAATGAGGATCCCAGGCAGTATATCCTCGGGCCTCGAAAGTAGTTCTCAATCCACCACTCGGAAAAGAAGAAGCATCTGGCTCTTGCTGGGCCAAGGCACTTCCTTTAAATTTTTCAATTACTTCGCTGTTGCCAAACAAGCCAGCATCTCCAGCCAAATCAAAAAAAGCATCGTGCTTTTCAGCCGTGGCTCCAGTCAATGGTTGGAACCAGTGGGTGTAGTGGGTCACACCCTGAGCAATTGCCCATGACTTCATGGCAGCAGCTACGGCATCGGCCACGTCATCGCTGATGCGTTGGTTTTTGCGAATGGTTTCCGTTAATTTTTTGTACATGTCGGCACTAATGGTAGCCTTCATGGTTTTCTCATTGAAAACATTTACCCCATAATAATCTGAGACTTTATTGGAAGGAGGATTCACCTCCACTTTAGGTCTATCCTGGGCTTTTTCAACGGCTTGAAATCTTAAAACGGCCATAGAGTATTTTTTTGTGATTTTACTGTAAGTGAGTTGAAATTCAAGGGCAAAAATATAAAAAAAGCATAAAATTCAATAAATCACGGTTTATTTTAAAAGCTATTTTTAGCAATCACAATAAAATAACAAAAATATAGGCTTAAATTAATACAATGCCTTGAAAATATTCATTTCCATTATGTTCTCATTTTTATTCTAAAATCTCCATTGTACTTTCTCTCACTGGTATTAGTTGATAAATAATTATCAAACTAAAAATTATCAATGTGATGAATTATATCAACTATTTTTTTTCGTTCACTTTTTTAGTCATCATTTTGAGTAGTTGTGTCAGCAACAAAAAAATTACTCAAGCCAATCACCCTCAACTATTAGATGAACACACCTTCTTGATTTCCAAAACGACTACTGATAAAACGTATGGTTTTACTCCTAAAAACCCGGTCAAAGTAGGTGGCTATAGTCCTAAAAACGAAAGGCGATTTTTGAACGCTTTGGCAGGCCCTAAAGGCGAAGTGTTGTATTATAAGCGTGCAGGGAGCTGTTGTCCATTTTCTACCCCTAATGGGTTACTAGGGCAAGGTCGCCTCGATCGTTATTTGGTGACCTGGCAAGGGGGTAAAGATACATTGTCACTCTACATTAATATGTATGACTACGAAACCCTCAAGGTGCCTGTTGGTCTTCGTACCAAGCAGTAATGTTTCTTCATAAATCGACGTTTTTTTTCACCTTTTTTGTAACCTCAAAAATCGCAAAACTTGCTTATACGTACCTCCTTTTGATAAAGTTACATCTAAAAAAAACACCATTTTTCAAGTGTAACTATTTGTTTCCTTCTCCGTTATGAACCTAACTGAGAACTTAAAAAGAAACAAACCCTGCTTATATCATTATAGATTAGGACAGCCCCTATCTATAAAAAATACAAATATTGAAATGGATACCCCAAAGGAGTTATTGCGAAAACTGACCTTAGCCACCATCATAATGGTGGCTTTCTTACCAGCTCAAGCCCAAATCTCTACTTATTCTCAATATCATTTGTCGCCCATGCAAACCAACCCCGCCATGTTGGGGAGTTACAATCAACCTTTTGCCATGTTGAGTTATCGTCAACTGAGCTTGGGAAGCGGATTTGTATCTTCCAATGCGGCTTTCGAGACCCCCATGGTGTCGGTGGTGTACCCAATTAAATCAAAAAATAAAGGGCGTTTTGGAGGTACTGGTTTTTCTATCATCAACGATCGTTCAGGAGGCGGTGGTTTATTGCAAACTACTGGCCTACAAGCAGGTTTTGCTTACAATCAACAGTTGGGCAAAACCAGTTTTCTAAGTATGGGCGTGCAGGGAGGTTACCTTTGGCAAAATCTCAATCCAAGCAAGCTCACCACCGGAAGTCAATGGATAGATGGACAGTTTTTGAGCACCATAGACAACAACGAAACCATCATTGTAGAACCAGTGAATTTTCCTACCGCCAGTGCAGGTTTGTACTGGTATGGTACTGACAATGATTCTACTTCGAGTTTAAAATATTTTTTGGGTGTCTCGGGGCAAAATCTCAATCGTCCCAACACCGCCTTTGGTCAGGATCAACAAGATCGTTTGCCCATCAATTTGGTGGTTACAGGTGGATATACAGTGTTTGACAATCAAACCATCAAAGTAATGCCTACCATTCGTTGGGTAGAGCAAGTAGGCTTTAGCCGACAAATCAATGCGGGCGCCTTGACCTGGTACCGTTTGCGTAATGGAACCGAAGAAAAAGCCAATACTCAAATTGGAATGGGGCTTTGGTACAATACGAATGGAATGGCCAATGTATCGGTAGAACTCGATCAGCCTCATTATATGGTGGCCTTGGGCTATGGGTTTGCGGCTTCTAAAAATGCCCCCCAATTGAGTTCGTTTGAGATCAAATTGGGCATTAAGATTGGCAAATCTTTTACTAAAAATGTATTTCAAAAACGTGCTCGAAAGCCTCGTCGCAAGAAAAAACGAGACAAAAAGAAAATAGAGGGTCAGGAAATAACTCCTCCCCAGATCACCCAAAATAAGGCCAAAGAAAAAGAAAAACACCTGGAGATTTTGAGAGGCGCGGTATACTTTCAGTATAACAAAAACGAACTGCTCAATTCTAATAAGGCCTATTTGAATCAAGTAGTGAGTGTACTAAACAAATACCCGGAGATCAATCTGGTAATTCAGGGGCATACCTGTAAAATTACCCAGTCGGAAGCCGATAACCAAACGCTTTCGGAAAACCGAGCTGAGACCGTAAAAGAGTATTTGATAGACCATGGCATTGCGGCTAATCGTCTCGATACCATTGGTTTTGGTTCGCAGAAACCAGTGGCTTCCAACGACGACTCTTATGGGCAGTTGCGTAATCGTAGAGTACAGTTTGAAGTCATTGATACGAATCCTCCTAAGAAAAAGAGGAAATCTCAAAAATAGTAGTTTTTTTGGTTAGGAGTTGGTAGATCGTAGTTGGTGGTTTTTTGTTCTAAAGTCCATAGTCCACGGTCCATAGTCCACTGATTGAATTAAAAGTGAAAAACGTAAAATGAAAAATGATATTTCGCTTCGCAGAATTAATCATCAACAATTAAACATCAATAATCAATACGTCGCCTCGCGCAGCCATTTAACAATGCAACAATGAGCGAAGCGGAACAATCTAACAATAGAAAAAGACAATAATGAGCGAAGCGGAACAATGTATCAATAAAGCCATTTAACAATAGCCTATAACTTGTTGAAAAGCGAGAGGTTATTTTTTCAATTTTACTTGGTCAACTTTTAAATTTCTTTACATTCAAAACTCATTCTCGTCTTATCACGTTTGTGCAAAAAGGGTATTTGTTGACTGATGATTTAAAGCTTGTCATCGATACTTGCTTGCCCCAACACAATTATACATTTATTTTTGCGACATAACTGATTTTTTTTGACTGTTAAAAAATTATGAAATCTTTATTAATCGAACAATCAAATGATACCCCATTGATATCGTTTGACATCGAAAAAAACAAATTTGAAATCAAAGGTGAATCTTACAGTGACGATGCAAATTATTTTTACGTACCCGTATTGGAATGGCTACGTCGCTTCCTAGCAACCAACAAAGCACCCATTACTTTTAATTTTTACTTGGTGTATTTTAATACAAGTTCTTCGTCGGTATTTTTCCAAATACTTGAAATGCTCGATAAATACAACAGTGAGGTACCTGTAGAAGTAAATTGGTACGCCCGCCCTCTCGACTTGGACATTTATGAAGAAGGCGAGGAGTTTCAAAATGATTTTAAATCATTGTCTCTGAACGTAAAGTTCAAACAATCGGCTTGAGGTAACAAAATAGTCAGTTTGAACTACAAGATAAAGAAGCCATTTGGAGCCTACCAAATGGCTTTTTTTTATTTTTGAGTGAATCTACTAAAATAACTTGTGCCACTATACTTTATCTCTTGCGGTAATACTTCGTCAAAAAATAGCACCAATAGCGCTGCTATTAGCTCATTTTTTAGACTCGTCTAACCACAAGATACTTTGTAATATTGGCTCAATTTATTTTTTCCGCTTCACTAACATTTGTTTTTCTATCAACCCAATCAAAATGTGGATGATTTTGATGTGAATTTCCTGAATGCGGTCGGCATAACCAAAGTGGGGCACAATAATCTCTACATCGGCCATTCCAGCCAGTTTTCCGCCGTCTTTCCCCGTCAAAATCACCACCTTCATGCCTTTGGCTTTGGCCGCCTCTACCGCCTTGATCACGTTGCCTGAATTGCCACTGGTACTAATGCCCAGCAGTACATCTTCGGCACGACCTAAACCTTCTACAAAACGTGAAAACACAAACTCATAGCCGTAGTCGTTGGACACACAACTGATATGACTGGGATCGGAAATGGCCAACGCGGCCAAAGCAGGGCGGCTCTCCCGGTAACGTCCCGAAAGCTCTTCGGCAAAATGCATGGCGTCACAATGTGAGCCTCCATTGCCACAAGACATCACCTTCCCTCCTGCTTTCATGGCTTCGGCCATGATTTGAGCTGCTTGGGCAATTTTCTGAATATTTGCGGGTTGACTAACGAATTTTTCTAATACCGATTGGGCTTCTGTCAGCTCCTGAATGATAAACTCTTCCATATCTATACAAGGTTTGAGGCATGAAACAATGGTAGTTGGTTTGATGATACCTTTGCGCTCTTAAACCGAGGCAAAATTAGCATTTTTGATTTGGGATGAAAGTTTAAAATCCAGGTTCTGGTATTATTCTTAGGTATAGGGGATAAGTTCTGTATATTGCGTCCATCAATACAACTGAACCAATACTTGATCAAACCTCTATGATGCATATCATCAAGTTACACATTACTGGTGGAAAAACGGGTACCGATACCTTCTTTGAATACGCAGAACATTATTTTAGCTTGCTTTACCGAAGTGGGCAAATCACCAATGAAGAATGGCAATATGAACCTACTCCTAATGGGGTAAGTGTAAATCTTTATTGTATAGAAAAGGATTCTTATGACGATAAAAACGCAACAAAATACGCCCTCAATCACAAAAACCGCCTCCTGAACGAGTTGGGCTGTCATTTAGAATTTCAATATGTAGGAGTTGCCCCTGAGTTTGACCTCACCACGATCCCTACTCAATCGGAGTTTTTTATTTTAAGATCACTTGCTTTTTCTCCCCTGATAGACGGCACCACGTTGAACCCAATTCCCTTGTACAAAATTCCGGATACCAATCACGATGGCATAGGCTATGACAATATCCACTTTTGGGAAAACAATTATGCTCGAATAGAGGGGCTTTGGCACAATGGGAGTATCAATGAAGAGTGGATGCAAAATCAACTACAGCATCACACAAGCGATTTGAACCAACAGGGGATTGAATGCTGTCAAAAAATTGAAGAAGTGACGGGTACACCTACTTATTATTTTTTGTTCAGTTATCGTGCCTGGGGGCAGCAAAAAGAACGGGCAAGGAAGTGCCCTCATTGTGGAGGAGACTGGCTTATTGAAGGAGCTACTTTCAATGATTTTTATGGCTTCAAGTGTGATGATTACCGTCTAGTCTCTGAAATTTCATCTAACAGATAATTAAATGAAGCCACGTAACTTTTCATTGATGTTTTAATAGTTTCTAGTTCCTTCGGCTCTGCTCAGGACTAGTGGCCCACAACCCATCACGAAGACTTTTGTACCTAAAGATGAGGATGAACAAGATGACAATGAGGACACTCAGAAGCGTTTTACCCCTTTTTGATATTTTATTAATCTAAATGTTATTGAATACTTGTTTGTACTAATACCAACTCCTACCACCCATTTGTGGTTTCAAAAAAACTGACTTCTGCTTTGCTCTCCAGCAAAAAATCGTACATTTACAGTAACATAAGTTCTTTACTTCATTTTATCAAACGGAAAAAGGTGGTACTTCAACGTACCTGAAAAGGGAATCTGGTGCAAATCCAGAGCTGTCGCGCAACTGTAAGTAATTTTAGAGTCTATACTCTTAGAGTTTTTGTCCTCGTTTGGTCACTGTTTCTATTTTAATTTTGAGGCGGGAAGACCGACAAAAACCGTTACAAGTCAGGAGACCTGCCCTTGTCCGCTATGGCTTTGCTTTCGCGGTTTGAAGCAATAAGTCAGGTATGATCTACTAGGTACTTTTGGTCAATATAAATCTATTGTCACATTATCTCCACTAGAGTATGAATAGCGTATTGGCATACCAAAAAATCAGTCGTGTACCCCTCTTTTACCTCACTTGCCTTCTCCGCCTCGTCAAGGTGAAAATTTGTAGCGAACTTTCAATCAATTATTTTCACGTTTATCAGAAAAAACTCATTTTGGGTATTTCGTTAAACCAACATCTTACCTATGCCCAAACACGAAGATAAATATTGCCCACGTTGTCAAAGCTTGTTTGAATGCAAAGTGGGTTCTATCAACTTATGTCAGTGTTCTGCCGTGCAACTCACGCATGAGGAACGCGCTTACATCGCCAAGCTATACGACGACTGCTTGTGTGCCCAATGCATGCGAGCCCTTCAGCAAGCCATGAAAACTCAAAACAACGAAGATTTATGACCGTAGAAGAACGCATCGAGCAATCTAAAACCCACGTTTTCAAAGCAGTATTTCCCAATACCACCAATCATTATGACACCTTATTTGGAGGAACCGCACTTAGCCTGATGGACGAAGTGGCATTTATTACAGCTACCCGGTTTAGCCGGAAAAGGATGGTGACAGTAAGTAGCAATCGAATTGATTTCAACCAACCCATTCCGGCCGGAACCATCATCGAGCTGATTGGCACGGTAACCAAGGTAGGCAACACCAGTCTCAAGGTAGAAGTAGAGATTTATATTGAGCAAATGTACGCCGATACCCGCGCCAAGGCCATTAGTGGTGAATTTACCTTTGTGGCCATCGATCAGGACAAAAAACCAGTGTCAGTTCTAGACTAATATTGTGTTTTACAATAGTCCATCACGTTGGTCCATTGCTCTAAACCTATATTTTACTCAGCAGAACGAAATAGTCTATTTTACCTGAACTGAAGGTGATAGGTATGGATAATTTATTTAGATTGGCCTTCATACTTTACCAAACAAACACAAGATGAAAACTGTAATTACAGCGATTATTTTAGCAGTCGGATTGACAATCTCGGCCCAGGCCCAAATTACCCAAGCGGACATCAAGGGCCAACTCCAGGAAATGGGCGTGAAAATTGGCGCTATGAAAAAGTTTTATGTGAACAACCTCATCACGGGCTACAATTCGGGTAAAATAGACAGGGTATCCCGTAAGTACGAACTTGGCCCTCAAGCCAAGCTACAACTCACCGAACGTGGCATTAAAAAATTGACCTACAAGAATGGCAAAGTCACTTTCATTGTTTTTTATCCTTACTCCTCTATTGTCAATTATTTGGTTTCTCGAGAGTTCATCACCATTAATCTAAAAAACTAATCACCAAATACTTGTTGAGGATATCTTATAGGTGAAATTTAGGCAAATTTATACCTGACAGATTTTGAAAGCCTGTCAGGTAGGCTGTTCAAAATTAGCGAATTTCTTCCCCTGATTTTTGTAATTAAAAATGGAGAGCTGTATTGGCCGCCAATAACCTTTTCTTCCCCTTTATCATCGTCAGGATTCTTTAGTCATCCCGAACGCAGTTGAGGGATCTGGTTCTGGGTAACCGATAC
>ERZ1740067.2238-NODE-2238-length-12016-cov-10.654711_pt1 | contig 12016 bp, 10 predicted proteins | sample MGYA00581736_ERZ1740067 | MGnify/ENA primary metagenome ERZ1740067 (study PRJEB43018, sample SAMN04849236) | marine metagenome | isolation source: floating plastic debris | place: Pacific Ocean | collected 2008-08-27 | study: EMG produced TPA metagenomics... | reverse complement strand
TTGTCAGCGGCCATAATTTCCGGAATCACTCCGGCCATAATTTCCGGAATTCACAGCCTGTAATCAAAATCAATTTCTTGATCAACAATGTTATAGACCTTCAGGTATGGGACTTCTCCTGTCTCAGTAAATGGTTTACCTTTGGGAGTTGAACCGCTTTGAACCTTTGAACAAATATCTTGGGCAAGAACTTGTTCCCAGCCTTGAGGTAATGTTCCCTTGGATTGATCAAAATCTTTTGGGGATATGTTGCTGAGATTCAACTAGCTGCCTCCAATTACTCAAATAACTCCGTCAAAGCCGTCACCCTATCCATTGCCATTTGCAGCCTTAACAACATCGACTGCAAACTGCTCAATCGCGATAAGGATTGCTCAGGGCTTTCCTCCCTGAAACCCTCCTGTTCGTGGGGGCCTAACTCCCCCCCACCCCCCGAAAGTAGGTTGTTCTTCAGGCAGCACTTTAGGTTGGGTGTGAGTTACGGCGAGGTCAGGGACAAGGTTACGGTAGAATCCTGACAACTTGCAAAAGATTTCTAGAAAGAGATTAGGCATCTTCCCGAACAAAGCTATACCAGTGAAAGATCACCCCAGCCACCCAATCCTCAAAAGGAAAAGACTCAAAGCCCGCAATGTTGGGGGTTTGGGGGCCTAGATAACGCGTGGCTTCTTTCCTGGAAACGCTCTCAATAATACTCATTTCCCTGCATCATCCCTTCAAAATTCCCACCAATACCCGCACCAAATCCTCCAAATCATCTGGCACTCGATAACCACCAATATCTTGCGTAATCAACTTAGCCCCTCGATCCAACACACCAAACACCCAAAGACTACCCATCGTCACAGCCCCGTAGATTATTTCCGGTGCCCCCTCCACCATACCCAGGGCAATCATCTCCGCTGCCAGTTGGGTAAATCCTCGGGTTAGGTCGTCTCGCTTGGCTTCCTCTACCACAATTTGTGTCTCAGCCCGGATCAAATAATCCAGACTGCCCTGCAACCAGTTGTTCACCTTTAGCAAATACTCAAATCGCAGTGTCTGATTACACACCGTTGCCACCTCAGTTAAAATGGGAGCTACTAGCACCTCCCGCTTGGCAACTTCGCTGGTCAGCTGCACATGGGGCAACACCCTTTCGATTCGACGTTTCAGGTCATCCAGTTCGAGTAACTCAGCAGTCGTTCTAGGCAGCGTAATTCTTTCTTGAGCATAGCTATAGCCAAACTCAGCCAAAATTTCGTCTGTATCGTGGGGCAGTTCAAAATATGACCGAAAAGTATAGTTAGTGCCTTTTTTTAAGATTGTTGCCATAATTTATTCCTCCAGCAACGTACTCAATGCCTGCATTTCTGTCATCGCTACCTGTAGCTTTGCCATTATCGCCGCTGCGATGACCTCTGGCTCTGGCAAATCCTCCGCTGATTGCAAGCTCTCATCTCGCAGCCAGGAGATATCTAAATTCTCACCTCGTTCCTGAATAAACTCTCGGCTAAAGCACCGAAACCGTCCCTCTTCTCCCTGATCGCTCCGCTCACTTTTCCCATTGGCATCCTCTCCATAAAAGCCCTCAAACTCTTCAAAATACCTCCGTGTCAACGGATTACGCTTACCAAAGCTGGGCATATTCGTCCGCAGGTCATACACCCAGACAGTTTCCGTATTGCCCTTCTCTGTCTTCCCTCGCTCAAAGAACAACACATTCGTCTTCACCCCCGGTGAGTAAAAAATTCCCGTGGGCAATCGCAAAATTGTATGCAGGTTACACTTATCCATTAGGTCAGCCCGGATGCTTTTCCCCTGTCCTGCCTCAAACAGCACATTGTCCGGCAGTACCACCGCTGCCCGTCCCTCAGCCTTCAAACTACGATAGATATGCTGCAAAAAGGCTAACTGCTTGTTCGAGGTGGGATAGGTAAAATCATCCCGCGTAGGGTTACCCCCACCTTTTTTGGTACCAAATGGGGGATTGGTCAAAATCAGGTTGGCCTTGGTCAGTCCGGTGCCATCGGACCCCAGCGTATCCCCAAGAGCCACAGTACTCTCAATGCCATGGAGCATCATATTCATCAGCAACAGCCGATGGGCATCCTGTACTAGCTCCATACCAAAGAAAGCTTGCTTTATCTGAAAGTTCTGTTGCTTGGTGGACAAATCGTGCAGATCGTCAGTCTTTTGTTTGATATAGCGATCTGCTGCGATTAAAAAGCCACCCGTACCCGCTGCCGGGTCCTGCACCAGCTCCCCTGGCTGGGGCTGCATCAACGCCACCATACAATCAATCAGACACCGAGGCGTAAAGTATTGCCCCGCTCCCGATTTTTTCTCTCCTGCATTTTTCTCCAGTAGCCCTTCATACAGGTCCCCCAGTCCTTCTTCCTTAGCTGAGTACCAGTCCAGCTCATCAATGCTGGTCACCAGCTTTTTGATAATGCGCGGCTGTTTTAATGCTGTCTGAGCATTGGCGAAAATCGCTTGTACCCGCTTATTGACGCCGCTGCGTCCCAGGTCCCGCAGCAGATCTCGATAAAACTCTAGCTGGTCAATGCCGTCCAGCGCTACCAAATCCCCCCAGCGTTTGCCCTCCGGCAGCACTGCCTCCTGGTCGGTTTCCTGCATCATTTTCAAAAATAGCAGATAGGTCAGCTCCGTCACATACTGCAGGTAGGTAATGCCGTCATCCCGCAGGACATTACACAGATTCCACAGCTTCGCAACAATATCGGAGGTAGCATTCATAGGCAGTGTGGTTAATAACGCAATTATTCAAACCAGTTGGCAATGGGCAAATCCTGGAAATATCGAAAATCTTTAGTATTTCGGGTCACCAGAATGAGGTTATTCGTGGCCGCTATGGCAGCAATTTGTCCATCCACATAGGGCGGTATTTTTCCCGCCTGCATTAGCCTCGTTCGCTCAAGCGCATGCCATCGCGCTGCCGTATCGTCATAGGGCAAAATCTCCAACACCCCTTCTACGCTTTGCTGCATATAGGCTTCTATCTCCTGCCGTTTTCGAGATTCTGGCAACCTCAAATAACCCATCATCACCTCGTGATAAGAAATAGAGGCGATGGCAAACTGCCCATTCTTTTCGGTTAGCCGAGCCATTACTTTATCGTTTGGATGTAACTTAGTCGGCTCCGACAGAATATTGGTATCCAACAAAAAACGAATCGCTATCACCATTCAAACAGCTCAGGTCCAGGGGACTTATCCCGCACAGTATCCATGATGGCTTCAAACTCACGGTCTTCCTCGTCTTCCTCACGGGTGTCCAAGCCAAACTCTTTCCTCCAAGCTAAAACCGCTTCACTAAAGCTTGGCTTGGGCTGACGTAAGCGATCATACTCCTCGGCAGAAACTAGCACAGCCACCCGCTGCCCTCGGCGGGTCACTTCCACCGCATTGCCTTGCTCTGCTTCGTGGACTAATTGGGTAAAGCGATCGCGCGCCTGAGCAATAGAATACTGGTTGCTAGCCTGGGTCATAGATGGCTATCTAAATGGCTATTTTAGTATAAATCAGTTAGCGGTAACTGAACATATGAATTAGTTAATTTGTATTAACCAATCTCATCCCACAGAGCCTGATTGATGTCATTCAACACCTGCTCCAGCTTTCCCTTAAATACCTTATTCAACCGCTGAAAACCACCCTCCCGCTTAAATGCTCCCTGATCCAGAGCAGCTCGGTCTACTACGTATTCTTGCTCTAGCTGCTTCCCAATCCGCTCTAGCCATTTGCGCTGGGGGGCTGTCCAGGGCTGACTCGCTAAAATCTTTTTCATTGCTTTTTGCACTCGCTCCCCATAGGGCACCAGCGGATCACCCACCGCTGCCTGTCGAATAAACCCAATAATCGACGCAGCAATGTCTTCATTGGTTTGATTCCGCCAGGCAGATCGTAACTGCGTTTCTGAATATCCCGCTGCATCGAGCTGTACCCGCAGGGCCTTTAGCTGTTCTCGCGTCAAATCTCGTGGTCGTTGGGTTACCACCAGCAACGCCGGAATCTCATTCTGACTGTTGTTAATAAAGGCCTTAAAACTCTCTAAATAGTCCCCTGGCATGGTGTAAGCTTCTTCTGCTTCACCAGCCCTGAAGTCTTGAGAAACGCTACGTAGTTCATCAGGATGGTCTGAAATTATCTTGGGTTTGCGCCCCCCATCCCGACGGTCTAAAATTTCTGCAATCTGCTTACGCGACTGTAACCAGGCCGCTGCCTCTCCAGGCGATTGTTGTTTTAAATGGTCAGCCAACTCGTCTACGGGCATGTCCGCCAGACTCTCAATGGTTTCTTTTTGGGTTTCACTTAAATGTTGCTTCTTGCGCTGTAGTTTTGCCTGAATCTGATCCAAAATCTCACTCACGGCATCTGGCTTGGTCACCTGCTCCAGCTCGTTTACTAGCTGACTAAAGGAGATTTTAGGATTGACCACCACCGGTTTCATGGTCGAGAAATCCTGAATGGCGCTGTATAGATCCACCGCGTCAAAAACACGGAAAACCTGTTTTTCAATGTCATCGCACTTGCGTGTTGCTCGACCCAACATTTGCTCATACAAAATTCTCGATTTTACCCGCCGCAGAAATACCAAATTACAAATCTCAGGCACATCGATACCGGTGGTCATTAGGTCCACTGTCACAGCCACCCGAGGACTCACTTCATTCTTGTATCGTCGAATTAGCTCCAGTGGCTTATCTGAGGCTCCGGTGATTTTTACTATGTCATCGTCACCAATGTCCTCGTACCGTTCTTGCAACGCCTTTTTTAACAGCGCCGTTACCAAAATGGCATGGTCTTCATTCACACAAAAAATCAGGGTTTTACCCATTTCCCGTAGCGTTGGGTCAATTTGATCTGCTAGGGCATCGCACACTACCTGATTAAACGACTCGGTAATCACCCGCCGGTTAAATTGTTCTACCTCTACCCGAATCTCATCCGGTGCCTGAGTCAAGTCAATCTGGCCAGTTTTTGGATCAATGTATTTCACCTGATCCCCTGGTTCCCAAACCATGCCATCTTCCGATAGGGCCGTTTTAATCCGATGGGCCGGCTCGTGGTCAATCAAAAAGCCATCGATCACGGCTTCCCGGTAGCTGTAGGTATACACAGGCTTACCAAAAATCTCACTGGTATGCAGCGCTGGTGTTGCTGTTAAACCAATTTTTACTGCATCAAAGTAGTCCAACACCTGACGGTATTTGGACACATAGTCGCCAAAGTCTCGAAAGGTGAGTTCGTTCTCGCTCAGTTCCCGATCCAGCAAATAACCCCGATGGCACTCGTCTACCACCACACAGTCATACTGATCGGTGGTGAGCGCCGGAGTCGCGTCATCACCATACAGCAAGCGTTTTACAAAGCTTTGTACCGTAGCGATGTGAACCTTGGTATCTCGATCTGGCGTTTGTTCTTTCAGACCCTTTAGATCAAAAATCTCTGCAAAGGTTTGCAGGTTTTCTATCTTGGTCTCTTCAAAAGCTCCCGTCGCCTGCTCGCCCAGAGCAGTACGATCTACCAGAAACAATACTCGACGAAACCGTTTTGTTTTGAGCAGGCGATAAACCATAACAATGCAGGTTTTAGTTTTGCCGGTCCCTGTCGCCATGGCCAACAACAGTTCTCGCCGCCCATCGGCAAGGGCTGATTCTACAGCCTCAATCGCCTTGATTTGATAAGGTCGCAGTTCAAAGCCATAGTCAAAAGATGCCTGCTGCAGTTGTTTGTGAGCTTTGTCATTGTCCTGTTGCAGCAAGTCCAAAAGTCCTTCTGGCCTGTACCAACTACCGATCGGTCGCCGCAGGTTCTCCGGTCGTCGTACATCACAAAACCAAATACCACTCTTGGTTTCGAGCTGTTTCAAATACTCTCCACCATTGGTGGCAAACACAAAGGGTATCTGATAGTCCTGCCACGGATAACCCGCTACCAGTCGTTCATCACCCTTGACTTCGTATCCCCGGCTATAGCGCTTAGCCTGGTCAATCGCTCCGTATACGTCCTTGTCTCGTCGCTTGGCTTCCACCGCACCCACCACCTGTAATCCGGCAAATAGGATGTAGTCTGCTCGTCCGTCGGTAGTAGGCCATTCAGCAATGGCCATGTTCCTACTTTTCTGGGGCTTTGCCCCCTTACCGTAGGTCAGCTTTTCAGAATCCACGTTCCAACCAGCGGCTGCTAGTTTGGCATCAATGAGCCTACGGGTAGCCCGCTCATCAAGATCTAGGTTTTGTTCATCTTGCTGAGACTCCACTACTAATTGTTGAATCTCTTGGGCAGAAGTCTCCACAGCATCAGCCTGTATAGCCTGGAGCTGAGCCTCAAACTGTTCTGAAATCTCAGCAATTTTTGCTTGGGCGTCTTCTGCCTGGGTTTCAGCCTCTTCTAAAAGTAGTTCGGCTAATTGCTGTAGTTCAGTTGCTTCGGCTGCTTCAGTCTGAGCCAGCACTACCTGATCCAAGGCTTCTCGCTGTGCTGTTTTGCTAACTTCCAGTTCTGCCTGTAGTTTTGCCAGTTCTTGCCTAATTTCAGCATTGGCCTCGGCAGGGTCCTTCGGCGGTACAAACGGCCCTGCTTGAAACCCTTTTGCTCCACCATAGGTGCGATGAAACCACACCCCTAAACTTTTGGCATATTTCAGGCAGTTAAGGGCTACACCCTTATTTTCATACCCCTCATGGGTAGCGGCATTTCCCCGCTTACGAATCTCATGAAAAGCGTCTGCAACCTGACCGACGACAGCTCCTCGAAAGTTAAGCCTTCGAAGCAAGTCAACCTGCCTTTCCTCCGGTTCCTCATACAGTCCCACCTTAGCTGCTACCAATTGGGCCAGACCCTCTCCAAACTGACGTAGCTTGATCAGACAAGTATTTGGATCATTGGCAAAATAGGTCTCAGCTTGCGTTCCGAGCTTAACCAAATCTAGGCTGTGAATCTTGAGAAATGCAAAATTCCTAGAAATCTGCATGCTGAGAGTTTTAGGGGGTAAAGAAACAAAGGGGCTTAGCTGGCTTTAAGCTTCCCGTATTCTTACTACGTGAATACATCAACATCATTTGTTTGATTTATTCTTACAGAGTCTTAACGCTGCTTCAGAAATTTCTATATTCTCCGACTGTTCAAGGTTTGAGAGGGCTATCTGTGTAAACCATCAAATCCCCAGGTTGACACTGAAGCGCTTTGCATAAAGCATCTAACGTCTCTGAATCGATCCGACTGACTTGGCGACGAACTTTTAACCGTGAAATTGAACGTTCGCTAATACCCGTTAATGCCGCCAAATCTTTGTTGCAGACATTCCTTTCAACCATGATGATTGCAAGTCGCCAATGGATCACGCCTAGTGATGAGTAAGAACTATGCTGTCACGCAGATGCTAACACCAACCCATTGATGTCGTTGAAAAATCCATATTCATAACCTAAAAATAGATTCTAGCGGTTATTTTTAGGATCTCAAGCATCTATGATATCTGAAAGCAAAACTGGCTTCCAGATATCTGGAAGCCAGTTAGCAAATAGGGGCCTATTAATTTGGACAGGGCTGGCGCGATTCGTAGGCTTTGCCTCCTCGGAGAGTACGTGCGACCTACCGCATCAGTTTGGGGTGAATGGAACGGGACTGGCGCGATTCGAACGCACGTCCCTATTTTTAATGTCCTTTCAAGCAAGGGATGTAAGTTTTTAATTTAAAGGTGTACTTAATTGTGGCCTTAACTGGGAGCCCTTCCATCAGAAAAATTGAATGGACTATCGTCAATTTATCACTGAAGTAAAACTGCCTGGAGTCCGATGCCTTCCGAAATATGGATGGAGTTATCCACGGGGAGGCTAGTGGAGGGCCGGACTGTAGGCCCGTAACTTTAGTAGCCGAGCAGTGGATAACTTGCGAAGTTGGTCATAAGTTTTGCATAGGGGTCGCAAGGCACCTGTGTAAAACTTGTGAGCAAATGAGCTCCATTGTGATCCTTTGCAGGATAAAGAGAATACAAAACTTAATGCAGTTTTAGGGGCCATGCCTTTAATCAGAGTGTGATGATCGCAACTCATGGCGTTCTGATTTTTGGTATCTCGATTCGGATCGTGAACTTAATTGAAACGGGAATCTGCTGATTGATGAGATTGACAAGTAATGATATCGATTTACCTAATGACTTACGTAAGCTGCTTGATTTAGGTTCATTCGATGTCTCTGAATTGAACAGGTTATTCCTCCAGTAGACAAAAGGTCATACCACCAACCACTGATGACGCTCTATTAATAGCGTGAGCTCAAGGCTGATCCGTTAGAGTCTACAAGGAATAATCGACCTGTTGAGTAGATTTCCTAGTACGACGCTGTGGAGTTTTGTGCTTGTCTCTATGCCCATACTGGTCGTGAGTATCGATTACCTACAGAGGCTGAATGGGAATATGCCTACCGGGTAGGGTCTACTATACCCTTTCATCTTGGGGACATGATCTCACTGAGGTTGCTAACTGCAATGACAGTTCTTATACAGAGGGGCCAACAGGTACAGATAGCAGCTCTACTACTCCAGTAGATGAGTTTGAAACTACCAATGCCTTTGGGCTAGATATACACAGCAATGTTTATGAGTGGTGTTAAGACTATTGGCATGCAATCTATAAAGATACTCCTGGTAATGGAAGTGCATGGGTAGCGGGTCATGATGACTCGTCGTGTCCGTCGCGATGACTTCTGGACCGATGCCACTAGGCCGGTGCCGGTCCGCTCAACGCACTCGATACGCCTGGCGACCGTGCGACTACGCTCTCGGTTTTCGAGTGGTGTGTTCCGCGTTCAGGATTCTTCCGTAACCCTTTGCCATTTTTACCTTTAGCCCTTTTCCTAAACCTTAAAATGGCTGTTCTTACGTCTGACTTCTAACGTTTCCTATTAATAGGTTTTTCAGAGGGAAAGGTGCAGCATTGAGTCCTTTCCCCTAGTAATTTTGACCAGTGATGGTGAGCGCTACTTTCCGCCGCCGTTTCTGCGGCGCTGTTTACGTATCAGGATGCCTGAACCCCAATGATTTTCCTTTGAATCATTGAAACCCTTGGCCTTCAGGCGATTGGAAAGGGGCAAGGGCCTAGGTGCTGAACTATATAACCTTTAGATACGACTACTGAAGTTAGCTTTCGGCCCAGAGCAACTCACATTGCTGTAGGACGAGCCATTCCGATAGCCCTTTGGATCCGAGAGAGCTAAATAGGCAATTATCTATGTCTAAGAAAACGCTTCTGACCGAATACATTTCATTCTGCATGGAGGTCAATTTTAATGAATGTCGAACCGATGAGTCTTCTGTTGGGATTGGCTCTGGGATTTCTTTTGCGGAATCCTACTCAGAGTATCAATATCAATGGCTCATCTAATGCTCGTGTTGATCAACCCACTAAAGTACAAATTGAAGTGAAAGCCCCGTCAGATGAAACATGGCTCTGAACATGTACTTCCTAGAGCAGTTTTCTCTTCAAGATAGGAGGAGCCTGTTCTTTCTTGGTCTGGTGCAGTGTTCTTGTTCTCCGAACCATAGCATCAGCATCTTAGCTCAAAGGAACTTCACTATGACTCTGATTGATGAAATCGACAAAAGTGACATTAATCTGCCCAACGATTTACTCAACTTCTTTGAAGAGGGGATGTTTAATATGGTTCTGATTGACGAAATTGATACAGGTGATATCGATTTGCCCAATGATTTACTCAACTATTTGAAGGAAGCTGAGTTCATTACTCCTGAATTGGAAAGACCGGCTTACTAACAGACGAAAGGTCTATGCTGTAATTACTTACGATGCCTTATTGGTGGACATTTCAGAGAGAAAGAAGCGGTCTTGAGTCCTTTCCCTTACTCTGAGTCGGGTCTCTTCAGGCTGCGGTCCAATAATGTCCTGATGTCACGACAAATTTATGAGTATGAGACAAAAACTAGTCGTGGCATCCACTACTACTAAAACAATTTGGATTAGCAATAGTAACAATGATCAAATATGCAGAGCCTATGAACCTACCGTTAGCTACTAATCGGCTATTACGTTGTCTACAAAATATCGCAGTACAGCCTTATAGACTTCTTCGTTGTGGCTATATCCATAACTATGAACTGCAAAGTTGGCCCAATTTTCGGCTAATGGAAGGAGTTATTTTCCCTCCCCATAGTGATGGAATCGTCGGGTATAGACCTATTTTGATGCTACGTAACCCAAGCAACAGCTATACAATTCGTGGTCCTGATAAATACTTTCTCCTCAAAGGTGAGGTACGATGGTCGTCCTAGATATCGATGCCCAATTCGAAGTCCTTAAGCAAGGAGCCTAATAGCAGACTAGGCAACTGGTCTGATTTGGTGTGGGGGCTAAGTGTCCCCCTTAATGACAGCAGATTGGAACATAAAACATGTAGTAAACCGGTTGCAGCTTCTTACTGCCTACTTCAAAACAACACAAATATTCTCAAGCTTAGAGAGATTTACGCAGACTCCTCTGTATGCGAAAGAATGTATCTCTCTTTAGCCTAAGCTCGCCAGAAATGAGACTGGACCAGGCTTCTCTAGTCTGCAGTTCAATGAAGTTCCGATATTACAACAAACTTATGATCATCAGACAAAACCTAATAGCAACAATAATCTACAGATCGATACGAGAGAGCTGAATGGGTAACTATCTGTTTCTAAGCAAACGCACCCGACCAAGTACATATCATTCTTCATGAAGGTCCATTTTATGAATGTCGAACCGATTAGCCTTTTCTTGGGGCTGGCTCTAGGATTTCTTCTGCGAACTACGCATCAGAGTATCAATATCAATGCCTCATCCAACGCTCGTGTTGATCAACCTAATAACGCACAAGTCGAAGTGAAAGATCCGTCGGAAGATGAAACCTTGCCGTGAGCTGATACTGCTAGAACAGGCTTCCCCCAAGAATAGGAGGAGCCTGTTTCCAATCTGCTGCTGGTTATCTATGTGGCTTTGCAAGCTATGAGTAATAACGGGTGGCTACTAGCGGTATACGTCAAAGAACTGATCGTCAATTCTGTAGGACTGTATTGGGATAAGTCCTAATTCAAGGGATTCGAGCATTTCGATTAGCTTTTCACCATCGACGAGTTCAATCGGGGGAACGCCATCGCGTACGGCTTCTTTTCTGGCATCGGTGGTGAAGGAACCGGTAGTGATGATAATGCCTTTATCGGCGCGGCCCATCATAGCGCCTCTGAAGTCACGAACTTGGGAAGGGGTGACGGAGCCTTTGTAGCGCTTGCATTGGAAGAGGACTTTGAAGCTGACGAGGGGATTGACCTGGAGTATGCCGATACCGTCAATCCCGCCATCACCTGAGCTACCGGTAACGGTGACTTCCTGAAAGCCTGATTCCCTGAGTAGTCGTTGACAGAATCTTTCAAACCCATCAGGGGGAAGCCTCAAAAGGGTTTCAAGTAGTTCTTTCTGATAATCGCTGCCTTTGGAATGGGATTCATCGGGTGGGGAAGTGGTTTCTTCCTCATCTATATCCGGCATTGCCTTATCTTTCTTAGTGGTAGAGAACTCAGCGTGAACGACTTTGAATAGTTCAAGAGCTTCGTCATGGCCAAGGGTAGGGATAGAGCGGCCTTTTTCGGTGAGGGTCCAGACTCCGCGACGGGATGAGTCGATGTAGCCTGCTTTGACCAAATAAAACCTGGCCCAGGCGACCAGGTTATCGAATCGGGGGGCACCGCCTTCTAAAAGGATGGAGCGTTCTTCCTCAGAAATTTGCTCTTCTTCGGCAATCTGATCGCGGACTTCAGCAGGGCGAGCAGATCCGCCCAGAGTTTGGATGGCTTTGATGACGGGACCAAAGAGCTGGATGAACTTGGGACCGGAAAGCTGCTCATTCAGCATAGGTTTAGTAGCTGCGGTAACTGCATCATGGCTTGCTTGTAGGTAAAACGATTGTCTGGTGAGTGGTGCAAAATCACACTAACTTCGGGCTCTTGGCCATTTTTGGTGATCGCGCTGTCC
>ERZ1740067.2235-NODE-2235-length-12057-cov-10.475504_pt1 | contig 12057 bp, 7 predicted proteins | sample MGYA00581736_ERZ1740067 | MGnify/ENA primary metagenome ERZ1740067 (study PRJEB43018, sample SAMN04849236) | marine metagenome | isolation source: floating plastic debris | place: Pacific Ocean | collected 2008-08-27 | study: EMG produced TPA metagenomics... | reverse complement strand
AGGTCATAAACATTGTTACCACCGGCATCGCTTGGGTTCTCAAAGTCAGGCGATGCATCGAAGCTAATATTACCGTTAGTATCAATACTAAACAGTGAAGCATCTGCACCCGAGAGGCTGTAGGTCAGGTTGGTTTCAGCCCCATCTTCTGTATCGGAAGACTCTACATCGACAACTGTCCCTGTGCCATTTTCAGCGAAGTTTACAGCAGCGGGGGAACCCGTTGGCGTTGAAATCACTGGTGGCGTATTGCTAGGAGCAGTAACATCGACAGTGGCTGTTGCCAGTGCACTAGCCAAGTTACTAGCATCTGAGGCTTGGAATGTTATTGTGCGGTTGCCTACAGTGGGATTGGTCGCTGTATTTGCATAGGTAATGCCACGGATTAATGCGTCCAAAGCACTTTGAGATATCGGCGTAGCAGAACCAGAACTATGGGTAATGGCAAATGTTCCTGTGCCTGATACGTAATTTATATCAACCGTTTCTCCACCAACAGAAACACTATTAACTGACTTTGTAGTACCGAGGAGAAAGTCTTCACCCGCAATAGTCAACACCTCTGCATCACCATCACTAATCAAGCCTGTTGTGATAGTTAGCAATGTGATGTTATCTTCAGCATCCGATACATCAGAAAGGACTGTATCAGCTATAGCTACCGCAGATCCACCGCCAGTAAAAGAAGTTGAGAAGTTACGATCGCTATCTCCACTAGATCCAGCTGAATTGAGATCGACAATTGGCGATGATACCGTAATAGGAGTATTCGAGAAGACTAAAGTATCGAGTGAGTAACCTGTATTGCCATCTCGGGCTGTGGTTTCTATTGTTAAGCTAGTACTACTGGTTGCAAGAACAGTTGCCCATCGTTCTTGATCGGCAGTTCCACCGCTAGAGCTGTCGTTGGTGAATGTGATAGAACTACCATTATCAACAACATCGATATCGGATGTGGGGCTCGACGAAATTGAATATGAAGCGACCCGATCTTTATCTATTTCGATAGCCTCCGCCCCAGAACCAGGTGAACCAGGACTCACAAAGTCAATGTCCGCAAAGGTAAACTCAGCTTCTACTTCAATAGGCGTGTTTGTTCCAGCTTCAAAAAAATCGATTCTAAGTGTTGCAGATTCGCCCTCAAACCCCGATACGCTTGAACTACCGTCACGAGCCAATAAGATGGTGACTACCTCACTACCAATACTCTGGCCTAGCTCAACCGGCATGCTAGTGTCGGACAAGGCTTCAATCGTAACAACTGCATCCAATGAGGTAGCGTTGCCATTGATGGTAGCAACGTTGAGAAATCGCCTGCTTTTCCCCACATCACCTGGGCCTGAGCCAGCAGTCTCTGTCCCAGGTGTACTAAAGCTAAAGCCATTATCTGCACGAACAAGTGTGTGAGGCCAGTTAGTGGCTTGGAGCATCACTGCCACATCATTTGCGCCTAAGAAGGCCCTTTGGCTGAAGGCCTGAGTTGAAAATTCCAAATGCCAATTTCCACCTAAAGCGGTATTCCCGGTCAAAGTTTTGGATGCTGCGATTTCAGCGCCGGTAAGTTGGTGGAGCTTGTTAATAAATTCTTCTCCGGCATCTCCAACTGCAACGTTACAGCCATAGAGGAACAGTGCAGCATCTGGCCAAGTCTTAAGTAACTGAGCGTAGCGATTGAGGGACGCAAGGCTCAGTTCAGTATTACCAAGGTAGAGGCAGCCAGGCGCACCGTGCGCAACAATATGAACAGCCCCAACAGTACGATGACCATACACACAGCTGAGGATTTCTGTAATTTGCTCAACCCCATCACGCTGAGCTGTCAAAACATAAGCCTGAACACCTGGATTTAGGCCAGCCAAAAGCTGCTGATAATCTTGAACACCTGCATCAATAAACAGAACAGAAAGTTGGCTAGTCATAGTTTCCATTTGGTTGGAATAAGTCATAGGGGAAAACGAAAATACTAAAGAAGAAAGTACAGAGCGCTGTGAGGCGAGTAGCCTCGAAACCACAGCTCATTAGAAAGAGTCAAAACTATTCATATTGGGCGTTTAAAGACACACCAACATAGGTAGGAGATAAGCCCTTGTAGCCCTTGTCCCATGTCCTTAGAGAAATACAGTAGGCCGAGTCTGTATTGCCTATCTATTGGCGGCACAGACTGTACCGCCAAAACGCGATCTCTGGGTTAGGGTCGAACCCAAGATCTTATGGAATGCAGTTATTGGATTCATTCACAAAGGCTGCATCACTCGGGGTAGCCCCCAACAGGAAATCATCCGTGATAAAGGTGATATTTGAATCGGCCAAAAGTGTTGCTAAATCCTGCACTAAAATAGAGCCAGCATTGCCTGTCAGGAGTGGGGCAGGACCTGTGAGCTGAATGCCTGAGGGCGCAATGTTGTCGCGAATAATTAAACAGGCAGCTGCACTACCTAGTGGCGTAGCCGTAGAGGTGATTTCAAGGGCGTCACCTGCGCCATTATCAGAGAGATCGTTATCTATAACGCTGACAATGGGCAACGTAGCAACATCTTGCAGCTCAATCACAATCGCTTGGCCACCGTTGCCACTAATTGTGTTCTCACTAATACCTGCATCACCGGTTTCAGAATCGGTGCGCCATTCTTGCACACCAACATTCTCCGCGAGAGACCGAATGCCGTCACCCGTATTATCGATGATTTGGTTACCTCGAATCACCAGTTCTTGAGCGCCCGCATCCGCGAGGGAGATATCAATCCCGTTGCCAGCGTTATTAGAAATTGTGCTATCGCGAATAACAACTTCTTGGGCAGCAGCAGTTCTGGTAGCTCCGCTAGGCGCTTCACCATTGATTACATCGATGCCATTCCCACCACCGTTACTAACCGTACTATCCGCTAGGGTAAATTCCTGAGTGTGTGCGCCATCTACTGTTCTCACAAAAATGCCAGCTGCCCCACTGAGCGTGCCACTACCATCAATGGTTGCTCCAGAGATGGAGACTTCCTGAATACCTGCACTGGCTATGGTGGTAGAAGGACCGGTTGCCTCAGCAATGATACCTTCGTCAGTACTATCAAGAATACTGTTGGTTAAGGCCGTTCCACCGGGGGTTCCAACACTGGTGTTAGCCTCTGTACTAGGACCAATGGTCACACTTTGGCTGGGGAATTCGGTGGCACTAGACATGGCCGTAAATTCCATGCCCACTCGGTTGTCACTCAAATCAAACCCTGAAATGGCAACCTCAACAGGGCGCTCAGTGAGGGTATTAGTAACCCGAATACCCCGATCAGCGGAGCCATTAATCACATTGTCAAATAGAACAATATTGCTACCGACATCATCAAAGGCAATACCGCTACCACCTGAATTTTCAATCAGGTTATTGCGCAACTCTACATTGTCGACGTTACTAGCGGTTACGCCATGATTTGTCGCACCACTAATCTCAAAACCTGACAGTACTGTATTGTTACCCAGCGTTACCAAGTCGGCACTAGCGCCTCCAGAAATCGTGGGAAAAACACCATCATTAGAACCCGGCAAAGAGACAGTAATGCCGTTCGCATTAGGGGCATCACTAGTGACGTTAAAGTTTTGTTCATTTGAGAAGGGCAATCGCGTAGCAGTGGTAGGGAATCCAGGGAATGACATGCCTGCGATGGTTTGTTCGGGGCCTTGGGAAAGCACTCGAACTTGGTCTGGAACTGTAAAACCAGGAATATTAGCTGTCAGCGCATTTTCGCCATCTACATAGACAATGGTATTGCCATCGCTATAGGTATCAGCATCACTATCAATGAGGGCGATCGCATCTTCTACAGAGCCAAAGGGCGATTCAGCAGTACCATCACCACTACCAGTGCCATCCGCCAAAACGACATGAACAAAGCGATAGTCTTCTTCCTCTTCGGGGTTGCGCAATGCCGCAATATCTTCTTGAAAGAACGATTCTCTTTCGGTAATGACGTTTACAGCTACATTAGGACGGCGAACAATGGGATCGCGCAGACGAATAGCCACTTCATTCTCCGCTTGGAACGAGCGCTCTCCATCGCCGTGGAATCGTCGTCCTGGCAGGCTAGTGCTAACAGAAAACCCCACACTAGAGCCGAACAGGTCGTCGTACTGGTAGGAGAGTCCAGCGTTAAAGTTGGAGTTGAAATTGGCAGCTAAGCGGGCCTGCCCACCCAGGCTACTTTCTGAACCCGATAGCCAGTAAGCACCAATGAAGGCAGATAGCTCACCACCAAACCATTCATCTATCTGTGTACCGACTTCAAGATCTAGCCCTCCTAGCGCATTCTCCTGTTGTAGAATGCGCTGCCTTTCTCTTACAGCTGAGAGCACAAGCTCGTTGCCCTCAAAGCTGGTAGAAGTTTGCAGGCCTGTGTCAGTATCAATGTTTTGGATGGTACTGGTGCGATCGCCCACAGGCAAGTAGCCATTTAGCCGAAGCTCCCAATCCTTTTCAATATGCTCATAACCCGCAGCAACTTGATAAAAGGTAGTACTCTCTACGCTGCGGCTATCAACACCTAGGTAGCCACCGTTGATTAAGTCATCTTCAAGATCATAGTTGCGATACCCAACATTTAGACTAAGACCGAGATCTCCATCATTTAGCTGCAAACTCCCCTCAAGAAAAGTAACCGCATCGCCTGCCGTTTGGCTGAGTGGAACAAAGGCATTTACACCAACAATCTCATCAAATCCAGCGCTAGAAGTACTAAAGCTAGCGCCAAATCGGGAAGGGATTTGGAGGTCTTCAGCATGGGTACTATCAACAGCATCCGCTGTCTTGACGACATCTTCAGCCAGCGTATCTGTAGCTTCAGATTGCGCTAATAGAATAGTATTAGGGCTTGTCGCGCCTGCCTCTAGAGTCTCTGGAACGCTCATTGTTGCAGCGTCCGCCAAAGTTATCTCTGCAACTGCTTCTGTTTCTTCTATTTCTACTGCTGTAACTGGCGCTGAAGGATCTTCTTCTATGTAGGGTTTAGATGTCTGCGCTATTAAGGGTTCAGCGCTAATATGTACAGCACCGCCTGTGGCGTCTCCGTTTGGTTGAGTAGGCGCTGACGATTCAATACGAGTAGGTACGGGTTCAGCGCCTGCAAGCAGCATCTTTTCAGCTGGCTTGTTAGCAGAATAACCCTCTAATTGGACTGAAGCTGATTTTTTAAGAGCGCTGTTGCTCTGGCTTTCTGCGGGGTTGGCGATCGCTGCACTAGCGCCAACCAAAAACACACTAAATACACTAGAGGCCATCAAAAACAGCGATCGCAACACTCTCACTTTCAGATTTTCTAGTTCAAACTTATTTTTCATAATCGAGACCTAAAATAGCTATATCGTTTAGACAATTACTTTTGGATGGGTGGCTGTAAAAACACACTTATCCGTGTCCTATCTGCCTCAGCAGACAATCAACCAGCGGCAAACTCTCTTCCATTTCCAACAGAATCTTTGCGCCACGCAAATCACGGGCACCGCCCTCAAAGCCTCAAGTTTTCCGAAGAAAACATATGGCGTTAGAAAACAAGAAATTGAACGATGGGCTCTGTTGAGAAAGTCACCTAGTTAAGGCGTATTCAAACAGCTGATATGCGTTGCATTTGAGCAATCAGTCGATGAGCTAGCATCTTCTGGAAACGGCAAGGAATTGAACTGAGTAAAATTTCCTCTCAGTTCCAGAGGCTCGGGGTACACCTTATACACATTGGGATGATGAGGTGATTTGCCCATTGCATCTTGATGATTGCATCCAAGTGCGATCGCATCTACGCCCTTTACATCAGGGCTGTGCTTAGTCTTTCTCTTCATGCATTTCTTACTTTTCCTACATTTACTACATAAGTAATCCCGCATGAAATTATTAATCAACAAAAGTAAGGTTAAATCGCTTAAATGCGTCGGATCAGTCGATAGGCATAGACCTACGTAGTTGTAAGCTTAGTAATATCAATCTCATTTTCAAGCTCTCAAGAACTAAGCTAATCTCCTAACCAATCCCTACTTGTAAGGACTCAGATACCGTGTCATATGCGTGTTTCTTCGTAGAAGCAGCTTTTAGCGTTTCTAAATACTGATAAGCAATTAATTCAGCTGTAAAGTGCGCTTGCATATATCTGCGGCCAGCTTCTCCAATTTGATCGGCCTTAGACCGGTTTTGAGAAAGATACTGAATATATTGTGCTAGCGAGTCAGCATCGCCATTATCAAAAGCTTGACCACCCTGTGCCAAGTCCAAGAGAGGCCGCAGATAAGAATTGCGTGGGCAGATAGCGGCAATAGGTCGGCCCGCAGCCATTGCCGGATACAGCTTACTAGGCGCAATTAAATCGTCCATCCCAGAGGCAATACTGACCAAGGACAAATCGCCTGCTGTCAAAGAATACGGGAGTACAGATTTTTCTTGATAGGGTAAAAATCGAAAGTTGTTTAAGTTAGCAGCCTCCGCAGCCTCCTTTAAAGCTGACCGCTTAGCACCACCGCCGATGCAAACGAACAGAATAGGCTTATCTTTCAATTTGAGCGCCGCTTCAAAAAGCGTATCTGTATCGTGACAGCGCCCCATATTGCCTGAATAGAGCACGACAAAATGATCAATCAGCGAATGTTCTTTGGCAAACCAGTTCTCTTCTTTAGGAATAGGCACTATCTTCTCAGCATTTGACCAGCTATGAATAACAGAGATCTTGCCATCTGCTGCCGGGCATCTTTGAATCACATGTTGTTTCATCGAAGGACTCAGCACAATGATTCTAGCGGCCCGCAGCCAAACTTTTCGGTTAATATACCGCCATAGCGCGACTAGAGGGTGATTTGGCTTTATGACGTCTAGCTCAACGGCAATGTCTGGATAAAGATCATAGAGCAAACAGACGTAAGGAATACCAAAAAAGAGATTAGCGAGATATCCAATGACTGGTAAAAAAGGAGGAGCCGTCGTCACCATCAAAACCTCGTGACGACTAGCATACCTAGCAAGATAAAGCACACAGCGCATGGCAAACAAAAACCCATTGATAGCTTTCCCTAGGAGGCTAGTAGGGAAAAAACTGCTCATACGCGATCGCTTGATCCATATATTATTTGTCTTCTCAACAGCAGGTGCCTTATCAGCAGCAAAAGCATAGCCTGGCTGCCCTGTAAACACACTTACATCTGTCTCTAAACAGTCTAGTTCTCTCACCAGTTCTTCAATGAGCTGCCCAGTTGCCGCAAAGTCTGGCGGAAAAAACTGAGTCATAATCAATAGACTTAGCGACGGAGAAGGGGATAGCTTGTTTTTTCTCGGCTGACTTTGCGAGGAGAGACCGATCTGGGCCAACGTCTGGCCTAGAGATTTTGTTAGCATTACTTTTTTGGGTTGAATGACGATTCGGTGAATGTTGAAATTAGTGAGTGGCAGAGGTGATAAAGTCTGAAGTGAATGTTTTCTGCGGCTCGCGAGAAGAGTGAAACTGATTTTCAATCAGGAGTAACGACAACACAATTTCAGCCAGGGTTCTTTCCCACGCGTAGTACCATCCAGCAGGCCCGTCAAAAATGACGCCTCGGAAAAACAAGCAGTAAACTAGCACTAACAACGGCGCTACAACTTTGTATTGCCGTATCCGATCAGCCATGCCTAATTCGCTAGAACTCATCCGATTCAGCTTTTCAACTTCTAGAGTTGCATAACGCTCTTGAGCCCACAGCCAACGCTTCAATGACTTTCGATCGTCATGCAAAATAGAATGCGTTAGGGCTTCTACAGGTCCCTGCGCTTCTAGCTGTTGCGTATGACCATCGTCAAAGTAAATGGCCTCATGTCGATTAAACAAAGCAAGGCGAGGCGGTAAAATGGCACCCCTAAGCGGTTTTCCGTTTATGCAATATTTAAACTTGATGCTGTAGGCGGTCGCCGTTGGTTTGAGCTGATTAATCTCTTCAATGAGTTCATTCGTTAGGTAATAGTCTGCATCCAAAGAGAGTATCCAAGCTGTATCGGCCTTCTCCAGACCATAATTCCATTGCGCGGCATGAGTGTCGAAGGAACGCTGAAATACGTCTACATTCGGATAGCGGCTCAAAATTTCCAGAGTAGCATCGCTACTAAAGCTATCAATCACCACAATTCTCTGCGCCCAGCTCAACTGGCTCAATGTCCGTGCAATGTTGGCTTCTTCATTGAATGTCAAGATAACGGGAGTGATATTGTTTAACATAGTTGAGCAGTCTCCAAATTTACGGGTGTATTCGAAATAGCAGCGCATTGTTCATACGCTTGAGATAGCTGATGGGCGATTTTAGGCCAGCTAAATTGAGCGCGCGCGACTTGGCGAGCACGCTGTCCCATCGCGTCATAGCGGTCTGTTTCGGTTAGGGTTTGTTGCAATGTTTGCGTGAGCGCTTCTACGGTGTTGTCACACACCCAGCCCAGGTTATGGTCTTGAATCAGCGGTGACAAAGCTACCTGAGGGCTCGTCATAACCGGAAGCCCAGCCGCTAGCGCTTCTAGAACAGCAACACCAAAATTTTCTGAATGCGATGGCAATACAAAAACATCTGCTCCCTGTAGCAGTTGTTGCTTCCGCTCACCCGTCACGAACCCAACTCTATGAACACGCGCTGCTAAGCCTGAGGCGTGCAGCTGGCGATCTATCTTTGCTTCGTAGCCAGGGTCGCCGCTACCAGCAATCACTAAGTGAAAGGGAGGCATATCTACGTGGTGCAGCGCTGCGATTAAGCGGTCCAGGCCTTTTTTAGGATGCAAACGCGAGAGAAACAACAAAATAGGCGATGCTTCAGGAATGTTCAATCGTCTTCTCAGCTGGGCTTTAGGCTGATCTAGTCGCGTTGGCAGATGAACGCCATGGGGGACAACGAAGTCAGAGGATGTTAGGTTTAGCGCTGAGGCTTCTTCTAATTCTTGCTCAGTCGTAAAATGAATACCCTTGGCCTTCTGTAGATTGTCCCGTTCAATCAATGCCAAGTAAGCCTTTTTCTTGGTGGCGCTTTGAGTCAGCGGCCAGTGGCAAAGCTGACCAATTGGCCTAATTAGGTAAGGGACTTGGTGCCAGCGTGCGATCGCCATCGCAGCGGTAGACGGATAAGAGAATAGGGCATGAACATGAAGTAAGTCGTAGTCTGGGACGTGATGCCAAAGCCAGTGGGTTAAAGATGGAGAGAAAAGAAATTCAGAGAGAGGTCCGCTTTGCACAGGCCTGCGCTCAAAAAAACGCACCGGCACCTGCATTCCATTTTTAGCGGCTAGGCCCACTGAATAATTTATTTTTTGACGGCAGGGAACCTCTAAAACTGTTGGACCATTATCGTTAGTAGTAGCGATCTCCGCATCTACGCCTTCTAGTCGAAGAGCTGAGACCATCTCTAAGACAGCTTGACTTGGGCCGCCACGAACTTGGGCGACTGACGGAATAATATGTAAAACTCTCATAGGGGAAAAGCAGGCGCTAAGGTTGTTGCAAAACCAAATTTAAGTTGGTTTATTTAGGGTCAAAAGAAAGGAGAAAAGTCATTATTAGCTAGGCTTAAGCCGTTATCGGCTGAGTAGAAGAAGAAACGCCCAAACTACTTAATGGTGAGCGCTGTAACAACATAGATAGTTTGTTCTCAAACGCATGCATGCCGTAGGCAGAAACAACAGATTGGCTTAAAGCTTCAGGGTGATACAGTAGCTCGTTAGGATACTCTCCCTGCAGAATTTGGATGAGATTATTAGCAATGTCATCTAGATCATCTGGGTTCACCAAAGCACCTAAGCGGCCATTATCCAAAGCATCTCTACTCCCATCTTGACTGCTACCTAAAACAGGCTTTCCACAGGCCATTGCTTCTAATAAAACAATGCCAAACCCTTCCATTTTGCTGGGCATAGCAAACACATCGCAGAGATTATAGTAGTCTGGCAGCATGTCATCTGAAACGTAGCCTGTAAGCGTTACGCAGTCCTGGAGACCTAATGTCTCGATGAGCTGTTCCAACCGAGGTTGATCATCACCTTCTCCAACGATCACATAGTGAAAATCAGGAATAGCCTTTTTGATTTCAGGCATGGCGTGCAACACCTGATCGTAAGGATGAAAGCTTTCACCAGCGGGCAGCCGATTCACCGTTAAGCAGATGGGCTGGTCAAGGTGGAAGCCATATTTTTTAAGGAGATAGTCGGGCTTCTCCGCAGGCTTGAAGCGAGATAAATCAAAGGTGTTGGGCAATTTTACAATTTTTTCAGGACATATCGGCTGCTCCGCAATTAACCGCTGCCGGGTGTATTCGCTTACAGACAAAATGCGATCAGCATTCTGTAAACCCTTTTGCACCTTGGGCCGTTGCAAATCCCAAACTTCAAAACCATGAGCAACCGTCCAGTAGGGGATACCTGAAAGCTGCTTTAAATAGTGTGCTGCGGGTGTAAAGTTCGAATGGGTGGCAATTACTAAATCGGGCTGATGCCTTAGCCCTGCGAGTACAACCCTTGTTCCATATGCCGGAATTCGTAATTTAGCAGGCCAGTTGCCCATGCCAGTGAATTGCCCATTGATTTCTTCAGTATGGCCTCTATTAGATGAGTAGTTGAGTTGGTCATTAAGAGAGCTTTCTCTTTTGGATAAGTCTCTAAACGAACGGAAAAAGCCTTTTCTTTTTGAATAGCTCACAGGTCGATCGTGAGTAGAGAAAATCTGGATTTGAGCTTGGGGGCAAAGGCGCTCTAGTGCTTGAAGAAAGAACTTTGAGTAGGTTTGGATGCCTCCCTTAAAGTCGTAGATACCAGGTGTCCAGACGTGGATTTTGGGAACGGGCGAAGACGTAAGTAACATAGCAATTTAGGAAAAGTAGATGGAGGGAAGTGCACCTAAAGCAGGCCACTCGACAAACACTCTCGACAAACGCGAAAGAGCGCCGGAGCACAGAAGAACAAGTGAGAAAGCTCAATCGTGGGCTAAGAACGCTGAGCCATCGAAAATATTTGGTAAAAGCAGACCAAATTCCAGATCAAGAGCGCCAGGGCTAGGCTGATGGAAGCGATCGCAAACCACTCAGCACCCGCTGTAGAAACCGCTAAGCCACCTGAGATGGCAGTCAAGGCATAGACGTGATTAACAGTCGCGTCGTAGGAATAGCCATGGTCCAACAAACGATGGTGCAGGTGACGACGGTCGGGATAAAAAGGAGACTTGCCTTCCTTTACCCGGCTGACGATGACATACAGCATGTCAAGAATGGGCACTGACAAAATCAAGTAAGAAATCCACAAAGTCGAAGCCGACGCGGCATGCGCCATCGGACCGGTAATAGCTAGGCTCGAAAGCAAAAAGCCAATCAGATAAGCGCCGCCATCTCCCATAAACAGCTGGGCAGGACGACTGTTGTAATATAAAAATCCCAACAGTGAGGTTGATAGGCTCAAGGCGAGAACAGCTTCTACAGGGCACCCGAGTTGAGCACAAACAATAGATAAAATTGCGGACGCGATCGCCCCTGTTCCGGCGGCTAAGCCATCGAGCCCATCGAGCCAATTGACTGCGTTAGAGACGCCTGCTAGCCAGAGAAAAGTCACTGGCAAGCTCAGCCATCCCAGCGACAGAGGATCGAACCCAGGGATAGGCAATGATTCAATTCGAATGCCAAGCGTCCAGACCAAACAAGTAACACCTGCTTGCAAGACTAATCGTACGAGGGGAGAAAGCCCTCGAATATCGTCGGTGATACCAATCGCGAAGGATAACAAACTGCCAATCATCAAAGCCCACAAAATGGCAGAGGGTTCGGAAAGCTGTGTCCCGCCAGTCAAGAACAATCCCAAAAATGAAATCATCAGACCAAGGCAGATACCAATGCCCCCTACTCTCACAGTGGGAGTATGATGCTGCTTTCTCACACCGGGCTGATCTACCCAGCCAAATCGCATACCGAGATTAATTACAGTAGGCGTGCTCTGTAAAGCCCCGTAACCTGCAAACGTAGCAAGCAAGCATTCGAACATAGCACTAGGCTCCTGTAATATTTGATACTTTTAGTATCCGTACTCAGGTGCTGCGATCATGTTTGCAATGACGT
>ERZ1740067.2234-NODE-2234-length-12064-cov-6.019236_pt1 | contig 12064 bp, 9 predicted proteins | sample MGYA00581736_ERZ1740067 | MGnify/ENA primary metagenome ERZ1740067 (study PRJEB43018, sample SAMN04849236) | marine metagenome | isolation source: floating plastic debris | place: Pacific Ocean | collected 2008-08-27 | study: EMG produced TPA metagenomics... | reverse complement strand
CCCGGCGGTTTGGGGGGGGGGTTGGGGGTGCCCGGGGGTGGGGGTTCCCGGGGGGGGGGGGGTCGGGTTTGGTTTGGGGGGGTTTGGGGGCCCGGTCGAGGCGTGCGGACGCTCGGGCGGCGGGCAATGCACCGAACACATCCCTTTCGACCGACACGGGGCGGGGGGTCAGTCCTTGTATTCGGTGCCGCAGCTTGGCCCGTCGAACCGCTCGCGGAGATCATCGGAGGCGTCGAACTTGCACTCTTGGGCGATCCAGTTCGGCAGCGCTTTGGCTGAGTCCATCGCCTCGACGGCTCGATTCCGGCACATGGTGCACGGCGTGTGCTCGTAAGCCAGTCGCATCAGTCTTGCGCACTCCGCGATTGGGTTTGCCTCTACGACACCGACAAGACTCATGAGTGTCCAGTGACGATCGTCACGGTCGGGCTCGATGGCGAACGCCTGCTCGATTGGATGCGCATCACCGGGCTCGAAGTTCTTGATCCAAAGATCGAGAGCACCCGCGGCGATTTCGGGACGCGCGAGGGCTTGTTTGGCGAGACTACGGATGCGCGCATCGCGCACACGCTTGAAGGCGGCGTAGGCGATGCGGCGGACGCCCTCGTCTTGATGCCTCAGCAACTCGATGGCGTGCTCGGGCGGATGCTCAATCGTTCGATTCACAAATACGTTCAGGAAGCGTTTGATCTGGAGCGGACGCGACTCGGCCTCCAGCTTGGACAGGATGAGCTCGAGCGCATCTTCGTCGGCATGACGCGCCCAGTCGCGGATCCAGTACGGAGCATCCAGCATGCCATCCTGCGTCGGAGCCTTTTCTATCCACTCGATGGCCTCGTCGGCCGAGAGATGGTGGTATCGCGCGGGGTTAGAGGGGGTTGTTGGGTCGAAGGGAGCCGGCTCACCTCGTTTCTTGCGGCGTTTACGCTGGATCTTGCGTTCTTGCCGGACACGTTCATCTGCGTCAATGCGATCAAGAAACTCGGCCACGCCTCGGAGGCTTGCTCGCTTGGGTTGCAAGGCGGCGCGAGCCGCGCCATCGGCGTGTGCTTTGTCGAATGAGGTGAGGATCCATTCCTCTATGTAGGTCTTAACGCCCGCGATAGCTCGCTGCCCGAGTTCCTCGCACACGGCGATAAGCCCCTCGGCACCGTCGACATCGATGATGTCCTGGTACCCGACCGGGTCGCCGTCGTACTCGTGAAAGATGCGATAGAGGACTGGCCTTGCTTCTTCGACGTCACGCTTGACGAGCTCGGCCAGGATTGTGCATCGCTGGTTGAGATCGCGTCGCGGGTAGTCACCCGTTGGGGCTTGTGTTGCTTGCGCCAGGAAGTCTGGCAAAAGGCGCTCGGTCACGGCGGCAGCATCTGCCATGCCGAGCATCCAGCCGCCGCGATCGCCTTCGCACTGGGCGTCGTAGGACTGGCAGGTGAGCATTGCATCCAACATCAATGCTTGGACTGATGCGGTCGGATGGGCGACGGCGTGGAGCCATGCTCTGCCCAGGCCATCTTCCAGTGCGTGAGCAAAGCCCTCGTCGCTGAGCGGGAGTTGGTACGGCGGATGGTCTGGACCTGGGATTGACGTGTCGACCACGTGGAGCAGCGTACTCGCTCGTCCTTTCGTGCATCAAACGACGCGAGTGAGAGATGGACATCATTCAGTCATCCGCGGCGACCTCGTGAAACGGACCTAGGGAGTAGGTGGAACGCTTTGTCGTACGTACGGTCGTGTCCCGAGACGTCCAGCTTGGATGGCGAACACCCTCGGGGACAGTCACGCTCACGCGCCGCAGCGTCATCGGATGCGCCACTCGTGAGTTCTCAGCCGAGAGGTGCTCGCGGAGGCGGGCGAACCACGAGTCATCAAAGAATCCAAAGTGGCAGCCAGGCTCGAAGCAGCAGTACGTTTCGCCTTCGACAAAGCCGAGATGCAGCTCGAACGAGGCTGTTTCACCATCGAAGTTACGAACGCTCACCGTGTATCGCGGCGTGGTTCCGTCCGGCGATCGGTTGGTACTGAGCAGGTGACGGACCGCGGCTTCAATGCGGGCTGCGGTGTTCCCATCTTGCGCTGTGGCCATAGCGGCGTAGTTTACTCGCCCTTCTTGGCCGATCGGTTGGCGCGTTTGCGGTCGCTCTCGTTGAGCATCTTTTTGCGGAGGCGGATGTTGGTTGGGGTGACCTCGACGAGTTCGTCGGCCTCGACGTATTCGAGGGCTTCTTCGAGGATGACCTTGCGGGCGGCTTTGAGGGTCACGGTTTGCTCTTTGAAGGCTGAGCGGATGTTGTTGAGCTGCTTGAGGCGGGTGATGTTGACGGTGAGGTCGTTCTCGCGGTTGTGCTCGCCGACGATCTGGCCGCCGTAGACCTTGGTGCCGGGCTCGACGAAGAGGAGGCCTCGGTCGTGGAGGCCTTCGACGGCGTGGGCGGTGACTTGGCCGGTTTCGAGTGCGATGAGAACGCCGGCCTGGCGGCGGGGGCGCTCGCCGGCGACGGGGACGAAGCGGTCGAAGCGGTGTGCGACGATTGCTTCGCCGGCGGTGGCGGTCATGAGTCGCGAGCGCAGGCCGATGAGGGCGCGGCTGGTGATGTCGAAGACGAGGTGTGTGGTGGCCGAGCCTCGGGGCTCCATGAGCTTCATCTCGCCCTTGCGTGAGCCGACGACTTCCATGACCGAGCCGACGGACTCGTTGGGCGTGTCGACGACGAGCGTTTCCATGGGCTCGTGCATCTTGCCGTCGATCTCGCGGAGGATGACCTCGGGCTGGCCCACGGCGAACTCGAACTTCTCGCGGCGGAGCTGCTCGAAGAGGATGCCCAGGTGGAGGATGCCTCGGCCCGAGACGGCGAACTCGTCGCCGCGGGTGAAGTCGACCTTGAGTGCGACGTTGCGCTCGAGCTCTTTCTCGAGGCGGTCGCGGAGCTGGCGGCTGGTGACGTACTCGCCTTCCTGGCCCGCGAAGGACGAGTCGTTGATGCGCATGGTGACGGAGATGGTGGGCTCGTCGACGGAGACGGGGGGGAGTGCGCCGACGTCTTCGACGTCGGAGAGTGTGTCGGAGATGTCGACGCCCTCGATGCCGGTGATGGCGCAGAGGTCGCCGGACTCGGCGCCGTCGGCCTCGCCTCGGCCGAGGCCTTGGAAGCGGAGGACCAGGCCGACCTTGGCGTGGCCGACCTTGCCATCGCGCTTGACGACGGCGATGCGCTGGCCTCGCTTGATGGTGCCGCTGGTGACGCGGCCGATGCCGATTCGGCCGACGAACTCGGAGTAGTCGAGCGTGGTGACGAGCATGCGGAGTGGGCCGGTGGGATCGACCTCGGGACCCGGGACTTTCTCGACGATGGACTCGAAGATGGCGCGGAGGTCGCTGCCCTCGTCTTCGAGCTCGGTCTTGGCCCAGCCTTCTTTGGCCGAGGCGTAGACGACGGGGAAGTCGAGGGCGTGGTCGTCGGCGCCGAGGTCGACGAGCAGGTCGAAGACCTCCCCCACTACTTCGTCTGCGCGGGCCTCTGGGCGGTCACACTTGTTGACGACGACGACGGGGCGCAGGCCGGCTTCGAGAGCCTTGCGGAGGACGAACTTGGTTTGGGGCATGGGGCCTTCGAATGCGTCGACGAGGACGAGGCAGCCGTCGGCCATGCGAAGGACGCGCTCGACCTCGCCGCCGAAGTCGGCGTGGCCCGGGGTGTCGATGACGTTGATGCGGTAGTTGCTGCCGTCGACGCCGGTGTAGTCGATGGCGCAGTTTTTGGAGAGGATGGTGATGCCGCGTTCGCGCTCGATGGGGTTTGAGTCCATGATGAGGTCGTGCTGACCCCCGGCGAGCTTTTCGAGCTCGCCTGCGCGGAAGTTGCCGGACTGCTTGAGGAGCTGGTCGACGAGCGAGGTTTTGCCGTGGTCGACGTGCGCGATGATGGCGACGTTGCGGATGTGCTCGGCTCGGGCTGTGGTGACCGCGCTGGACATGATGGAAGCTCCCCGCGCAGCGATCGACCTTGAGATCGATGGCGTGATCCGCGATGTGCGTGTGCGTGGCCGGTCCTGATGGGCCGGCGCATCGGGGGAAGCGTAGGACGTTGGTTGGTCGTGGCGCAGGCCTGTGCTTTGGGAGATCAGGGGGCCGTGGGGGGCGGGGCCTCATCGGGGACGGCGATGGTGATTCTGAGCGTCGGAGGCTCGGTTCCCTGCTGCGGGGTCGCGCCCCAGTACACCATGTCGGCATATCCGAGGAGTTGGATCGGCGGCGGAGCGTTCGGCCCGGCGGCGGCGGCGGCGAGGGCTTGGGCGTTGGCCCTGCCGCCGAGCGTTCTGGCGAAGCTGTTGGCGTTTGGTCCTTCGAGCCATGCGCTGAATTGGGCACGTCGCCACTCGGCTGAGCCGGCATCGCGCGAGATGGCGGCGAGCCACCAGGTGGTTGGCGACGAGGGTTTGGATTCGCGGAGTCGCCAGGCGATGGTGGCGTGGCCCGGCTCGATCCAGCGGTTGCCGGCGACGGCAGTTCGGATGGAACGGTCGGCGTCCGGGAAGGCGCCGGTGAAGCTTTCGATCATGGGGAGGCGGCGGCGCGAGCCGGCAAGGGCATCGGCGATGGCCTCGGCGGCGGCGTCACCGATTGCGGCGGCGGCGGCGCGATCGGAGACTTGGACGGCAAGGCCGATGTCGATCGCGGGGGTGTCTTCGAGGGGTGAGTTCCAGATGAAGAGGGCGACCTGCCCCGTCGTGATCTCGCGTGCGGCGGCGGCGAACGCCGAGCCGATGGCGGGCTCGGCGCGGCGGAGTAGTGCGTCGAGCACACCCCAGCCGCCGCCGTCGACGACATGTGCGATTTGCTGCTCGTCGGGCATGCGGTTGTAGATGAAGACAGTCGGAAGTGGCGAGTTGGACGGGCGCTCGATCGTGATACCGATGCCGCGATCGGTGGGGACGGCTTCGGCGCGGAAGGTCGTGCCAAAGCCAGACCCCTCACGGGCGATGATGCGGAGGCCGGGCTCGGCGGCGGTGGGCTTGGCGGCGTCGAGCGCTTCGACGACTTCGGCGAGCCAGTCGCGCGAGCCGGCGGGGGCGAGGACGATCGTTGCGTGGGTCGCGCCGGCTTCGGGGCGGAGGGACGTCAGCTCGTAGGCGCCGCGTTCGAGGGTCAGGAGGGCTCGGCCTGCGAGCATGGCTCGGGGGACCGGGCGGAGTTGGCGGCGGAGGCGGTCCTCGGTTTCGCGGGTGACCTCGGAGATGAGGGCCCAGCGGAAGGTGTCGCTTGCGTCGTTGGTCGCGGCATCGCGTGCGTGGTCGATCGCGAGCATGGCGCGGCGGCCGAGGAGGGCGTCGAGGGCAGCTTCGTTTTCGAGGTCGAGCGTGGCGGCGAGCTCGGACCAGGCGCGCTCGGTCGCGGCGAAGAGGGCACCCTCGCGAAGGGCGCGGGCGACGGCTTGGCCGGCGCGGTGCTGGCGGAGGGTGGTGAGGCTGTCGAGGGCGACGACGATGTCGGCGGCGGGGATTGGATTTGCGGCTTCGACTGGCTCGGCCGGCTGGGATGCGCGTGCGGCGGTTGAGCCGAGCGCGAGTGCGGCGACGGTGAGCAGGCGGGCGCGATGGAGTTTCGTCGTCACTGCCGGAGTCTTGATCTTGTAAGGGGCGGGCTCGAGAGGTCGGCCCGGCTGACGCGGGTGCTAGGGGGCACCGGCGGTGCCGCCCAGGTCGGGGGCGAGCTCGGCGGCGCGGACGGGCTTGATGGCGGCGGCGCGGTTGAGCACGAGCGAGCCGGCGATGGCGGGCTGGACGCCGGCGCGATCGGTGGCGGCGGCGGGCGACATCGCGCCGAGGGGGACGAAGACGACCGACTCACCGGGCTCGCCGGACCACTCGTTGGACCAGGTGAACGCGGCGATGCGCGCGGGTGTTTCGGTGCCTGCGCCGAGAGTGTTCAGGCGAACGGTGCGGGAGAAATCCCACGAGCCATCGAGCGAGCCGGCGCGGATGAGGTGGCGGACGCGGTCGGTGCCCTCGCGCACGGCGGCGACGCCGACGGGGCTTGGCTGCGCCGCGGTGAGTGTGTTGGTGGGTTGGGCGGTTGTATTTGGACCGGCGGCTGTCGAGCCTCGCACGGTGGCGACGAGTGTGCGGACACCCGAGCCGGCGTCGGCTTGGGTGGACTCGACGACGGCGGCGAGGGGCCTTGCGCCCGCGAGGCCGCCGTGGCGGAGGTCGGGGAGTGCGCGCTGCACGAGCGCGATGCCGGCGATGCCGGTGATGAGACTCAGGGCGATGAGCGATCGGCCGATGCCGATGCGGCGGCGGTGCCGCGGCGTGCGGATCGCGCCGCGCTCGGTGAGGGCGTGGAGGATCGCGTCTTGTGCGCTCTGGCTCGATGTGGCTTCGATGGAACTCGCGGCCGGCGCGGCGAGCATGGTCGCGACGCGGCGGGCGCGGACGACTTCTTCGGCGACCTTGGGGTCGGCTTGGGCGAGGGCGTTGAGTCGGCGGCGCTCGTCGGGGGAGAGGTCGCCATCGAGCATGGCGTTGATGAGACGTTGGGCCTCGACGCGGGCGATGCGCAGGGCGGCTGCGCGATCGGGGGTGCGATTCGGGTTGTTGCTCGCGTCCTCGGTCAAGCCCATGCCTCCTCGCAGGCGGCGAGGGTTGCCTCGTCGGCCTCGAGCGCGACGCGGAGCTTGCGGCGGCCTCGGTGGAGGTGGCTCTTGATGGTGCCCTCGGGCATGCCCATGTGTTCGGCGATGACGGCGATGGACCAGTCGAGCTGGTGGAAGAGGACGAGCACGCTGCGCTGCTCTTCGGTGAGCTCCATGAGCGCGTCTTGGAGTGCGTCGCGGACGGTGCCCATGGTCTCGGCGTGGCCGGTGGTCTCGTGGGGCTTGTCGTCTTTGCCGCGCCAGGCGGAGACGGTGTCGGTGTCGAAGGCGGGCTTCATCTTCTGCATCGCGTTGACGTAGAGGCGGCGGGCGATGGTGAAGAGCCAGGTGCTGAAGCGGTAGCGGAAGTCGAAGCGGTGGAGGTTGGTCATGACGCGGACGAATGCCTCATGGCAGATGTCCTCGGCGACGTCGGGTCGGCCCGAGAGCCGGAGCATGTAGGCGTTGAGGGAGGGCTGATAGTTGCGGATGAGGTCGCCCATCGCGTCGCGATCGCCGGCGATGGCTTCGCGGATCAGGGCGTGTTCTTCGTTGCGTTCCATCCGGTGCCTCGCGTTTCCTGCGGCCGAGGTCGGCGGCGGGGTCGGGCAGCTTGGGGGCTGCGGGGGATCTGGATCGTGGTCTGACTGGCAGTCTACAGGTGGACGGGTGCGTGGTTGCCCCCGAACTTGGTGCGAACATGGGGCTGCGTGCCTGAGGCGTGACACGCTGGGGGCGGACTGCCTGCGATGAAAAACCGGCCCCCGATTGGGGGCCGGCGGGTGTGACTGGTTGTTGGGAAGCGGGCTGGCGGCGTTTCGGTCAGGCGGCCTTGCGCTGCTGGGCCGGGGTGCCGGTGGGGTTGAGGCGCTTCTTGCCGACGGTGCGTTGGTCGGCGGTGGCGCGCTGGGCCGGGAGGTCGGTGAGGGACTCGACCATCTCGAGGGGGTCGGCGGCCCAGATGTCGGCGCCGATTTCTTCGGCGAGGCCTTCGGCGCGGTTGAAGACGCCGCCGCCGACTGCGATCTGGAGGTCGGGGCAGGCGCCGATCTCGTGGAGGTTGTCGATGAGTGCGCGGATCTCGGGGAGGTCGGTGGGCGCGGTGGCGAAGGTGAGGAAGACGTCGGGGCGGGACTCGTGGATCTGGCCCATGATCTCGTCGTTGGGGATGCCGCCACCGGCGTAGGTGACGTCGTAGCCGCGTGCTTCAAGCAGGTCGACGGCCAGCTGGGCGCCCATCTCGTCGCCCTCGCTGGGTCCGGAGACGGCGAAGACGGTTCGGCCGATGGGTGCGGGGCGGTCGAGGGCTTGCGAGCCCTGGTCGACGAGGACGCGGAGGAGGCGCGAGGCGAGGCGGTAGGAGAGCTGGGAGAGTTGGTCCTGGCGGTGGAGGGTTTCGATGGTCTCATAGAGGGGCCAGAACAGGTCGGTGAGGACGTGCTCGGCGGGGAGGCCTTCGGCGCGTGCCTGCTCGACGAGGTCGCGGGCGGCGGGGCGTGAGCCGGTGATGAGTGCCTCGAAGAGGCGCTCGCGGCAACGCTCGGTGTCGACGATGTGTGTGTTCGTAGCCATGGGTGGAACCTTCTCGCACGAGAGTGCGCCGGGCGTGGTTCCACCACGACCTGCTTGCTGTGTGTGTGAATTGTTTCGCCTCGCGACTCCGGCGGGGCGTGTTCTGAGCGATCGGTGCCAGCGGGGCGTGGGATGCTCGCGCTGGCAGGGTGCCTATCGGGGACCGGCTCGAGATCGGCACAGCTTCGGAATCAAGTTGCGCGTTATGGGGCGGATGTGGGCGGTTCGTGCGCGGTGGGTCCGATAAGGCGATCACGCGGGGCGGTTGTCCTCAAGACACGGCTTGCCCTTCGGGCCAAGCCGTGGCACGGGACCGGTCAAGTCCGTGGCACGGGAGGGGATCCCGGATTCCATGAGGTCGTGATTAGCCGGCGATGCCTCGGTAGCAGACGCAGATGCCGAGGGAGAGGCCCTTGGCGGTGACGGCGTTGAAGCCGGTGGTTGCCATGAGGTCTTTGAGGGCGGTGCGGGACATGAACGCGCCGACGGACTTGGGGAGGTACTTGTACGCGCCGGAGCGGTCGCGGGCGATGAGCGTTGCGGTGCGGGGCATGACCCAGCCGCAGTAGAAGTCGTTGAACCAGCGGAGGAGTGGGAAGGCGGGGGTGTCGAACTCGAGGATGACGAGCCGGCCGCCGGGCCTCAGCACGCGGTGGAACTCGGCGACGGCCTTGGCGGGGCTCTGCACGTTGCGCACGCCGAACGCGATGGTGAGCACGTCGAAGGAGTTGTCGTCGAAGGGCAGGGCCATCGCGTCGCCCTGGAGGTAGGTGATTTTGTCTGCGTTCTTGGGGGCGCCCTTGGGTGCGGTGCGTTTGACCTCGGCGAGGTCGAGCATTTCTTGGGTGAAGTCGAGGCCGATGACTTCGGATGCTTCGGTGGCGGCGAGTGCTTGGGTGAGGTCGCCGGTGCCGCAGGCGCAGTCGAGGCAGCGGTCGCCGGGCTTCACGCCGGCTTGCTTGACGGCGAACTTGCGCCACGCCTGGTCGCGCCAGAGGGAGTGGACCCGGTTGTTGAGGTCGTAGGAGTCGGCGATGGAGGCGAACATGTTGCGAACGCGCTCGGCCTTGTCGTCGCGCTCGTGCAGCTCGGCGAGCTCGGTTTCGGTCCAGGCGGGGGCTGACGCGTCGGTCACGGCTGCGGGGGCGGGGGCAACCGATGGGGCCGGGTCGGTGGTAGATTGGGATGAGGTTGGGCCTTGGGTGTGCATGGGCATCGCTCCGGGTTTCGACTGTAGGGCCCGGCGCGATTCGACCCCTTTGACAGAGTTGCGCCCGGCCGAACTGCGAAGAGGAATCGACCCGTGACTGCCCCACTGCTTTTCCGAAGTGTTTCTGGTTGCTCCTTGCGTCGCTTGAGCGTGTCGGTGCTGAGCGTCGCGCTGCTGTGCGCGATGTGCGTGCCGATGGTTGCGTGCTCGAAGAATGCGGCGACGGGGCGGAGCCAGTTCTTGGCGATGAGCCGGGACGAGGAGATCGCGCTGGGCGAGGAGGCCCAGCCGGAGTTGACCGAGCAGTACGGCGGCGCGGTAACCGACCCGGCGATCAACGCGTACCTCACGGACATCGGCGAGGCGCTGGCGGCGCAGACCGAGGCAGACAATCCGAGTTTGCCGTGGGAGTTCACGCTGCTGGACGATGACATTATCAATGCGTTCGCGCTGCCGGGCGGGAAGGTGTTTCTGTCGCGCGGGCTTGCCGAGAAGATGACCAACGAGGCGCAGCTCGCGGCGGTCGTTGGGCACGAGATCGGGCACGTCACGGCACGGCACAGCAACGAGCGGTTTGGGCAGCAGCTCGGGCTTGGCGTCGGCGGGGCGGTGCGCGGCGCGGTGATCGGGGGCGTGATCGACTCGGACAACGGCGTGGGCATCGGCGCGGGCGTGGGCGGCACGGTCGGCGGGATCGCGGCGCTGTCGTACTCGCGCGATCAGGAGATCGAGGCGGATCGGCTCGGCATGCGGTACATGGAGCGGCTCGGGTATGACCCGCGCGGGGCGATTCAGGTGCAGGAGATTCTGGGCGCGGCGAGCGAGGGGCAGAGCAGGCCACCGGAGATTCTGAGCACGCATCCGCTTTCGAGCACGCGCATCCGGGCGCTCGAGAAGCGGTTTGAGAAGTACTACCAGCACACGGTGAACAATCCGGCGTATCAGCTGTATCCCGAGCGGTACGAGCAGCGGATGCTGAGCCGGTTGAACCAGATGGCTCGCGGGCTAAGCGTTGTTGGCGACGCGGTGCTGGCGAGTGCCGACGATGAGTTTGGTGGGCTTGGGCCGGCGCATGTGTGGTGCGGGCATTGCCGGGCGGCGCACGAGCGCTAGTGATGATTTCGATCACGCCACGGCGGTTGGCGATTCCCGACCTGGGTTACGGCGACACCGATCTAACACCCGACGGCCGGTATCTCGTTCACGTTTCGTCGCGATCGGTGTACGAGCCGATGTCGATCGCCGCCGCGTACTGCCGCGAGTATTGGTGGGTGATCGCGGCCTTGTTCGCCGTTGCGCTGCTCTGGGCGGCGTGGCGCGTGAGACGCACGTTCCTCCGCGGGATCAAGCCGGAGCGCCCCTACTGCCGTCGGTGTTGGTATGAGATGACGGGTGTGCCGGGTAACCGATGTCCGGAATGCGCATGCACGAAGCGGCATCGGGTGTTCTCGTCGCGGTTCTCGCTCGTGTGGTTCCGATCGCGGCTGCCGCTGGGTTTGGCGGCGATCGTGCTGCTTCCCAGCGCGGCACTCGCGAACTTTGGGTGGTCGCGGGACTGGATTACGTTTCCGATTGATCCTCCACCACCTCCGGCTGGGCCGGGGTTCCGGATTCGCACCGATCCGCTACGCGATCATCTGCGATCGATCGTGGAGGTTGAAGTGCGTGGCGTCCAGCGAGGCGAGCGAGTTGTGAGAGACCGCTTTGTTGGGCGACTTGCGTCTACCTATACCGCGTCTAATCGACGCCGCCTGATTACTTCCGACGGACTCCTCGCAGTCACCCTTGAGGAAATGACGCAGAGTTCGAACGCTCAAAACGCGATGGGGATTCGATTTCTCACGGTGCCGGCATTGCGGTTCGCGGGCTCGGAAGTCGTGATGAAGGGGGAAGGCGTCTGGCTTTCCGACCGCGCGACGTTGGTTGTTGTGGACCTGATACATGGCAAGGTAGCAACGCATGTCGTCACGGGGTCCGCGGTGGAGGTCTTGAGCGAGGTGCAGATCGCGGACTGGAACTTCATCGAGCATCTGATTGGGAATAGCGCAGGTCTTGGTGGCATGAGGCTGACACACCCAGACGTCACAGTCATCTATTGGCGAGGGCACGTCGCCACGCTGACGTCGCCATCGCTCAGGCACGGCGATTTCGGAGAGCCCGAGACGGCTTGGCTAGTGATCCACTCGACCGCAACACCGGGCGCCGAGGCTATCCCGATCACGGCTGCTTACGGATCGGTGCACATCGCGAGCACGCCGAACGTGCTTGCAGTAACCGCGGGTACAGAGGCCCTTCACATCTGGGATGCGAGTGCCGGCGAGGGGCCGTCGCGGATCTTCAGCCCGTCACCCATGACAATCCTGAGTAACGCGGCGGTTATCGATGAACGCGGGCGACTCATCGCGTGCACCACGCACGAGCAGGTCGGGGACGGCTACGCAGCGCGATCGCGATTGCTCGTCTATGACACGGACAAGAAGCGATGGGTCGCCGACACGATGCTTCCTGGGTTTGGCAGCATCAGCGAGATGATCGTGAACGAGCGCCAACTTCGAGTCATCGCGCGCGTCGCAGAGTTCGCGGCGGTCGATGGCGAACGTCCGTACCTTCTTGATGCACATGGGAAATGGGCGGGCATGCGGTCGAGCAC
>ERZ1740067.2233-NODE-2233-length-12067-cov-4.413670_pt1 | contig 12067 bp, 11 predicted proteins | sample MGYA00581736_ERZ1740067 | MGnify/ENA primary metagenome ERZ1740067 (study PRJEB43018, sample SAMN04849236) | marine metagenome | isolation source: floating plastic debris | place: Pacific Ocean | collected 2008-08-27 | study: EMG produced TPA metagenomics... | reverse complement strand
TGGGATATATCGACTTGGAACAAAAAACGCTGCAGACTATCACTAACCCGTTCGGGACCAGAGTGTAACCCATGTCTTAGGTACAATCTGTTACCCATGTCTCCGGGTCGGACACGAATAAAGGTGGTGCCGGCTGTCGGACTCGAACCAACGACCTACCGCTTACAAGGCGGTTGCTCTACCAACTGAGCTAAGCCGGCAAACTGCTTGGCCACGCTATGACTTTGCTGGGTAAAAAAAGCAAGTGTCAGACGCTGCTTCAGCGTTGGACGTCAATTTTCTCTTGACTGACTATAGTGTATTATATATCTATAACACTAAATCAATAAGTCAGTCTCTAGGGTTCACTATGACGATCACTTCATCAAAACCTCTACACCGCTCGGCCAAGCCAAAATCAGCGCGCCGGTCCAGCCGCTTAAACCGCTCTCGCAATTGGCTTGTTGCTATGGGCAGTGAGCGGGTGCGTTTGCTCACCGATTGTGGTGTCGCGACCAATTAGCGTTGCCGTACATTGGCAATGTAGAGAGCAACCGCAGCTGCGTTTGACACGTTTAGGCTTTCCAGGCGCGGCGACATCTCAAGTTTTGCGGTCATATCGCAATGCTGCTTCACATTCTGCCGGATGCCAGCGCCTTCAGCGCCCAAGACCAGGCATAGTTTAACTTGATTGGCCACTGCGGCTTCTAAGGGCGAATCCGACGTCCCGTCCAGCCCGACGCACCAATAGCCAGCCTCTGCCAAAGTGGACAAGGTGCGACTAAGATTGGTGACTGCAATCCAAGGCAACAGTTCCAAAGCACCAGACGCCGCCCTTGCTAGAGCGCCGCTTTCCCCTGGGGCATGCTTGTCTTGCATGACCACCGCCCCAGCTCCAAAACCTGCCGCCGATCGAAAGATGGCGCCCACATTCTGTGGATCTGTGACCTGATCTAAAATCAAAATCGTGCTCGATGGATCGCTGCTGAGAAAGGCCTCCAAGGCTGGCTGTTCCAGCGGGCTAACGTGCGCAGCAACGGATTGATGAACTGCCCCGCGCGGCAACTGCGCTGCTATATCCGCCGTAAAAGCTGCGCTGTGAAAATCTGATCTGGATTGGCGGGCCTTGTCTAGAAAAGCTTTGTCCGCATAAAGCGTGTGTATTCGGCGTCGTTCGTTCTTCAGTGCTGCTTCGACGGCATGGCGACCGTAAAATAAAACATCTTGGCCTGATGCAGCGTTCCGGCTGGCCTGCCGCCGCCGCTGTTTTCTATGCGATTGATGAGCCATAGCGACGATCTATAAGGTTTCGCGCCGATGGCCTAGGGCTCGGACCATCCGTTGACGACACTCTGACATTGACGCTTTCATTCAACTTACTTACACAGCGCCCAGCGCCGCGTCGATGGCGCTCTTCCGCGTGAGCGCGGTTGTTCAGGTGAGGTGGCCGAGTGGTTAAAGGCAGCAGACTGTAAATCTGCCGACGTTAGTCTACGTAGGTTCGAATCCTACCCTCACCACCATTCCTCCAGCATATCATCGGCAAAACACGTTGGCGCGCCTCTCCCGGCCTTGCCTTCGCATTGTTGCTGCGTAAACATGGCGGCTATGGGTTTATCAAAAAGGGGGTGATGTCATGGCAGACACAGACCAACAGACCACGAACGGTCATATCGCGTACGGCCTCTACGCTGCGAGCTTAATCATTGGGTTTACCGCCATAGCCGGTGTTATTTTCTGCTACATCAAGCGCACAGATTATTCTGGGGATTTATGGGGCAGCCATATGACGTGGCTGATTCGCACGTTTTGGATTTCCCTTATCATTTTCTAGGTCAGTGTCCCCTTGACCGTGATCCTGATTGGGTTTCTCTCGCTGTTGATTGGCGGGATTTGGTTTATTTATCGAATCATCAAAGGCTGGATTTTTTGGAACGACAAAAAACCGCTGCCCGCCCCAGAGGGATTGTTCTGAATCTCTTGCGCAATTCCATCACGCAGAGTACATCGGCGCGCGTTAGCGGGTATAGTTCAATGGTAGAACATTAGCCTTCCAAGCTAAATATGCGGGTTCGATTCCCGCTACCCGCTCCACTTGCTGTGCATCCACTCCTTGGCCCGGTCGCTACATAAAACCACTAGAAGCGGTTTGGAAAAGAGTTGGCACGGAACCATCTTTGACTTGTGCGCTGCGGGGGCCCGGCACATAAATGGGCCTTTCCGTCAATGGGGCGCCCTGAGATACTTGGCTCTGTTTCACTGGACAAATATGAAATTCAAGGGATGACGTGAGTATAGCCCAAGCTAGACAATACCAAGGCAAAGACGCGCGGGCCTGGTATGATGCCGGTGAAGCTGCGTTAGAGAAGCGCGACCTTGCTGCAGCGCTCGATGCGTACCGCATTTCGCTGAAGTTGAACCCGCGGGCTGGGGCCGCTTGGGTGGGCCTTGCCAAAGTGATGGAGGCCAACCAGCAATTCAGCGATGCTTTGGAGTGCTTAAAGCGCGGCGCGCAGGCGGAACCAGGCAATCCAACCATCCTATCGAAGTTGGCCGCAGCGCATATGGGCCAAGGGGACGTAACGGCGGCGCGAGCGATTTATGAACGTGCAATCTCGCAGCAGCCTAAGTCTGTGTCTGCGCACTTTGGAATGGGCCAACTGCTGGAGGATTTGGGGGATGCAGACGCTGCCGCTAAATCCTATCGCCGGGTTATGGAGATCGACCCGGGCAATGCCATGGCCTTATCAAATCTGCTCGGCTTAGGGCGCAGCGTCGATATCACAGAAGAGACATCCAAAGCGCAAGCGGACTTGCCGCACGCAAGCGACACAAATGCCGCCCTCATTGGTTATGGCCTTGGCAAAGCCCTTGAGCAGACCAAGGACTATGACGCCGCTTTCGCTGCGTTTCATGCCGCTAATGAGGCGCGCAAAAGGGATACGGGGACATTTGAGCGTGGCTTCTTTGACGCCCGTATTGACGCCTTCATTGAGACTTTGCCCAGCTCCTTTTTCGCCGAACGGGAGGGGTGGGGCGATGCATCACAGCGCCCCGTATTCATTGTTGGTTTGCCGCGATCGGGGACAACCCTGACAGAGCAAATCCTGAGCGCTCACCCCGCTTGTTTTGGGGCCGGTGAAATGAATGTGCTGACCGATCTGACAACGGGTACACCGGATCGGCTGAATGATCCGCAAGCAAGCTGGCCAACCTGCGCCGGGCGTTTAACGGATCCGCAGCTGCAGGACATCGGACGCAGCTACCAGGAACAGGCGCATGCAAGAGCGCCGCAATCTGCCCGCCGTGTTATTGACAAACAGCCTTTAAATTTTTGGCATCTTGGAATGGTCGCTCTAGCGCTGCCGAATGCGCACATCATCCATTGTACCCGTGACATTCGTGACACGGGCCTTTCCATCTATTGCCAGAATTTCAATCCTGATCAGCGTTGGGCCACGGATTTGAGCGACATCGCGTACTATTGGCAGGGATATCAGCGGCTTATGGAACATTGGCGCGAAGTTAGCGGTTTAAAAATCCTGGAAATCGCGTATGAAGAGACCGTTCGTGATATTGAGACCCAGGCGCAAAAGCTCCTTGCGTTTCTAGAGCTAGACTGGGACCCGGCGGTTCTGTCTTTTCACGAACAAGGCAGGGCGGTGCAGACGCCAAGCCGCTGGCAGGTGCGCCAGCCGCTTTATACGGGATCAAGAGGAAAATGGCAGCGCTACGAGAAGCATCTAGAGCCGTTGATGACAGCAGCCCGGACCGCGTAGCGAGTGTCGCTTACTATGCGGTCCAGACAGCGCGGCTCGTCGCAATCCTTGCAGGGTCTTTCTATATAGTCGCTGGGCTCGACATCCTTTTTGCACGTTTTTTGAATTGGCTTGGTGTTTCGCAGGCTGAGGCGGTGACTTGGGCTGTGATGCTAGGGTTCTTGCTCTATGTCGGCATCGTGATGTGGGCGTTTGCAGCGCCGGTGAAGCATCGCCCTGCTAGCGTCATTGTCTTCCTGGCGCGCGTAATGACTTGTGTCGGTATTATGCTGACACCTGGAGTGATCTCATGAGCGCATTTCCAAAACGAGATTTTCGTGCCTCAATGACCTGGCTCCACAGCTGGGCTGGCATTATCCCCACGCTCTTATTCTTCGCTGTGTTCTGGATGGGCACTCTGTCGGTATTCGACAAAGAGATTGATCGCTGGATGCAGCCGGAAAGCCGCTATGCTGGGCCGCCCATCGCATATGACTTGGATGCTTCGATTGAAACGTTCATAGGTGCGCAAAACGGCGTTGAGGTCACAAGCCTCTTCATAATGCCGCCCAAGCCTCGGGAGCCATATCTCTATTTTTATGGCGTGCTTGCTGAAGAGGTTAATGGCAAGACCTACAGCTATGGCCGCTTCGTGGGCGAGAGCAATGAAATGCTTGGCGAGCCCCAGTCCTTGGCGGGATCTGGCTTTATCTTTCCCTTCCATTTCAAGCTGCATATTCCCGGCAACTTCGGATATTATTTAATCGGTGCAGTCGCTCTTGCTATGCTGGTGCTCACGGTGACGGGTGTGATTGCACACCGCAAAATCATAGCAGACTTTTTCACCTTTCGGCCCACGCGCAAGGCTCGGCGTGTGACGCTTGATTTGCATAACCTGATGGGCGTGGTTGGCTTGCCCTTTTATTTTCTTTTTGCCTTGTCGGGCCTCTACATCTTTGCGGGCTGGTTTGCCGCCTTGCCCATGCAAACTGTCGATGGTGTGATGGGTAAATCGCCAGTTGCGTTTCTTGAATTAGCGGACTCGCAAAGCCCTAAGCGCAGGCCGCGCGCTGGCCAATCGATAGCGATGGATAAGGCAATTATGCCATTTAAGACGCAGGCGGAAGCGCTTTGGTCTGAGCGCTATGGCGCCCCCGTTATGGCAGATAGGGTTCGGATAGAGCATTATGGCGATGCTAATGCGACTGTGATCGTGCATCGCGTGTTCCCAGGGCGGCGCGTAACCATGGCGCAGGATCGCATCGATTTTGATTATGCAACTGGTACAGTCCTCTACGATCAGCAGGCCACGCCGGCGACAGCGACCCGGAGTTGGTTGGAAGGGCTGCATTTCGTACAATTTGAGCACTGGCCCCTGCGTTGGCTCTTTTTTGCAGGCGGGGCTGCTGGCTGTATCTTAACTGCGACTGGCGCCCTGTTTTGGATGCGTTCAAGAGAGAAGAAGGCAGGGGCGCAGCCTTTTAATATCCGCTTTGTGCACGCCATGACGGTCGGCAGTGTGACCGGTATCATGCTCGCGACGGGCGTTTTCTTTGTGGCCAATCGTTTCATTGCGCTCGGCGCCCTCCCGCCTGGTATAGCGCCGATAGAGTGGGAGCCAATTACCTTCTACATAGCCTGGCTTTTGTCGTTCATACACGCTGCTGCGCGCGGTCGCAGCGCCTGGATGGATCAGTGTTTTTTCATTGCCATTCTCTCCCTATCTGCCGCCGTACTCAACTGGGTGACGACAGGCGATCATTTGATCAAGACGATGACCACCGGCATGTGGAGCATTGCCGGAATGGACTTGCTCCTGCTGCTGACATCGGCTTTGTCGGCGTGGTCGGCTATCCACTTGCGCGGCAAGGCGCGGCAACGGCCTTTTGCTGTCCAAGGGGATGATCCAGCCCTGCAGCCAGCCGAATAAGCGCTGGCCTTGCATGGTTGTTACGGCCGTCTTCCTGCTGTGTGCTTTTAGTTGCAGCGCTCTTGCTCTGTCTCAGGACAGACATTGGCGCATAGTCGCCGCCCAAAACGGCGTTGCCCGCAAAGACGTTGCGAGAGCGCTTGGATGGACACTGCTTATCTTTTCCTTGGTATTCCTGATCTGGCGGGAAGGGCCGAGCTTTGGTGTTTTGTTGTGGGGGATGATCACAGCGCTCGCTATTTTTGCAACAGCCATTCTTCTGGCCTATAGACCGCAGCTGCTAAAGCCAATCGCCGCCATTCTTCGCCGCCGATAGGGCTTTTGAATCGGTTTCAGCCTTTTCGATCTGGCTGTGTCCTACACGCGTTCAAATACGCTATCGATAAAGGAGAGTGCTGCACCCCATCCTTCTCTGGCCGCTACGGCGTTTGTTGCCGGGGTGCCGCCTTGGGCGATAAAGCCGGCTTCAACGCCGGAATATCCGGCAGACCAGTAGCTCGTGTGGGAAAAGGGCCGGGGCATATTGGGCATGCCAATCGCATGGCCGCATTTCGCAAGACTGACCATGGTTGTTTGATCTGCAAGCCCAGCTGCTTTCCGCCGAGCGCAGAGACGTTTGCCGCTCAGCGCCGAAGGCCACAGAGCGTCCTCTTCAGCACTGATGATGCACAGGGGTTCGGCGATTTCCTCTACCGGTATCGCAAATCGACTATCCGGTCCCACTGCGGCCCAGGCTTGCTCAAATTCGGGACTATAGGCATAGCCAGAAACGCGGGCATAGCCTCGTGCCCTGGCCGTGCGAATTGCGTCTGTCATAGGCGCTGACGGCACACCTTCGATGGGCGCGCCCGCATAGGTCCACATGGCTGTCGTTGAGGCTGAAAAATCCTCACCGCCTGCCATGTCGAAACCAGGATTGACCAGGTGGCTGGGAACCCAGGCGATAACGCCAGCGACATGCTGAGGGCAGTGGATTGCGGTCAGCATCGCTGCTTCAGACCCGCGCGATCCACCCCAGATTACAGCGTCATGACCTGTTTGTTGCTTTAGAAACTGTACAGCATCCCCAAAATACTTGATTGGCAGGTCTATGGCTGCTTTCGGCCGGTCTTCATAATCGAAATATCCAAGGGCGAGCGCGGCATATCCTTCAGCAGCAAGCGCAGCGGCTCTACCCGCTGTAATACCCCCTTCAGATCCACCAAGAACAAGGACAGCACCGATTGCCGACTGACACGGCGTAAAAAAGATGCCTCTCAAATCGCCAGGCAATGCGGTGCTGGAATGAACGCCTTCCGCCAATTGTGGGCGGACCACAGTCTCGGCGCCGATCGTCTCGCCATCAACCACTAGCGTGAGATCATAACGAAGCGGTTCGAGGCCATTTGGAGCCGGGCTTAAAGGCAAGTCCGGGGTGTCTTTTAGGCCGTCAAGATACGCCGTCCCGCCTGGCGGCTGGACGGACCAGAATGGCCCGCCCACATCAATGCCCGAATAAGTGCCGCCCAAGCTTCTATGTTCGGCAGTATTCAGCGTGCCATCATTTCTGATTTCGTAGTGACCCTCACCCCGCCAATCAGTCCCGCGATGGTCGGTAATGCTGCTTATCAGGACGGCTGTCTTGCCCGGCGGCAACCCGGTTGCCATGATCGGCATGTCCCGATGTAACGGTTGTGGTAAATTAGCGATTTGAAACGTCACGGCAGGCCCATCTGGCTTGTCAGCTGATTGTATGCAATATAAGAGTTAGAGTATACAATCTTGAGGGGGCGCAGCGTGCAAAAAAGGTTTTGGAGGTGCACCATAGTGTTGGCTTTATTGGCCAACGGTGCCTCAACAACTGCGCATGCGCAAGCCTGGGATGTTGATAGCGTGCGCGCTTTTATGGACCAGGTGCCAGCGTCTGTGTCTGGTGGCCGTATTGATCCGAAATGGACATCGGATGGACGCCTGTTATTCCTGAAAGAGGGGGCCATCACGTCGGTATCTCTTGAAACTGGGGCCCGTTCACGCCTCAAAGAGCCTTGTTTAGAGGACCAAACCGACAAGGCCCTCGATAAGGCATTAGCTGATCTCTGCAGCACGCTTGGCAAGACAGCGCAAAAGCCCCGCCCAAAAATCGTGCGCCGCATGTTTCCAATGTACGGTTACGACCGGCGCGAAACGACAAGTCCTAACGGTGCTTGGCTTGCGACGCTTGAGGGTCCGGACATTGTGTTTAAGGATGCAAACAGCAAGGCTGTGGTCATCCGCACCCAGGATGGCACGCCCACCCGCCGCTGGTTCTATGGATACGACATTTGGGAAGCGTCTGAGGATGCCTGGAGCGCTGATAGTGCTCGCTTTGTCGCGCGCAGCCACGATGTAAGCGCTTTGCCGGGCATTGCGATGGTTGACTATGTCAATGCGCCCAGTGAGGTGCGCCAGTTTCGCTATTGGGCGCGCGCTGGCGACCCGCTTCCGATAACGACATTCTCGGTGTTTGACGTGAAGGCCAAACGCCGCGTGGACATTGAGACGGGTGCCACAGCGCAGATTTTCGCGTTTTTCGTCCGCTGGTTGACTGACAATAGGCGCTTTGCCTTCATTCGCTATAGCAGGGATTAAAAGCGCCAGGAGCTTGTCTTTGCTGACAGTGAAACTGGGAAAACAGAAACGGTTTTAACGCGCACCGTAAAGCGGGGGTGGGTGAAATGGCCGAGCGGACCCGTCGGCCTTCATTTTCTCAAAGGTGATGGCGGGTTCCTTTGGCGCTCGGATGAGGATGGCTATTTCCATTGGTATCATCACCGGATGGACGGCGCGCGCGTGCGCCAAGTGACGCATGGTGATTTTTCCGTCCAAGGCATCGTTACTATAGCGCACGACACCCTCTTTTTTATGGCCAGCAGTGATATGGCCCGGCCCTATGATCAACATTTGAACCGCGTTGCTTTGGCTGGGAAAGATCAGAGACAGCTGACGCAGCGACCGGGCCTCCACCGCGCCGTGGCAAGTCCGAATGGCAAGCATTTTGTTGTCTATCATGAAAGTCTGTCGGTTCCGACGAGCAGCCAACTGATGGATCAGGCTGGAACCGTTCTGGCGGAGCTAGACCGTGCAAAAGTAGACATGGCGATCAGAAAGGACTGGCCTGCACCTGAGGAATTTGTGGCCAAAAGCGCCGACGGGAAAGACACAATCCACGGCATTATTTTCAAGCCCCATGGTTTTGACCCATCAAAGCGATATCCGATCATTGAGCGTATTTACGGCGGGATGCAAAGCCAGGTTATGCCGCGTGGCTATCCTGGCGCCAACTCCAGAGGGGCAGGCAGCGAATACCTGAATCTGCTGCCCTATTTGAACTCACTTGGCTTTGTTATTGTGACTATGGACAGCCCTGGAACACCGGGTCGAGGGCGGGCCTATAACTTGAAAACCCATGGCGCTTGGCCGGATGGCATCATCGCTGACCATGCCGCTGCGTTGCGCCATGTCGCAAAATCGCGCCCCTGGATGGATATCAGCCGCGTTGGTGTTGCCGGAAACAGCTGGGGCGGAACCCTGGCCGCGCATGCTATGAAAGATGCACCAGATCTTTATAAAGCCGCGAGCCTAAGCGTTGCTGATGTGGACATAAGCGACGGGAGTCACTGGATTGAATGGCATTTAGGGACGAAGACGGATAATCCAGAGGGATATGCTGGCAAAAGCGCGGCCGATCTGGCCAAAGCCATAGAGGGCCATCTCTTAATTATCGCAGGCACATCAGATGCAAATGTTCCGGTCTCCAATACAATGAAATTGCTCGACGCCTTGGCGGCCGAAGGCAAGCGCTATGAGCTGGTTTTGTTTCCAGGAACCAACCATATCCACCGCAACGCGGCCGGTGACGCGCGCTATGCCTATGCCGTCAATCGCTTAGGCCAATTCTTCAATGCGCATCTGGGCGGCCCGCAAAAGTGAGTTTGCCTGATCGCCTCCGGGCAGCGCTTGAAGACCATAGCGGCCCGCAGAAAGGCGGTGTTGCCTACAGCGTCGTCCAAGACGGCGATATCATCGACAGCGGATGGTTAGGGGACCCGCTGTTGACGCCCGATGCGCCGTTCCGGATTTGCTCCATCACCAAGCAGATGACGGCGCTGATGATCCTGATGGCGCAGGAGGAGGGCTTGCTTCAGCTTAACGACCCTGTGCGTAAGTTCTGCCCCAACGCCAAGCTCTGCAGCCAGGACGTGACGCTCGACCATGCACTCACCAACCAATCCGGCATCAAAGACTATTGGTGCCTTGCGATGGCCATGGGGGCTTTGCCTGAAAGCAAGTTTGCCCGCGCAGATACAGATCGCTTGCTGGAGTCTGCACTCAGTCCTGATTTTGCTCCAGGCACGCGATTTGCCTATTCAAATACCAATTTTGCGCTGCTTGGCCGGGTTCTTGAAGCGGTGCACGACAAGCCATTTCCAGCGCTGATCAAAGATAAGCTTTTCGGTCCCTTGGGAATGGACAGTAGCTTCGTGCCTGCGTCCACGAGCGTGCCTTTGCCAAATGAATTGACCGGTTATGAACCAGATGGGCGCGTTGCAATCACCATCATCCATTGGGAGGGGGATGCAGGTGTCGTTTCAACCGCGCATGATATGAGCCGCTGGCAGCTTGCCATACTCGATCTGGATCATCCTTGGGCATCGCTGTTTCAGCGGATGACTGTGCCTGGCCATTATGCCGATGGGGCGCGTGCGCCATACCGCTTTGGCATCCGGCGCCGGGTGCGCGGCGGGCAGCTGGAACTGGCGCATTTTGGAGGGCTGCGCGGGTGGTGCAGTGCCTCCCTCCTACAGCCTTCGACTGGCACTGGCGTGGTGCTTTATCATAACCATATGGCTGACCCGGCACCCCCTGCCCAAGCCCTTCTCGATATCGCAGTCAACGCACCGAGACCCGCCGAAGATACTGGCGTGGACGGCCCAGAGACAGCTCATGAGACAGCCCATGTGCTCTATGATGACCGCGCTGGTCTGGCCGCCACGGTAACGCAAAAAGGCGGCGAGATGACCGTGCGCTGTGGCAGCCAAAGTTGGACATTTGTCGATGGCGATCTTCGCTCTGAAACCAACGACGGTGGGCGCTTCAATCCTCAAAACGGCAGCTTTCACATGACCCTCGCCCGAGACAATGTGTCGATGCAGCTGCGCCCGCTATCACAGAAAACCCAGCCCCGCCTTGGAACCTATCGGAGCGACATCCTCGAAAGCGATATCGTGATAGATGAGACGCTGCGGTTTATCGGTCCCCTGGGCACGTCAGAGCCCTATTCCATCAAATGGCTCTATGATGATCTGGCGCTTGTCGATTGCGTGCGTGCCCTTGATTATGATCCGCCAGGCCAGTTCACGCTGGCGTTCGATGAGGCTGGTTTACGATTGGGCTGCTGGTCATTTCAAAATGTTCGCTTTGACAAGGTCGCGGCATGAGCCAGTCATTCGCTACCTCCGCCAAGCGAAGCGCGTATCCGCTCGGCATCCCCAGCCGCTCGGAACTGCAGTCTTTAGATCTCGCAAATATCGCAAAGGGTGTTTGCTCTGGACTGTTTGTGTCGCAGAGATCGCTTGAGGATATTCTGGCGACGAGCGTTAAGCCAGAGACGGAAGATGGTATTGCTGTAGAGGTTGTGGTTGACCGGGAAACCCTTCTGGTCACGGCAAAAACGCCGGACGGGATGCAACGCGCAGCCCGGATCATTGGCGATCACGGCGCGATCGTGCTGCCAGTTGGCACATCTAAACCCTTTTTCACCCCACACCCCATTACGCCAAAGCCTGCAGATCACCCCTGGTTGGAGGCTTTGCCAGATGCCGATTGGGATGCCGATCGGCTAGCCCGCGCCGTTGACACTGCCTTTTCCAGTCCGCCGGACACGTTCACCGCCGCCTTTTTGGTTGTCCATAAAGGCAAGATCATCGCTGAGCGATATCGTGACGGCGTGGATGCGCGCACCCAGCTTCCAAGTTGGTCTATGGGTAAAACGCTGACGGCGCTTCTAATTGGGCGGCTGATTCATATGGGTCGGTTGTCGCTTGATGAGCCCGCACCCATTGCAGCTTGGAAAAATGATGCGCGGCGGGACATAACGCTTCGCAACCTGTTGCAAATGTCGAGCGGCCTCGACTTCACTGCGACTTGGGCGCAGGACTATGTGCCGGATATGGGCTATCCTGATCACAGCTTGATTTATGGTGGTGCGATCGACAGCTACCAATTGGCGCTTAGCCGTCCCCTGGCGCACCCGCCCGGCACCCTAGGTGCCTATAAAAACGGGGATACGCTATCGCTTGGGTACCTAATTCAGCAGGCGTGCGCAGAGATGGGCGAGGCCTATTTGCCTTGGCCGCAAAAAGCACTTTTTGATCCCCTCGGC
>ERZ1740067.2232-NODE-2232-length-12067-cov-6.863137_pt1 | contig 12067 bp, 11 predicted proteins | sample MGYA00581736_ERZ1740067 | MGnify/ENA primary metagenome ERZ1740067 (study PRJEB43018, sample SAMN04849236) | marine metagenome | isolation source: floating plastic debris | place: Pacific Ocean | collected 2008-08-27 | study: EMG produced TPA metagenomics... | reverse complement strand
CCCCCTGCTCCCGAAGCAGGTGCGCTACCAGGCTGCGCTACAGCCCGACCGATGGGCGGGGCATAAGCGAGGCTCGCGCGCTTGGCAAGACCTCAAGGCTCGCGATCAAGGGGGCCGCGATCCTCGGGCGGAAGCGATTGGCTGACGCGTGGACCGGTCCCTGTCTCAACCCGGCTGCGGGTGCGTAGGACCGGCGTATTCTCTGACCCGCCACCGCGGCTTTCGCGCAGCACGATGTACAGGCCGGACGCGATGATCACAGCCGCGCCGATGGCCGTCATCTGGTCGATACGCTCTTCGAAAAACAACATCCCAAAGATCGAGGCCCAGATGATCTGACTGTATTGCATGGGTGCGACGATCACCGCCTCGCCGGATTTGTAGGCCGCGATCAGGCACAGCGCGCCCGCAAACCCCAGCACGGCGATAGACGCCATCATGCCAAATTCCTCAATCGGGACGGGCTTGTAAACGAAAGGCAGCAGCGCACCCATAACGACGAAATTCGCAATCATCGGGTAGAGCATCATGACCGCCGTGCGCTCATCCCGCCCGATCTTGCGAACGATGATCGACGCGAAGGATCCGCCAATCGCCGCTGTCAGCGCTGCAAGATGGCCCAGCTCAAGCGGCGTTGCGCCTGGCTGCAAAACGATCAAAACGCCGGTCAGACCAACGATCACCGCGATCCAGCGGCGAATGCGCACGACCTCGCCCAGTATCGGAATGGCAAGCACTGTGATCAGCAGCGGCGCGGCAAACAGGATCGCGTAAACCTGCGCCAGCGGCAGGGTCGAGAACGCATAGAACGCGGAAAAACCGGTGATGACAGCGGCAGTTGTGCGCGTCAGCGTCCACCACGGATGCACCGGGCGCAAATGCCCCTCACGCGCATCGCGGATCAGCATGAACATCACCAGAGGAATGCCAAAGATCACGCTGAAAAAGACGATCTGAACAGGAGAATAGGTGCCGCCCAGCAGCTTCACGATCACATCATGGGTCGCAAAGATCGTGAACGCCGCGAGGGCGAAAAGGGCACCTTTCAGGTTCGGACTCATCTGGATCACCGCGCTGTCGGGCCGCCTGGCCCTGTCGGGAAAAGCCTAGAGGCTGGCCTCCAGCGCGGCAACCACGGCATCGCCCATTTCGGCGGTTGTTGCCGGTGTCCCGTCACCGCTTTGCATCAGATCTGCCGTGCGTGTCCCATCTGCGAGCACTTTTTCAACAGCTGTCTCGATGCGCGTGGCCTCGTCGCCCTGATCAAAGCTATAGCGCAGCGCCATCGCGAGGCTGAGGATGCAGGCACAGGGGTTGGCCTTGCCCTGACCCGCAATGTCAGGGGCTGACCCATGCACCGGCTCGTAAAGCGCTTTCGGGCGACCGTTTTCCATCGGCGCACCCAGGCTGGCAGAGGGCAGCATGCCCAGCGATCCTGTCAGCATCGCGGCTGCGTCCGACAGCAGATCACCGAACAGATTGTCCGTGACGATCACGTCAAACTGCTTGGGTGCGCGGACAAGCTGCATCGCGCCTGCATCGGCATACATATGGCTTAGCTCGACATCGGCGTAATCCTTGTCATGCACTTCCTGCACGACCTCGCGCCACAGGATGCCGCTTTCCATCACATTGGCCTTTTCCATAGAACAGACCTTGTTCCCGCGCCGCCGTGCCAGCTCAAACGCTGATCGTGCCACACGATCAATCTCGCTTTCAGTGTAGCGCTGGGTGTTGATGCCCACACGCTCATTGCCTTCGGTGGTGATGCCACGCGGCTCCCCAAAGTAGATGCCCGAGGTCAGTTCCCGCACGATCATCACATCCAGCCCGGCCACCACATCGCGCTTCAGCGATGAGAAATCCGCCAACGCGTCAAAGCACTGCGCAGGGCGGAGGTTGGCGAACAAATCCATCTCTTTGCGCAGCTTCAGCAAGCCGCGCTCGGGCTTCATGCTGAAATCAAGCGTGTCGTATTTCGGGCCACCGACAGCGCCAAGCAGCACGGCATCCGCGGCTTGTGCGTTCTCAAGCGTTTCGTCAGCCAGCGGAGTGCCGTGCGCGTCATAGGCGGCACCGCCCACAAGGTCTTCGCTGACGTCAAAGGTCAGATCGCGCTTGTCACCAAGCCACGCGATCACCTTGCGCACCTCTGCCATCACTTCGGGGCCGATACCGTCACCGGCGAGGATCAAAAGTGAAGGGTTGGTCATGGTGCGCGTCCTTTATTGCGAGGTTGCGCGATGGGGTATCGGCGTTTGGCGGAACGGTCAAGGAAGCGCGATGTCCACCCAGATCAGCGCATGACGGCTGGGGTCTTTGCCTTGGGGCCAGTGGAAGCCCGCATCTACGATCTTCAGCGTGACAGCAGGCAGTACATAATCAACGCGCAGCGGGCCGGTTTGTTCGAACACCACGCTGTCAGTGCCTTGATGCGGATCCTGCAAAACAGGGTGATCAAGCAGTGTCTGCATCGCCTCGGACCGGCCATCGCCGCGATTTGGGTCAAGGTTGGCATCACCCAACAAAACGGGGTTTGTCGCGGTGCCAAGGATGGGCAGCCAGAACAGCGTCTCATCCGCGTTGCGCCTGCCGTTCCGGTCCTCGGGGCCATCGAAAACCGGTGGAGTTGCGTGGTAGGTCAGCAGGGTCAGCGTCGTCTCCCCGATTGTGACAGGCACTTGCCAATGGGCAGTGGTCGACAGCCGCTGGATCGGGCGCGCCTCATCCGTCAGCACATCGGCTGCGTCCCAAAGACCGTCTTCAAGGCTGCTCCAGACAACGTCCGTATGGTCAATCACGGCTTGCGTCTGGATCGGCCAACGCGACAGGATCGCCATCCCGCCTTGGCCGCGAAACCTGCCGAAGCCTTGCGCATCGCGTTCGGTGCCGCGCCGCCCGTCGCCGTTCAGATCAAGGCCCGTGGGCACGCCTGTGTTGGGCGCATTTGCAAACTGGTGGGCATAGGGCTGCGCAAGACTGTCCGAAAACGCCGCAAGCGCGGCACCGGTCAGGTCGTAGTCGAACGATTGCAGGGCAATAATGTCGGGGTTCACCGTGTTGATCGCGTCCTGCACAGAAGCGATATCATCGGTGCCTTTCAACACGTCGCGCAGCAAAAGACCGGGGCCTTTGCGGGCCAGTTCGGTGTTGAAGGTCGCGATGCGGATCGTCTCGGCATTGGCGGGCAGCGCCAGCAGGCAAAGGATCAGGCCGTTTGCAATTGCTCTTTTCGCGCCTGCGCATAGGTCCGCTTGCGCTTTTCCTCGATCATTGAGGCGACGCGTCCCATCGCGATACCGCGCATAAATAGGGAGGCAGGAAGGAAAGCCCATGCTGTCATCGTCCAGATCAAAGTGTGTGGATTGGACATCGACACCGGATCAAAGATGTTCGAGGCCAATTTCACAATCGCTGGGATCAGGAATGGCAGCAAAAACCCTAACGCAATGTTAATGCGCGCGTCACGGTTCAGGCGTTCCACCACGTCTCCACCCGCCGTAGGGTCGAATGTGGGCAGGTTTACCCACACATTGAACGCGCCCGAACGGGTCGGCCAGCTGTTCACGCCCAATGCCATCACAAAGACAGTCAGCGAAAGTAGCGAGATCAGATAGCTGATCCCCGCAGCGGTGCGCACATCATTGATCAGGCCCGCGTCGGCTTGGTCCGGCATCATCAGCACCACAAGGCGCACGGGCGAATAGGGAAAGTCGATGGAGTGGCCGATTATTGTACCGACGGCCGTGATAAACTCGGTCATCGTGGTCGGATCGGTCTGCCCGCGCATGATCATTGTCAGCATCACGACGGTTGCGAACAACGCACCAAAACGCACACGATTGAACGGTGGCGCGTCGCGAAATTCGACAAGGCCGGGATAGGCTGATGCATATTCGACGAAAGTCAGCACAGCGCCAAAGATCGCGACCAAAGCCACAATCTGTTGTGCGTCCGAGTCTGCCCCCGGCAGAAGGATCGACGGTATTACGATCAGTAACACCACAAGAAGTGCGCGCGCGACGGCGCCTGGTAGTCGTGAAACCACTGCCCTTACCCTCAACTTGGTCTGGCGCGATACGATGCCACGCCGTTGTCCCAATTTGATCGCGCCAAATAGCGCAAGCCTCATTGGTAAACAGTTTGGCGACAAACCCCTCGCACCACAACTTACTGTTCAAACAATGGTAATCAGTGTGGCTTTTTCGTGAAACGGGTGGTGCGGGAATGCATCAATTCAGCGTAACTCTTGAGGCAGAGTTGAACGGCGCACCAGATTTTGTGGATGGTATGGCGTCAGACCCAAGGGCGCGACTGTGCTGCCTTTTCCTCGAACGCGTCGATGCTGGCGGCTTTTTCCATTGTGAGACCGATATCATCAAGCCCTTCGATCAGGCAGCGGCGTTTGAACGGGTCAATCTCAAAGGCGAAGGACTGCCCATCAGAGGTTGTCACGGATTGTGCTTCAAGATCGACCGTCATACGCGCATTGGCGCCTTTTTCAGCGTCTTTAAGCAGAACCTCGACCTGCTCTTGCGGAAGCACGATGGGCAGGATGCCGTTCTTGAAGCAGTTGTTGTAGAAAATGTCGGCAAACGAGGTTGAGATCACGCAGCGCACCCCGAAATCCAATAGCGCCCAAGGCGCATGTTCGCGCGATGAGCCGCAGCCGAAGTTGTCGCCTGCCACGATGATCTGCGCATCGCGATATGCTGGCTGGTTTAGAACAAACTCGGGCTTCTCATTGCCGTCCGCATCATAGCGCATCTCGTCAAAGAGGTTCACGCCAAGGCCGGAGCGTTTGATCGTTTTCAGGAACTGCTTGGGGATGATCATATCGGTGTCGATATTCATCAACGGCATAGGCGCCGCGATCCCTGTCAGTGTCTCAAACTTGTCCATGTGGCGCCTCTTTTGCGTGCTGGGCCGCTGATACGCGATCCCGCTCCAAGCAGCAAGATCGGCGCGGCAAGATCAGGGCGTCTTGAAGGTCAACGCCGCCCAAAGGGATTTCCAAACGGGGCCGGTCGCGGTCTCGGGCTCGATGGCGATCATCTTGACGCTGTCAGCGAGGTATTCGGTGTCAGGCTGCATCGGCAGAGTGATCTGCCCATTAGCGTCGGTGGTATGCAGCGTGATCGTAACCGTGCCGTCGGGCGCCTTTGCGAACAATTCGACCTGAGCATTGGCGCGCGGCGCGCTTTCAAAAAGCACCTGAACGGGCAGGCCATTGGTCAGATCATCGGTATAAGGGTTCGCCAGCGCCACGATTTCCGTGCGCAAGCCAATGACGCGATCTTGCCCGGCACTATTACCTACACCGATCAGTGCTTTGGCAAAGCGGCGGTAACTTTCCTTGAAGCCGGCATGTGGCAGGCCGCGCGCAGCATGATCTTTCAGCGTGTCGGGAAAGGCTTTATGCGCAGCGAACGCTTCGAACTTCGCCATCTCCTTGTAGGTCAGGGTGTTATCCGAGGTTTCGTGCACGATGATCCAAAGACCGTCTTTCTCAAGAGTTGTCTCAAGCGCGGGGTTGTCGCCTGTCCGCGCGGTCACGCTGGTCGCTGTTTCGCCTTTCACCAAGTCAAAGCGTGTGGACTGCCGTTCGATATAGCTGAACGACGGGCCTTTGAATTCCTGACCAACACGGAACGCCGCTGTCAGAGTTTCACCCGGCGCGATCTGATAGCGCTCAGGGGAAATCCAGAACTCATGCGCAAAACTGGGCTGGACGGCCAGCGCAAAAACGGTAGCTGTAAGGCAACGTAAGAACATGAGGGGCTCCGGAATGAACGTTGTGGTGAGGGTGGCATGGGTATGCCTGATGTCAATCATGTTGGCGTGGAGTGGCCCGTCACAAGCGCATGAGGTCCGCCCGGCGGTTGCCGACGTTGTTGTCGGGGACACCTCTGTTGAGGTTGAGATGCGCCTGACTCTGGAGCCGCTGGTCGCGGGCATGAACCTCAATGGGTTGGACGATACCGACAACAGCCCGGAGGCGGGCGAGTATGACCGTCTCCGCGCGCTGGATGCTGCCGACCTGGAGGTGCTTTTTCGTGAAAGTTGGCCACGGATTGTTGATGGCATCACCATGCAAGTCGGTGACGCAGTCATAGAGCCGCAGCTTCTAACCGTCGAAATCACGCCTGAGCCCGATCTGGAACTACCGCGGGATGCGACAGTCGGGTTCACGGCGGTTTTGCCTGACGACGGCGCGCCCTTGGTTATGGGCTGGGCTTCTGAGTTCGGCCCTTTGGTTGTTCGCCAAGGTGATGGGGATGACGGATACACCGCGTATCTGACCCAAGGTGCCGTGACCGACCCGATGCCCCGCGACGGCGTCGCACAGGTCAGCGCAGGCGCGGCTTTCGTCGATTATCTGATCATTGGGTTCGAGCACATCATTCCAAAGGGCCTTGATCACATCCTGTTCGTGTTGGGGCTGTTTTTCTTCAGCCTCGCGATCCGGCCTTTGCTGATCCAGGTGACGACCTTCACGCTGGCGCACACAATCACGCTGGCTATGGCAACCCTTGGGGTCGTCACCGTGCCCGCCAGCATCGTGGAGCCGCTCATCGCCGCGTCCATCGTCTATATCGCGGTGGAGAACGTGATTGGCGGGTCAATCACATGGCGACGGACTGCGGTGATCTTTGCGTTTGGCTTGCTGCACGGGTTGGGCTTTGCGTCCGTGCTGGGTGACATCGGTCTGGACCCCGCGCGGTTCATCAGCGGATTGATTGCGTTCAACATCGGGGTCGAGATTGGCCAGCTGGCCGTGATTGCCATCGCGTTTCTTTTGGTCGGTATCTGGTTCGGCAAGAAAGACTGGTATCGTCCCTACATTGCCGTTCCGGCCTCGGTTCTTATTGGTGCGGTCGGCGCATACTGGACAATCGAACGCGTTTTCTTCTGAGGGCGGATTTTAGGTATTTTTGGACAAAAGAAGCAGACGGGCGTGCCTGAGATGGCATAGGCGCGCCTTGTCTGCTTCGGTTTTGTGTCGCCAAGAAGATCTGCATTAAGGTTAATGGGGAAGAGGGTATACCCTCCCCCAGAAACCCCAAGAATATCTGGTTAATAGAGCGCGCGATGTTGGTACTTCTCCGGCGCGCATTAACCTTAATACTTCCCTTAGAAAGAGCACGCCCAAGGCCGCTTCGAGATTATGTTAAGTTTGAAAATCGCAAACCCCACCTGCGTTGACCGCCACCTTTGAAAGGGTGTTTTCGCATGCGAAACGATGGCGGGTCTAAAGCGTCAGTTAAGTTCGCGTACGTCGGTCAGCTTGCCTGTCACCGCCGCCGCTGCCGCCATCGCAGGCGACATCAGATGCGTCCGCGATCCGCGGCCCTGACGCCCCTCGAAATTGCGGTTCGAGGTGGAGGCGCAGCGGACCTCGGGCCCCAGCTGGTCAGGGTTCATGCCAAGGCACATCGAACAGCCCGCCAGACGCCAGTCAAACCCGGCCTCTTTGAAGATATCGGCCAAGCCTTCTTCTTCGGCTTGCAGGCGCACCAGGCCCGATCCGGGCACGACCATCGCCATGATCCCGTCTTTGACCTTTTTGCCTTTGACGACCTCGGCCGCGGCGCGCAGGTCTTCGATGCGACCGTTCGTGCAGGATCCGATAAAGACCGCGTCCACGTCCACGTCTTGCAGTCTTGTGCCCGGCTCAAGGCCCATATAAGCCAGCGAGCGTTTGGCTGCGTCGACCTTGCCGCCATCGAACGAGGCGGGGTCCGGCACAACGCCTGTGATCGGCAGCACATCCTCGGGCGAAGTGCCCCAGGTGACGACCGGCGCGATATCTTCGCCTTTGATCGTGATGACGTTATCGAAATGAGCATCATCGTCTGAATAAAGCGTCTTCCACCACGCCAAAGCCGCTTCCCATTGTGCACCTTTCGGGGCGTGGGGGCGGCCTTTGACATACTCGAATGTCGTCTCATCCGGAGCGATGATCCCTGCGCGGGCACCGCCTTCGATGGCCATGTTGCAGACCGTCATGCGGCCTTCCATGGATAGGTCACGGATCGCTTCGCCGCAGTATTCGATCACATAGCCGGTGCCGCCTGCCGTGCCGGTCTCGCCGATCACGGACAGAGTGATGTCTTTGGCGGTCACACCGGGGCGCAGCGTGCCCGTGATCTCGACCTTCATGTTTTTGGACTTCTTCTGGATCAGCGTCTGCGTGGCCAGCACATGCTCGACCTCGGAGGTGCCGATGCCGTGGGCCAGCGCGCCGAACGCACCGTGGGTCGCGGTGTGGCTGTCGCCGCACACGATGGTCATGCCGGGCAGGGTCCAGCCTTGTTCCGGGCCGATGATATGCACGATGCCTTGGCGGATATCGTTGACCGGATAGTAATGCACGCCGAACTCGCGCGCGTTTTTGTCCAGCGCTTCGACCTGAATACGGCTCTCCTCGTTGTCGATGCCTTTTTCGCGGTCCCAGGTTGTCGGCACGTTGTGATCCGGGACGGCGATCGTCTTGTCGGGGGCACGGACCTTGCGTCCCGTCATGCGCAGACCCTCGAATGCTTGCGGGCTCGTGACCTCGTGAACGAGGTGGCGGTCAATATAAAGCAGGCAGGTGCCATCCTCGGCCTCGTGGGCGAGATGGGCGTCCCAGATCTTGTCGTAAAGTGTCTTTGGCGCGGACATGACAATGCCTCCTCATAAGCTGGCTGGTAGATATCCCGCCACCCGCGCGCCTTCAAGATCAAGAGTGATCCAGATGCTGCAGCGCTGCGTAAATCTGTATATGAAGCATCTTTTCAAAAAGACATCCGCCACCCGGACGATCCATCTGAGCCTTGTCGGCTTGATGTTCGTGACCGCTTTAGCTGTCTATGCCGAGGCTGGAATGTACCGTGGTTATGAAACGCCGCCTTATGATGTGATCCGGTCCGAGAACAACATCGAACTGCGCGCCTACAAGCCGCACCTGCTGGCCGAGGTGACTGTGCGTGGCAGTCGGTCCGGTGCGATCGGCAAAGGATTCCGGACACTGGCCTCTTATATTTTTGGTGACAATGCCGAAGAGACAAAGGTGTCGATGACGGCACCGGTCGCCCAAACTGCTGCGTCGGAAGGCACTTGGACGATCAATTTTATGATGCCGTCGGACTACACGCTTGAGACATTGCCTGATGCCGACAACGACGCGATCCGGTTTGTCTCCGCACCTGAGGAACGTCAGGTCGTCATTGGATTTCCCGGTCGCGGAACTGATCGTTTGCTCGCGCGCAAGACCGACGAGTTACGGAGCTACGCGGTGGCCGAAGGTCTGACGGTCACCGGCGCGCCGCGCTATTATTTTTATGACGACCCATTCACACTGCCGTGGAACCGTCGCAACGAAGTGGCTTTCCCCGTTCAATAACAACGGCGTTGCACGCCGCGCCCTGCTCATGCGACGCTTGAGGTCACGACAGGGAGCGGTATGGAAGAAGAAAACGTAACCGAAGAATTGTTGGATACCGGTCAAGAGCTGTGGATGCAGGTCGAGGTCTTTGCCGAGTCCCTGCTGCGCCCATGGAATGCCTATCAGATCGGCATTGCAGTAGCTGTTCTACTGGTCGCCCACATCCTGAACAAAATCCTTGGACCGCGCTTGCACGAATGGATGCGTAGCCGTGAGGGATGGCCGAAATGGCGCATCCGGCTGCTGGTCATTTTCCACCAGCGCCTGCGTGCGATCATCTTTGTCACACTGATCTGGGCTGCCGTCTTCATCATGCGTGAGGCGACGTGGCCAAGTCGATCTTATATTCTCAGCGTCATCGCCACCCTTGCGTTTGTCTGGCTCGCGATTGCTTTGTTAAGCCGCCTGATCCGCAATAAATTCCTTCGCAAACTGATCAGTTACGGGCTTTGGGCCTTTGCGACACTGCAAATCCTTGGTCTGACGGAGACCGCAACAACCGTGCTGGACAGCGCCGCGGTCGAGTTTGGCGAGACGCGGATTTCGCTTTTGTTGATCATCAACGCGTTTGTCTTGCTGGGCTTGCTGTTCTTTGGTGCGCGCTTCATCTCGACCACCACGTCTGAGAAGATTCGCTCGAACGAAGAGATCTCGCCTTCCATGCGGGTCCTGGTCGTCAAGGCGCTGCAAGTGCTGCTGTATGGCGCGGCGTTCTTTATTGGGATGCGCGCGGTTGGGTTTGATCTGACCGGTCTTGCGGTGTTGTCTGGTGCAATTGGTGTGGGCCTTGGTTTTGGTCTGCAAAAAGTTGTGTCTAACCTTGTGTCCGGCGTGATCATCCTGCTGGATAAGTCGATCAAACCGGGTGACGTGATCAGCCTTGGGGATACCTTCGGCTGGATCAATTCGCTGGGCGCCCGCTATGTGTCGGTCGTCACGCGGGACGGGAAAGAGTATCTGATCCCGAACGAGGATCTGATCACCGGGCAGGTCGTAAACTGGTCGCATTCCGATGAATTTGTCCGCCTCGATATTTATTTTGGCACGGCATACAACGACGACCCCCACAAGGTCCGCGCCATTGCCATTGGAGCGGCGATGAGCGTTGGGCGGGTGCTGAGCGATTATCGCAAGCCAGTCTGCCATATCGTTGGTTTTGGCGACAGCTCGGTCGATTACATCCTGCGGTTTTGGATCAAAGACCCGACCGGTGGTCTGACCAACGTGCGTGGCGCCGTCTATCTGGCGCTATGGGATGCGTTCCAGGCCGAAAATATTTCCATTCCGTTCCCGCAGCGTGAAGTCAGGATGTTGGGGGATGAGGGGCAAAAAGCTCTAGATTAGGTAGAGAGCCTAAATTGAGAATAAGTCGCAACTGCATTGACTTTGCGAATGGTTTGCAATATCAAGAAGGCGTTCTAACTCTACCCCTGTGTTTGGATTCCCTTGAAAGGATGCTGACCCGATGCTGAGTAAACGCCACTTCTTCGCGACACTTCTAGCTGCTGGCCTGAGCCTGACCGCAGGTTTCGCCGCTGCTCAAGACAAGCTGACTGTCGTCACGACGACCGGTATGATCGGGGACGCTGCCAAAGAGGTTGGCGGTGATCTTGTCGAGGTCCGTACCTTGATGGGGCCGGGGGTTGACCCGCATGCGTACCGCCAGACCCGCAGCGATATCGTTGCGATGGGCAACGCTGATCTGGTGTTGTGGCACGGCCTTTATCTGGAAGCGCAGATGGAGGAGTTTATGTCGCAACTTGCCGATCAGACATCGGTGGTTGCTGTCGCAGACGCGCTGCCGCGCAACCTGCTGATCGGGCATGATGATTACGACGACAAATTCGACCCGCATGTCTGGATGAATCCGAACCTGTGGGCGCTGGTCGTAGCCAACGTGCGCGACGCGCTGATTATTCAGGCGCCCGAGCATGAAGAGATGTTTCGCACCAATTCCGACGCGCATCTGGACGAACTGCAAGCGCTTGCGGGATATGCGAGCAATGTCCTTGGCTCGGTTCCACCCGAAAGCCGTGTGCTGCTGACCGCCCATGATGCGTTTAACTACTTCGGTTCGGCCTACGGGTTCGAAGTAATGGGTATTCAGGGGATTTCGACTGAGTCCGAGGCCGGATTGCAGCGGATTTCCGAGTTGGTCGATATGCTGGTGGATCGCAATATCCGCGCGGTGTTCGTCGAAAGCTCGGTTTCGGACCGCAATATCCGTGCCTTGATCGAAGGGGCCGCAGCTGAGGGTCATACGGTTGAAATCGGCGGTGAGCTGTTTTCGGACGCGATGGGCGAAGCGGGTACGTATGAAGGCACGTATCTGGGCATGATTGACCACAACACGACCTTGATTTCCCGCGCGCTTGGCGGCGACGCCCCGGCCCGCGGCATGTCGGAGATGTTGAATTGATGGATATGCAAACCCCCCTTGCATTGGCCGCGAACGATGGTCGCGTTGTCCCCGGCATCGCGATAGATGACGCGCCCTTGGCGGTCCGTGGCATGACGGTCTCTTATGGCGAAAAGCCGGCGATCTTTTCTGTCGATGCGACGTTTGAAGCCGACAAGATGACAGCGATCATCGGACCGAATGGTGCGGGTAAGTCGACGTTGTTGAAAGCGGCCTTG
>ERZ1740067.2231-NODE-2231-length-12069-cov-7.253205_pt1 | contig 12069 bp, 10 predicted proteins | sample MGYA00581736_ERZ1740067 | MGnify/ENA primary metagenome ERZ1740067 (study PRJEB43018, sample SAMN04849236) | marine metagenome | isolation source: floating plastic debris | place: Pacific Ocean | collected 2008-08-27 | study: EMG produced TPA metagenomics... | reverse complement strand
TCCTGCTCATAATCCTGTTTCTGGTGCTCGCGTATTTCAGTGTCTGGGGCACGCTGGCGCTGTGGTTCAAAGCGTCGGGATCTGTTGTCCTTTCGGGCGCTCTGGCCGGCGCATTTGCGCTGCTTGGGCTGGGCACTCTGGTGGCGCTCTTTACGGCGGCTCGGCTGCGCTGGCTTTTTGTCTATGCCATCAGCTTTGGGATCCTGCTGACCTGGTGGAACAGCCTTGCCCCGCCAAGCGACGGCAACTGGTCACCCGATGTGGCGGAGCAGAGCACGGGCGTGATCGACGGGGACATCCTGACCATTGAGAACGTGCGCGCCTTCAACTGGCGGGCAAAAGACGACTTTGACGAGGCCTGGGTCACGCGCAGCTATGACATGTCGCAGATCACGTCGGTGGATCTCTTCATGTCCTATTGGGCCGGGCCCGCGATGGCGCATCTGATCGTCAGCTACGGGTTTGCGGATGGTCAAAATCTGGCCTGGTCGATCGAGGTGCGCCGGAGGATCGGAGGCTCCTTTTCGCCCGTTGCCGATTACTTCAAGGCCAACACGATTGCCGTTGTCGCCTCGGAGGAGCGCGACGTCGTGGGGGTCAGAACCAACATTCGCAAAGAGCGGGTTCAACTCTTTCAGCTCAGAGGCGATAGGGTAAAGCAGGGCGCGGCCCGGGACATGCTGACCGCCTATGTGGATCTGGCCAATTCGGTTGCCGAAGAGCCGCAATGGTTTCATTCGGTGTTCTCCAACTGCTCGCGCACGGTGGTGAACCTGGCCCGCAGCGTGGGGATCACCCTGCCGGTGGATTACCGGGTGATCGTGAACGGCTACTTTCCAGAATACCTCTATGAGCGCGGCGTGATGAACACGGATTTCACCCTTGATGAGCTTTATGCGCTTGGCGATATCAGCGCACGCGCGCAAGAGGCGGGCCTGACGGACGGGTATGCTGCGGCGATCCGTGCGGGCATGCCCACGCCATGAGCTGCACGCGTCTGAGACGACATCGCATGAGGAGCATGATCTGTGACAGAGCTTAAAGCGCAGGATGGATCTGCGGCCTCCCCTGTCTGTTTTGGCTGCATGCAGTTTGGCGGCACAGCAGATGCAGCCGCGTCACAGGCGATGTATGAGGCCTGTCGCGGGGCGGGTGTGACCTTTTTTGACACCGCGCATATGTACACCGAAGGTGCCGCCGAAGAGCTGCTCGGCGGGTTCGTGGCACAGGAAAGCGAACAGCTCATTATCGCCACCAAGGCGGGCTATACCGGGGGCAGCGGTCGGGCAAATATTCTGGCCCAGTTCGATGAAAGCCGCAAACGCCTGAAGCTCGACAGGGTGGATATTCTCTATCTGCACCGATGGGATGAGACGACGCCACTTGAAGAGAGCTTTGAGACGCTGAGCGAGCTGCAGCAGGCGGGCGCGGTGCGCCATATCGGCGTGTCCAATTTTGCGGCTTGGCAGGTGATGAAGGCGCAGGCGGTGGCCGCGCGGTTTGGCACGCGGATCGATATCCTGCAGCCGATGTATTCGCTGGTGAAACGTCAGGCGGAAGTGGAGATTTTGCCGATGGCGCTGTCGGAGGGGATGGCCGTGGCGCCCTACTCTCCGCTGGGTGGCGGCCTCTTGACGGGCAAGTACCAAGCCGGGGGCACGGGCCGTCTTTCCACCAATGAGCGCTATGCCACGCGGTACGGCCAGCCCTGGATGCATGAGACGGCGGCTGCGTTGACGAAGATCGCCGCCGAGATGGGCGTGGCGCCTGCGACGCTGGCCGTGGCGTGGGCGTCAAAGAACCCGGCCGTGACCGCGCCCATCATCAGTGCGCGCAATACCGAGCAGCTTGCGCCTTCGCTGGCGGCGCAGACCCTTGCGCTGAGCGATGAGGCCTATGCGCGGATTGAAGAGGTGTCGCAGCGCCCTGCCCCGGCGACCGATCGTCTGGAAGAAGCGGGCTGAGGCGGCGGCTATGAGCCGGAGCTTGGTGTGATCTCAGAGGCTTGCCTTGCCATACGTCTGAAGGCGGCAAGCGCCATGCAGCACAGCACCAGCTGGACGGCGCCGAAATAGAACGCGGCGTTGACGGTGCCCGCGGCATCCGAGACCGCGCCACCCACCATCGGGGCGAGCACGACGCCTGCGTAAAAGAGCGTGAAGTAAACGCCCATGCCCAAGGCGCGGTTGCCCGGCGCTAGGACCTGGGCGGGCAAGCTCATGATCGGACCGGCGGAGAGCCCGCCAAAGAGGCCCAGCAGCACAAATAAGGGCAGGATGTTCTGCGCGCCGGGCACAAGGCAGAGGCAGAGGCCAAACCCCAGAAAGCCGATGACCATGACCGTGTCGCGTCGCCCCAGACGGTCGGCCAGAACGCCCCCGAGCGGCACCGAGATGGCCACCAGCCAGAGCACGACACTGGTCGAGGCGCTGGCGGCTTTGAGGCTCCATCCCTGTTCCACCAGCAGGGAGGGGGCAAATCCGAAGACCATCGCGAGTGCGCCGTTGTAAAGCCCCCAGATCGCGCCTGCCAGCACCAAGGCGATGAGGGCCGCGCCTGTCAGTGGCGCGGGATCCAACTGGGTGGCGTCCGTTTGGTGAATGCCGCGCGTGCCCAGCACGAAGAGCGTGAGGCCCGCGACGGCGCAAAAGAGCACGAGGATCTGGGCGGCTTGTGGATCATCGGGCGGGCCGATGAGGGGCAGGAACAACAGGGCGGCCGCGATGCCCACGGGCCATGAATTGACAAAGATCCCCATGGCGGTGGCGATCTCACGGCCCGCGAAGAGATCTGTCACCACCTTGGACATCAGCACATTGAGCAGAACGCCCCCGGTGCCCGCCAGAAGCCGCCCGAGGAGCTGACCGCCCCAGGTCTCAAGGCTCACCATGGCGATGGCCCCGGCGATCATCAGAACCATGCCAACGACAATGACCAGGCGGCCCCCGAAACGGCGGCCGATCGCGCCGCCCGGCAGGGCGATCACCAGCCCGGGGGCCAGGTAGATGCCGATCAAGAGCCCGATATCTGCGAGCGCCAGATCGAAGCGGGACATGTAGACGGGCGAGAGCGCGGCTACGGCCTGAAACTGAAACGCCATGGCCACACGGCTGGCAAAGAGCACCGATAATACGAACCAGCGATTATCCGTCACAGGCACCCCTCAAGGTCTTTCCGATTGGGCCAACCCTTTGGTGTTTCACGGCAACGTGCAAGGCGATAGTGCCGCAAATCGCGGCAATGTGGATTTGCGAGCTTTGGATCTTGGCCTTGGTCAGAGGCGCTTCCAGCGCGACTTCAAGATCCAGATGAGACCGCCCGCGATGATGCCCCAGAACGCGCCGCTGACGCCCATCAGCGTGGTGCCACTTGCCGCGATGAGAAAGGTGAGGGCTGGTGCCTCCAGCTGATCGGCAGCACCGAAGGCGGCGGTGATGGAGGCAACAAAGGCCGGGATCAGCGCGAGGCCCGCGACAGCGGTGATGAGCGCGGGCGGGGCCAGTGTGGCCAGCGAGGTCAGCGCGCCTGCGGCGAAGGCCAGCGCCACAAAGCAGAGGCCCGAGGCGACGGCGGCCCAGTAGCGCCCTCGGGGATCCTGGCCTGCATCCTCACCCGCCATCATGGAGGCGGTGATCGCTGACATGTTGACCGTGATGGCGCCGAAGGGCGCGATCGCGAGGCTCACAAGCCCCGTGCTGCGGATCAGGAACGGGCGTCTGACCTCGTAATTGTTGAGCTCCAGCACGGCAAAGCCGGGGATGTTTTGGCCGGCCATGGTCACCAGGTAGAGCGGCAGGGCGACAGAGATGGCGGATGTGAGCGAGAATATGGGCGAGATGGGCTGCAGGTTGGGGCGCCAATTGACTGTGGTCGTGTCGGCACCCGTGGAGGGTTCAATCGCAAAGACCAGGACCACGAGGAAAGCGGCCACCGCGAGCGGCATGGCCAGCAGGCGGTTCCAGGTGAGGCCGATCGCCCAGGCCAAAAGGACCGGCAGCGTCAGGAGCGGGATGCTGCCCAAGGCGAGCGCGGGGGCAAAGCAGAGGTTGAGCAACACGCCTGCCAGGAGTGCGTTGGCAATGGGTTTGGGGATCGCGGCCACGGCGCGCGCGAGTGCTGGAATGACGCCGGTCAGGACAATCAGCACCGCGCAGATGAGCAGCGCGCCGACGACCTCGGCAAAGCCGCCGGGCGGGATTGCACTGGCGGCCAGAAAGGCCGCACCCGGGGTGGACCAAGCCACGGCGGCGGGCGTGCGCGTGACCAGTGGCAGCCAGATGCTGCAAAGCCCCATGCCTATTGTGGCAAAGAAGAGGCCGGTGGCGGCCTGTGCCTCGGTCGCGCCCCCGGATTTGAGACCGGCCAGGACAATCGCGAAGGAGGCCGAATAGCCGACGAAGGCCGCGAGGACCCCCATGTACAGCGCAGACGGCGTAAGGCCTTTCATCCAGGTGGTCCTTTTGATGGGTGGGATTTGGCCTCACTGTGATCGAGCGAGAGGGATTCCTCCAGCCCCAGAAATCCGGCGTGGGCTTTCGTGCACACCCTGATGCGAGAACTGATATCAGAGCGACGATGCCGGACGCGGGGTCAGCCGAGCGGGCCGCCCGCTTTTGTCCAAGCACCAACGCCGCCGCTCAGGTTCACGACGGGGGAGAGGCCCATGTCGATGGCGACTTTGGCCGAGAGCGCAGAGCGGCCGCCCGATGCGCAGTAGAAGACGTAGGTTTTGTCTTGATTGAACTCGGGCTTGTGCGCGGGGCTTTCGGGGTCGATGTGAAACTCCATCATGCCGCGGGAGGAGGCCACCGCGCCGGGGATGGTCCCGGTCTTGGCCTGCTCTGTGCCGTCGCGCAGGTCGACGAAGACATGGGTATCAGACCCCACCAGAGACAGCGCCTCTTCCACGCTGATCGCGGGCACCTCTGAAAGGGCCGCCTTGACAATATCCTTGGCCGATTTGGTGATGTTTTGCGGCATATCCTTGGTCCTTTTTCAGCGCCGGGTGGGCACGCCCTATCAAATGGGCAGATCGAGCCGCGGTTTCCAGAACGGGCGGAAAAGCTCAATCTTGGGGCAGCGGTTCATCACCACCTTGAGACCTGCCGCCTCAGCCAACCGGGCCGCGTTATCATCATAGACCCCGATCTGGCCCCACAGCACCTTGGCCCCGATGGCGATGGCCTGTTCGGCGATGCCGTAAAGCTCTTCTTTGGGGCGGAAGACCTCGACCATGTCCACGGGGCGCTCAATCTCGGCCAGCGAGCGATAGACCGGGATGTCCCGGATCTCGGTCACCTTGGGGTTGGGCGTCACGGGGATTATCTCATAGCCTGTCTCATGTAGCACACGGAGCACGCCATAGCTGAATTTCGTCTTGTCGGCGCTGGCCCCCACCATGGCGATGGTTTTCACGGATTTCAGTATCTCTGCGAGATAGGCCTGATCGTAGTCATAAAGATCATCAAGGGCGACGGCGGGCATGGTCAGGTGTCCTTTGGTGTGGCGATGTCAGCCTTGAGTTCGTGCGGCTGCAGCGGATCCAGAAACGGGTTTCGGTAGAGGCGATCGTGGCTTTCGACGCCGATCTCAAAGGTGCAATCGGTGACGGCGCGGGCCACGCACATGAGCACATAGCCATTGCCCAATTGCCGGTTGTTGAGCGCCACCTGACGGCGTTGGTCGATCTGCCCATCGGTGAGCTTGGCCGCGCAGGTGATGCAGCCGCCATATTTGCAGCCATAGGGCAGATCGAGGCCCTGTTCGGTCAAGGTATCGAGCAGCGGACGGCGGGCATCGACCTCGTAGGTGGCACCGCCGCGATTGGCGATGGTTATGGTACGGGTCTTGCTCACAGCCAGATGTCGCTGGTGCAATCGCCGCCGGGGTAGCGGGATTCGTGACACCGGCTGGGGCCGTTGGGCTCGGTGCCGAAATTGACGATGAATTCCTCATTGATCGACATGCCGCCATTGACCGGATCACAATCGATCATGACCATCACCCCGCCCCGTTCGCGTATCTCCGGGTAGAACTGATTGTCCCAGGTGGAAAAGAGCGAGGTCGTCACATAAAGCCGCCGCCCGTCGAGCGAGAGCTGGAACATCTGCGGCCCGCCAGCCATCTCGACGCCGTTGATCACGGGCGCCTTGCCCAGAAGCCCGCCCATGAAGACCTGACCGGTCAGGACGGGATTGTGCGGATCCTCGATATTGTATTGGCGCATGTCGCCGTGCAGCCAGTTGTTGAGGTAGAGAAACTTGTCATCCATCGAGACCAGAATGGCCGACATCACGCCCGGTACGGGGATCGGCCATTCGGGGTGGGGTTCGTTTTCCACATCGATGATCTTTTCCCATTCCCAATTGCCTGCATCAGACTTCCAGAAATGGATCACATTGGAGCTGAGCGCCGCGCCGCAAAAGCCATGGGTGCTGTCGGGGTCATGGTGGAACTTCACCTCAAGCGGGATCAGCCCGTCTTCGCCCAGGTACATACTCTCCACGGGCTTGCGCGCCTCGAAATCCCAGAAATGCAGCTCTCGGCCGTATTTCAGGTGGCCCACCTCCTCAAGATCGAAGCCCGGCATGAAGGTGTTGGGCGAGGCCCATTCGGAGCTGACCATCACGTTGTGGCGCGGCTGATACCAGAAATCATAGCCAAACTTGATGTCGCCCATGCTCTCTTCCCAGCGGCCGACAATCTCAAAATCCTTGCTCAGATGCAGGTAGCCGCCCGGCGCCTCGCCCATGGCGTCGCCGAGAAAGGAAATGATGATCTCTGAGCCCAGGCAATGGACGGTGTGCGGGCCCGAGAGGTTGGCCTTGGATTTGATCTCGGCCCCGTCGATCACCTTGTGGAGGCGGGGCGCGCGGGGGTCGGTGGCGGTGTCGACGATGTGGAGGTTGTTGGAGCGCACACCCGGCAGGATAAGGTATTTGCGCGCCATGGAGCTGTCATCATGGCACGACGAACAGGCGTTCCACCCCATGTGATGGAGCTCATCGCCGATGCCCGGCATTTCAAGGCGGTGGATCACCTGGCTGTAGGTCGGGCTATCGGGATCGACATCCACTGTGGCGAGGTAATCGGGCTTTTGGATGCCCGTCCCAGTGTAGATCGCAATGGTGTAGAGCAGTTTCTCGCGCGGGGCTTTGATCGCCTCGGCGGGGCTGGCGTAGCCTGGGCCACAGCAGGTGCCGTCCATGGTGATTTTCCTCCCTTGCGATCTGCGCTGCATTATCGTATTTTGATAAATATATTATCACAAGGTGAAAAATGCATCTGGATCGGGTCACGCGCATTCTTGAGATTGTCGGCCATAAGGGGGAGGCGACAGTCGCCGATATCTGCGCCCATTCCGATCTGCCGAAGCCGTCTATCTACCGGTTGGTGCAGGATCTTGTCGGCGTTGGCCTCTTGGATTGCGTAGCGCGGGGTCGGTTTGTCGTGGGCACACGGCTGAAGCGGATCACGCGGAGCGACCACTCAGATCAGGCCTTGCTGGAGCTGATCGCGCCTCGGCTGCGCAAGGCTGCCTCTGAGTTTGGGGCAGCCAGTTTCGTGTCGCGGCTGCGGGGCCGCTCGGTGGAAATCATCCATGTGGAGACGCCCGATACCGGTGTTTCGTTCCTGCATCCCGGGCTTGGGAAACGGCCGTTGCATGCGTGCTCTTGCTCCAAGGCGGTGGCCGCGTTTTCGCCCGATGTGGTGGGGGCCGACGCGCTGGCGGGGAATTTGCGGGCCTATACCGAACACACGCTCACCAGCGCGGAGGCGTTTCAGGCCGAGCTTGCGGCGATCCGCGCGCGGGGCTTTGCCGAATGCGTTGAAGAGATTGAGCGGGGGATGTGCTCGGTCGCTGTTCCGCTGGCGCCGTCGGGCGCGGGCGCCTTGATGTCGATCGGTGCCACAGGATCGTTGCGGGTGTTTACGGAGGCGTTTCGGAAGAGGGTTGGCGCGGAGCTTCAGGAGATCGCAAGGGAGATTTCAGCGCTGTTGGGCTGGGACGAGGATTGGAATACGGGCCGGGACTTGGATCTCAATGAGACCGGGCGCGCAGCCCCTGCAGAGGCTCAGAGGATTTGACCAGATAACGCGCAGCGCCCCGCGGCCGCGGGGCAGCTGTGTTATTGCGCCCAGACTGCGATTGAAAATCTGTTCCTGGGCGTGGGTCAGGGCTGATATCCTATGCGTTGCGCTGGAAGACGCGATCGCATGAAGGGACGCGGCAGAGACCCCGCAGTCTGGTCATCTCATGCGAAGACGACGGGGTGATGTTCCTTTTTTAGGAAATCAAACATGTCTCTCTCTGATATGGGCGGAGAAAACAGGAACCCTTGCAGGACATCACAGCCCATTGCGCCGAGCAATTGCGCCTGCGCTTGGGTTTCGACACCTTCCGCCGTCACGCCGATGCCCAGAACTTTGCCAATCTCAACAATGGATTGCACCAGTTGCAGCCGTTCTTCATGCTCGACGATCGGCGCGACAAGTTCGCGATCGATTTTCATGCGGTTCGGCGCGACCCGGGTCAAGGCCAAGACGGAGGCTCGGCCGCTGCCAAAATCATCGATTTGAACCTCCATCCCGGCGTTTCTGATGCTGTCGATGTTCCACATGGCGGGACCCGCTTCATCATCGAGGAAAATGGACTCTAAAATCTCAAAACTGATCGGGCTTTGGCAGGGCGGCAGGTTCGAGATCGACGAGACGAAATCCTCTTGCATCAAACGGGCGAAACTGAGGTTTGTGCTGAGATGGGGGATCGAAAATCCAGCGGCATCCATGCGATTGACAGCTTCAATCGCGCGTTCGAGCACCATGCGATCGATTTGCGCGACAGCATCGAGATCCTCTGCGATGGGCAGAAACTCGATCGGGGGCAAAATGCCAAGTTCGGGATGTTGCCAGCGCGCCAAGGCCTCAACCCCGTAAAGCCGCCCGGTCAAGAAGCAAATCTGAGGCTGAAAAAAGGGCAGAAATTCATCGCCGGCATCGATGGCGCGCAGAATGTCATCTGACCGTGTCTTATGGGCGATGACCTGGGCCTGGATCTCGGGCGAGAAGAGCTGAACCCGGCCGCGTCCGTCTTCTTTCGCGCGATACAGCGCGACATCAGCATTGACCAGCATATGCTTTGGGTCAGCCGTGGAGACAGGATGCGACGCGATGCCAACGCTTGCGCCGAAACGGCAGGGGCGCCCCTCGAACAGCACCGGCTGAGAGCACGCCGCGACCAACGCGCGGGTTGTTTCCACCAACGCGTCTTTCTGACCCGCGTCGAGGACCAAAGCGACGGTAAACTCATCGCCGCCCACGCGGGCGCAGAAGGCATCGGCGGGAAAAATGGTCGTGATCCGTTCGGCGACATGACGCAGGACAAAATCGCCGCCTGCATGACCCATCGTATCGTTGATCTGCTTGAAGCGGTCGAGATCGATATGCACCACCGCAATCTCAAGATCCTCTCGCGGAGCGTCTGCAATCATTTTCTGGATCGCGTCAGCCAGCGCACGCCGATTGCCCAGGCCTGTCAGCTCATCTTCATTGGCTTGCTTTGTGATCCGGGAATTTGCGGTTTGAAGATCGTGGGTGCGTTCATCTACGTTCCGCTTCAGCACGGCGGCCTGCGTCAATTGTTGATAACTGACAAAGCCCGCCAGCACCGAGGACGCAAAGCCAACAAAGGCGATCGCGCAGGCCACAAACAGGGCGTAGGACGTGGCCGCGTTCGACTTTGGTGCAAGCAAAATCCGCCATGTGTGACCGGCGACCTCAACATCGCGCTGCACCGCATCCGGCGCGACTGTGATCAAGAGTTCATCAAGGGCCAAGTCAGAGTAATTCATCTTCTCCATGCGGCTGCTGGCCAGGATCGTTTGCACTCCCAGAGGAAGCGGCATGTCGGAACTTGGGCCCAGGTCATGCACCTCGAAATCGATCTCAAGCAGATCGGTCTCGTTGAGGGAGCTTGCCATGAAGCTGTCCGTTGCCAGCACGGCCGCCACCACACCGAGTATTTGCGCCCTGCGTTCTTCAATATTCGTCGGATCGACATTGGGTGCGTAGATTGGAAACGCAAAAAACACACCGGGCACGCCGCTGAGCAACATGATCCGGCCGCCAACGCCTGCGCCACCGGTGTCTTGGGCGTATTTAATGGCCTCGACCCTTTCCTGGCTGAAAGACAGATCGGCCCCGATAAATGTGCTGTCGGTGTCCGGGTACACGCCGATCAACGGCAGCAACGGGCGTTGCTGGACGGTTTCGACCGTGGCCCCATTCATCACCAGGCCGATGTTTCGAATGGCTGGCGAACTGGCGAGAACATCGCCGTTCTCGAGGTAGGAATAGAGCTGCTCCCGCAGGCCCTCTTCGCTGGTATCGCCGTTCAAGCGCAGGGCGGAGGCACTGGATTGAATGGTCGCGACCGTAATCTCCAGCTCTCTGGAGATTTGCGCGGCAAGACTGTCAGAGCGCGCTTCGAACTCTGCCTGCACAGAGGCGATGCTTTGGAGATATGTGGACAGGGCCATTGCGATCGACACAGCCAGGGCCGTCAAGAAAACCCCTAATCCGATCAGGCTGGGCCGCTGGGGAGTTTTAAAAACCATCGCCGGTCTATGCGATGGCAACCATAAGAATGGGTAAAGACCTAGAGATCAGTTGCGCCGGTTTTTAGACAAATACATCCCGTTGACAGCACCTGGAAAAGCGCACCTGCCGATCATGCCGGACCCGCTTGCGCGTCTGGGGTCACATGACCTGAGTTTCAGACCATGCGGCATGCATTCTGCCCAAAATGAGTGCGTCAAAGCCACGGTTTGCGCGCAAAAGCACCCGCCTATCTTGCGGTGGCAATTCCCCACTACCCAAAACTTTGCGGCTCCCCTATAGTGGATGCGGTAATTGGGCGTTCAGACCCATGATAACTGAGGCGGAAGAGAGGGGGCGTGCCCATGCGGTGCCCGTTTTGTGGAAATATTGATACTCAAGTGAAGGATTCGCGCCCGGCGGAAGACCACGTGTCGATCCGGCGGCGGCGGTTTTGTCCGGCCTGTGGCGGGCGCTTTACCACCTATGAGCGGGTGCAATTGCGCGACTTGATCGTGGTGAAATCCAACGGTCGGCGCGAAGATTTTGACCGCGACAAGCTGGAACGTTCGATCCGTATCGCGCTGCAGAAGCGGCCCGTGGAGCCAGAGCGGGTGGAGCAGATGATTTCGGGCATCGTGCGGCGTCTGGAGAGCCTTGGCGAGACCGATATTCAGTCGAAAATCGTGGGCGAGATCGTCATGGAGAGCCTCGCGCGGATCGATACCGTGGCCTATGTGCGCTTTGCCAGCGTCTATAAGAACTTCCAGGCGGCGGATGATTTTGACAAGTTTGTCAGCGAGTTGCGGCCCAAATCCCCTGACGACGCCATCGAGCACGCCGGGGAAGAGTGAGCGACCAAGACGCCCGCTTCATGCGCCTGGCGCTGTCTTTGGGGCGGCGGGCGCAGGGGCAAACCTGGCCCAATCCAGCCGTGGGATGCGTCATCGCGCAAGGATCGCGCATTGTCGGTCGCGGCTGGACCTCGGAGGGGGGGCGACCTCATGCGGAACCGCAAGCGCTGGCCCAAGCGGGCGCGGCGGCACGGGGTGCTACGGCCTATGTCAGCCTGGAACCTTGCGCGCATCACGGAAAAACACCGCCTTGCACGGATGCATTGATCGCCGCCGGGATCGCCCGGGTGGTCGCGCCGATCGAGGATGAAGATCCCCGTGTCTCCGGGCTGGGGTTTGCCCGGCTGCGCGAGGCGGGCGTTGAGGTCACCACAGGGGTTTTACAGGAGGAGGCGGCCTATGATCACGCGGGCTTTTTCATGCGCATGTCCCATGAGCGCCCTTGGGTGACATTGAAACTGGCCAATTCCTTTGACGGGCGGATCGCGACGGCAACCGGCATGAGCCAATGGATCACCGGGCCTGCGGCGCGCCATTTGGTGCATGCCATGCGCGCGCGACATGATGCTGTGATGGTGGGCGGCGGCACGGCGCGGGCCGATGACCCGATGCTGACAGT
>ERZ1740067.2230-NODE-2230-length-12079-cov-22.889471_pt1 | contig 12079 bp, 10 predicted proteins | sample MGYA00581736_ERZ1740067 | MGnify/ENA primary metagenome ERZ1740067 (study PRJEB43018, sample SAMN04849236) | marine metagenome | isolation source: floating plastic debris | place: Pacific Ocean | collected 2008-08-27 | study: EMG produced TPA metagenomics... | reverse complement strand
ATCGAGTGTTATGAACAATGCGATAACGCACGGCAGGAAGTGTTAATGGGGAAGGAATAAAGCGAAAGGGAACGGGGCGGAACAAAGCACAAAGAACCTAGAGGACGGTCTTATAGCTGACCCTGGCTCGTTTTACAGGTATCTAAACAGATACCGACAGCCCAAAGAAATTTTCGGTGATAGCGCTACCCACATGGTTGAGGTCATCTTGGAGGCCGTCTAAAAACTGGTGAAGACCGGTTTCGAAAATCTCTTCTAGGGTGATGTAGTCTAAGTGCGATCGCAACTTACCCAACCGCCGCTCGCTACTCGACCGCCAGCTCCCCGCCGGTGAATCCGAAATCTTATGTAACGACTGCTCCGCCTGCAAAATGCAACAGCGGATAGAGCGAGGAAACTCCGGATGCAGTACCAGAAAATCCACCACCCCCTGAGGGTTAATCATGTGCTGACATTTACAATACATCTCATAGGCACTGGCGGAACGCAGCAGCGCAATCCACTGAAGATTATCCAGGGGACTCCCCACCGCCGCCACTGACGGTAGCAAAATAAAATACTTCACATCTAAGATGCGGGCTGTTTTGTCCGCCCGTTCTAAAAAGCGCCCCAACCGGCCAAAGTGCCAGCCCTCATTGTGGGACATGGTGGCCTCCATCACTCCGGCAAACATGTGGCTAGCCATTTTTACCTCAGGATAAAACTCATAGAGCTTTGCCATGTCCGCCGATTGGGCGGCCTCTTCCACTTGCAGATAAAAGCTGTTAATTTGCTCCCACATTTCCGATGAGATAATCTCTCGGACTGAGCGAGCATTCTCTCGGGCGGCCTTTACACAGGAACGAATGGAGTTGGAATAGTCTGCATCAAAGGTGAGAAATTTCAACACATTCTCGGCGGTGGCCTTACCGTAGCGCTCTTTGAAAATATCCTGATCGCCCGTGGTAATCACCAGGGGTTCCCACTGTTGCATGGTGCCCATGGGGGTGTCGAGCAGCAGGTGCAGGTTAACTTCCACAAACCGGGATACATTTTCCGCCCGTTCTACGTAGCGGTTCATCCAGTAAATTGAATTGGCAACGCGGCTTAGCATAGGGACTCACCAATGATGTTGTTACTGCTTTTAGGTTGTTATTGTTTTTAGATAATGGGCTAATGTTTAATGTGTTGCCGACACCACCCAGGTATCTTTGCTGCCGCCCCCTTGGGACGAATTTACCACCAGTGACCCCTTTTTTAGGGCTACGCGCGTCAATCCGCCGGGGTTTACATAGATATCTTCCCCATTCAAAATAAAGGGCCGCAGGTCCACATGACAGCCTTGAAACTCACTGTCGATCAAAGCGGGCACCCGAGACAGACACAGGGTGGGCTGGGCAATATAGCCCCTGGGGTTGGCCTTGATCTGGTCGGCAAAGGCGTGTCGCTCTGGCTCAGTGGCGTGGGGACCCACCAACATACCGTAGCCGCCGGAGGCATCGGTGGCTTTGACCACTAGCTCATCCAGGTGGTGCAGCACATAGTCCTGTTGTTTTTCATTCTCACAGAGGTAGGTGGGTACGTTGGGGATGATTTGCTCTTCGTCCAGGTAGTAGCGCACCATGGCGGGCACATAGCTGTAAACCATTTTGTCGTCGGCGACGCCGGTACCGGGGGCATTTGCGATCGCAACTCGCCCCTGGCGATACACCTCCATCAGCCCCGGCACCCCAAGGCATGAATCGGGACGGAAGGTGAGTGGGTCTAAAAAGTCATCATCAATGCGACGATAAATCACATCCACTCGCTGTAACCCCTTGGTGGTTTTCATTTGCAGATAGCCGTCCATGACCACCAGGTCTCGACCTTCCACCAGCTCAATCCCCATCTGCTGCGCTAAAAATGAATGCTCAAAGTAGGCAGAATTATAAATGCCGGGGGAGAGCAACACCACCTGGGGATCAGGAACGCCGTCTGGGGCCAAATGGAGCAGCGAGGCCAGCAGCTGGCTGGGGTAAGCGTCCACCGGGTTGATGTTGAGGGCCTCAAACAGCGCCGGGAACGCGCCTTTCATCACCCGTCGATTTTCTAAAACGTAGGATACGCCCGACGGACAGCGAAGATTGTCTTCAAGAACGTACCAGTTGCCGTTGCGATCGCGGACCAAATCGGTCCCGGTAATGTGACACCAAATCCCCTTGGGTGGCTTTAGCCCAATACAGGGTTTCAGAAATCCCGTGGCCGACTCAATCACCTCTCGGGAGATAATCCCATCCTGGATGATTTTTTGATCGTTATAAATATCATCTAAAAAACAATTTAGTGCTCTAATCCGCTGTTTTAGACCCCGCTCTAGCCACTGCCACTCATCGCTAGGCACCACACGGGGCACCACATCAAAGGGAAAAATTCGTTCTGTTCCTTGATTGTCGCTGTAGACGTTAAACGTCACCCCCAGCTTGAATAACATATTTTGAGCCATCTGCTGCCGCAGCATGAGCTCATCAATGGAAATGTTACTGATGCGCTTCACCAACAGCTCTGCTTCCGGTCGAGGCACACCGCGACTGACAAACAGTTCATCATAAAAGTCGCCTGGATCGTAGGTGTTAAACACTGGCCATTATCTCGAAGTGTGTACCTACTGATTAGCGGCTATCGGTACCGTGAATTGTAAAAGTGCATACATCTAATAAAAATTTAATGGTAAGTTAATGGTAAGTTAAGCAACTAAAAGCCATACAAAATTGCCTAGAATTGCTAATATATAAGGGTTTCAGCGTATTTCTAACAAATTCTTAGACAAGTATCCGCTTGTTCAGATACCTATACACCCAATTCTAGAGCACATTTTTGTCTAATATCCTAATCAATGAGGAGGAGTGTTAAAAATTAAGCTCATGGTTTTAGCCAATAAAATAGCTTGGGCAGCTGATTAGGCGTGAAAGGTGTCGCTTGGGGTCCCTCCGAGTTCCCTTTCCGGAAGTAGTCACTTTATCCCATATCGCATACGGGGCTTCCCATGGTTAGGGCCGGAACGCCGCCCTAATACCCATCCTACTGAGGGTTTCCTAATGGTACTAAGTTTGGGGTTACGGCGAAGACGATTATAACTGTTCTGGATCGATTTTTGCAGAAGATTTGGAGGGTAGAACTCAAATCATGAGGGTATTGTTTAATGGATCCTAAGAGTAGAGAGATCGAACAAAGTCCCTTAACTCAGGCGATGACCACAGCTAGAACAAAACCGATCCTCGGGAGCAACCTTGGCACCACATTGACTACAAAACTTCCGTGTTGTCGTTGCTTCATCGGCTGTGGGTGCCGGACTGGCCGAGTCCATTTTTAACTCCATATTTCCCATGCGCATTTCCATCGGGTTCATGGTCATCTGCATATTTCCCATGGGCTGCATAGGCTGCATGGGGGGCATGGAAGGCATGGTTGTTGTTGGTACAGCTGTTGTTTGCTGCATGGATAGCGGCTGTGCCCCAGCAATGGACGGCACACTGCCCGTCATACTAACGCTGTTGCCCTGGACATAAATGCTGATGTCTCCTTGGGCGGTAAATAGCTTAAACACAGCGCCACCCGAAGTTTGATAGGCCTGCGGCGGTGCTGTCCAGGGGCCGGTTGTCATGCCATTGCTAGCCTGTTGTTGTTGCCCCAACTGGCCCATAATGGTGGTGATGGTGGTTTGGTTTTCCTGGTTATCTAGATAGACATGGTGACCAGGGTTGAGTTCGCATACATAGGCCATGGTGATTTTGGTAGAGCAACACCCTTACCGGATTGATAACACTTCACCCTATTATAAATGCTCTCTCTTAACACAGGCGGTTATAAAATATCAGTATTTCTTAATCCTTATGCCTTGGTTTTCTTCAGCGAGAAAGCTACGCCACTCAAAGATAATAGGGCCAATACAATCCCAGGTTCGGGGGTTTGGGCAACGGTTTTTTGTGAAACAAAGGTCTCACTTGTTTTAACCTCTACCAGAGTCAGGCGGCTAGGTGCGGTAAATCGCTCACTGTAGCTGCCTGAGACCTGAAGAAATGCAATTTCTTCTAATTCATCCGGTCCGCTAAAGAAGGCATCTTCATCAATGGTCCAATCAACATTAGCCGTTGACTCCACAAATAAGCTATCTCCATCCCCTGGGGTGTTTAGATTGCCAAATAATTCAAAGCTTGACAGCACATTGGCTGTTTCATCTAACAACGCAAAGGTGATGCCAGCCGTAGCCTGTGCTTGTTCAGAGTCAGCATCGTCAATGGATGTAACTATATCTAGCAAACCCGCAAACGCAAAGTTAAAGGTTGTATTTGCTAAAATCTCAAACTGACCTAGAACAGATGCCTGACTCTCAGCAAATCCCAAGTAGTTTGAGCCTTCTCCAAACGATTCACTAATGGCTCTATTAAGAGAGAATGTAGGGTCTTGATTAAACAGTGCTGATGCTTGGGCATCGTTAATGACACGTCCTTCCCCAGCTGTAATCACAACGGCGCTAGTATCTGTATCTGTGGATGTAGAGACAGATACAGGTGTCTGTGAGAAATTACCAAATGAGAATGCGCTGGTTGATGTGGCAAAGGTCGCTGCTTCGCCAGGGAGGACGGCGGTTAGCAGGCTGATAATGCCTGAAGAGATCACAACAGCTGTCTTCGAAGCGTTTTGCGTAATATTCATATAATGATATTTCCACGTGAATTTTAAAGCTCAGCAATAGGCATTCTCTTCGAACTAATGAGAATGCCTCTAAATGTTGCTGTTCATGGGTGCTAAAAATGTCACGAACTAACCGACATGCACTGTTAGTCAGTGCTTAAGCGTGTCGTGTGGGATTGCTCTCAATCAAATCCCTAACGCAAGAGACATCTTGGCACGGGTACAGCAGCGGTAGATTGCGGCAGATTGCACGTGGGCGGCGGGGAACACACACCGCTCTGATTGTGGAGGCGTTGCTGATCCTCGGGATGATTTTATCTGTAAGGTGCTGCCTTACAGCATATTTAACCGATCGGTTCATCCTCTAAATCAGCAACGGTATTGTAGATATAGTGGACACAAGCGTTTTATAAAAACTGAAGCCCCTTTTTTATGGACTATCTAGTTCTCTACTGTAGATATCCTAATTCTTTCAATTGGCTGACGGGTAAATTAACCGTAAACAATCTCAGATTTCTAATAAAGAAGTGGAAAAATAAGTTGCTGATCTACGTATATAGCAGCTCCATCGTATCAATTAGAGAATACTCCACTGACTAAAAACAGAGCTGGGTCTTAATACGACCCAGCTCTGTTTTGTCATTGCTAATTTAGAGAAAGACTTCGTCGTTTGCTATCGTTTCGACTGAGATAACCCTTACGACATCAACAATCTGGAGTCTATATGGGCCCAAGCCGCAAAGTATCCCCCCTTTATTTCCTTAGACTCCCGGGCAGAGAGCTCCAGATAGCTTAGATCTCTGATGCTGCTAGCGGTACGCCTGGGGGTAGCCGATCGATGCGATCGCAAATTCCTAGCCTGCCCACCTTTTGACGGAGCACAAGCGGGAAACCCATTTTCTTTGATCAATCGATTAAGCGTGCGATAGGGAATGTAATGTCCCGGTTCATAGCCAGCATTTTTAAGGATTAGGACACAGGCCCAAGAATATTTACCATTTAAAATGGCATCAACGATGAGTGAAAACTCTTCTTCACCCATGGATGATTTCATTTTTTCTGCATTAAATACCATGATGTTATTGTCCGTTTATAATATGTGTTGCCCTGATTAAAGGGCGAGTTTATATCTGTCTGGGCTTTGAAAAGCTACTTTAAACGTTGAGGGAATTTTTTCTCAGCTGTCGAATAGGATCAAGCAGAAAGTCTATAATGCGACGTTTTTTAATCACAATCTCGGCACTGGCCGTTTGTCCAGCTTTGAGAGACACTGCCTGTTGTTCGTGAATAACATGATCGCGCTCGAGGGCAATTTCGACTTCGTATACAGCCCCCATCTGCTCATCTGATTTTGAATCCGGTGAGATTGATAGAACCTTGCCTGGAACAACTCCATATTGTTGAAAAGGAAAGGCGTCAAACTTTATTTGGACTGGCATATCAGTCTTGACCAATCCAGCTTCCCGGTTGGGTATCAGTGCAGATAGGACCAACGGCGTGTCTGCTGGGGTAATCTCCATCACGGTTTCCCCAGGCTGAGTGACTTCACCAATATTACTAATATTGATCGATGAAACTGTTCCATTGACCGGAGCATAGAGAAACATCTGATCTAAATGCACTTGAGCTGTCTCTAGCAGCGTGTCGGTTTCAGTCACCTTGGCTTCCAGGTCATCGGCCTCAAGCCGTAGTCGTTTGATTTTTTCCTGGGTTTCTAGCTCCTGCCTGATGGCTTCCGCTCGTCTGAGATCTAGCTGGGCCTCTATCTGTTTTGAGTGAGCCAGGGCTTGTTGGACCTGTCCCTGCTGCTCAGTCATAATCCGATGGCGATCCCGCACAGTTTGTTCTAAGTCAAATATATATTCTGTCGAAATTGCCCCTTCCTCAAGTAGCGATCGCAACCGTTCTAAACGAGACTCATTGGCTTCCAGGTCAGTGCTCAGCTGAGTGACTAAAGTCTCATGGGTACTGACATTGGCTTGAGATTCAACCATGGCCGCTTCTTGGGTTTGCATCTCGGCGTTAGCGATGGCGCGCTGGGCATCGGCTTCATAGCGGGTCTGAGCGAGCAGCGTCTGCGTTTGCCAGAGCTGACTTGTCAGTGCGGTCAGGTTGTTAGATAGTCGGTCAACCTCTGATGTCAATACATCGGTGTTTAGCTCTACCAGTGTTTCCCCTGCTAAAATGTCGTCGCCTTCGGTGACCAACAGCTTAGCCACTTCACCAGCAGCCACGGGTTGGACCTTATAGGTGTCCCCTTCTGGAACCAGCTGCCCCTTTGCCTGACTGACGTCTTGCATGGTGCCAAACCAGGCCCAGGTGCCAAACATACAAGCAAACACAAAGCCCACCAAGATCATGTATCGGGGCAGCGCGGCAGGGGGATGGTCAAGGGTGGTTTGTAGCGCCTCGCTCCAGTTAGATGCCGCCGCTGGCGCGTTGGTTATAGTGCTAGGGGAAATCGGCTGAGACCGTTGGGTCTCAGGAACATCGGCGTTAGGCGATTGCGTTAAAGTTGAGTGACTTACCATGCCAGCACTCCATCTACAGATCAAGTTGTTGTTGGGCAAGATGATGATATAGGCCATCGGCGGCCATTAACTCTGAGTGGGTTCCCTGTTCTAGCAGCACACCATGGTCTAAGACCAAGATGCGATCTGCGTTACGCACCGTGGACAGCCGATGGGCAATGATAAAGGTGGTGCGATCGCGACTTATTTGGGCTAAATTTTGTTGAAATCGACGCTCAGACTCGGTGTCTAAAGCGCTGGTGGCTTCGTCCAATATTAAAATTCGAGGCTCACCCAATAGGGCCCTGGCAATGGCAATGCGCTGCCGCTGCCCACCAGATAGGGTAGAGCCCTGCTCACCCACCTTAGTGTAGTAACCCAGGGCAAGAGATTGAATAAAGGCATGGGCCTCAGCCAGCTTGGCCGCTTTAACCGCCTGTTCTAAACTAAATTCCTGGCGGAATAGGGTAATGTTGTCTAGAATTGTGCCAGAAAACAAAAAACATTCCTGGGGCACAACCCCTAGCTGAGTCCGCAGGGACTGGGGAGACACCCGTCTGATATCGTGATCATCAATCAGAACCCGTCCTTGGCTCGGATGGTAAAGGCCTTCTAATAGCTTTACTAACGTTGTCTTACCCGAACCACTGCGACCGACAATGGCAATAGTTTGGCCAGGTTCTATCTGAAAATCTAAATTCTGTAGCGTATTTCTCTCTTCATCGGCGCTATATTTAAACGTGACATTATCAAATGTGACAGCCCCTTTAATGGCTGGCAAAACTAAAAGAGGATGCTGTGGTGATTCCTCAGGCTCAGCCTCAAACACATCATTCAGTCGTTCGACGGAGATCAGGACTTCTTGCAGTTCATCCCATAAATTTGCCATCGATAGGACTGGGCTAATGACATAGCCAATCATCATATTAAAAGCAACCAGTTGACCAATGGTGAGCTGATCCTGAATCACCATGTAAGCCCCCACCCAAAGTAGAACAACTCCCCCAATAGAGTTGATCACACCGTTGAGTGCTCCCAGGCCAATGGAAAACTTTTGCCCCTTAAAAGAGACATTAGTCAACCGGGTAGCCCGATCTTCCCAAAGCCACCGCACTTCTCGTTCAGTGGCGGTTGACTTCACCGTGGCAATTCCATGCATCATTTCCACTAAAGAAGAATTCTGATCGGCAGCTTCTTTAAAGATCTCCCTGGAAATTTTACGCAGGAACGGTGTGGAACCCAAGGTTAAAATCACGATGGGTGGAATTAGCCCCAGAACCAGCAAGGTCAGCTGCCAGTTGTAGTAGAGCATGAGTCCAAGATACACAACACCCGTCAACAAATTGAGCCAAGCTAATACAATTTGACCAATCAAAAAGCGAGCGATCTTGGAGTTTTCCTGGACTCTGGTGAGAATGTCGCCCACACGTCGTGATTCGAAGAAGGTTAGGGGCAAATTAACTGCATGGCTAATAAAGCCAGTCACCAGGGTCAAATTTAAGCGATTTGAAAAATAGCCCAACAGATATGATTGGGCCGATGACATACAGATTTTCCACAGACCAAATAAGAGCATTCCCACCGCCACCACATTCAGCATACTGGCGCTTTTTTGCACCACCACCTGGTCCATGATGATTTGGGTAAATAAAGGTGAGAATAAGCCAAATATTTGAATCAAAAAAGACACCACGATGATTTGAAAAATCAGCGATCGGTAGGGCACTAGCGCATGGACATATCTCCAGAGCGATGTCTTTTGTTTTATCTCTGTCTCACGAAAACGTTGGGTCGGGTCCAACAGCAAAGCATAGCCTGTCCATCGAATGGCAAACTCTTGACTAGACACTGTTTTCACCCCCATTGCCGGATCGGCAATGGTTGCTTTATCACCCTGGATTGCATACACCACAACAAAGTGATTACCTTCCCAATGGGCAATCCAAGGGTTTGTCTGCCCAACCATGCGACCCAAACTAGCCCTGACCGGTCGAGCATGGAATCCTAAACTTTCTGCCGCATTGGCCAGCCCCTTGAGCGAGGTGCCCGAGACACCTACATTGGCTCGCTCTCGCAGGGCATGGATGGGAAATCGTTTTCCCCAGTAACGAGCCAGCATGGCTAAGCAGGCGGCCCCACAATCAGACGAACTCTGTTGTTCTATCCAGGGATAATGATGCACCCAGTCAAGCAACTGACGCTTAACGGGCTTTGGTAAAATTAGGCATGTTCCCCCATCTTTCCCGTCACTGTGGGCATCTTCTGGAGGTGTGTGAGGGCTGGGTGGCTCAGATAGATGATTAGACCGATGATTGAAGCCAGCGGTATTGTGCTGGGCGCTACGTGCTAAATTCTGAGCCCCATCGGAGGCAAGCTCCCCTAGCTCGGGCAACAGTGCTTTTGAAATTTCCCAGGTGTTCTTAGGCAGGCAGTAAACTTGTAGGTGAGTCCGGGCAATCCATTCAGCGGGTGGTGTGTGAGGGTAGCCCCAACTGCTGCCGATTGCCAGAGGCTGATGCAAATTCTGGCCGAGGTCAACTTCTCCCCATTTTAGCCAAAAGCGTCCATCGGTTTCAGAAGCTATTGAATAGATATGGGTATCGGCTTCAATCCACATCTCCTCCAGGTAAGCAACCCATGGTCGCAATTTGTGGGCCGGCACCGAGCCCAAGGAGGTCAATGTTCTAAAAAAGATTAGTCGCTCTCGCTGTTGCGCCTCTTGAGTCCACTGCTGTCTCAGGGGGGTGCAGCCTGCCACTAGGTCATCTATTGCTGATAGAGAGAGCTGAGCAACTTGAACATTGCTAGCAGCAACTGCATGATACGCCAGGGGGTGACGGAGAAAATAACTGTCTAACCCAAAGGTTTCTCCCGCAGAAAGCACCTGCGCCGTAATCGGTTGTGTCTGTTTGTCAGGGGTACAGAGTAGCCGCACCTGTCCTTGACAGATAAAGTACAGATAGTTGTTGACGGTCGCTGACTTAGCGTCTGATTTGCTAAACCGGACACATAAATCAGATGGATTTACAGATATATTAACAATCTCATCTCCCAACTGATAGTCAATAAAATTAGCGTTAGAGATAAGCGTAGAGAGAATAGTCGTATCTAAGCCAGAAGAAATCCGATGCCAGAGAAGATTGGATATAGTTGTCTGTAAACTATCGGATTTGCTTAAAGATTGACCATTCAGCACCTTGAGTCCTTCATTCATAACCTAAGCTTTGTAAAGGGAACAGCACAGGTATCTTGCCGATGAAGCCTGTTTAGGCAGAGTCATTCAGATTGAAGCAAAAGAATTCAATAATTGCCGTTGCTGATGTAGAAGATAAACCGAGCAGTCCGATCTGCCCATAGGACAGCATCTTGAAGATAAAATCATCTCGAGGATCAGCAACGCCCAATAGCTATGGTGAAATAGTTAGCTTAACCACTGTGCTAAAGCAGTTGGGTCGGCAATGGATATCGATAAACCTCAGCCGCGTCCATATATTTCTAATGTACCCTTGGTTAAACAGGCCATAGCCAAGCTCGAGTCTGAGCTTAAGTGATTGAAGTTCGCGCTAATATTGCCTGAGAAAGGCGGATCTGACCTTTCTGTAACCTTTTCTATTCTTTATGATTCTAGAGAGCAAAAGCATTTTCCAATGTTTTGAAAGGGGGCTTGTTAAAGTGTTCTCCAATAAATATTAAAGGAGGTTTTTAAATAAAATGAGAAAATCTGCATGTATTTGGAGTCTGCACTAACTAGTTAGAAAAAACGAATGATCAACTACTCTAAAGAGTCTCACTGGTCTAACTAGTTAGTGTGCACTTCCGAACATCTCATTTATACGATCGAATACTGAATAGTGCAAAGCTGTTTTATAAATCCGTTACAAACTGATATCTGGTATACAAAATCACTTCTACTATTTTGTTTTTATTATTATCCTTACTCAAAAAACACAGGTAAGGATAATAATAAATGAATGGAAATATGCCTATGACATTGTCTTCAATGGATTCTATCGTACTATCAAAAATAGATATTCCACTAACAATAGGAAAATCTCCACGTAGGTAAGGATGCTTTATCGTTGCTGATTTAAAGGATGAATAGAATTCCTGTAACCGTGCCAGTTCATTATTGACTAAGGTCTTAGTCAATATGCGTCCTGATATCAGTAACCCCATAGGAATTGATTATTAGGGCACCGCCCAGCAAGGCTCAAATAGACCACTCTTGGAGAAATAGAAGCTCAGTTTTATTTGGGTGGTGGTTAAGAAACCTCATTTTGTTGTCTGTCTCCAGTCCATTTGCTGTAAGCCTTCAACTTAGATTTGAGATAGTTATATAACCAAGTTTCTGACACCTCTGTAATCCGAGAGATGCTTGCTACGGGGATTGCCTCAGACAAAAGTTTGTCAATCAGAGCTTTGGTCTCATCAGAAATAATGGCGTTAGTTGGCTCTGCGACAAACTGTCGGCCACAGTTGCGACACTTATGATTCTGCTTACCGCTGTGGCTCTTTCCGTTCTTAACAATACGATTTGAACCACAACCAGGGCATTTAAGTAAAGGAGCTAACATCGGTAAAGACAGAAGTGAGCTACACATCTATATATGCATCATGAGATAGGTATATGCAAGAAGCACTATATGTATCTCAAAGAAGAACTTATATTTATATAGAAAAGATAGAATACTTTGCCGACAAAGAAAATATTCTGTCTTAATGACCATTAGGTTTTATTTTTGTGGCGTTTCTGATCCTCGGTATGACTTTATCTGGTAAAAATCGGTACATCGCATATCACACAGATCGGCTCATACCCTAAATTAGCAACGGCATTTTTGTTGCTGTTTGAGTCATTGATGATGCCATGGCGAATGCTCAAGCCATGAGTAATTGAACTAATTTTTTGGTCAGCGGAA
>ERZ1740067.2229-NODE-2229-length-12081-cov-7.117163_pt1 | contig 12081 bp, 13 predicted proteins | sample MGYA00581736_ERZ1740067 | MGnify/ENA primary metagenome ERZ1740067 (study PRJEB43018, sample SAMN04849236) | marine metagenome | isolation source: floating plastic debris | place: Pacific Ocean | collected 2008-08-27 | study: EMG produced TPA metagenomics... | reverse complement strand
AGAGCTATGTCGTAGACAATTGTGACAACCAGATTGGCAGGCGCGCGGGTGAGTATCGGCACCGTGCGGAGCGTGGCGATGGCCGCCGAGGTGCCAAGAAACTGGCGGCGATCCATTTGCAGGTCCTTTATTGCGAATGACTCGCAAGTAAGGTGGTAAGGCGCTGTTTTCAAGATGCGCGCTCTTGCGTCCATCGGGGCTCCACGCTTAGGTGCGGCCATGACCGGACCTCGACTAACCTCCCTTGCCCAAACCTTGCCCGCATCAGTACCGTTTGTTGGCCCCGAAGCCCAGGAACGAACGCGCGGTGCCGCTTTTGCAGCGCGTTTAGGAGCAAATGAGTCGGTCTTTGGCCCGTCTCCGAAGGCGATTGAGGCGATGCAAAGCGCGGCATCCGAGGCGTGGATGTATGCGGACCCTGAAGCGCATGATCTTAAGCAAGCCCTTGCATTACGTCACAAAATCGCACCACAGAACATAATGGTCGGCGAAGGTATCGACGGGTTGCTTGGCACGCTCGTTCGCTTGATCGTTGGGCGGAGCGATACGGTCGTCACATCAGACGGGGCCTATCCAACGTTCAACTATCACGTCGCCGGATTTGGCGGGGCGCTGCATAAGGTGCCGTATCAAGGTGACTTCGAAGACCCGTCCGCCCTGTTCGCAAAGGCGGCTGAGATCAACGCAAAGCTGGTCTATATCGCCAACCCCGATAACCCGATGGGAACACAGATTGACGGAGCCGTGTTAACCAAAGCGCTGGATGATTTGCCCGCGGGGTGCCTGCTGATCCTCGATGAAGCCTATATCGACACAGCGCCCGCGGGCAGCGCCCCTGAGATCGCGATCAACGACCCGCGTGTGATCCGAATGCGGACATTCTCGAAGGCTTACGGTCTTGCCGGGGCGCGAGTCGGCTATGCGCTCGGCGCCCCCGATCTGATCGAGGCGTTTCACAAAGTACGCAACCATTTCGGGATGAGCCGGATCAGTCTTGCCGGTGCTGTCGCCGCATTGGCTGATCAGGATCACCTAACTGAAACCCTTGCGAAAATAGAGACCTCACGTGACCGCATCGCTGCAATTGCGGTAGCGCATGGTTTGGTACCTATTCCTTCGGCGACCAACTTCGTCGCAGTGGATTGCGGGCAAGACGGTGCGTTCGCCGCGCGCATTCTGGACGGGCTCATCGCGGAAGGTATTTTTGTGCGCATGCCGTTCGTCGCACCGCAAAATCGTTGCATCCGTGTCAGCTGCGGGACCGACGATCTTATGGACCTTTTTGAGACCGCGCTTCCAAAAGCGCTTAACGTCGCGCGCGGCTAAGCACGGATAATTTACGTGCGATTTACCAACTGCGTGCTAGGCTTTTTGCCATGAGCAAGCGCGCCTCTTTGTCAGATCAACGCCCGATGGGTCGGGTTGAGGATTATACGAATGCCTTTTTGGCATCCTCTGGTCTGCTGGCTTTTATGTCGCTTTTCGTGCTGGCTGCGGCGTTCGGCTGGGTCGCAGCAATTGCAGTGGCTTTGCTGACGGATCGTGCGATCCTGACCATCGCACAGTTGAAAAAACGGCCCTAGGCCTTTGACATCACAGCAGTTGCTGCATCAAGCGCGCCTTTTGTGTGGGGTATATCCAACGCATCCAATCCCGTCTGAATCGCGCCCAGAACGCCCATCACCATTTGTGCGTTCACGTGACCCATATGGCCAAGGCGGAAAAAACCGTCCCCGGCGGGGTCCGTATCGGTTCCCATGCCAAGCCCGATCCCCAACGTCACGCCCGCATTCTCGGTCAACCAATTGCGCAGCATCGTCCCTTCCGGGGCGGTTGCGCGGATTGCTGTCACAGCGGTGCTACGTTTCGCGGGGTCCGCGATATTCAAAGCAAGCGGGCCGGCTTGCCCCCATGTCTCGAACGCCACCCAAATCGCTTGGGCCAGCATGGTGTGGCGGGACCAGACATGCTCAAGCCCCTCTTCAAAGATCATGTCGAGCGCTTCGCGCAGCCCGAATAAGTGATGCGTTGGCGCAGTACCGTCGAAGTATCGGTAGTACTCAACAGGGTTAACACGCGGGCGCCAATCCCAGTAATGCGTCACCAAATTTGCCGTTTCGCGCGCGCTGTCGGCTTTATTGCTGAAGAAGACAAATGCCATACCGGGCGGGGTCATCAGCCCCTTCTGGCACCCTGCGACCATGACATCGACGCCCCATGCGTCCATCTCAAACCGGTCGCAGCCAAGGCAGGCAATGCAGTCGACCATCAGCAAAGCTGGATGGCATGCCGCGTCCATGGCGGCCCGCAAACCTTTGATATCATTCAGAACTGATGAACTTGTATCGACTTGAACCGACAGCACAGCCTTATACTCATGGTTTGTGTCGGCCCGCAGCGCCTCTTCAACCTGCGCCAGGTCAATGTCGCTGCTTCTGCCGAAATCGAGCGTATCAACCTCGACACCTGCTTTCGTTGCCATTTCGCGCCAACCGATACAAAAACGTCCTGTGGCCAGCACAAGCACCTTGTCACCACGCGACAGCACGTTCACCAAAGCGGCCTCCCACGCGCCATGGCCGTTGGCGATATACATCGCCACGTTCTGCTCCGTCCGGGCCACCTTTTTGAGGTCCGCGGCGATGGTGTGCGTCATGTCGACAAGTGCACCGGTGTAAATGTTCGGCGCAGGCCTGTGCATCGCGTTCAAAACCCGGTCGGGCATGACCGACGGGCCTGGAATGGCAAGATAATGACGACCCTGAGCAAGCGACATTTTAGGAACCTTTTTAAGACGTAGCATGGCAGACCTATTGCGAGACCCCACGTCCGTCAATCGCACATCCCTTGCCGTGGCGCGCCCGCTCGCATACATCCCGCCCAAGGGATGAAACGAACGGGCCGCATCGCGATGGGCGCTATTGCCGAAACCTTCAAAAAATTTGAGCGTCGCATGCGTAAAGCCGTGCGCGGCGACATGCTTTCGGCCGCGGGACGGCGCAAGGCGCGGTTGCAATATCACATCTTTGATCATGCGTTCCTGCGGGTGTTCTGGACGAACTTTGACCAAGTGGCAGAAGGCGTTTACCGCTCGAACCAACCCACCCATGCTCGGTTTGCGCGCTATAAAAAACTGGGGGTGAAGACGGTTTTGAACCTGCGCGGCTCTAGCGTGGAAAGCCCCTATCAGTTCGAGCGTGAGACCTGCGAAAAGCTGGGGCTTAAGCTGGTCAACGCCAAGATCTATGCGCGTAAAGCGGCCGGGCGGGACGAGCTTTTGCATCTTATTGACTGCTTTCGGACGATCGAGAAACCTTTCCTGATGCACTGCAAATCCGGCGCGGATCGGGCAGGCTTTGCATCAGTGCTGTATCTGATGGTGATGGAAGGCAAATCGCTGGAAGAAGCGCGCAAGCATCTGTCGGTGCGCTACATTCACTTCAAGTGGACCAAGACTGGCATCGTGGATCATATCTTCGATATGTATGAAGGTTTCAACGCCCACACACCGATCCGCATCGAAGACTGGATCGCTACCGTGTATGACAAATCCGAGGCGACACGCTCTTTCGCGAAACTCCGCGGAGCGGCCTAGCGGCGACGATAGGCTCGAGCCAGCACCTCTGGGTCGGCACCCAAGAGAAAACGGATCAGCGTCATCAGATTGCGCGCACCCCGCCGAAACCAGCCGCCCTCTTGATACCGCTCCGCGCCTGTCCGTGCCGTAAACGCCAGCGCGAAGAGACGCCCTTTAAGTGCGCGGGCCAGAGCCACATCCTCCATCAGCGGAATATCCGGATACCCCCCAGCGCTGTCATAGAGCGTGCGGGAGATCAGCAACCCCTGATCGCCATAAGGCAGCCCAAAAACACGTGACCGCCAATTCGCCCAAGTCGCCACGGCTGCGGGTGCAAACCCCTCGGCGCGGAACCGCAAATGACCATACCCCGAAAAATCCTCTGCCATCGCCTCCTTCACGATGCTGGTCCATCCAGCGTCCAACTGCGTGTCGGCATGCAGCACCAAAAGCCATGTACCTTTGCTCGCGGCCACGCCGCGCCGCAATTGGCCACCGCGCCCTGGTGCGGCCGTCACCACCACGGCCCCCGCCTCTTCGGCAATGTCCAAAGTCTGATCGCCGGATCCCCCATCCGACACTATAACCTCCCGGATCACCCCGGCCTGTAGCCCTTCGATCAGGCTGGCCAGCGTCGCGGGCAAATCCGCCTGGGCATTCAGCGTGGGTATGATGATCGACAGTGGCGCGCGCATGACAGCCTTTCTGATTGAGCCTGCCCTCCCTATATGTCACGCAAGTCCGGAAGGGGATGGCCCAATGACCACAGATCGCAGCATTTTCAACGTCACAGGCAGCGAACGTGATGAGTTCCTGCAAGGGATGATCACGAATGACGTCGCCAAGTTAAAAGACGGACTGGTCTATGCGGCACTTCTAACCCCGCAAGGCAAATATCTTGCGGATTTCTTTCTAGTGCCTGCCAAAGATGCGATCCTGATCGACATCAAGACCGATATCGCCGCGCAAACGATTCAGCGCTTGTCGATGTATAAATTGCGCTCTGACGTGCAGATCGAGGAAAGCCCACTAAAGGTCGGCCGTGGCACAGGCCCGATGCCTGAAGGAGCCTTTGCCGACCCGCGCCATGAGGCCCTTGGATGGCGTCATTATGCGGATAACCCACAGAACGAAAACACGGACTGGGACGCCGTTCGCGTGGCCCACCAGATCCCCGAAACAGGCATCGAACTGACACCTGAAACCTATATCCTTGAGGTCGGGTTCGAGCCGCTCAACGGCGTCGATTTCCGCAAAGGCTGCTACGTAGGTCAGGAAGTCACGGCTCGTATGAAGCACAAGACCGAACTGCGCAAAGGCCTCGCACAAGTCGTGATCCATGGCGATGCAACACCCGGCACGGACATCACGAAAGACGGCAAACCGGTAGGCACTCTGCTGACCCGCGCGGGCGACAAAGCTCTTGCCTATCTGCGCTTTGATCGCGCCACCGAAGACATGCAGGCAGACGACGCCACGCTCAAGCGCCTCTGATCTTCCACTTGGTCAAAATATCCCGGAGTTTGAGGCAGAGCCTCAATAAGAAATAGAATGCGCCGCAGGCGCATCGCCGGATTACGCGCGCTCGGAATAGTCCATCGTTTCAGTGTTCACCACGATGTCCTCATCCTGCCCGACAAACGGTGGCACCATGACCTTCACACCATTGTCCAGCACCGCAGGCTTGAAGCTGTTAGCCGCTGTCTGGCCCTTGACCACCGGTTCGGTCTCGACAACCTTGCAGGTCACTTTCTGCGGCAGCGTCGCGTTCAACGCTTCGGCCTCATAGTATTCGATGGTGATTGTCATGCCGTCTTGCAAAAAAGGGCGCCGGTCGCCCAAAATCTCGGACGGCAACTCGATCTGCTCGTAGGTCTCATTGTCCATGAACACCAGCATGCCGTCATTCTCGTAAAGGAACTGCTGGTCTTTCTGCTCAAGCCGCACACGTTCGACTTTGTCGGCGGATCGAAAGCGTTCGTTCAACTTGGAACCATTGCGCAGGTTACGGAGTTCCACCTGTGCAAATGCCCCGCCTTTTCCGGGCTTTACATGGTCAACCTTAACCGCACCCCAGAGGCCGCCGTTATGTTCAAGCACGTTTCCGATGCGAATTTCGTTTCCATTGATTTTGGGCATGACACAAACCTGGCAAAAGGTTGAAGAGAAGATGACGAAGCCTATATCTTGTGTGGTTAACGCCCGCAAGGGAGCGGATACAGGGGCATTTTCGGTCATAGCCATGCGAATTTTGCATAGATGGTATGCATCAAACGGCTATCCGAATCGGAGAAAAGCAGTCATAAAGACCGCCATGCCTAAATCGCAAGAGCAACAATAAGGATACGGAATGAAAGATTTCGTCGACGGCACCGCCTTCAACAACGAACAGGGCAATCGCGCTCGCAAATTGTTCGCAGCTGTTGTGCTGGCCGCTTTGGATGATGCCATTGCGGACGACAAGAAGTATGGCAACGGGCCGGAGCAGATTGCCCGTTGGGCGCGGTCGCGTGACGGGCGTGAGGTGTTGTCCTGCGCCGGTATCGACCCCAACGAGCGGGTCGTGGAAGGTCTGATGGACTTTGTGTCCAAAGGCGTGCGGACCTCGGTCGCGCTCAGCCGTGAGGAAAGCGAACGCCGCAGCCAACAGGCTGAAGCTGCATAAGCGGTTCAAAACGCTGCCATTTTAAGAAACGCGGTCCGGGGGGCCGCGTTTTTTTATGCAGCAAACATAAGCGACCACATGACAACCGGCGCGGCTTGTGCAGCCATCAGAGCCACAATCCCAAGGCGTGACCAAAGCGCTGGAAACCGCCGCCAAAGCAGCACGCAAAGTCCGATACAGGCGGCAAATTCGATCACAGCGACCGCACCGCCGTGATGCGCTGGATCCCAATAGCTGACCGGGCTTTCAAAAACCCAATCGCTCAGCGGCCAGAAATGGGCACGCCCGTCATCGTGATGCAGCGGGAAATCAAAGGCCAGATGCAGCAAAGCAGCCCCTGTCAAGGCAACGCCCCATGCTGATTTGCGCCAGATTGCGAGGCCAAGAAAGACGCCCCAGATCAGAAAACTGTTGTCGATCTTAAAGATCGTCTGCCACGCATCCGAGTAATAGAGGTCGCGAAAAACGGTCTCTGGTTCGATCCCAAGCACAAAAATCGCGCCCCCTGCGAGCAAATAGAGCGATAGATCAGGCAAAAGCGCTCCGATCAGAGCAGCTGACGTAACGACACCGTGCCCCCGTTTTGAGAACGCGGCGAGCCCGAAGATCAGATGTGCAGGCGTGTTCATGGCTTCCCCTTGGCGCGTTCCTTCGCTACCCCAGACCCTGTAAGAAAGGGCGCGCAATGGCAAAGGCAATCATGGTGCAGGGGGCGGGCTCGAATGTGGGCAAGTCAATGGTGGTTGCCGGGCTTGCGCGGGCCTATTCGCGGCGCGGACTCAGCGTCGCGCCGTTCAAGCCGCAGAACATGTCCAACAATGCTGCCGTCACCGTCGATGGTGGAGAAATTGGGCGCGCACAAGCGTTGCAGGCCCGTGCTGCCGGATTGGAGCCTGTGGTCGATATGAACCCCGTCCTGTTGAAGCCCGAAAGCGACGTTGGCGCACAGGTGATCTTGCAAGGTCAACGCTGGGGCACGCTGCGCGCCCGAGACTATGGAAAGATAAAACATCAGCTTCTGGGACCCGCGATTGAGAGCTTTCGCCGTCTGTCCAAAGGACGTGATCTGGTGATTGTCGAAGGTGCGGGCAGCCCGGCCGAGATTAATCTGCGCAAAGGCGACATCGCAAATATGGGATTTGCCGAGGCTACAGGCGTGCCTGTCGTTCTGGTCGGCGATATCGACCGTGGCGGTGTCATCGCACAGATCGTCGGAACGCAAGTGATCCTGCCCGAAGACGACCGCGCGCGCATTTGCGCATTTGCGATCAACAAGTTTCGCGGCGATCCAAGCCTTTTTGACGACGGTCTGCGCGCCATTGTCGAGGCGACTGGCTGGCCGTCCCTTGGGGTCATCCCATGGTTTGCCGATGCGTGGCGCTTGCCTGCCGAGGACGTGATGGACATTGCCTCGACCACCGGCGGGCGGATCAAAGTTGCGGTGCCACGCCTGTCGCGGATCGCGAATTTCGACGATCTTGACCCGCTGACAGCCGAACCTGACGTGTCCGTCCAGATGATCGAACAAGGCCGCCCGCTGCCGGGTGACGCCGATCTGATCCTGATCCCCGGCTCAAAAAGCACTATCGCCGATCTGGCGTTTTTTCGCGCGCAAGGCTGGGACGTAGACCTACACGCGCATATCCGACGCGGCGGTCATGTGTTGGGCGTGTGTGGTGGATATCAGATGTTGGGGCGCGAAATTGACGACCCCGACGGTATCGAGGGGCCATCAGCGCGGGTTGTCGGCTTGGGCCACTTGGATATTTCTACCAGAATGAAACCGGAAAAGCGCCTTGCCTTGAGCACAGCCACCTACTTGCCGACCGGAGACGCGGTGAATGGTTATGAAATCCATATCGGTGAAACCACGGGACCTGATTGCGCCAATGCCTGGCTTGATCTGGATGGGCGTCCGGTCGGGGCGTCGGCACGCGGCGGACAGATTAAAGGGTGCTATCTACATGGGCTTTTCGGCTCAGACATGTTCCGGCGCAGTTATCTAGCCGAGCTTGGGGCGCCGATCACGACGACCTCTTATGATGCGACGGTAGAGGCGACGCTGGATGCATTGGCCGATCACCTTGAAGCGCATATGGATTTGGACCTGCTGTTGGACCTGTCTGAACTAGTGTGAGGGCCGAAGCCCCGCCCCGGACCTGATCCAGGGCCTCGGTGATCAAAGGGGCTTCCCCTCATAGCGGGGCCCCGGATCCGGTCCGGGGCGTGTGGGATTGGCTCACACAAGCGTTATCATAATCACGCAAGATATCGTCACGGGTGTGTGTTGTGCAACCGCGCACATAGACCACGATCACCGTGCGCGTTTTCAGATCCAGCCCGCAATGCCATTTGTCTGTCATCGGAAGCGCAAGCCTCCACACACACAACACTGAACACAACACACGCACAAAGGATTACTGATATGAAACTCGCACTGATCACCGCCCTCGCCCTCACCGCCGCTGCTCCGGCCTTCGCTGACGTCACTTCGCCTGCCGAAGCCAATGCACAGCACGGGTTCGAGACCTCCTTCATGGCCGACGCCGATCTTGGCACCGTCTCCCCTGCTGAAATCGCTGGCAACGGTGTAGGCGGCGGCGACGTCATCTCCACTCAGAGCTTTGATGTTCTCAGCAAGCTGGGCGTCACATCCGCAGCTGAGCTGGCCGCACGCAACTAAGACAGACCCAAGACCAGACAAACGGCTCTCAAGGTTCCTCCCGCCTTGAGGGCCGTTTTGCGTTTCAGCGTTCTTTCAGGTCTTTCGCGAGAACTTTGCCATCGTGCAACAGCATATCGGCCCAGCGCGGGTTGCCAAGAAACCGCTCATAAACGCTGACGAAAACCGTGTCTTTGTCCAATGCTGAGCGACGCCGCTCAGAGCATGGGGCGTTTATGCTGACACGACAGACACGGGACTTCAGGCTTTCGTAGGCGTTGTCGGTGTCCGTATAGGCCAGATCGCGGTTAGAGCGGTCATAGCGAACCGCTTCATGGGTTTCCGTTTGCCCGAAAATCGCCAAAGCCGCCGTGAACTGGCGGGCGCATTTATCATTAAAACCGGTGATGTAATGAGTGCGCAGGCCGGTGCTGGAAGGGTTGGTATCATAAAGCCGGTAGCCGCGACCCCTTTCTGGATAGCGCGCGACCTCGGTGCCAAGATCCGCGCGTCGCACATCGCAAACGCGGGCGAGCGTGCCATATGGCAGCAGCGTGCCGCGCGAAACCTCGACGGCCTCTGCATCGTCGTCATCGCGGGACTGCGCCGCACGGACGACGCCGGATGAAGGTTCTGCAAGGTCAGTCGCCGCTGTCTGTTCGCCAGACAGCATCGTCTGATCAGCTTCGGGTTCAGGGACATCAGACGTCGACGCCGGGCCACGCAACCGACGTAAGAACCCAAATGGGCTGCGGACGTTCGCGGAGGCACCATCCGTAGGCGCGGCGCCGTCTTCGGTCTCAAGGATCGGGGTCAACAAACCGTCCTGGGCCAGCACGTCTTCATCCGTTGTCAAAACCGATGCCGCGTCTGCGTCCGGCGCAACCTCGACCTCTGCAATGTTCGGCAAATCCTCAAGCGCGGGACCGCAGGCCAGAAGCCCGAAACATAAGATGATTGACAGATAGCGCACGATGTCTCCCCCAAGACGTGATCCGGGGTCTTTACCGATGCAAACGCCTTGGATCAAGCGGGGCGGCGGGGTCTTGCTTAAACCTCTTCGACATCAAGCACGCCGACAAGGGACTTGATCGCCCCTTTGATCTGCGGTGTGACGGGGTAGTCACCGGGCAAATCAATCTCGATCTCACCAGGCAAATCGGGGTTCATCAGGCAAAGCTGGATCGGGCCTTTGGCAGCGGTGTTCTTTGGCAGATCCTCGAGCACGCGGGCGACTGAATGGACTGCGGCTTCCTCGTCGACAAAGACCTTGAGGCCCATGGATCCAACATCGACCACAGCCGCATCCAGCGGCGTGACAGAGCGACCAAGCAGCTTCAGCTGGTCGCTTTCCATTGTCGCCTCGACGGTGAGCATCACCTTAGCGCCAGTCTCCAGATGATCGCGCGCGGTCTCGAGCGTGTCAGAGAACATCGTGACTTCATAGGCGCCGGTGGTGTCTGAGAGTTGCACAAAGGCAAAGCGGTTGCCGCGGGCGGATTTGCGTTCCTGACGGCCTGCGACGGTGCCTGCCATCTTGGCGACATGCGCACCGCGTTCGGCTTTTTGCGTGACCTCATGCAGGGTCAGGACGCCCTTGCGTTTCAGCGGGCCCATGTAGTCATCGAGCGGGTGGCCGGACAAGTAGAAGCCGATAGCGGTGAATTCTTCGGTCAGGCGTTCGGCGGGCAGCCAATCGTCTACGGGCGAGAGGCGCGGTTCGGGGAGATCGTCGCCCGCTTCGCCGAAAAGCGACACCTGATTGGAGTTGCGCTGGTCGTGGATCGCGGCGGAATAGCCGACGAGGCCGTCAAGGCTGTCAAATACACGGCGGCGGTTGGGATCAAGCTGATCGACCGCCCCGGACCGGGCCAGCATTTCAAGCGGGCGCTTGCCGACGCGTTTCAGATCGACCCGGCGGGCAAGGTCAAAAAGCGTGGTGAACGGCTTGTCACCGCGCGCTTCCGTCACCAGTTTCATCGCTTCGACGCCGACGTTTTTGAGCGCGCCAAGGGCGTAGACAACGCGGCCTTCGGAAACGCTGAATGTGGCATCTGACCGGTTCACGCAAGGCGGGATAATCTCGATGCCGAGGCCGCCGCGGTCGACAGGTTTGCGGACCTCGTCGGCATAGACGGCGAGCTTGTCAGTGAGGTGCAGATCGCAATTCATTACACCGGCCATGAACTCAACCGGGTGGTTCGCCTTTAACCATGCAGTCTGATAGCTGACGACGGCATAGGCGGCGGCGTGGGACTTGTTGAATCCGTAATTCGCAAACTTGTCGAGGAGGTTCCAAACCTCCATCGCCTTGTCTTTGTCGACGCCATTGTCAGCAGCGCCTTTGAGGAATTTCGGGCGTTCCTCGTCCATGGCTTCCTGGATTTTTTTACCCATGGCGCGACGCAACAGATCCGCTTCGCCAAGGGAATATCCGGCCATTTCCTGCGCGATCTGCATCACTTGTTCTTGGTAAACGATGATGCCTTGGGTCTCGTCCAGAATATGGTCGATAGAGGGGTGCAGGCCCTCGCGTTCGCTGAGGCCGTTCTTTACCTCGCAATATTTCGGGATGTTCTCCATCGGTCCGGGGCGGTAGAGGGCGACGAGCGCGATGATGTCTTCGATACAATTGGGTTTCATGCGCTTGAGCGCGTCCATCATACCGGAGCTTTCCACCTGAAAGACGGCGACGGTTTTGGCGGCAGAGTAGAGCGCGTAGGTCGGTTCATCGTCCAGCGGGATCGCATTGATGTCGATATCCACCCCGCGATCTTTCAGCAAATTCAAAGAGTTCTGGATGACGGTTAGGGTTTTGAGGCCCAGAAAGTCGAATTTCACAAGACCTGCTTGTTCCACCCATTTCATGTTGAACTGGGTCGCGGGCATATCGGAGCGGGGGTCTTGATAAAGCGGCACCAGCGCATCGAGCGGGCGGTCGCCGATCACCACACCAGCGGCGTGGGTGGAGGCGTTTCGCAGCAGCCCTTCAACTTGCTGGCCATAGTCAAGAAGGCGCGCGACGACCTCTTCGTTCTTGGCTTCCTCGCGCAATCGAGGCTCATCCGCGAGGGCTTTTTCAATGGAAACAGGCTTAACGCCTTCGACCGGACTCAACTTGGACAGGCGCGCCCCTAGGCCCTCCGGCATCAGCAAACCGCGGCCCGCTTCGCGAAC
>ERZ1740067.2227-NODE-2227-length-12086-cov-3.942399_pt1 | contig 12086 bp, 11 predicted proteins | sample MGYA00581736_ERZ1740067 | MGnify/ENA primary metagenome ERZ1740067 (study PRJEB43018, sample SAMN04849236) | marine metagenome | isolation source: floating plastic debris | place: Pacific Ocean | collected 2008-08-27 | study: EMG produced TPA metagenomics... | reverse complement strand
TTAAAGTCCGAAACAAATTGCAAAACCCCTTTTCCGGCTTCGCCAAGCGCCATTGCAATCCCGGTCAGTTCTTGCTCGGACGCCGTCAAAGTCGGCGTCGGCTGCCCGTCTGAGGTGCGGTGGTTCAACGTACGAGACGTGGAGAAGCCGAGCGCCCCCGCCTCAACCGCGGCTTTGGCGAGGGCGGACATGGCTGCAATGTCTTCGTCCGACGCGTCTTCTCGATTGGCGCCGCGTTCGCCCATGACATAGACCCGCAGGGCGGCATGCGGCACTTGCGCACCAAAATCGATGTCAAATGTGCGCGCCTCCAGGCTGGCGAGATAATCGGGAAAGCTCTCCCAATTCCAGGGCAGGCCTTCGGCCAGAACCGGGAAGGGAATGTCTTCAACCCCCTCCATCAGCCGTATCAGACGGTCGTGATCCTTCGTTCGAACCGGCGCGAAGCCGACGCCGCAATTGCCCATAATGGCGGTCGTCACGCCATGATTGGACGAGGGCGACAGCGTATCGCCCCAGGTGACCTGGCCATCATAATGTGTGTGAATATCGACAAAGCCCGGCGCCACCAGTTTGCCTTTGGCATCGATTTCCTCAGCGCCGGAGCCAGGTATGGTTCCGACGGCTGAGATATGGCCGTCCTTTATCGCAATGTCGGCATCACGCCCGGGCGCGCCTGAACCATCCACCACGAACCCGTTTCGGATTACCAGATCATGCTCGGCCATGCGCACCTCCCGCTGTCGGGTTGAGTGTGCCAGCGCGAACGCCCCTGTCAAATCTGTCGCAGGGTCAGGACCTCTAGAGCCCGAGCCGTTTCAGCGGCGACCCGATGGCCCCTGCCACCATAGCGGCCAGCAATTGTGGCGCGGGCCAGATCCGGCTCAAGGGCGCCGCCAGCCAGTCGCGCAACCAGGGTAGAAAGCGATTGTCGCCCTGATAGACCGGTGTGAACAGCCAGGTCATGATCTGATAGAGTCGAACATGTTGCTGCCGCATCCCGAGATAGGCATTCAGCGCAACAGGGACATCTTCAGAGTCGCGTATGGCCCGCGCCAGCGCCCACGCATCGAGCAGCGCCATATTCGCCCCCTGCCCCAATTGCGGGGATGCGGCGTGCCAGGCATCGCCAATCCGGGCAAAGCCGCGCCCGGCAATCGGCGCTCGCGCTGTGTGATGCCGATAACGGGCAAAGGTCAGGTCATCATGGCTTTCAAACTGATCGAGCAGCATCGCGGTGTCTGGCCACAAGGCGGCCGCCTCCGCCTTCCAGGCATCCAGGGATTGATTGCGCCAAACAGGTTCCTGATCCTCGCGAATGGACCAGAAATAGGTCAGGGATTCGGGCGCATCCGGCGACAGGCGTCCGGACGGCATCACGCCGGTCATCTGACTGGCATCGCGATAGCGTTGTTCGAGCGCGGTGGCGTCGAACGGGCTTTGTTCTGGCCAGAGCAGCGTGGCCCATAGCGCCCCATAGGGCAGGTCGACACCGCGATCCGTTGGCGGCAGAGTCGACCGGGCGCCATGCGCATAGACCGCAAGATCGCAGGCTCCCAAATGCGCGCCGTCGGTCGAAAGGAAAGCTGGTTCGGCGAGGTCGACACCAGCAATGGACGTATCGAGCACAACATCTATGCCAGCCTCCAACGCCGTTTTCAGCAAAGTTTCGAAGATCAGCCCGCGCTGTACGCCCAGACCGTAAAGATCCTTGCGCCATTTCGCATAACGCACATCGAGCACCGGACGGAGCGAAGGCGTGGTTAAGCCCCAAAGCCGTTCAATTCGCGTTCCGAGCGCATCAATATCGCCTCGCAAGCCGAGTTGATCCAGCACCGCCAGTCCGGTCTGCTGCAGCATCAGGCCCGAGCCGATGGGCTTTGGCGCCTCGAACTGATCATAGATGCGGACCTTATGGCCGTCCCGGGCCAGAAAGGTACCGAGCGCCAGGCCGCCAATACCGGCCCCAACGATCGCAATGTCCAGCGAACCTTTCATACGCGCTCCCCGCCTCACATCTGGGGCAGGATATTCGCATCATACGCAAAGGCGCCAGAGCAAAACGCGCCTGACCGACCAGAAAGGCGCGAAATGAACGCCCGGACTAGTGCAGGACTTTGTCCACGCTCAAATCAGAGTCCTTGGGCGGGAGCGCGAAGTCAGACCCAAGTTCCTGCTCGGCACGCTGGGAGTCGCGCCGCTCGATATAGACCTGCAATTGATCATAGCCGCCAATATACGCGCCATCGATCCAGATCTGCGGCGTCGTGATCGGGGTTTTGGGTCCAACGATTGGCTTCACGCGCGCCAGCATTTCATACATGGCGCCCGGATTTTTTACGACATCATGATACTCGAACGGAATCCCGGCAGCCATGGCGGCCTCCTTGGCTTTGGTACAATATCCGCAATTCTCCTTGCCGAAGACGTGTGTGCCCTTGAGCGGGAAATGTTGCACATGTTCTGTCATCACGGCCTCGGCCAACAGACCGCGATTGATCGCGACGCCCTGGCTCAGCACTTTACCATTCAGCATCAGGACCGGGGCATGCCGGGCGCCCTGGAAGAATGCCTTGACCATATAGCTAAGCCAGTCGCGGACGGTCAGCTCAACCTCGGCTGTCTTCAATTCGTTTTCCAGAACGTCTTTGACGATATCCGTGGTCAGTGTGCATTCCCCGCAAGGAATCTTGACCTTGAAAGGACCCCATTTGCCGCCCCAGCGATAGAGCAACAATTTCGCCGGCATGTGATCATAGGCTTTCGGGGCCTTTACGCGCTTTGACATGGCTTCGCCTCCGTAGGTTTTTTCAAGTCAGCCATTTCGCGGCGCGGACGCTGCAAGGCGCCACGCAGATTACACGGATCACGGTCTGACAGGCAGCGCAGCGGTCCACTGGTATGGCGATAGAGCGAGATGGATCGTTCGAGGGCGTGGGACATGAGAAGCTCCGCGTGTCGTTGTTTCCCTAGAGTTAGAGCGACGGGCCATCACGCTCAATTCACAGACCAGTGTGACTCTGACACATCCAGGTCAGCGGTTCGTGAGCCCTGCGACGCTGCGCGATGATTGTCACCGCGCCAAAAACTTCCTACCTGAGCAACATGACCAAGACGCTCAAAATGCTCGCTGCCCAGCACAATCCCGTGGTGGGAGACATCAAGGGAAACAAGGCCTTGGCGGAAACCGCCTATGCCGAAGCCCGGGACAAGGGCACGGACCTGCTGGTTCTGTCAGAATTGTTCATTCTCGGCTATCCGGCGGAGGACCTGGTGCTGAAGCCTGCCGCGGTCGAACACTCCATGGCGGCGATTCATGAACTGGCCGAGTTGACGACCAAAGGGCCTGCCATCCTGATCGGATCGCCTTGGGCAGCGGATGGTAAACTGTTCAATTCCATCCTGCTTCTGCAAGGCGGCATCATTCGGACGCGCTATGACAAGCGCGAGCTGCCCAATTATGGCGTGTTTGACGAGAAGCGCATTTTTGATCCTGGCGAAGGCGCACATGAAACCGTCGAGATGAATGGCATTCAGGTCGGCCTCGCGATCTGTGAGGACATCTGGTATGCGCGCGTCCCGGCGGCGCTGCATGCGGCTGGCGCCGAAGTCCTATTGGTGCCGAATGCCTCGCCCTGGCGGCGGACGGTGAATGCCGAGCGGCATTCCACCTTCTCGGCCTGGGCCAAAACCGGGGTGCCGTATCTGTTCGTCAATCAGGTGGGCGGCCAGGATGAGCTGGTCTTTGATGGCGCCTCCTATGCGGTGGACTTTGATGGCGCGGAGCATCAATTGCTCGGCGACTTCGTGAGCGGTACCGCGATTGTCACCTATGATGGCGACAGCCACCGCTTTGTCCCGGCCGATGACCCGGCCAAGCTGACCACAGATTGGGAAGCTGAGTATCGTGCCGCAACACTTGCGCTCGGCGATTATGTCAACAAGAACCGCTTTCCGGGCGTGGTGCTGGGCCTGTCCGGCGGGATTGATAGCGCCCTGACCGCGGCCATAGCCGTCGACGCGCTCGGCCCGGATCGGGTCTGGTGTGTGATGATGCCGAGCAAGTATACCTCCTCCGACAGTCTCGAGGATGCCAAAGCCTGCGCCGAAGCGCTTGGCGTGCGCTATGACAATATCAATATTGCCCCCGGTGTTGGCGCGCTGGATGAGATGCTCGGCGCGGCCTTTGCCGAGACGCAGCCCGACACAACCGAAGAGAATATTCAGTCCCGCCTCCGCGGCCTGACCCTGATGGCGCTGTCCAACAAGTTCGGTCACATGGTCGTCACCACCGGCAACAAGTCGGAAATGGCGGTCGGCTATGCGACCCTCTATGGCGATATGTGCGGCGGCTATAATGCGCTGAAGGATTTCTACAAAACCGAGGTCTTCGCTTTGTCCCGCTGGCGCAACACGGCGGTGCCTCTGGGCGCCCTGGGACCTGGCGGCGAGGTCATCCCGGATCGGATCATCACCAAGCCACCGAGCGCTGAATTGCGCGAGGACCAGAAGGATGAAGACTCGCTGCCGCCTTATGAGGTCCTAGACGATATCCTGCGCGGTCTGGTCGATGGCGAAGAGGATCTCGACGAAATCCTCACCCGCGGCCATGACGCCGCCACCGTGCGCCGGATCGAGCATTTGCTATACATTGCGGAATACAAGCGCCGGCAAGCGCCACCTGGCGTGAAAGTCGGGTCGAAGAATTTTGGGCGCGATCGGCGTTATCCGATTACGAACCGGTTTCGGGATGATTGAGCGGGGCTGAGGTGACCTAGGCGGCTGCGATTCCCAAAGAAATCTGCGGTCATAGTTCAGGTCCTCTGAAATTTGATTGCTCAATCGACGAAACTGTATCGCGACAGTACAAGGTCGCCTTTCGGCGTCAAAGCGGATATTAAGCGAGCGGCTTAAGACGCCCTAAAAAGGACGCCTGCACTGTGTTAAAAATATGCTCAGACTTGAGCGGACAAAACTCTGGGCAATCATTGTCCCGTCTCGTGAAATCAAACTACTTCTTGACTTCGAACGTCAAATCGATTTGCTTCGCGCTCGAAGGAAAGCTGCAATGTTGATGCTCGGCAAAAATTCAATCCTGTGCGCGTTGTTTGAATCGAACCACGTACACAAACGATTTATGCCCAGAATTATGACGCCGTAGCTTCGCAAAGTAACAACAGTTTTCGTGTCGGCGTTTGAGAATTCCTCAAGCGCCTTTTTTATTGAGCAGGTCCCATGGAAGTAACAATTGAAAATATTGCCGATGTCCTTCCCTTCGTAAAAGAGGATTCTGGAATCATCGTTTCCAAGCGGTCCGATCACACCGTGATCGACTATGTCTACACGACGGACGGCATGTGGGACTCCGTCATGGCGCTCCAGTGCCGTGGACTAAAATTCGACGCCGAGGGTAAAATCATCGGGCGACCATTCCATAAGTTCTTCAACGTCGGTGAAAAACAGGCTCCGCAAGATATTGCTTGGGACGCTCCTCACATCGTGCTGGATAAGCTCGATGGATCAATGGTTCACCCAGTCTACCTGAACGATGAATTGGTTTTTATGACTCGAAAAGGCGCGACCGAGCATGCGAAACAAGCTCAATCTCACGCCCACGTGAGTCTGCTCGAATTTTGCGTATATTGCCTGAGGGCCAATTTGACGCCGATGTTTGAGTTCACAAGCCCAAACAATCGGATTGTGGTGAGCTATGATCGACCAGAGCTAACGCTATTAGCCGTTCGGGAAATGGTTTCTGGCCAATACCTCTTATACTCCGAGCTTCAGCGCTTAGCGCAGAGATTCGACGTGCCGCTTGTGCAAAGCCCTGGTGCAGTCGAGGACTTTGCCCGTTTCATAGCCGATGCACGCGCAAAAGAAGAGATCGAAGGCTATGTGGTTGTGTTCGATGACGGACACCGCTTGAAGCTTAAAACTGAGCACTATGCGCTCCGCCACAACGCTCTCGCGAGTGTTACACTGGAGAAGAATGTCCTCGAATGGGTTCTGAAGGGAGCCGTGGACGATGTGGTTCCACTTCTCGCGCCAAATATCGCTGAGATGGTTCGAGACTACAATGACACTGTTCAGGCTGCGATTACTGAGCGAGAGCAAGAAGTTGTATCTTTCGCCAACAATTATCGGGAGCTGTCGCGTAAGGATTTTGCCGCCAAAGCAAGAGCAAGCTTGGACCCTCGATTAGCTGGTGCAGCATTCGCGATATTGGACGACCGCCCACCTCGTAAGTTTCTCATCGATAATCTGCTTAAAGCGACAGCAAGCATCAATAGAATTGACGCGATCAGGGATTTGTACGACTTTCAATGGGGTCTAGATGGGATCACGTTACCCGAAAACTAAACGCGGGGTAGCGGCTTTAACTCGCCCCAAGTCGGACACTCAGCCTATATCCGCTTATGACCCAAAACGGCCTTAGTCCTTCCCTCTCAGTATTCCTCACGAAAGTCAGGATCTTTGGCGGTCGAGGCCTTACTTATCCAGCTGCCATAGGTGCTGATTTGCGGGAGGAATGCGGGACAATGTGCGGGACTGTCGAACCGCGCTTTGCCCAGCTTGTCTGGGCAATCCAGCATGAAATCTTGCGGTCAGACCGGGAGCGAACGCGTCTCTCCCGACCGAACAGCATGCCTGGATGCTGGGCCCCACGGACAAGCCGTGGGGAGCATGATGGCGGATATGAGCTCATCCTCTGCATCGCTCTTCCCCGACTTGATCGGGGATCTCGAGCGGCGAGTCCCGTCCAAGATTGCAGGAGATCCATGCCTGCCCCTCGTTGAGAGGATTATTGGGTGGTTGTCAGCCCCCTACTCCGCCATCGCCGCTATCGCATCCGCCACCGCGACCGTCCGCTGCGCCTCTTCCAGGTGGAGCAGTTCCGTCATCTTGCCATTCACCTTGAGCACACCCTTGCCGGCATTGGCCGGATCCGCGAAGGCCGCGATGACGGCCTTGGCCTGATCGACATCTTCTTCTGCCGGGGCGAAGATCCGGTTGGCGGCGTCCAACTGCGAAGGATGGATCAGCGTCTTCCCATCAAAGCCCATCAGGCGGCCTTGCTGGCATTCCGCGCTCAAGCCGTCTTCATCGCCAATGCCATTGAACACACCATCAATCGCAAGGAGGTCATACGCCCGCGCCGCGGCGACGCTGAGGCCGAGCGAGGTCTGGAAAGCCGTCCGCACCGGTGGATCATTCACCCCGCGCAGCTCCTTGGCGAGGTCAGTGGTGCCCATCACAAAAGCGGGCAGGCGCGTGCGGCCGACGGCTTCGGCAATATCCTGAATATTGAGGATGGCCTTCGGCATCTCGATCATCACCCAGAGCCCCATCTCGTCAGGCGCACCAGCGCGGCTCATCGCATCATTGAGGCGATCAATGTCGCCGCCATCAATCACTTTCGGGGCGAGGATGGCATCCGGGCTGGCCGCCGCCGCCGCTTTCAAATCGTCCAGCCCCCATTCCGTGTCGAGACCATTGATCCGCACCACGACTTCGCGATTGCCATAGCCACCTGCGGTTACAGCGGCGCACACCGTCTCACGCGCCTCCAGTTTGGCTTCGGGGGCCACAGCGTCTTCAAGATCGAAAATGAGCGTGTCCGCCGCCAGAGACTTGGCTTTTTCAAGCGCGCGGGGATTGGCCCCCGGCATGTACAGACAGGATCGGCGGGGGCGGTGAGCAGATGCAGACATAGCGTGTCTCCTTGACGAGCGAGATCGAACGCGACACGAGTGCCCGCTCGCGCGCTTGAAATCAACTCTTGGCCCAGGGTTAAGCATGTCCGACACGATTCAGCTTCGTCCCGCCACGGCGACCGATTATGACACGCTCGGCGAGCTCATGTATGACGCGATCCACAATGGGCCGAGCCAATATACAGACGCTCAGTCGCAAGCCTGGATGCCGGTGCCGCGGCAAGGGTCGGACTGGCATGCGCGCCTCGCCAAACAGCATGTCATCCTCGCCGTTCAGGGCCATGAGATCCTGGGCTTCATGTCGATTGAGCCCGGCGGCTATGTCGATTTCGCTTATATCCGCCCGCGTGCTCAGGGCAGCGGCCTGTTCCGGCGCCTGTTTGCGGCCATTATGGAGCAGGCCGCCCTGGCAGGGGAAACCCAACTCTCCACGCATGCCAGCCTGATGGCGCAACCTGCATTTGCCGACATGGGGTTCGAGATTGAATTCCACGAGACCGTTGAGGTAGATGGGCAGTCTTTACCGCGTGCGAAAATGGTGAAAACGCTTTAAGAGGCCGGCTATGACTGACTTTCCCATTTCCGGATTCACCGCACCCGGCTTCGAGCCGGTTCAGAAAGCGTTCGAAGCGAATTTCGCGGAGGATAAGGAACTCGGGGCCGGGTTCTCGGTCTTCCTCGATGGTGAGCTGATCATTGATCTGCATGGCGGATACGCTGATCGGCGCAAGGAAAAGCTGTGGGATGACCGCACGATCGTGCCCGTCTATTCAACGACCAAGCCGATTGCAGCTTTGGTTCTCGCGAGCATAATTGATGCCCTGCCGGCCGGTTATGAAACCCCCGTTGCAGACGTCTGGCCGGCGTTTGCCGCGAATGGCAAAGACACGGTCACGCTGGCGCAAATGGTGTCGCATCAGGCGGGCCTGCCGGGCTTTGTTGAACCGATCGACCCGGCTCTGTGGCTTGATCCGGACGCCTGTGCGGCAGCGCTCGCGTCTCTCGCCCCGCTTTGGCCGCTGGGCTCAGCGCATGGCTATCACCCGCTCAGCTGGGGCTATCTGATTGGTGAAGTGGTCAAACGGATCGATGGCCGCACGCTCGGAACGATCTTGCGCGAGGATATTGCGGGACCTGCCGCCGTTGACTTCCAGATCGGCACACCTGCCAGCGATCACGACCGCGTCGCCGAAATCATGCGCCCACGCGCCCTGCCGGATCTTGGCGAGCTCAACGAAGCGACGAAAGCGGCCTTCCTGACCAAATGGGCGGCGCCGGATCGCGGCGGCGCGATCTGGCGGGAGATTGAAATCCCCTCGGCCAATGGCATTGGAACGGCCAAAGCCGTGGCAGAGCTCTATGGCATTTATGCGCATGGCGGTGAATTGAATGGCGCGCGTGTCATTCCGGAGGTCGCGTTCGAGGCGCTGACCCAAAGCCGGGTCAAGGGACAAGACCTTGTCCTGCCTTACATCACCGAATTCGCTGCTGGCGTGATGCGCAACAATCTCGGTCTGTAAGGCCCGAACCCTGACACTATGTGCCATTCTGGCTGGGGTGGATCCCTGGCGCTGGGCGATCCGGAACGCAAAATGAGTGCGGCCTATGTGATGAATCGCCAATCCAATAGCCTGCAGGCAGATCCGCGCGCGACGCGCCTGGTGAATTCTCTCTATGGTTGTTTATAGCGCAATCCCGAATTGAATCTCAAAACGGGATTCGAGACTGGCACGGCGATTGCTCAGTGTCTTTCGAGTTTGGAAGCTCCAAATCTCTCCTATTATGATTATCCTTTGCCCGGCCTTGTGCCGGGTTTCTTTTTTAGCGGACCGAACTGGCGGCGCGCGCCAGACGCCGAGCCTTGGCCTCGCCCATCAGACTGTCCAGGGTAAACACGATCAGGGCCGTCCAGATAAAGCCAAAGGCGATCGCGTGGACCAATCCGAACACTTCGCGGAAGACCAGCACGGAGATCAGAAATTGCAGTGTCGGCCCGATATATTGCATCATGCCTATGGTCGACAGTCTCAGCCGCTTGGCGGCGATAGCAAACAAAATGAGCGGGACGGCCGTGATCGGCCCCGAAGCGATCAGCATGGGAATGTCCCAACCGCCTTCGCCCATCCAGCGTCCGCCGGGCTGACCAACAAACCAGCCAAGCCAGACCAGGGCCAGCGGCGCCAGCAGAGCTGCCTCAACAACAAATCCGGCGCGACTGTCCACTTGCACCTGTTTGCGGATGACCGAATAGAAGGCGAAGGTCATGCACAGAACCAGCGCCACCCAGGGCAGATAGCCCAGCGCACTTGTCATGACCGCCACACCGACCGTCGCCAGCGCGACAGAGATCCACTGCGCCGGGCGCAAGCGTTCAGAAAAGAATACGGCGCCGATCAGAACATTGATCAAGGGATTGATATAATAGCCTAGGCTCGCCTCCATGACGCGCTCCTGGCCGACGGCCCAAATATAGACGAGCCAGTTGACGCCGATCAAAGCCGCCGAAACGGTGAGCCACAGGACATGCTGCAGGGTCAGCGCTGCGCGCAATTGCTGCCAGTTGCGTGCGATGACGATCAGGATCAGTCCGGTTGGTACGCTCCAGATGATCCGATGCGCCAGCATTTCTTCTGGCTGGATATGGTCCAGCGCCCGGAAATAGAGCGGCAGGCAGCCCCATATCGTGTAGCAACCGAGGCAGCATAGAAATCCAAGACGAAGTGTGGCGCTCATGCCGGGGGCAGTATCGCTTTTTGCCGGACATAGCCACCCGCTGTTTGTGGGACGAGGTATGAGAAATTTTCGCCAGCAAAAACCCGGCACTTTTCAGCGCCGGGTCTCCACAATGAGATAAGCGTTTCCGGGCTTACAGGTCGCCGCCGCCCCAAAGGACAGAATAGGCTTCGCAGTGGACCAGAACGCTGTTGAAATCGTCGAGATTGACGCCGGCCGGGACTTCATATTCCTGCGTGCCTTTGGTGGTTTTCAGCTCGCCAATATTGATGGCGCCATTGACGGCGGTCTTGCCGGTCACGTCGGCCACGGTTTGCGGGGACAGGAAGATTTTCAGGTCAGGACCGTTGGCTGCGCGGAAATCCTCGCCAAACACGATAAAGGTCTTGTCACCGCGCTGAACGACTTCCCAGGCGCCTTTCAGTTTCTTTTTCTTTTTGACGAATGTGCCGGATGGCAGTTCAGCCGCAACGGCGACTGAGGCGGTCGCGGTTTCAGCGAACGCGGCAGGGGCGCAGGCGGCAACGCCGGTCAGGCTAATGGCGAGCGCGGCGGCGAGGGGAGAGAGACGGATCATGGTTTATTCCTTCGTGTATTTTGTGTTTGGCCGGTTTTGGCTTGACCGCTACTTAGGAGACGTTCCGCGCACACGCCAATCACTGCTCATCACGGGGACGTGCGCGGTTTGTGAGGACATATTCTAATCGACACCAGGGCTGGTATGCCGGCGAGCGAGTGGATAGGAATACGTCATGACGATACTGCGCGCCGCCTGTATTCAGATGCGATCCACTGCGGAGGTCGCTTCCAATATCGCCGCCGCAACGGCACTCATTCAAGCCGCTGCGGCTGAGGGCGCGACCTTTATCGCGACCCCCGAAATGACCAATCTACTGGATATCAGACCCGGCCAGGCCCGTTCCAAGGTCAAGGCCGAAGCGGATGATGATTGCCTCAAGGCCTTGTCGGAGCTCGCGCGCGGTCTGGAAATCACGCTTCTCATCGGCTCGCTCGCGATTGCCTTGCCGGACGATAAGCGATTTGCCAATCGTTCTTATCTGATCAGTCCGGATGGCGAGATCCTGGCGCGTTATGACAAGATCCATATGTTCGATGTCGAAGTCGGTGACGGGCAATCCTATCGTGAGTCCCGGACGTATCGCGCGGGGCGAACCGCCAGCCTTGCCGAGACGGCGATGGGCCGCGTCGGCATGACGATTTGTTATGATGTGCGCTTTCCCCATCTTTATCGCACGCTGGGTCAGGCGGGCGCCGACCTTATCACGATCCCGTCGGCATTCACGCGCGTCACGGGCGAGGCGCATTGGCACGTTCTCGTGCGGGCCCGCGCGATCGAGACCGGCAGCTTCGTGCTAGCTCCGGCTCAGGGCGGCCATCATGAAGACGGACGTGAGACCTTTGGTCATTCGCTGATTGTATCCCCATGGGGCGACATCCTCGCGGAAGCGGATCATGATGAGCCGGGCTATATCATCGCAAACCTGGATCTGGCTGACATTGCCAAGGCACGCGCACGCATCCCGGCCCTGCACAATGACCAGGCTATCGCGCTGGGCACGACAGAAAGCTGATCGTCAGCCTGCGAGTTATGCGGGTACGATGCGAACTGAATTGTAT
>ERZ1740067.2226-NODE-2226-length-12090-cov-7.585958_pt1 | contig 12090 bp, 10 predicted proteins | sample MGYA00581736_ERZ1740067 | MGnify/ENA primary metagenome ERZ1740067 (study PRJEB43018, sample SAMN04849236) | marine metagenome | isolation source: floating plastic debris | place: Pacific Ocean | collected 2008-08-27 | study: EMG produced TPA metagenomics... | reverse complement strand
CCCGGACAAGCTGGACGACATCCTGACCCGTCTCGAAAGCGTGCGCGCCCGCGTTTACTAAAAGCTTTCGCCGGGCGTAGTGATGCGCTGCGCCCGGCCCGCTTTGCCCTGACAAGCTCGCGTGCGCACGGGCTTTTCTGGTCAAAGACCCACCTCGGAGAGCCGCTATGACCGTTGCCACCGTTCCGGATATAAACCCGCCGCGCCGCAAGTCGTTCTACAAACGCAATGAGATCGCGCTGACGCCGTGGCTGTTTCTGGCGCCCGGCATTTTGTTCTTTGCCATCTACGTCATCATCCCGATTTTCCAGAGCTTCAACCTGTCTTTGTACGCATGGGATGGCTTGGGCGAAGCGCGCTATGTCGGCATCGCGAACTATCAGGAGTTGATGACCGACCGGGCGTTCGAGGTGTCCCTTTGGAACAACGTCAAATGGCTGGCTTTCTATCTGCTGGCGATCCCGGCGGGATTGTTCATTGCGCTGTTCCTGAACCAGACGGTTGTGGGCATCCGGCTTTATAAGTCGCTGTTTTTCTTTCCATTCGTGATTTCTCAGGTGGTCGTCGGGTTGGTCTTTGCATGGTTCTACAACCCGTCATTCGGGCTTTTAAACACAATCCTTGGTGGGGTCGGGCTGGGCCCGATCAACGTGCTGGGCGATCCGACGATGGTGACCTATGGCATTATCGCAGCAGGGCTTTGGCCGCAGACAGCCTATTGCATGATCCTGTATCTGACGGGCTTGAACGCGGTCGATCCTGAGCAGATTGAAGCCGGTCGTCTGGACGGGGCCAAGGGCTTTCGGATGCTTTGGCATATCATCCTGCCGCAGCTCAAACCGGCGACGTTTATCTGCTTTGTCGTGACGATCATCGGTGCGTTGCGATCATTCGATCTGATCTCGATCATGACAAATGGGGGGCCGTTTGGATCGTCGCGCGTGCTGTCCTTCTACATGTTCGAAAAGGCGCTGTCGGAATACGGGTTCCGCATGGGGTATGGCGCGGCGATTGCCGTGGTGCTGTTCCTCATCATGCTGGTCTTCATCGCGTATTTCCTGTTCTCGATGTTCCGCGAAGAAAGAGGGCACTAACGATGTTCCCAACCCCGATCGAGAAAACCTCCCGTTCGTGGCAATTGACCTATCAGGGGCTTTTGCCGCTGGCGCTGATTATGTGGCTGCTGCCGCTGATCGCGGTAGCGATCTTTTCGGTCAAACCTGCTGCTGATTTCACAACGGGCAATTACTGGGGCGCGCCAAGCTCTTTCGAGGGCATCGCCAACTACATGGCCGTCTTCACGCAAAGCGACATGCCGCGCTATTTGCTGAACTCGTTCCTAATCACGATCCCGACGGTGGTGGGCTGCATCGTGCTGTCGTCGATGACGGGCTTTGCGCTGGGCATTTACCGGTTCAAGTCGAACCTTCTGATCTTCTTCATGTTCGTCGCAGGCAACTTCGTGCCGTTCCAGATCCTGATGATCCCAGTGCGCGATTTGACTTTGAATTTGGGGCTTTACGACACCAAAATGGGGCTGGTCTTGTTCCACATCGCGTTCCAAACGGGGTTCTGCACGCTCTTCATGCGCAACTTCATCCGCGCCCTGCCCTTCGAGTTGATCGAGGCCGCGCGGGTTGAAGGCATTGCGGAATGGCGCATCTATTGGTTCGTGGTGCTGCCGCTGATGAAGCCAGCCTTGGCGGCGATGGCGGTGCTGGTCTTCACCTTCATCTGGAACGATTATTTCTGGGCGGTCGTGCTGACCCAAGGGCCATCCGCACAACCGGTGACGGCGGGGATCACATCGTTCAACGCACAGTTTGGCGTGGCCTATCACATGCTGTCGGCGGGTAGCATCGTGGCCGCCCTGCCCCCCGTGGCGATGTTCTTTCTGATGCAGAAACACTTCATCGCCGGATTGACGTTGGGCGCCGTGAAGTAATGCACACGTGGCGAGTGGATACGGAAGCGCAAACCATTGCGCTGGCTTCTGATGGCGGTGTGCCGTGGGTGAGTTATTGGGGCGCGCCTTTGCCAGTGGAGGAGGATCTGGAGGCGCTTGCCCGATCCGGATTGCTGGATTTCACCGGCGGGATGCTGGACGGGATCGCGCCCTTGTCGCTTTGCCCTGAGGCCGCGACAGGCTTTGCCGGGCAACCGGGGCTGATGGCCTATCGCGACGGCAAACTGCTGCAAACGCGGTTGCGCTTTATGTCGGCGGATCGGTTTTCCAAAGGGGGAGAGGATGATGACACGCTGCGTATCATCGTGGGTGATGACGACCTGACCGTTGTCTTCGTGTTTCACACGCGCGGAGCGATGATTGAGGCCTCCGCTCAGTTAACCACGTCTGAGCCGGTGTTGCTGCACCGGTTGGCGGCTCCCGTCTTGCCTGTCCCGGAGGGTTGCACCGAGGTATCAGATGTCGCCGGGAAATGGGTTGGCGAGTGGCGCATGCATCGATCGGATATTCGTCACGGCATCCATATGCGCGAGGCGCGGCAAGGGCGATCAGGGCATGACCATCCACCTTTCGCAATCCTGCATGATCCGGCCCTGTCGAACACGGATGGTGTTGCCTATTCAATGGCTTACGCTTGGTCGGGCGGGCACCGAATGATGATCGAGGCACTGCCTGATGGGCGTCGCCAGGTGCAATGGGGGCATGCCGATGGATCAGCAAGGGTCGGTACAGAATTCGCAACAGCTCCGCTGGTTCTGATCGCTGGAACGGCCGGGTATAACAGCGTGTCAGTCCCAATGCAGCGGCATGTGCGCGAGACCTTGGTACCTTGGGTCAAGCGGGATCGACCCGTGCATTACAACTGCTGGGAAGCGGTCTATTTTAACCATGATTTCGAGGTGCTGCGCGAGATTGCAGAGCGCGCAGCCGCCCTTGGTGCAGAGCGCTTCGTGCTGGATGACGGATGGTTCGGAGTGCGCGATGATGACACCTCTGGCCTTGGCGACTGGCAGATTGATCCGCGCAAATGGCCGACGGGATTGAAGCCCCTTATCGATCATGTACGCAAGCTGGGGATGGGCTTTGGGCTATGGTTCGAGCCCGAAATGATTAACCTTAACAGCAACCTCGCGCGCGCACGTCCCGATTGGATCTTAGGCGCGATGGATCAGCTTGAAGGACGTCAGCAGCGCGTGCTCGATCTCTCTCGTCTTGATGTGCGGGAATACATTGTAAATCAAATTTCCAAACTCTTGAGCGAAAATGAGATAGAATACATCAAATGGGACCATAACCGTGTGCTCCCGGTTTCGGATGCGGCACAAACCTATGGGATCTATGATGTGTTTGCCCGCCTGCGGGCCGCCCACCCGAAGGTTGAGATTGAAAACTGCTCTTCTGGCGGTGGTCGCATTGACCTTGGGATGATGGAATTTACCCAGCGCGTTTGGCTCTCTGATAGCAATGACGCCGTAGAGCGTGCGCGGATTCAACACGATTCCGCGCTGTTTCTGCCCGGCGCAATCACCGGCAGCCATGTCGGGCCGCGCACCTGTCATACGTCCGGGCGCAAGCTGAACATCAAGCTACGCGCCTGGACTGCGGCACAGCGCCATATGGGGTTCGAGATGGATCCGCGCGAACTGACCGACGACGAGGCGGAGTCGCTGACGCTGATTACGGGTTGGTGGAAAGAAAACCGCAGTTGGATGATGGGCGCGGACATCCTGCGGCTTGATACAGAGGACGCCGCGGTTCTGGCAGAGCAACAAATCAGTGTCGAGGGCCACCGATTTGTGGTCTTCCGCACTCAGATTTCCAACAGCACCCAAATCTCACCGCGTTTACTTAGGTTAACAGGGTTGGAGCCTGACGCCGTCTATGAGATCAACCTGCTTAATAAAGCCGATGGCAGCCATCTGTCGCGCGGAGCCCTTGAGTTAAAGAGCGGCCCGGTAAGATTAACCGGGCAATCGTTAATGGCGCGGGGCATTGCCCTGCCCTGGGCCTTCCCCGAGACAATCTGGGTCCTGGAGGGCCACAAGATATGACCAAAGACCGCCGCAATCGCGCCTGGTACGGCAAGCTGGACAAAGACGGATTCATCCACCGGTCGTGGATGAAAAACCAGGGGTTTCCGGACCACGCTTTCGATGGCCGTCCTGTGATCGGCATCTGCAACACGTGGTCGGAACTGACGCCCTGCAACAGCGGTTTGCGCACCCTTGCCGAGGGCGTGAAGAGAGGGGTTTGGGAGGCTGGTGGCTTCCCTGTTGAGTTCCCGGTAATGAGCCTTGGCGAGACGCAGATGAAGCCCACAGCGATGCTGTTTCGCAACCTTCTGAGCATGGATGTCGAGGAGTCGATCCGCGCCTATGGTATTGATGGCGTTGTTCTTTTGGGCGGTTGCGACAAGACGACCCCAGGGCAGTTGATGGGGGCCGCGTCGGTGGATTTGCCTGCGATTGTGGTCAGCTCTGGCCCGATGCTGAACGGGAAATTCAAAGGGCAGGATATCGGATCAGGGACCGACGTCTGGAAATTCTCGGAAGCTGTTCGCGCCGGAGATATGACCTTGCAGGATTTCATGGCGGCAGAGGCCGGAATGTCGCGCAGCGCGGGCGTTTGCATGACGATGGGCACGGCCTCGACCATGGCGTCTTTGGTAGAGGCGATGGGCATGTCGCTGCCAACAAACGCCGCTTTGCCCGCCGTGGATGCGCGGCGGATGGCGCTGGCGCATCTGACAGGCAAACGGATCGTGGAAATGGTCGATGAAGACATTAAACCATCGGACGTTTTAACCAAGGAAGCGTTCGAGAACGCGATCCTGGCGAATGCCGCTGTGGGCGGATCGACCAACGCTGTTGTGCATTTGCTCGCGCTTGCCGGGCGCGTCGGCGTTAACCTTGATCTTAAGGATTTCGAGATCGGCGGGGAGATTCCACTGCTGGTGAACTGCATGCCATCGGGCAAATATCTAATGGAGGATTTTTGCTATGCGGGCGGAATGCCGGTGGTTCTAAACGAACTGAAAGACCATCTGCGGCCTGCGAAAACGGTGCTTGGCGGTGATATCAGCGCCTATTCGGATGGCGCGGAATGCTACAATCGTGATGTGATTTACAGCTTTGCCGATCCGGTGAAGCCTGCGGCGGGGCTGCGGGTTTTGCGTGGGAACTTGGCTCCGAACGGGGCCATCGTGAAACCTTCGGCGGCGACGGATGCGTTGCTTGAGCACGAAGGAGAGGCGTTTGTCTTTGAGAACATCGAGGATTTGAAAGCCAATATCGACCGTGATGATCTGCCCGTGACGCCTGACACGATTTTGGTGCTGAAAGGCTGCGGGCCGAAGGGCTATCCGGGGATGCCCGAGGTGGGTAATATGCCAATCCCGAAAAAGCTGGTGCAGCAGGGTGTGCGCGACATGATCCGCGTCTCGGACGCGCGAATGTCGGGGACGGCCTATGGCACTGTGATCCTACATGTGTCGCCTGAAGCGCAAGCCGGGGGAACATTGGCTTTGGTCAAGACGGGGGACCGGATCAGGGTGTCGGCCTCAAACGGTGTACTCGAATTGCTGGTCGATCAGGCTGAACTAGAGGCGCGGCAAAATATGTGGCAATCGGATGAAACACATTATTCAAGGGGATATGCAAAGTTGTATATTGACCATGTGCTTCAAGCGGACCAAGGCGCTGATCTTGATTTTCTGGTGGGTAAAGACACGCGCCCTGTCACACGGGAGAGCCACTGATGGATGCTGTATTTCCGGATCTGAAAGGTGCTTCCGTGTTCATCACGGGGGGCGGATCGGGCATCGGGGCTTCGATCACGGATGGGTTTTTGCAACAGGGCGCACGCGTGGCGTTTGTTCAGCGATCTGATGCGTCCGCGTTTTGTGATGAGATGGAAGACAAGCACGGGGTCCGACCTTTGTTTTTGCCGTGTGACATCACGGATATGGCGGCGTTGAAAGTTGCAATTGCGCGGGCGGCAGAAGAGCATGGTGCCATTTCGGTTTTGGTTAACAATGCGGCGAATGATAAGCGGCATGAGACGCTTTCTGTGGACGAAGCATTTTGGGATTGGTCGCAAGCCATTAATCTTAAAGCGTATTTCTTTGCGTGTCAGGCTGTGCTGCCGGGCATGCAAGCGGCCAAGGCTGGCGCGATCATTAACTTTTCGTCGGTCAGCTACATGATGGGCAACAGCGGGTATCCCTCTTACACGACTGCGAATGCAGGGATTACGGGGATGACGCGGAGCCTTGCCCGGGAGTTCGGGCCGGACGGGATCAGGGTTAATGCGCTGGCTCCGGGGTGGGTTTTGACGCAGAAACAGTTGGACATGTGGGCCGATCCCAAGAGCTTGGCAGATCATCTGGAGAAGCAATGTTTGAAAGAGCATTTGGCACCCGATGATGTGGTCGGCGGCGTCTTATATCTGGCGTCGAATATCAGCCGAATGATGACCGGCCAGGTCATGGTGATCGACGGCGGCGTGGTGACGACGGGATGAGCAAGACGGACTGGATAGCGGTCGATTGGGGGACCTCGCATTTGCGGGCCTATGCGATGTCGGGCGGGTCTGTTTTGGACGAGCGCATGTCGGAAGATGGCATGGGATCGTTGGAGCGTGACCAGTTTGAAGGGGCGCTTTTGGCGCTTGTTTCGGACTGGTTGGGGACACGGACTCCGGTTGTGGCCTGCGGCATGGTCGGGGCGCGGCAAGGCTGGGTCGAGGCGCCTTATGCGAGCGTTCCCACGGCGGTGGATCAGGTGAAGATGGTGAACGCGCCGACCTTGGATCCGCGGTTGGACGTGCGGGTCTTGCCGGGGGTGAAACAGGCAAATCCTGCGGATGTCATGCGCGGGGAAGAGACACAGATCGCAGGTTTTTTGGCACTGAACAAAGGATGGGATGGCGTGATTTGCCTGCCCGGCACCCACAGCAAATGGGCCTTGGTCAGCGCAGATGAAATTGTTTCCTTTCAGACTTTTATGACAGGGGAGCTGTTTGCGCTTCTGTCAGAGCAATCGGTTTTACGGCACAGTCTGGCAGCGGGTGGCTGGGACGATACCGCGTTTGCGGAGGCGCTGTCTGATGCGATGGCGCGGCCTGAGAAACTGGCGGCAAAGCTGTTCTCGATCCGGGCGGATAATCTGGTTAACGGGACAGCGGCTGAGGTCAGCCGCCCGCGCCTGTCAGGGCTTCTGATCGGGGCGGAATTGGCTGCAGCGCGACCCTATTGGTTAGGGCAACAGGTGGCTGTCGTTGGTGCGCCAGAGTTGGCGCGGCTTTATGTAAAAGCACTCGCCGAACAAGGCGTTCCGGCAACGCATGTGCATGGCGATCGCATGACGATTGCGGGGCTGAATGCGGCACGGCTTCGGGAAGGGATTTCGGCATGACACGGCCGCTTATCGCGATTTTGCGAGGGATTACACCGGATGAGGCTGTGCCAATCTGTGGCGCTCTGATCGAGGCTGGGATTGACTGGGTTGAGGTGCCGATGAACTCACCCGAACCGGTCAAGAGCATTGAAAAGATGGTTAACGCCTATCCAAATGCGGTCATCGGCGCAGGCACCGTATTAACCACTTATGAGGTGGATCAAGTGGCGGATGTGGGCGGAGGATTGATCGTTTCGCCCAATTGCGACGCTGAGGTGATCGGGCGGACAAAAACGCGTGGCATGCAAAGCTGGCCGGGCGTGTTTACGCCGACAGAGGCGTTTGCGGCGTTGAAAGCAGGCGCGGATGGGTTGAAGCTGTTTCCGGGCGATGTGGCCGGGACCGGAGGATTGAAGGCGATGCGGGCGATCTTGCCGACGGGCACGAAAGTTTACGCTGTGGGTGGCGCGGGGCCTGCGAATTTCGCTGACTGGATTGCGGCGAGCGCGGATGGGTTCGGACTAGGATCAGCGATCTATAAACCGGGGATGCGCGCCCCGGACGTGGCGACGCGCGCTTCTGAAATTGTCGCAGCGTACGACCAGGCGACGCGATGAGCGCTGTCTTTGATGACAGCGTCTGCAAGCTGGGTGAAGGGCCACTTTGGCACCCGGTGCGGCAGCAGCTTTTCTGGTTTGATATAGATGGAAAACAGCTGATAACTCATCAATATAGTGCAAAGAAAGTGTGGCAATTTGATGAAAACGTCTCGGCTGCGGGATGGATCGATGCAGGGCGAATACTGATTGCCTCGGAAAGCGGGCTTTATGTTTTCACGATAGAGACAGGCGTTTCCGAGCTGTTGGTGAAGCTGGAGGCCGAGAAGACCGCGACGCGGTCAAACGATGGCCGTGCCGACCCTTGGGGTGGCTTTTGGATCGGCACGATGGGTAAAAATGCAGAGCCGGATCTGGGCGCGATCTATCGGTACTACCAAGGAGCGCTGACAAAGCTTTACGTCAATGTGACGATCCCGAATGCGATCTGTTTTTCGCCAGATCGGCGTTTTGCCTATTATACAGATACTGCCAAAAAACAGGTGATGCGACAGGCCTTGCGACCCACGGACGGGATGCCCGATGACTTTGCCGAGCTTTGGTTGGACTTGCGCGAAGAGGCGCTGAACCCCGATGGCGCTGTTATTGATACAGATGGTCGGATGTGGCTGGCGCAATGGGGTGCGGGGCGCGTGGCTTGTTATGATGAGAACGCGCAACTGATTGAAACGGTTGAGTTTCCGGCGCGGCATACCTCGTGTCCAGCCTTTGGTGGGGCGGATCTTAAAACGCTCTATTGCACAAGCGCGGCGATTGGGGTTTCCAAGGCGCAGCGAAAGGCCGAGCCGACGAATGGGATGACCTTCGCCGTTAAGGTTAATGCGACAGGGCAGAAAGAGCATCAGGTGATCTTATGAAGCGCGCTTTGGGCGTTTGTTATTATCCGGAGCATTGGCCGGAGGCGATCTGGGCCGAGGATGCGGCGCGGATGGTCGAGACGGGGATTTCCTGGGTTCGGATCGGGGAATTTGCGTGGTCTCGGATTGAGCCATCCTTTGGGGATTTGCAGTTTGATTGGCTGGACCGCGCGATCGAGGTGCTTGGCTCTGCCGGGCTGAAGGTGATCCTTGGGACGCCGACCGCGACCCCTCCGCGTTGGATGTTGGACAAGCATCCGGACATGCTGGCGTGGGACGCTCAGGGGCGTGAGCGCGGTTTTGGATCGCGGAGGCATTATGATTTCAGCCATGATGGGTACCGCGAGGAATGCGCGCGGATCGTGGATATTCTGGCGCGGCGCTATGGGGCAAACCCGCATGTGGCGGCGTGGCAAACCGATAATGAGTATGATTGCCACGATACGGTGCTGTCTTATTCTCCGGCGGCAGAGCGCGCATTTCAGAATTGGCTAGCAGAGACTTACGGCACCATTGAGGCCCTGAACACGGCATGGGGTAATGTGTTCTGGTCGATGGAATATGACCATTTTGAGCAGATCGCGCTGCCGAACTTGACGGTGACCGAGCCGAACCCGAGCCATGTGCTGGCGTTTCGGCGGTTCAGTTCGGACATGGTGGTGAAGTTTAACAAGGTGCAGGTGGGGCTGATCCGGGCGCAGACTGACGCGCCGATCACCCACAACTATATGGGTCGTGTGACCGCGTTCGATCATTATGATGTGGGCGCGGATTTGGAGATCGCGTCGTGGGACAGCTATCCGATTGGGTTTTTGTCGGACCGGTTGGAAGAGCCTGCGGCGCATAAGCAGCGGTATTTGCGGCAGGGCGATCCAGATTTTCAAGCGTTTCATCATGATCTCTATCGTGCGGTTGGTAGGGGTCGCTGGTGGGTGATGGAGCAGCAGCCGGGGCCTGTAAATTGGGCGCCGTATAATCCGGCCCCCCTGCCCGGCATGGCGCGGCTTTGGGCGTGGGAGGCATTTGCCCACGGGGCCGAAGTTGTGACCTATTTCCGCTGGCGGCAGGCGCCGTTTGCGCAAGAGCAGATGCATGCGGGGTTGTTGAGGCCGGATTCGGAGGCGGCTCCGGGGTTGGCGGAGGCGGCGCAGGTGGCAGCGGAATTGGCGGAGGCTCCGGATGTGTCAGCGGCGCAGGCGCCTGTTGCGTTGGTCTTTGACTATGCGTCGCAATGGGCGTGGGAGACGCAGCCGCAGGGTGCTGATTTTGATTACTTCCGGCTGTGTTTTGAGATGTATCGCGGGCTTCGTAAGCTAGGGCTTTCGGTGGATATCCTGCCGCCGGATTGCGCAGATTTAAGTGGTTATAAGGTGGTTCTGGCACCGGGCCTGTTGGAGCTGTCTGGGGCGCTGAAAGGCGCGTTGGAGCGGTTTGACGGGCAAGCGATGTTGGGGCCGCGGACCGATACGAAAACCGGTGAAATGGTCATTCCGGTGCCGATGGGGCCGAATATTGACGGTCTGGATACGGTGATCGCCCTGACCGAAAGCCTGCCGCCGTCGGAGATGATGCCGTTGTTGAAGGGCGGGACCTTCGTGAAATGGTTTGAGCATCTTGAGGGCGATGCCCAGGTCGTTGAGGCTTTGGTCGATGGGCGTCCGGCGATGGTGCAGGCAGGTGCGATCCGATACCTTGCCGGTTGGCCGGACGAAGAGGCGTTGGCGCGGATCCTGGAGGATTTGTGCAAGGCGGCGGGCGTCGTGACGCTGAACCCGCCAGACGGATTGCGCCTTCGCGATACAGGCGCGCATCGGTTCTACATCAATTATAATGCCTTTGAGGTCGAATTTGACGGGCTGCTTATCGGGCCTGCGGATGTGACGTGGCGGCCTTTATAGAGCCTTTCGGGACAACGGCATCAGGTGCGTATGTGCACCGCTCAGTGCTGGACAATGGCACGCTGAGGGTCGCATTTCTGAGCTATGGGGCGACGGTGCAGTCGGTTGTTTTCGACGGGCGCGAGATGACGGTCGGCGGGGCGACGATGGCCGATTATGAAGGGACCCGGCGGGTGTTTGGGGCGCTGGTGGGGCCCGTGGCGAACCGGATCGGCTATGGCCGTGGGGAGATCGACGGGGTCTTGCACAGGTTCGAGGTGAACCGCGCGCCGCATATGCTGCATAGTGCTTCGGCTGCGCTGCATTTGCGGGTCTGGGACATGGCGCTGGAGGGTGAAACGGTCGTCTTTCGGATCACCTGTCCGGATGGCGAGGCCGGATTTCCCGGCAATCGCGAGATCATCGCGCGGTATCGGCTGGACGGCGCGGCGCTGGTGCTGGAGATCGAAGGGCGAACTGACAAACCGACGTTGATGAACATCGCCAATCATTCCTATTGGAGCCTTGGGGGCGGTTTTGCAGATCATCACCTGCAAATCGACGCGGATCATTACCTGCCGACGGATGACACAAGCCTTCCGACCGGCGAGATCAGCGATGTGAGCGGGACGCCCTATGACTTCCGGAAGGGGCGACGATTGATGGAGGGGGTCCCTCCGCTGGATCATAATTTCTGTCTGAACAGCTTCGGGCGCGCCGTGTTGAGCGGTCGTTTCGCGCGGATGACGGTTGAAACTGATGCACCGGGCCTACAGGTGTATGATGCGGCAACGCAAAGCCCGAATTACTGCGGAGTTGCGTTGGAAGCGCAGCATTGGCCGGATGCGCCAAATCATGTTGATTTTCCATCGATTCTGCTGCGGCCAGACAACGTTTACCACCAAAAAACGCACTGGAATTTTAGCCGGATTGCAAGCGAGACAGGCTGACGCGCGGTGTGCGGTCGCACGGGGCTGAAAGAGCAATCCAGTCACCTATGTCAGGCGTAATATATCGTGAAAGAGCAATCAAAAAAGGCCAGATAATGGACACCCTGCTGCTGTCTCGTATTCAATTTGGAGCGAATATTTCGTTTCACATTCTGTTCCCGACCATCACAATTGCCCTTGGGTGGGTGCTGCTGTTTTTCAAACTGCGTTTCAAAGCCACCGGCGACATGAAGTGGATGGAAAGCTATCGTTTTTGGGTGAAAGTTTTCGCATTGAGCTTTGCTATGGGTGTTGTGAGTGGCATCACCATGTCGTTCCAGTTCGGCACCAACTGGCCGGGTTTTATGGAGACAGTTGGCAATATTGCAGGACCGTTGTTGGCCTATGAGGTGATGACGGCCTTCTTCCTTGAGGCGGTGTTCCTTGG
>ERZ1740067.2224-NODE-2224-length-12093-cov-13.246220_pt1 | contig 12093 bp, 8 predicted proteins | sample MGYA00581736_ERZ1740067 | MGnify/ENA primary metagenome ERZ1740067 (study PRJEB43018, sample SAMN04849236) | marine metagenome | isolation source: floating plastic debris | place: Pacific Ocean | collected 2008-08-27 | study: EMG produced TPA metagenomics... | reverse complement strand
CTTTCCCCTTGAAACCAGCGGTGTTTGCGGGGTTGAAGTAAATGTCTTTAATAGTTTTGGCGTTCTTTTCGCGCTTTCTTTGTTCTGGTGTCATGATATCTCGGTGAGTCGTAAGCTTCCCAGTTTGGTGAATAAAATGTTTCAAATTGTTTTGACTGTGTGGCTGCGCCAGCGGTTGGTGTGGCGAATGGACTAGAGTCGTATGGCGCACTGATCTTCGGAACCTTAAGCTTGTCGCTTATTAAGGTTTGAGGCACGTTGGTTTTATCTAGCAACTCGGTGAACTCTTTTATACCCACTACGCGCTCTACATTTGCCTTTGGATTGACGCTTGCGTTTAGAAGATCTGATATATTGCTTCCGGCTAATTTACTACCTTCGATGACAACCTCACCGTTGTCACTCACTGTTAGAGCGTTGTTTTTTTGGAGTAAAGCGAGCAGTTTTTTTGCTCTAGGTAAGAACTGTTTAGTCAAACCTATTAAGGGGTCATACTCTATTTCTTTAGCTGTAGTTGTGGTTGGATTAGCTTGTTTTAATCCAAAAGATTGAGGCGGGCTTGATAGATAAGTTTGTCCGGCTGTCTGATAACGGTCGAGTGCACTGGTGTAAGCTGCAACTTTTTCATCTTGTGTCATTGTAGTATCGTCTATGATAGCCAGCATTGCTCTGTCTAACCGATCAGTCTCTCTTTTTCCAAAAGGTTTAGCGCGTTCTCTCTGGTAGGTTAAGTTGGGATTTATTTGTGATGGATCGACGAGCATTAACTTTTTCATTTCTGTCCTAAAATCGATTGAGCCAGAGGTCCTACAACCAGTCTCAACAACGGAGAAAGAAGAGCTCCTAGAAAACCACCGCGCTGGATTAAAACTTTTTTATGTTTTTGGGTTGTTTTTCTGTCCGCAATTTTCCTGATTATTGATCTATGTCGCTGTAATCTACTCTTTTCTGTCGGTGAGATCCTCAGGTTTCCCTTTAGTATATTATGACAAACATCTGATATACAATTGATAAAATCTCCCTTTGATGATTTGATGATAGCCTTAGCAGTAGGAGTATCGCAACTAGATAAAAACTTCAGAGTTGGTGCGTGTCTTTTAAGCCTCTTCGACATGGTCTGATTCATGCGAGAGTGTGAGCTCAAATGGTACGGGTTTCGATTTTGGTAGGTAAATATACTGTTTATCTTTTGGAAAGAGACCGGTGCGGATTCTAAGTAGGTCAGCTGTTTCCTGTCTCAGATCAATCAATAGATATCCATGAGGTGCTGATGTAGCATCCCTAAATGCTTCTATCAAGAAGTTTGATTGGTTTCTAGGGTACATCTGTCTTGCGAATGTTGATATCTGATTGATGTCCCTTGGGTTTTTAAACAATACCATATACGACGAGTTTAGAGACATTGTTCTGTAGTTCGAACCCTTCTGAAATATGTTCTGAGTGATAAATATCACGCTGATATTTGCGTGATGACTCTTTTTTGTGAAAATCATTTCAGTCTCTTTGTCTACATCATTTAGCAAATCATCGAATATGACTAGATTTTTAAGCTCAGGATCAAGAGAGTCAACGTTTATCATCCCTCTGTGGAATTGAACACCGTGTTCTATCAATGAATCATATAACTCTTGCCATTCAGAGTAACAAAAGAAGATCTTGTCAGGAGGTGGATGAATCACTGATGTAGCATTTCTTATCAAGTTTGATACAAAAACACTTTTCCCAGCCCTGGATGGTCCGGCTACAATCATAGAAAATGTATGCTTTAAAGGCAATGCTGCCATCTCTGAAGTCAAAATAAAAATGCTGGACACAATTTGGATACTCATTTATTTATATCTTTGTCAGTATAATGTCCATTTTAAATGTGTGTAGCTACACCAAAACCAAACGTTTAAAACATAATCGGTTTAACAATAATGTGTAAATACACTGCGTGAGATTAATATATTTCTATATACAGCGGAGTGCAGCGCGATATAATAAATGTGATTGTAAATGGTGTATATAAGGATATGGAAAGTCAAATACCGATAGTCTCCTTACAAATGAGTGGGGAATGTCGTTACGCCATCTTCTTGAACGATGCGTTTGCCATAAAAATAGTTTAAACCTTTTCGTGTTTGTGTATACGAAAAAAGACCCTCATCTCTTTTTCTGAATCCTTTGTTTGTACATTGGGATATGCACTTGTTGAAAAGCACATTTGTGAAACTTTTCTTGTCTAATTTGTTTTGTCCCTTTTTTATCCCCTTTGCACTCATTTTGGGCTGTTCACCAAAACAGTAATATGACTTACTACACAGAGCGATTACTCCTCTACTTATGTTTTCAACATGAAATAGTCCGGGTTGCCTTGAAAAGTATTTTGTTGCCTCACTGCAGCATTTTTCGGGTACCCATGTTGTCCCACTAAAAGCGGAATCAAAATAAGCGCTTTTGTGCTGATCACAATATTCTCTGGCAATCCAATTTTCGTGTTCAGTGACATATTCATCCCTTTTGTTTGGCCTTACAGTTTGTAGAAAGCTTGGCTCACAAAGCGCCATGTAGAGACTATCGGTATCTGATTCTATCAAACAAAATGAATCATCTGACAGATACTTGGTGAGGAAATCGTAATAAAACTTCAACATCAGTAGTTTACCATACTCAAGAACAAAAAATCCTATTTGTACAGGAACATTGAGATTTATGACTGGACGCAGCATTTCAATCTCTACTGATTGATCTCCAAGCTCAGTAATGTCATAAAACATTTTGTTGTTGACTTTTCTGCTGATGGTGGCTGAATCATGAGAGCTATGATGTGAGACAGACTTGTACTGTTCTTTTTGTACCAGAGTTCTCCCGTACGCGGAATTCCCTATAAGGCAAAAAATTAGGTTTCTATTATCATTTGTAACACATAGAACCCAAAACTGACTAAAACAAATCAAATTTACAAAATACGTGGTGTGACGTTGATGAAGACGTATCACGGTATGGTTGGTTACAAAATTGTATGGAAAATTCTGTCTAAATTTTAGTTTAACTCACCCAAGAGTTTGCACATGTCCCCAATGATTTTCTTTGACGGATCTCTATCACCCTCTCTTCTAGCACTCACAACCGCGGCACCAAACTCTGTAAAACATGTTGATGGTTTAAACTGTATCAGGGTGTGGATCTTTGTACAGATTATACCATTTTTGAGAAGCCACTGTAGTAGAGGGGTAGCCATCAAAATCTTTTCTCCAAAGTAGCTGCTCAGTAATGTGGATGTGGCTCGTTTTAGGAGATTGTTGTCTTCCGCGAACTTTCTCATGTGCGGGCCTACATCATCTCTGCTGAGCATGCTCTTTTTGACAATCGGTTGAAACTCAGCAAACTTGGTTTTGAGATGCTCAGGACAGTGAACATCCACCTCAGCCATTCCAAATATTTCTCCCATTTTGATTTCTGTCACAATTTGACCCTCGGTGAGTTTAGAACGGCTGTCCGGGTAAAGCTTCAGCCCTCGACAGAAGTTCTTCATCTCTGCATTTTTACACATCATCTCGTCAAACTCACACTCAAAAATGTGATACGTTTTGTAGCCCAGATTGCGAAAATAGTCAATCTTCTCCCATGTCTGTAGGAGATTCATCTCATCAGCATGAGGATCTGCAAATCTTCCAGTTGGTGACTTTTTACATTGATGACTATGATAGTAGCAGCCAGAAAAGTTGACAACAATCTCTTCCTTGTCAGTTTTAGCATAACCATCTACAGGTATCTGACGTACACCGATTCTTTTTTCATCACCGCTAAAGTTGTGTTGGAATTTGATCCCGAGATTATATCCCAGCCATTCTATAAACTGAACGGCTTTTTCTCCCTTCATCACACTCTTTTCCAGCCTGAACTCATTTTCTCTTCTCCTCACCACCATCCTACCAGTAGGCATTGCTTTGGTTAGATTTCCGAGATACATGGCGCTTACATCTTTACCTATGCAGACTTGTGTTGTCTTAGCTTGATTTCCGTATTTGTGTTCCTTTATCTTGGTTTTTTCAGCTTCCTGATACCTGTTATAAACCATTGAAAGCCCTCCACGGATATTTTGTCTAATTAGTTTGTAGATATCAGAAAACTTTTCACCCATCAAGTAGATAGGAGAATCTCGGTCTTTTAGGCTGAACAGATATTGAATTGACAGCCCTGAGATGGATAGTGCCGCCTTAAAGTCCAGCTGTCTTTGGTTTAGAAATTTTGCGTGTCTTTCAATGGCCATACAGAGGGGAACCACATCGCATTCGTTGTAGTAGACTAACATATCCCTCAGACAAGTCATACCACGTTCAGACCATACCTTCTTACAGTGATTGTATTCGTCATCAGAAATGTTGGAATTCTTTAGCGTGTTAAAGAAATCCTTGTGTTCGGGAAACTCTTTTTGTTGAAGATACTCCATCGATGTAAATTTTTCGTAGGGCCAAAAGAATTTGCAGCCATCCACATCCATAGCCTTGAGATATTGAGAGAGAGAGGTGCCTTCAGCCAAAAAGTTGGTAATATCAAGAAACCGAACTTTCTCCGTTTTCACCATCATGTAGTTTCCAAACTTTTTGATGCACCCCGTTATTTCCTCATCTGATTGCAGTAGATATCGGATGATTTCATTTTTCATTAGCGGGAAGTCATAGGATTTGCTGTTGAATCCGAAGACGAGCAGATCTCTGATGTAGTCTTCAAGCTCTTCAAACAACTTGTCAAATTTCTTGTCGATTAGCTCGGTCATATCTGTGCCTGAGGCCAACCTCTCACGGGTAGTTGTCTCCTCTTTTACTCGTTGTAGTCTTCTGAAAACAACATCGTATCGACGAGCGAGACGATCATAGGCCACATCAGACAGCTGAGTTAGGTAGTCCATCATTTTGCTCACGAGGCTAAACGCATCACCATCACTTACAAATGTTTTTGGCTCAGTATAGCCCGCGATGTTTGAAGCAATGGATATAGAAGCTAAAACGTGTCGTCCTTCCCATGTTATTGTAGGTGTTGACTTTGGTAGATTTTTGTTGTCTAGGTAAGTCTCCGCATCATAGACAGCAAAATATGGATAATATTGTAAATGATCTTCAACTTTGACGCCTATGTCTTTGAGTTTTTCAAACAGGCCAGGCTCAGGTCTGTATTCTCCTGATGGATACTTGAACTGCGTGCCACCATTACAGGACAGAGAATGATTTTTCAAAGCGGTAGATGAGCGCAACAGCGTTGGGCACCAGTTGCACTTGTAGCTTTTAGTGTAGAGACTGAGGTTTGTTATCAAACAGAAATGTTCGTCATTTTCTAGATGAAGCAGCAGCTTTTCAGGATATTTTACAGCCGATCTAGAGATGAGACTAGCGACATGTTGCTCACCACGCTGAGATAGAGTATACACATCCACAGACACTTTGTACAGGCGCTCAAGTCTAGGTAACTCACTCAGTGTCACACCGTTGAAACTGTCATTTTCTTTTGACTGAGACGATAGATACTGTTGATAGTAGACGTCTGTTGAGGCTTGGAGGGTGCTCACCTGTTGTCTTGAGACAGCTAACGCTCGAAAAAAACATTTTTTGTCTGAATAGGCTCGACCATTGCTGTCTATGAGGAGGGATTTTATGGATTTGTTGGAAAGCAGGTGGGGTGGAATACTTGTTGGGAATCCTATAGGGTGATCACTAACAGGATACGTCCAAAATGTAATGTTTGTGATGGCATGTACTGTCCAAGCTGTGTCAGGGCGATTGCGGGTGGCGGACTCAATGAAATCCTTATCACCCAGTTCGAGCAGATATTTTTGGAAGTCTCTACGATCATTGATCAGATAAGGTTGATCAAACAATCTGTCCGCCCCCTGACTACTATGCCAGTATCTAAGCTCACCGGATTTAATGTTTTGTAAGATGAATCCTATGGCTGCTTGGATTTTGAATTTATGAACCTGTTCATCTAAAATATATAATATGTCTTCACTGTTGATAGCGGCGGAAATGTCATTGTTGGTGACTCTCATGTTATATACCGTAGAAAATTTACGGTACATCGCAAAAGTACGAATTGCAGTCCAGTTTTCTCTAAAGATGCTGTTTGTTTCACGGGGAAGCGGTCCTTTGTAGGAAACAAACTGGAGCTCCTGGGGAAACAAACGCTGTGTTGACCTCACTCCACCCGTTTGAGATGTTCTGGAAGTCCGTGCCTAAAAATATAAACCAAAAAAATTTTTTGACTGTTTAGCAAAAAAAAACTAGCATAGCTTTATACAACAAAAAATGAGGTAAGCGCTTCAAAAATGAGTGTAAATAAAATTTAAAATAATCAAATACCTGCAGTTCATGACACTTGTGAGGTTTGCCCTGCCATTTCGAGTACAGATTGTGACAGATATTACAGCGAGTTTTATGCGAGCGTCTGTGTCTATACATCGATGTCTTGTGTTTGTATACCTTGCTGCAGATATTACATTTGTAGTTGCCTAAAAAATGACGCAAATTGGACGTTATTAGGTTCATTTGTAGTTAAAAAAAAACTCTGATAAGATAACCCTTTGATATTCTTGCTCACTATTGTCTGACGGTATGACTATGTAAATCGCAATGTTTTGTATTGAGAGTAATCTTCCTTTTTTACAGGAGGATATAACTCCTAATAACTCCAAAGCTATAGGCTCATATGACTATCAGATTGTGACATAGACGGGTATGTTGTTAAAATCTTTGGCATTCAATAGAGGTACCCTCATCACATACTTATTGTTATAAATTGATACCCGCTTATTCACTTGGTTGCACACTCTATTCGCATCATTGACTAGCACATATTATTATAATAATAGACTAGCACATATTATTATAATAATAACGTGTCTTCATAACGCACAGTGAGCTTTTCGAGATTACTGACATTGACAAATCGACAATGTTACGTGTATTTACATAACTTTTGTATGCAGTAAACTAGTTATCACACACACACATTTCATTTCAGATAGAGCGCTAGTGCTGACTGTAGAGGATGCTTACAAAAGCCTTGCATTTTATTGCACACGTCAATCCTATAACTTGTTATGCGTCATTACAGCTACATACACGTTAATTTTGGAGATTAAAGATGAACTTATTCATGGATACATAAAACAACAAGATGGATGGATCTATCCACAGTAAGTAACATAACAGAACCAGATTGTGTCTACATCACTAAATTTTCAACAGAGTAATAATGTCATTCAATATCTGACAAGCTAGACAACGACGATTCAGTATCATAACCTTGGTAACGAGGATCTGAGTCAAAAAAAAATTTTGCATTCTTCATGTCAGTTATCCACTCGTTGCACTTGGTTATTTCCCGCATTCTTATCAGCCTTGACAGGCGAACATACATCTCTGAGTAAGTAAAAAAGTGATTACAATATGACATAGCGTTACTATATATATGTGATAGTTCTTGAAAACATGCGTTCATGATATTGTATGTAGGTTGTTCGTAGAGCAGCTTGTATGCTGCTCCACTGTCCACAAGCTTGGGACATATTTCGATAAGTTTTTCTACAAAGTTGTACGCGTCTCGACTATGTCCATAGTTCATAAGACCTTCATTAGTAACATATGTTTCAAAATATTCTCGTATAAAGTTGAGCGTATTCATATATTCCTTGTTATTTACACTGCAATTCTCCATAATTACTCCTGATTGCCACAATACATCTGCAATTGATAGCAGATAAATGGTAAACAACTTTCGTTTGCAACATAACATCAGACTTTAGTGATGACACTATGTTTTTATCTGTTGTACTTTCATTGGCGATACTTGGTGATAACACCATCTTTCTATTCAGCAACATAAACATACGGATATGGTACATTCTTTTTTTATTTATAGATTACAGCTTACAAGACAATAGAAGAGCATACTATAAAAAAGGGTTCCAAATTCAGAGTCAACAAATACAGATGAGAGCTCAAAAAAGACATAGGTAAAATAAAAAAAACATGATGTTTTCAGTGGTTATAACAAAATACAGTTCATTTATATTTATTCAAATATGACTTGACGGGAGCGAAGACATAATCAGCCGGCAGACTTTGCACCCTCATGGATGCAATGTTCAGTTTGATGGTGTACTTGTTGGCACCACCTTTACCAACAACCACACCTTTGCACTGAACCAGTGCATCCATCTTGCAGGGGCCTAATGATTTTAAATCGTTAAGCGGGACATTACGCTCTTTTCCGTCAACAACCACGTTTATACAAAATTTCCCATCTTCCTTTACGGGGGATGGGAATACAGCCATGGTCTCGGACTCGTTTCTACTGTAGTACGAAACGTCTGCTTTTCTCCCTAGTTTTGAGGCCACGGCTTGCCTGAATCTTTCTAAAGTTTTGGACTTTTTTATCAAGATTGATCGGGTGAACTCACCATCAAACGTGGTGATGTCACCCGAGAACCCGTCTGTTTGCATAAAAATACGCACATCGTTCATGTATGACACTGTTTGTGTCTTTGAATCAGATTTAAAAACATTCAAGAGACTGACATCAACAGAATCATTTGGACCAAAATATATACCTTCGTCCAATATTTTTGGTCCTGTCTTTGTCTGTAACTGGTCTTCATCTTCAAAGTCGCTCAAGTCCCCGAGCTCATTTGTAGCAGCACTGGTAGATCTATAATAAAAACAACTATGTTATTATCATGATAAAAACATACAAAAATAGTATTAAATCGATTGCGGCTAAGGCTGTTTTATTCAAAGGAAATTGATTGACAGGTGGGCGTGGCTTAAATGTTCCTACACCATAGTCAAACAATTTACGGGTTAAATCAACGAGCAGTTACCAAATATGGTTTAGTGCACACAACTATATAATTAAATCTAGATAACTAAGGATATACAAATACAAAACTCGATAGCGCTTTAATAATAATATTACATAACCATGAGGCTATAATACCTCAAAGTCTAGTACATGTCTAGACACGTTTAGGCAAGTCCAGGCGGGTGAGAGAAACACAAAAAAATGCTAGATAAAATTTTCATCAAGTTCTCTAACAATCACAAAAGTCTTTCGCATATAATTTTTTTAACTCATATGAATTCAATGAAAACAAAAGTCCAATCTACAAGACACGCGGTAGTTTTAAACTTTTGTACACAGTTATGATACAGAAAAGAGACTTACGGCTGCGGCTCATCCACTGGTGGTCGAGTAAGCACCATTGCTGGCGGTGTCACCTCCGCTGGCTCTGATGTTGTCTCAATCATCGGAGGTGGTATTTCTTCCCGCGCCCCATCGACCCCATCCATACAAACGTCTTCAGATACAACCGAGCCACTACAACAAATATTTCAACAATATTCAACAAACAATCCATAAATATTATAATAAAAAAATCAGCCCTTTGTACTAATTTACAACCTTAATTTTAAAACTGTAATAAAAAATAACCCCCTCCAACCACCACAACAATTATGCGGACTTCAATATTAATTTCAAAAATAATACTTTATATCATCCGCACTCCGGCAACCCAGTTTTATGAGTAGGTCAAACAACAAAAAATCAACGGATTAAAGTTATGCTAACGACATTAATAAAATACTACTCACTCATCCAATTTTCTCTGTTTGGCTGCTCCATCGTCCTTTTTTTCAGCCCTCCTTTTCCTTTGTCTGAAAGCGTCCATCATTTTCTTTAGAATGTTGCCATACTCCTCAGAGTTTTTAGAGTATTTATTGAGCTCTTCCATTGTCTTGTAAACTAGAAATCAAATAAAATTAAACAAATAAATAACAAATGTACATCAAACTGAAAGCTAGTCATACAATGTCATTAATTATATTTCTTATCGGACAGTCATCGTAAACTAACCAAGTCCATAAAGTCATTTACTCTGAGTAATCTTTTAAAAAAAAAAATCCGAGTCCATGCCACTATTTTAAATACAAAATTGTTCCATGTCACTATTTAAAATATTTTCAATCTCCATTTCATTAATATCTTTATTTAAATTCAAAGTGTAATATATAATTTTTTCTAAGTTAATAAAATAAAAATAATTATTTTCCATACTTACAGGTTTTAATGCGAATGATAGCTTCGAAAGTGTTTTCTCCGTGCTGCAATGCTGTGGTGACTATTTTACCAAACGGTGACCGTTTATATACCGGTCGAACGATGGGAACGCCCACAATTCAGACAGGGAAAAACAGCGGAGTGGAGCATGGCGAGTTGGCAAAGACAGACATATACATCATCTAATAAAAACTGACAGCATTTTAACATAGCTTCGGACAAGTCTGGGATGTTACTGCAGAAGTTCTGCAAAACGATCCAGGTAAAACATTTCCACCCATCCTTACATAACACCAGCAATTTTCAGAATTTTTCGTGGAATTTTCAAGTACCGGTATTGATGTAACTTAAGTGGTTTCTGACGTCTGAATGTCTGGGATTGTTACATAATAAATTGGTCAACCATTGGTCAAAACAAGGAGTTGTGTGCTCTCCGCTAAAGTTTTTATTCCATGAAAAGTGAAAATATAAGGTACTGGACATAATTTACTGTCAGTTAACTTTTACGTTCCTCCTAGATTTTATACATAATCCTACAAAAAAATGAATACCCAGACCAGTTATGTTTCCAAGGTAAATTATCCAGCACACACGAGTTTATTTTAGTTTACGCGCAACTATGAATTTCTTACACAAGCTCTTTGCAAATTAATTTAAAAACATTTCACACAATTTCATCTGAACACTAAAATAAAATGACACAAATTTGTTTAATGTTCGCCATAATTTTTTATTGTTAGTAAGCGTTATAAGTACATAAATCCAAAATAGATGAATCTCAAGTCGCTAATTTTGTCGACCAAGTCAAATGTTCCAATCTTTCCACTAGATAATTGAACAGGGGATACAGATAAGAGACAGATAACACCTATTTATTGTACGTTTATAGATATTTTTTTACTCCAAAAGTTCACTCTCAATCACACTAAAAAACATTCTCAATACACTATGTCCTACACACATTCATCTCAAATAAAAGACTCAGTATACAGAAGTTTTGGAACCATAAACTATTATCATCCCATAATGATGATAAAAATCCAGTAGACTTATCAATCAGGTAGAGGTAGAGCACCTATTCAATTTTCACCGTAATTTAATTTCACAACATCCATAAGTCTTGAGAGTACAACTTTGGGCATAGCAATTCCTTTAATTGTGCTCTTATCATTGAGAAAGTATCTTAGATCAACCATTTTTCCAAGCTGTTCAGTTTCACAATACGAAAGTCTTATGTTGAAACCAAGATCATATTGCTTATCACAGTTCACGATGTTTGTACTGTTTAATTGACTATCTTTCACGTTCCATTTGTCAAATGCACTGGCTCCACTGATGTTCTGGTTACTTTTTATTATATCCGTTAGGTTTACGGTGACGTTTACAATTGCCACTAGAGAGGTAAATATAAACAACATCCTCAGAACTGCACTGGAGCGCATTCGCTTAATTAGCTCTTCCATTATATTTACAGGAAGTTGACGAAGTTGTGTGCTCACAGTACTGTCCAATTCATCTCGTTCGCGTAATGGAATACCAAGCTCTTCAATACATGACTCATCAGCCATCCTGAGATAATATTATATAATCGGTGAAATTCCAGTTATAGTTGTGTGCCTGGATGTGACAGTTCACCTATACAATATTGGTTTAATAATGATGTCAACTTATTATAACACTACCTTTATATATTCACATGATTCTACTACCCTAAAAATATAGTCAAAAAGTTATACTAAACAGACCTGTCATTGGTTCCCAAGGTTTTATTTTTATACCTTCAATATTGATCAAGACAACCTTTGCCCAATTATCCTATGATTTAACCAGGGCATTTATGCAGTCGAGATGTCTACATATATACATAAAGTCAAGATGTACATGTCCATAATATTCAAAATGTCTATGTTCATACTATCCAAAATGTCTGCGTCCATACTGTCCAGAATGTCTGTGTTTATATTGGACAAAATGCTTTGAGTCCATTACGTCCTA
>ERZ1740067.2221-NODE-2221-length-12097-cov-5.237170_pt1 | contig 12097 bp, 12 predicted proteins | sample MGYA00581736_ERZ1740067 | MGnify/ENA primary metagenome ERZ1740067 (study PRJEB43018, sample SAMN04849236) | marine metagenome | isolation source: floating plastic debris | place: Pacific Ocean | collected 2008-08-27 | study: EMG produced TPA metagenomics... | reverse complement strand
AGGTACCATTTCTGGTAATTGATTGGGAAGTTTAATTCACCGATAAGCTTTGCTAAATAAGTCGGGCCAGTTCGTAAGCACCGCCTCATAAGAGTAGTTGTTGTCATATCACAAAAAAGAGTTGAGGTGTCTTTATAAAATACCCAAAACAGTTGAGTTCTGAATGTAGGTTCACGTCCGTTTTTTAATCATTTTTAAGCTATGTTTGTGGGCATAGCGGTCAAAAATACAAATTCGCCTTAGTTTATGAAACTTTCGAGTTATAATTTTCTTGGGTTTTCAGGTAAGTTTTCGCGCTTACATCGCCTGTTTTTCCAGTAATTACTTTTTTAGGTAGGCCATAATTCCAGCCAAATAGGCCTCAGCCACCTCTACTACTCTTTTGGGGATCTTTTGGCCCTTGTAGCGGCCATCTTTTTTGGCCAATTTGAGGATTTCTGTCTCGTTTTCTTGATAGAGTGGCTCAATATAGCAAAGGGTGCCATATACCAGGCGTGCCATAGAAAGGTTGCGTGCATATACTCCTGGTTGGGCAGTAACCATGCAAGCCCGGCCAATGAAAGATTGGTTGTTTTTGGCAGGCAAAGTAGGCACTTGCAGCTTTTTGTTGATGGCCTGGAGTACCTCCGTCGAGAAGCCAATGGACTGTTCTATGTCTTGGGTAAGCAACAAGCGTAGAAAATTGAAGCGATGCTCGGGTTTGCTGAGTTCGTTTTTCATAAAACTGCCCGACACAAAGGCCATCGCGTGGTTTTGAGTCGTGGTTTTGTTCCAAGGGGCATTAGAGCCATCTACATTATAATGAACAATCATCGTGAGGTGCGGCTGAAATTGATTGATTTTATTGGCCCGAGCGATGAAGTCAGCCTTACGGAACTGCTTGAAAAACAAGGGCCATTTTTGCCAGTTCTTGATGGTTTTCCCGGCTTTTTTTTGTTGTTTTTTGTAATTTTCAAACACTTGCTGATAGGTAGAGTCCAAGGCCATCAAGTCGAAACGGGTACGGGTAAGCCGTACTTCAGCTCCTTGCTTTTGGAGCAAGTCGGCCAACACCGCACAAGTGTACCAGGTTAACTGTGATTCAAAAAAACGAATTCTTTTCCCATTTTTAAGGGTCATATCGATGAATTTACCCTCTTTTTTGGCCATTTTTAGGTTACCTGCAATGTGCCCTGGGTCCAGTGCTACCCGAAGGCCGTTCAAGGGTTGAGCACCATTTTGTACTCTAAAACGACGTGGCCGACGCACATCCATTGCACCATTGGGTAGCTTCTGACGCTGGTACATTTGGTAAGTTGCTATGGGGTTGGCCGCCACCAATCGCTTAAAAATGTCTAATTTTTCCCACGGTAAGTGATATTCCACTTCTTTTTTGAGCTCAGCAGACTTATTTTTCTTTGCTACAACAGTACTTTTGCCCTGTTTAGAGGCTTCTTCTTTCAAAACAGGCACCTCCCGATTTAGGGTAATGCCACTGTCACTGATGGCAAACATGTCTTGAATGCTTTTATCCTTAAGCAAGTATTGTTGTACTCTTTTTTTATAAAATTCTTTTTGAGATGCATCAGGTTTTTCTTGGTGCTGGCCTTGACAATGGCTCCCCAACAAAAACAAGCTCAATATCAGTAACCTTTCTATCAATGTGGAGTTCATATGTACCAATGGAGTTTGTAAGTTTCAATAGGTTATTGGCCCATAAAATGAACACTTTGGGCAAAAAACCGATTTTTTGCCTCCATTTTAACCATAAAAATCGGTTTATAGTAATGAAGCGAGGAATAAAAAGCCAGGGGTGATCGTCTAAGCTATAAATGACAAAAAATATTCAACATAAACATTTGATTATCAGTGTTAAACAAAAAAAATAAAGTTTTTTTTGAAAGGCCATGCAACTAAAATGCACTGTCGCGCATCTAATCAATAAACATTCTAACAAAGACCATTAAACTTAAAAGTTTTAACAAAAAGTCACCACAAAGTTAGAAGGATGTTAAATGTAATAATTGATGCAACTATTTCTTGTTTTGCGAGTCTTATAATTACCAAGAAGATAATACCCGTAAGGCAAGTAAGTGAAAATAAAAAAATAACCATCTGCTGTAATATTTTAAAGACTTATTCTACTAATAGAATAGAAATCAATCATTAAAAAATTCACAATATCACCAACACTATAAATCATATAAAAAGCCATGGAAAAGACACTTAAAAACCTTACAAACGCTTTTATGACGGTATTTGCAGTTGCGCTTAAGAAAAACCCTCGTCAAGGACACATTTTCTGGGTAATAGAACCCAACTTAGACGATGCAAACTATACCATTGTAAAATTTTACGATGCCAAAAATAACCTTTTGCACGAAGATCGTATTGAGAATACACAACCTGATGTGATTGATGAAGCCATTATTCGTCGTCTCAATAAAACGACCAAAGAATTGTTAGGACGAGCTTCTTAATCTTGATGAAGTTTGTCCTCACATTTCATTCTGAATATCAACCCTGTTTTATTCCTCTTCCTACGCCTTTTACTAACCCCTCTTTCCCTTTTTTAAATGCGCTCTGCATTCACTTTTAAGCTGATCATTACCTGCTTTTGACAGTACTCATTGTTGAGCTAATTTTTTTCCCATTTCTTTGAAATTGTGGTCCTACCCGCTACTTTCGGCTTCTCAATGCTCGTATCATACTCATGTTAGCCATCGTTTTACATACTTGTCTTATTACCACAATTGCGGTAGTTTGGAAACAATCTGTTGCTCAGGCACCTTTGCGCGCTTGGATCATTCCTGGACTTTTGCTCAAGTTATTGGGGGGAGTAATAGTAGGCTGGTTGTTCTCGTCGTTTTATGGTTATGGTGGAGATTCCTGGAATATTTTCTACAATGCCCGCCAAACCTCTACTTTGGCTTCAAAAGATTTGGGGGCCTATCTGCGGTTGTTGTTCTTTAATGAATATTATTACATTGCCGACCTTCCCGATCCTTCTATTTGGGAACAACCACGCTACCTGTTTATAATCAAAATTACCAGTGTAATCAATCTCGCCACACAGCAAAACTACTGGTTTACCTCTTTTTATTTTTCGTTGTTTGCTTTTAGTGGTTTGTGGCAGGCAGCCAATACCCTTAGCCGATTGTTTCCACGTACCAAACTGGCCGCTATTTTTGCGTTTATTCTTTTTCCTTCGGTCATATTTTGGAGTGGAGGCTTACAAAAAGAAAGTCTGGCCCTGGGCATCATGGCCTGGCTCATCCACTGGTTTTTAGATATTTTTTATGTCCATAGGGCACGCTCCCGCTTCTTTTGGGTTCAGGTGAGTATTGGAAGTCTGATGGGTTTATATGTGTTATGGAAACTCAAATTTTATTATTTTGGTAGCCTTGTACCCATTCTGTTTACAATTGTACTGGCGCATGGGGTCTACCAACGACTCTTATCGGGTAAAAAGCAAAGCCAAACCTGGTGGCTCCCCCTCATTTTGTTTATTGGCATATTGGGTTTGTTGTTGTTACTGGCGAGTTTTATGCACCCCAAGCTACATCTGTCAGAGTTTATGCATGTATTGGTACTCAATCACAATGCGAGTTTTCATTTCTCTGCTCCCGATGACTTGATTTATTTTTATCGTACTGATGCCGGATTTGCCACACTGACCTCTACCGTAGGGAATTTGTTGTATAATACTCCATTGGCGTTTGTATCAGGCTTGTTTCGCCCTTTTATTTGGGAAGCCAACAATAAACTAAAACTCATTGCGGGGTTAGAAAATCTCTGGGTATTGCTATTTACCTTACACGCACTCTTTGTTGTATTTTTCAGGAAACGAACATTTTTTCAAGAAAAGACCCTGACATCAAAACAATATTTTTTGATCATTGGCGCCCTAGTATACATCGCGTTCTTGGCCACACTATTGGCGTTGGCTTCTCCTAACTTTGGCACTTTGGTGCGTTATAAGGTGGGGTTTATGCCTGTGTTTCTGTATTTGATACACTTGCCAATCGCAAGCCGGCTCCATCAATGGCTCCAGCGTTTCTCTTTCTTTTCTGGCTAATCCACGTCTATGCAGTAACCACTACTCGCTGGGTAGTTACATAGGCACCCGATGACACCCGCACAATGTAGTATCCAGGCTTGAGCGAAGCAGTAGGTATAAAGGTAAGACTACGAAGGATTTCGAATTGCTCAATGGTTTGCCCCAACAAATCAGTTATTTTCACTTGAAGGTGCAGTTGTGTACTATCAACTCTTAGATTGAGGTGCTCAAAAAATAAATTTTCTCCCTTTTTTATACGTATGTAAGGATCTGCCGCATTTGTGGCATTTTGTACCAGGAAGCTCAATAAGATTGTCAAGAAAAAAAATGGTAATTTTTGCTTCATATACATCTGTTTAAATGATCTAACTGGTGTTTCAATTTTAATAAAATAAGCCAAAAGATTGTAATTCGGTCGTTCAAACCCTCAATTTTTCTTTCCAGAGATTTGAAAAACATAAACAATTCGATTCTAAAAAAGAAACACAAAGCACATGATGACGTTTATTTTCCTAATACTTCAATTCGCCAAAAGGAGTTCCAATTTTTCGACAGAATGTGTATGTACGTGGTTGAAAAGTAATTTTTAAATAGCAAAAATTGTGGGAATCCCAAAATAAGATTAACTTTGTAGTCTGACCTCTTTCTCCGAAAGGGGATTTTTTTTCTAAAACATTTCACCAAGAGAAAACGTAATAATTTTTTCACATGGATTGAGATAAAGTGTAATTTCAACGAAGAAATATTTTATACACAATATAGAACGGCCATTTTACCGTTCTTTTTTTGTTATTCTAAGTCACAAAAATCACATAAAATATTCTTTATAAACCTTAAAATAAAATGGCTAAAGTATCTTATTATACGAAAGAAGGTTTGGAGAAGCTCAGAAATGAGCTCCAAGAACTAAAGACGAAGGGACGTGCTGACATGGCTCGTCAGATTGCAGAAGCCCGCGACAAAGGGGATTTGAGTGAGAATGCAGAATATGATGCAGCCAAAGATGCTCAAGGCTTGTTAGAATTAAAAATTGCTAAATTGGAAGATACCGTGGCCAACGCCCGTCTGATAGATGAATCTAATATCGACACCTCTAAAGTATCTATTCTATCTACGGTAAAAATAAAGCACAAAAAGCTCAAAAAGACAATGACCTATACCTTGGTATCGGAGGAAGAAGCCAACCTAAAAGAAGGTAAAATTTCGGTACAATCTCCAGTAGGAAAAGGTTTGCTAGGAAAAGAAGTAGGAGACGTTGCTGAGATTCAAACGCCCGCCGGCAAAACTGTATTCGAGATATTGGAAATTTCTCGTTAAACTACATCCAATTACCCTCTCCAATTGAGTAAATGAACCAACGCCATCGGTTGGAATCAATCTTATCAGGAAGCCATTCAAAACGAAAATTTTATTGTATTTTGCTGGCAAACTATCTGACTTGTAGAGATAGTCGTTCAACTTTTGTTATTCATTTACTCAATTTTTATGTCTTCAATTTTTTCTAAAATTGTAGCGGGTGAAATTCCAAGCTACAAAATTGCTGAAACAAATGATTATTTTGCCTTTCTGGACATCTTCCCAGTTACCAAAGGTCACACCTTGGTTGTTCCCAAAAAAGAAGTAGATTATATTTACGATTTAGAAGATGAGCTACTGTCTGGAATGCACTTATTAGCAAAAAAAATAGCCATTGCTATCAAAAAGGCCTACCCTTGTGAACGAATAAGCGTAGCAGTCGCTGGATTTGAAGTACCGCATGCCCATATTCATTTGATTCCAACCAATACGATGGCTGACCTGCAATTTACCGAAAAGCTCAAGTTTAGTCAGGAAGAATTGGCCGAAATAGCCCAGAATATTCAAGCACAATTAGAATAAAATGGACACTTTACTTGATACTTTTTTTCGTCGTTTAGGCATTCGTGAACCAGCATTGCAACAAAAAATTCGTCAATATGCTACGATCACTTATCATCAGGATAAAGATCCCATTATCACGGCTGGCGAGTACATCAAAGTATTGAGAATACTGCTTGATGGTAAAGTGAGGGTATTTCAAGAGAGTGAAGACCGAGAGATCCTCATTTATTACCTCTCACCTATGGAAACTTGTACCTTATCACTTTCGGCAAGTTTAGGTGATTGCAAAAGTACGGTAAACGCTCAGGTAGAAGAACAGGCTATAGTGCTCAATATTCCGGTACGTTACGTCAACGATTGGGTACACCTCTACCCTTCCTGGAATAACTTTACCCTCCAGACTTTTAGGCATAGCTACAATGTATTGATGGATCGATACGCTCAATTGGCCTTTTCAACATTAAACGAACGCCTTATAGATTATTTGTATCAAGAAGCAAGCATTCAAAATGTGCAAACGTTGCATATGTCTCACCAACAAATTGCCAACGAATTAGGTACCACCCGAGAGGTGGTATCTCGTTTGTTAAAAAAACTCGAGAAAGTCCAAAAAGTAAAATTAGGCCAAAAAGCGATTCATATTTTACGCTAATTTTTCTTACTTGTGCTAAAAGTCACCAGTAAACCACCAGCCCCACCCCTACTTTTGCTTCATCAAATCACCAAAACAATTATTTTAATGAAGCATATCAATTTTGTTAACAGCACATTGTTCTTTTTTATATTGAGCCTGTCGGGACTGGCTCAAACAACTACTCAAAGGCAACCCAATCCTCCCCAACAAAGCTACATTCATCATAGTCCTGTAGCACATCACCAAGTTGCCTTAGAAGTACTCGCTGCCAGTGAAGCCTGGATCAACGCTTTTAACCAGGGTAAATCTCAGGTGTGTGTCAATGGTTATCAGCCAAATGCAGTATTAAGGGCTACACCTTTTGGCATCAAAAAAGGACGTAAAGCCATTGACGCATTTTGGACACCTTTTATCAACTCTGGAGCAACCAATCTAGTGTATACCCAAGTAGCTATAGAGGTAGTCAATGAGCGTACTGCACTCTTGTCGGCTGATTGGCGGATGAATGTAGGTGAAGGACATATTTATCAAGAAAAATGGGTCAAAGAAGGTAATCGTTGGTTACTTGCTTACGATGATTTTAAGGTGTTAAAAAAATATCCGCAGCCTGTTCAATATACGCTTGACCCCTTAGCCAGTCATAAGCACTTAACTCAAGTAATCAAAGCTTCGGCTCAATGGATTAGAGGTTTTAATCAACAAAATGCCCAAGTTTGTGGCGAAGCTTATGCCACTAATGCAACCATGCATGGAGCGCCTCTGGCTTATATTTATGACCAAAAGTCAATTGAAGCATTTTGGGCAAAATTAATCCAAAAAGGAGCCCGTAATCTTATTTATCATCGACCAAAATTTGAAGCAAAAGCAGGCCATATTGTGGTACTTTCGGCACAATGGTCTATGAATATTGGTGAAGGCCATATTTATCAGGAAAAATGGGTAAAACAGCCCAATCACTGGATATTGGATTACGATGAGTTTGAGTTATTAAAAAAATATCTCTGAAAAGTTGCGCAATAAATTTTATTAATCTAATTTACTATTAACTCAATAAACTATATTACCGTAATGTTAAGAAATAGGTAGGCTGCTAATATAAACTTAACGGTTATTGTTAAAATTTGACAGCTAATTTACTAAAATTACATCTACATTTGTTTGACTAATACCAAGTAATATAGTAAGGCATCTTGTGAGCAGAGAAGTCACAAAAGGTAGTTAAAAAATATATAATTTATTTAATTCAGTGCTTTCTCATCTATTATAAAATTCATTTTCTCTGCTTCAAGGTGTTTTTATTGTTGAGTATCCCCTCTATTCTTTCCGATCTACACATTAAATTTTGCACTATTCTAGCTTCGCATACCTCTCTAATCATTGTGGACTGGCATTTATAACGCTTTTGATTGTACAATTTCAATAAAAATTCTAAATAAAGTGTTTAACCACAAACCTGTGGCTACTTTTTGTTAATTTACAGCCCAAAACTAATGTGAGTATACAATGAATACGATTAGCAATACAGATTTAAAAAATTTAACCATAGATACTATCGATGGCATTGCTACCATTACTATTCGTCGTGGTTCTAAACTGAATGCTTTGAACTACGATACCATCGAAGACTTGCGCAAAGCAATGAAAGAAGTGAATAGCAATGGAGAAATCCAGAGTGTCATTATCACTGGTGAAGGTACCAAGGCATTTGCCGCAGGGGCAGACATCGCTGAACTTGCTAAATTGGACGATGTGGGAGCAAAACGTTACTCACAAAACGGACAAGATGTATTTGCCATTATCGAAAACTGCACCAAGCCAATTATTGCTGCAGTAAACGGGTACGCCCTGGGAGGCGGTTGTGAACTGGCGCTGGCTTGTCACATGCGTATTGCAGTAGAGGCTGCAAAATTTGGTTTACCCGAGGTAAAGCTAGGTACACTACCGGGCTTTGGTGGTACCCAACGCTTGACTCAAAGCATTGGCAAGGCCAAAACACTCGAATTGATCATGACAGGTGACATGCTTTCGGCCAATGAAGCCAAAGACTTGGGTCTGGTCAATCACGTGGTAGCTACTCACGAAGAATTGATGAATAAAAGTCGAGAGATTTTGACTAAAATTTCGGGTTCTGGACCACTGGCCATTGCCATGGTGATCAAGTCGGTAAACGAAGTATACAGCAGTGATGAAAGAGGATATTTGAAAGAAGCGCGTTACTTTGGTCAATCGGCAGGAACCGGAGATTTTCACGAAGGAATGGAGGCATTTTTGCAAAAACGCAAGCCTGATTTCAAAGGAGAATAAAGCGCCTAAGTAACCCATCAAAAATAACTTTTCGATTTAGAGCTGATCTTTTGGACTGATACATCGTTATTTTTATTGCTCGTAGCGCTGCTATGAGCGCAAAAAATGCCTCATCTCAACCCAAAATTCCTATCTCAAAATCAGTAATTTATTTTTTTAGTGTTACTAAAAACCAGATAAGGTTCATTTGCTTTTACGAAATTGATGCATCCCCTTTTTTGAGGTAGACTTAAAAAAGGGGATGTTCTGTTTATAAAACCGGCGAATTTAATAGTTGTAAGTAGCCTGTTTTGCTCAGGTGTCCATTGACCCATTCGGGATCTAGTTCGGCCCCCAGTTTTTTGTAAAAATTGATCGCAGGTTCGTTCCAATCGAGCACTTGCCAGCTGATACGGTGGCAATTTTCATCTTTTGCTTTTTGGGCAAGGGCTTTGAACAAATGCAATCCAATTTTATGTTTACGATAAATTTGTTGTACGTAGAGGTCTTCCAAATACAGGCTTTTTCCTTTCCAAGTAGAATAACGATAATAATAAAGTGCCATTCCTACCACCTTACCATCGTATTCGGCCAAAAAGAAACCATACAAAGGATTGGCTCCAAAACCATCTTCTAGCAATCGTTCCTCGGTATTTTCTACCTCATTCAGGGCTTTCTCGTACAGGGCCAATTCCTTGATCAACGTTAGTAGTTCTCCTACATCGTTGGGATTCCCTGTTCTTATTGTAATTGTATTTTGTTCCATATACGCTTTAGACTTCAAATATTACCTCGGTAATTTAAAAAAGCCTTGGCAAATAGCCAATCTTGCCAACCTACTACCTCAAATTTCGTTGAACTCTTATTATCTTTGTGCCCAACATCCAGGCGCCAATCATGTTATTATAGTATGCATTGCACATTTTACCCTCAAGAAAATAAATACTTACAGGCTCATGAAAAAAACATTATGTGGTGCTCAAATCAAGCGTAAGCACAGCATCGCCCTTTCTCCCTTGGTCTTCACCCTCACCTTGGCTTTCCTGTGGTTAACGTTCACTGGATATGCTCAAAACTTTCAACAGACTGGTACCCAAACGGCAGATGTTTTCAATATGGACGATGAATTTGGAACATCAGTCAGTATTTCGGGTAATTATGCGGTGGTAGGAGCTCCTGAACACGACGAAGACGTAAGTGGTGGTAACAACGTATCTAATGCTGGAGCAGTATACATTTTTAAGAACGACGGGGCAGGTAACTGGGCCTTCCATCAAAAAATTGTCTCGCCAGCCCGTAACATCAGTGATCAATTTGGAGGGTCGGTGAGCATCGCGGGCGATTATATCATTGTGGGAGCTAACCTGGCCGATTAAAACCCTGTCGCCAATCTCAATAGCAATGAAGGAGCAGCTTATGTATTTAAACGCAATACGGGTACTGATCAATGGGCAATACTAGGAGCTCCTCTGGTAGCACCCAATGCTGCCAACAGTGACCAATTTGGTATTTCGGTCGCAATTACTGATACTGGTGACGCATTTGTAGGGGCCAATGCTGAAGATGAAGACGCCAGTGACGGTGATTTTAAAGATGGTGCTGGATCAGCTTATTTTTATCGCTGGGATGGCACCAATTGGAACATGAAGCAAAAGATAGTCGCTTCGGATCGTGAGCAATTTGAAAATTTTGGCTCATCGTTGGCCGTATCGGGCAACTTTTTGGTAATTGGAGCCCAAGCCGAAGATGTGAGTACAACAGGTGATAATTTTGGCGCCGCTTATGTTTATCAGTTCAATTCCTCTACCGAACAATGGGACGAGTTTACCAAATTGACCGCCCCTACAGCTGACAGAAGTACCAATGATGCCTTTGGAGTATCAGTAGCCATCGACGGAGACTGGATCGTAGTAGGAGCCAATTTTGATGATGAAAAAGACGATACTGGAACCGATGGTAGTCCTCTGGATAACGCTGGAGCTGCTTATGTTTTCAAATACGACGGAACCAGTTGGAATTACACCAAAAAATTAGTCGCAGGAGTCCGCGCAGCAGCGGATAACTTTGGGGTTCGGGTGAGTATCTCTGGTGAAAATATTGTAGTAAGTGCTCAAGCTGAAGACGAAGATGGCAATGAAACCAATACCATCAACAATGCGGGTTCGGCTTATGTATTTCATTTGACTGATGGTGATAATTGGGTAAGGGCCAAGAAAATCACCCCGAGCACTCGAGAAATCAATGCCCTCTTTGGAAGTAATGTGGCCATTGATGGTGATCACCTCATTGTAGGAGCCCGTCGCAAAGACATATCAAGTAGTACTGATGCTGGAGAAGTTTATTTTTATAAAAATGGTTCCACTTTTAATCCTGGATTGGCTTTCAATGGAAGCGATAGTTACATTGTATTGCCTACGGTGAATGAGTTCAAGTTTGATGTTACCACGGCCTTTACCATAGAAGCTTGGGTCAAGTTTTCGGGGGGATCATTGGCCGATGGGCAGTACCAAAGCATTGTCACTAAAGGAAATGAAGCTTGGAGATTGCGTTTTAAGGGAACTGCTGACCCAGTTTTGTTGTCTTTTGATTATAACGGAACCAATGAGGTAAACTCTAGTGGCACACCAGATTTTAAGCTAGGTGGCTGGCACCACGTCGCAGTGGTGTTTGATGGTTCTACCACCACCAAAACAGTGACCATGTACATTGATGGAACGGTCAATGCAAGTCAAGTATTCAGCAGTGATATGATCCCCAACAACGACCCAGTTTGGGTCGGTAACAATTTTGATGATAATTCGGTATTGAATGGCTCGATAGATGATCTTCGTATCTGGAAAAGGACGAAGGATGCAACTGAAATCGCGGCGGCTAAAGACTGTCAACTAACTGGTAGTGAGCCTTGTTTATTGGCGTATCTCGATTTCAATGATGGGTTTCCCAATGGTGAAAATACGGGTCTCACTCAAGTCAAAGATGTCTCAGACAACAACAATTGGTTTTTACTCAATTTTGACCTCAACGATCTCTCCTCTAACTTTATCGATGCCGACCCAACCCTTTCCAGAGCAGGAACTTGTTCCAATGCCATCAATTTACCCGTCATGACCATTCTGGGCAATGGGGCCAACATCAGAAACAATAGTATTGATTTTTCTATGGACAACGATACCGATTTGGATAATGTAAACATAGGGACCAGTGTAACTCGAACCTATACCATTAAGAATACTGGATTGTTGGATTTGAACTTGCTCAATGGCCCCAACTTCGTTACCAGT
>ERZ1740067.2220-NODE-2220-length-12106-cov-7.419467_pt1 | contig 12106 bp, 10 predicted proteins | sample MGYA00581736_ERZ1740067 | MGnify/ENA primary metagenome ERZ1740067 (study PRJEB43018, sample SAMN04849236) | marine metagenome | isolation source: floating plastic debris | place: Pacific Ocean | collected 2008-08-27 | study: EMG produced TPA metagenomics... | reverse complement strand
ATAGTGTTAAGCTATGCCTTCTATAAAGTAGAAAGGAATCGTAAAAAAGCCCTCGATAATGTCGAGGGCTTTTTTTTATGAGCGTAGGTGCTCTAGTTGGTATCGGTTAAATTCTTCAATGCACTTGGGGAAATGCATTAAAGCGTCTACAAGATATAGTGGGATTTAGTGGTTTCCAGATTTTTGATGTGAACGAGTTAAAGAATGTTGTAAGGCGAATTTTGTAGTTTTTCTGACAGAAAAATAAAAACGGAGTACGCTGTCAGATGATGATTTTTTTAATGTATCCCTATTTATAAGTATTGCTCTATAGATTCATACTTCTCAGAGAAATGAAATAAATACATTTGAGTATTCTATCACAGCAATGGAAGGTTTCACCGCAACAGATATTTTGATATTACTGGGAATAGGCCAAGGACTATTTTTGAGTATAACCCTCACCATACTTCACAACAAAAATGTTGCGGCAAATAGAGTACTTTCCCTACAACTGTTTTTGAGTTGTCTTATATTATTGACTAGAATGCTGCTTCATGAATCGGATGATATAGGCCTTGTGCAACGGCTGGCCCCTCTTGAAAGCTTGGTTTTTGTTCTGGGTCCTCTAGGGTATATTTATCTGAAGCGATTATTGGAGCAAGGTCAGGCTCAGTTTAGGCTTCCCATATTTCACTACTTTCCAGCAACGATTTATGTAGTCTTTCTATTATATATCAATGTCATTTCAGAGGAAGTGTTTTTACAGAAATTAATTGAGGGTCATCTCAATGCACCCTTTTTACTTGCTGAGTTATGTGCTTTGTTATTCAACATAACCTATTGGGTTCTAGGAATCGTCTTCTTTCTTAAAGTTTATAAAAAAGAAAAAGAGCAGCTTTCCTTCGAGCAGTCGGCATTACGTTTTGTAAGCGTATTGTTGTTTTGTTCAGGATTGGTTTTAATAGCCTGGCTGGTTGGTTTTATAGGACAGAATATTTACCAGGTTAACGTGCCCTTTTTTAATTATGAGTTGGTATGGGTAGCTATTCCCGTATTGATTTATATCGTTGGCTTTTTCGCCTTAAAACAACCCGAACTGTTTAGGGTGACGATAACACAAGAACCAAAGGCCAAGATGAGACGAATGATGAACGAGATTGAGGAAAACCTATTAAAGGAAAAAATGAAGTATTTAATGGAAGAAGAAAAAGTGTTTTTGGATAATGAGCTCACATTGGTACATCTTTCAGAAAAGATGAGTACTTCAACAAACAATGTGTCATGGCTATTGAACTCCGTTTATAAAAGTAACTTTTATGATTTTATCAATGGCTACAGAATAGAGGCTTTTCTTTGTAAGGTAAAACAGGAAGAACATAAGACCAAAACCCTTTTGTCGATGTCAATGGAAGTAGGGTTTAACTCCAAATCAACGTTTAATAAAGCTTTTAAATCAGCTTTGAACGAAACCCCTACGAGCTATATAAAACGACTTGCGCTTGCGGGTTGATCTTTGTGCGATGCTATAGCAGCGGTCGATTTTTATATGTAGCCCTCATAAGATTGTTGTTTCTAACAGTAAATAACAATCTTATGAAAACAGACTTTTATCTAAGAAATTTTGGGCTAGCTATTATCATTGCTGTCTTTGGCGTATTGCCGTTAAGTTCTTGTTCATCAGATTCGGATTCAGATGAAACAACCACCGAACCAGATATTACCTCTCCGGAACCACCTGCAGAAAGTAAGGTAAAAACCTTAGTGTCAAATCTGCAGGCTAACGATGCACTCTCAATTGACGATAACGGACAATTGTTTGTTAGTAATTTTGAGAACTTTATGGGAACCCGGGTGGTTAAACTAAATCCTGAATCTTTGGCAACAGAAACCGTCGTTGAGGGTCTTAAGGCGCCGACGGGAAATATAACTGATAGTTCAGGCAATATATATGTAGTGCACAATGTAAGACCGGTTGAACCTGACTCCAATAAACCTATTGGAGATGTTGTCAAAATAGATACTGATGGTAATAAAACGACGCTTGCAACATTGCCAGGTTTTCCTTCCGGTATTACATTGGACGACGACGGCAATGTGTATGTCTCAAATTATGCTTTTTCAGGGGTGCATCAAATAACCCAAGATGGAGAGGTAAATATCTACTCACAAGATTCGAGGCTCGAAGGTGGGGTCGGCATTACCTTTGATGACAACGGAAATCTATACGTTGGCAATTTTATCACCGGAGATATCATAAAAATTGGTTCTGATAAATCGAAAGAACTTTTGGCAACCATACCCACGGTGAAACAACGCGAAGTGATTGGTTACATGACGTATTTAGATGGGTTTCTTTATGCCACCGGAATAGGTGAGCACGTTATCTATAAAGTTTCATTAACTGGGGACTCATCAATATTGGCAGGCTCAGGCACAGAAGGCACAGTTGATGGGGGGTATTTACAAGCGTCATTTGACAGGCCGAATGGCATTGTAGGAGACCCCAACAAGAACGTAATTTATGTTACAGAAGCAGGTGGAGCCTTTCGATTAATTGAACTCGATTAGGCATGCGTTTCTAAGAAACCAGAACAGATGTTTATTTATAAAGTCTTGGGGGAGGTAAGAAACCCTCAGGACTTTTCAACACTGGCTAAAGGCCAAATTATAATATTGACCTCAAACCAATACTATAAAATCTTAAGCGTACTCATCTAAATTCTCTGGATACAAAAAGTTATTGTAAGGGAAACGAGTGACGTGAATATCTCGCACCTCTTGATAGACTCGTTTTCTAAAATCGTCAAGGTTTTCTTTGTTCAAAGCAGAGATGAAAAGGGCTCTATCACCAATTTTATTGAACCATGTCTTTTGCCATTCTTTCAGGGTGAAGTGAGAAGTTGTTTTTATGGTTTGCAAATCGTCTTCTTCGATGACCTCAGGTTGGTATTGGTCAATCTTATTAAAAACCATGATGGTCTTTTTGTCCATGCTTTTTATTTCTTTCAAAATTTGATTGACTGACGCAATATGCTCCTCGAAGTTAGGGTGCGAAATATCTACGACGTGAAGAAGAAGGTCAGCTTCTCGAACTTCATCCAAGGTACTTTTAAAACTTTCTACTAATTGTGTGGGGAGTTTTCTAATAAAGCCCACAGTATCACTTAACAAGAAGGGTAAATTGCCGATGACCACTTTTCGAACGGTAGTATCCAATGTGGCGAAAAGCTTGTTTTCAGCGAAGACCTCACTTTTACTGATAACGTTCATCAAGGTCGATTTTCCAACATTGGTATATCCCACTAAAGCGACACGCACCAAAGCCCCTCGATTACTGCGCTGGGTTTCCATTTGGCGGTCAATCTTGACCAGTTTCTTTTTGAGTAAGGCGATACGGTCTCTAACGATTCGACGGTCCGTTTCGATTTCGGTTTCCCCAGGCCCACGCATTCCAATTCCACCACGTTGCCGTTCTAAATGCGTCCAGAGCCCTGTCAATCTAGGCAATAGGTATTCATATTGAGCCAATTCCACCTGGGTTCGGGCATAACTGGTTTGGGCACGTTGCGCGAAAATATCCAAGATGAGTCCTGTTCTATCCAATATTTTGCACTTCAATAACTTTTCGATGTTGTTTTGCTGCGCAGGACTCAATTCATCATCAAAGATGACCGAGCCGATATCATTTGCTTTGACATAGGCCTGGACTTCCTCCATTTTTCCTGTTCCAATGAAGGTTTTAGGGTGGGGCACTTCCATACGCTGTACAAAGCGTTGGGTTACTTCACCTCCAGCGGTGTAGGTGAGAAACTCCAGTTCATCCAAATATTCGGTAACTTTTGCTAGGCTTTGGTCTTTGTTTATGACACCAATTAGAACTGATTTTTCGTATTCTATGGTCTTTTTTTCGAGCATGTATTCTTGTAAAGTACAAAACTACACAATGTTTATGCTTGATTTTGTACTTTTCAATGGTCCACCAATAATCGATTGAACGTTCTTAATGAAAAAAAGATTTTTAGACACGAAGAAAAGAGTCTCTGATGAAGGTTTTCGATACCGCGGTTTGGAGACTACACGTTTAGAGAACCTTTCAGATGCCGTTTTTGGTTTTGCCATAACCCTTTTGGTTATCACATCAGAGGTCCCAACCAATTATCTTGAACTACAGGTCTCCATGTATGGTTTTTTGGGTTTTATTTTCTGTACAATGCTATTGCTGAGCCTATGGAGCAATCATGGTAATTTTTTTCAACATTACGGTCTGGTAGATAAAACTGTAAAAGTATTAAATGCCCTATTTCTTTTCGTACTTCTTTTTTACGTGTATCCTTTGAAATATTTGTTCTCATATATGGGTACTGTACTGTACGCCTTGTTAAAAAGAGGTTTGGGAGACGACTCCTTGGCATTCAAACAGGCATGGAGAATAATGGCTGAGCAAGAACTTTCTACTGCAGAATGGAAAGATCTTATGATTCGATTTGGATTGGGACTGTTTTTCATTTACTCGATTATTTTGTTAATGCATCTACATGCCTTAAAAAAATCTGATTATTTACAATTGAACTCAGTAGAAAAATACATCACTAAAACTTTTATCCATCAGTATTTCCTATTAATGTTGATTACCGTGCTTTCTATGTTGGTCGTCTTGATTTTCGGAGGTGCAGCGGCTCCTTATTCGGGAATGATGTATTTATTGGCTGCCGTTGTTTTACCTATAAATAAAAGATATCGTACCCGTAAACGGCGCAGATTGGAATTAGACCTGTAATGCATAACATATGAAGCATACGATAGCTTTTTACAACCTCGAAAACCTTTTTGACACCGTAGACGACCCCAATACTTTGGACGATGATTTCACTCCAAAAGGCTTTAAACGTTGGAAGGATAGTCGTTATCGTTCTAAAATCAAAAAACTGGGGAAAGCGATTTCAAGAATTGGTATGGAAGAGCATACGTCTGCACCGGTTTTGGTCGGTATTGCCGAAGTAGAAAATGATACGGTAGTTGAAAAACTATTGCAAACGAAGTACTTACGCGATATACCCTATGACTATATACATTTTGATTCCCCAGACGAAAGAGGTATTGATACCGGACTGATTTATCAAAAGGAATATTTTGAGGTAATTAATGCCGAGACGATAGCCCTAATGATTACGGATACTCATGGAAAAAGGGATTTTACCAGAGATATCCTTTATGTGCATGGTAGACTTAGTGGAGAGGAAATACACATTTTTGTGAACCATTGGCCCTCTCGCCGTGATGGTGTAGATGAAACAAAACATAAACGAATTGAAGCTGCAAAGACGATTCTTCAAAAGATTAATATGTTGAATGTTCCCCCTGAAGATTTGAATGTATTGATTATGGGTGATTTCAATGATGACCCCAATTCAGAAAGTATTCAAGTGTTAATGGCATCAAGGCTATTTATCAATCCATTTAAGAAGCTATTGTCTCCGTATAGCGGAAGTGCAAACTATAAGGGAAAATGGAGTTTATTTGACCAAATCATTCTGTCGCACAGTTTTTTGAACCACGAAAAAAACACCCATAGCTTTCAAGAAGCCCAAATTTTTGCCCCCCGCTTTCTTAAACAATGGAAGGGGAAGTATAAAGGCAATCCTTTTCGAACGTTTGCTGGAAGAAAATACGTTGGTGGCTATAGTGATCACTTTCCTGTTTTTGTGACCATGCATTTCAACGAGTAGTTTTTAAGAAAATTCTTACTCACCACAAGAAAACTGCTTTTTACCACAGAGGAATTTTATTGTAAATACAGTTCATCGAAATAAAGGAGCATCTTATCGATGCTATTATGGTTTAAAATAGATTTGTAGTCCAAATCTTACTTAACCGAAATATGAGCTATCCAATCCCTTTCTCAAAAAGGAGTTTCTTCATCTGTATTCTTTTTTTTATTCAATCCGTTGTCTGGGCACAATCAGCGATTCAAAACGAAGCCGTACAAGACAGTTGTAATATTGCTCAGATGAAGGAGCTAATCGCCTCATTTACCTCAGAGGACTTAGCGAATAAAGCATGGTTACGAAGACAAAAACAGGAAAGTGTATTAGTACAAAATCAAAAAGAACTTGACGGAACGGTAACTCGCTTGAATGAAATTGGATCGGATGGGACCTTATTGTATTATACTACCCATATGGACCCTACAAGCAAGGTGTCACGGGCGAACATGCTTCATTCAGATGAAGATTTTGAGCTGTCAGGTCAAAATATGATGGTTGGTATTTGGGATGCCGGGGCCGCTCGAACCACACATCAAGAGTTTGATTCTAGGGTACAGAACAGTGATGGTGGCGAGGTAGATAACCATGCTACTTTAGTTACCGGAACAGTGGTTTCGGCTGGCATCAAAGAAAAGGCAAAAGGCGTAGCGTATAACGCTACTGCATTGACCCATGATTGGTCGTTGGATAAAATCGAAGTAGCAGAGGCCGCTTTAAACGGATTATTGCTTTCAAACCATTCTTATGGTATCAAAACCGACCGTGTACCTGATTGGTACTTCGGTTCATATATCAAAGTATCGCAAGATTGGGATAACATCATGTACAATGCGCCTTATTATTTGATGGTTACCGCAGCAGGCAATGCACAGAATTCCTTTGATAATGAATCGCCCAATTTTGGAAAGACCCAAGATGGATTTGATTTATTGGTTGGGTTTACCACCTCGAAAAATGGTTTGGTCATTGCCGGAGCAAATGCTGATGTTGATAGAAAGGGTAATTTAAAAAATGCAAAGGTCGCGGGGTACAGCAGTTATGGCCCCATTGATGATGGGCGAATTAAGCCTGATTTAGCAGGTGATGGCACATTGATTCATTCTACCTCATCGAACAGTAATACCAGCTATGGTTCGTCAATGGGAACTTCAATGGCCGCACCGGGCGTTACTGGCTCTTTGTTATTGCTACAGGAATATTATGAAGAGCTCTACGGTCAATTCATGAAATCATCTACGTTGAAAGGCCTTGCACTTCATACGGCAGATGATGTTCAAGAACCAGGGCCAGATTATAAAATGGGATGGGGGGTCATCAATGTAAAAAAGGCAGCTGAGACTTTGAAAAATAAAGAGTTTAGCACCCTAATCTTAGAGGAACGCCTCCACGAAGGAAAAACCCTTACGTATACCATCAGAGCTAATGGTAAAGGGCCGTTTTCAGCTTCCATTTCTTGGACAGACCCGTCAAGCACTTATATTAATCGAGGTGATTTGAATGCTACTCAGGCGGCCTTGACCAATGATTTGGATATTCGTATCAGCAAAGATGGTAAAACGTACTTTCCTTGGAAATTAAATCCAGCACAGGCTTCCAATGCCGCTATAACTGGAGATAATAGTGTCGACCCCTACGAACGCATTGATATCTTAGATGCCGAGGGTGATTACAGCATAACCATTTCCCACAAAGGGAATCTTACCAATGCCATGCAAGACGTTTCATTGTTGGTCTCTGGGGCAGCACTGACCAATTGTATAGTAGAGGTTCCTACCGATATGGTTATTACCACTGAAGAGACCAAAGGCACATTTTTAAAATGGAAAGCTTTGGGAGAAGAAACCCTTTACGAGCTTCAAATAAAATCAGAAAATGAAACCACATGGACAACACATATTCTTTGGGATGCGGAATTCTCCTTAGAGGACTTTACAATTGGGGAAACCTATAGCGCACGATTGCGTTCGGTTTGTTCCCAGAATATAGTGTCTGAATTTTCAGAAGAAGTACGTTTTGTTTACAACGAGTCAGAAACCATTCTTGAGCAAAACCAAACACATTCCGTTGAAAAAGAATTGCGTATATCTGTCTTTCCCAATCCTGTGGTCAATGAACTTTGGGTCGAAGCAGAACAAACTGAAGGGGCAACTTATGCCGTAGCGTCAACTAATGGAATGATTATAAAAGCCGGTCGATTGGAAGAGGCTATTTCTGTTTCAGATTTGTCCACTGGGCTCTACGTATTGACCGTTCAAGACGATTCAGGAACAAGGAGCACCAAATTTTTTAAGGACTGATGTGGATTATACTTTTTTAATTTCTTCCTCAGAAAGCAAAACATCGTTTCGTAACCGCAGGAATACCTGGGCCGTTGTGATTACATCGAGTTCACAATAGGTGATGATCCGGTCTACATCGTTTTCTTCATAGTAGACATCTCGAACCATACTTCCATCCATATCTTCTTTGGGTGAAGGTATGCCCAATACATGGGCCATCAGTTTAAGTGAGGTATAATGCTTGTAATCCCCAAACTTCCAAAGTTCCATCGTATCTAAATGAGGGACCTCCCAGGGCTTTTTTCCAAAAAGGTCCAATTTATAGGGCAAGTCAATATGATGTATCAACATTCTGCGTGCGATGTACGGAAAATCAAATTCCTTACCGTTATGGGCACAAAGCAAATGTCGGTTTTGGCCGAAATGTGCATTGAGGAGGTTTTTGAACTCCTTGAGCAGTTGTATTTCATCTCCATGGAATGTGGTCACCCGAAATGTCCTGAGGTCGCCTTTGAATGTAAAATATCCCACAGAGATACAGATAATTTTCCCGAACTCGGCCCAAATACCTGCCCTATCGTAAAATGCTTCAGCAGAGAACTCATCTTTACGTTGATACTTGGATTTTTGTTCCCAAAGTAGCTGTTTCTCTTCAGATAATTCTGAGAACGAACGCTTTTCAGGAGCTGTTTCAATATCCAAGAACAACAGGTGTTCTAAGTTCATTTTGGTTAGCATAGGGGTAAAGTACTAATTTGGCAGGATATGTCGCAACTTTTCCAATTAAATGGTATCTTATTCCATGAAGTGCTATGAAATTGAAAAAATTAGGATTCCTTTTGTTTGGACTTGTACTGCTTGGTTGTAGTTCAGACGATGCTGAGAACGATGGTATTGTAGAACAAGAGTTGGCCATTGCTAATGTTACCGCGGTAGGGCAAGACTTCGATAATGTATATCAGTATTCCTTCGATGGCAATATGGGAGCAAGCGAGCAAATCAATCTTACCGCCGAATTAAATGTTACGCCCGATTATCTTACCCTAAGGGAAGTTGAAGATTTACTTTCTTTTTACTTTTTTGCCGATGGTGCTTTTTCGGTCATTTTAAAAGATGTAAGGTCGGGGGCAAGTGCTTCGTTTGATGATTTCTTTCCGAATAGTGCAGGGCGTTCACTGGTTTGGGGTGTTAATAACGAATCAAATGTGGTCTTCGGTTTTTTTGGCCCTTCAGGAACACGCAATTTCGGTATTCAGGATATCGATTTACAAACTTTAAATAGTGCCGATACAGAGATTGATGAAGACATCGACTTTATCTTTCAGCCGATATTATTTAATAACAAAGTATATTTCACGTATCGCGATAACGGTGGTGACTATAAATTTTCTTTCTACGATATCAGGGAGAAACAAAGAGGACCCATTTTGAATTTTCGAGATGTGCCAATAAGTTTTTTGTTCACGGAGTCCGGTGAGGTAGCCATTGTTAAAAATGGGGTCAGTGCAAGTTTAGAAATATACGACCCAGATGTGTTACAATTGATAGAACGTTTCGAGCTTAACTTTAATACAGGGTTTTCAGCCGGCCCTGTTGAAGGGGCGTTTTTTGACGGGAAGACGCTTTTTTATCCCTTTTCTTTTGTTCAGCCTGCTGAATTTTCCTTCGGGCCTGCTTTTTTTGATGTAGAAACACAAGAGAACACTGTGATAGACCTAATCCGTATTACTACAGAAGTTGAAAATGAACTAAACACCGATATCGGGATAACGGTTCAGGTATATGATGGGATACAAAACCTTTTTTTCGTAGGGTACGAAGTGTTGGACCAAAGTGCACGTGGAGGAATACTTCAAATCAATACTGAAGGAAACTTAATTACAAATATTACCACTGATTTTGTGCCGACCTATTTTTTGAGGAATTAGAATAGGGTTTGTTGCTTCACCGGACTTTCATGGTTTAACAACCACTTTTTACGGTATAGGCCACCCGCATAACCCACCAAATCACCATTACTGCCAATCACTCTGTGACAAGGTATGATAATCCATAAGGGGTTTTTACCATTGGCTGCTGCCACTGCTCGAATAGCTTTTACGTCGCCCAATTGTTTGGAAAGCGCTAGGTAGGAGGTGGTTTTTCCATAAGGGATGTTTAATAAGGCATTCCAAACCTTTTTTTGAAATTCTGTACCCTGTGGATTTAAATGAAGTTGGAACTCTTTTCGAGAACCTTTGAAGTATTCATGAAGTTGATACACCGCGTCTTCCAAAACCTCTGGAATGATGTCGGTGGCACGTTCTTCATCAAGAATAGAAATCGAAATCAATCCATTTTCATCTCCTTTGATTTCAGCAAATCCTAAAGGTGTTTCAATGACAGCGGTTTCCATCAGAACTTATTTAGCCAATTGAATGTGTTTAAATTGGGTTCTTAACCTTCATCAGGGCTTTGCTCCTGCTCCGGAATAATGCCCAAGCGCTTTGCTCTTGATTCCCAATTTTTTCTCGCAAGCACTTGAAGGTCTTCGACATTATCACTTTCATCCATAATTTCAAGCCCTAGAAGTGTTTCTATTACATCTTCCATGGAAACCAGGCCACTGACCGAACCATATTCATCGACGACCAGTGAAATATGTTCATTTTTCTCGACAAACTTTGAGAGAAGTTGTGGAATAGGCTTCGTTCGGCCCGTAACCAAAATTTCCCGTCTGATGGACGATAATGGTTGTTTACCTTCCTTATTGATGATGGCTTCCAGCATCTCGTCTTTTAAGATGAATCCGGTAATATTATCCGCACGTTCCTTAAAAACAGGAATACGGGAAAAGCGAAGGGGGCGGTTGGCATCGAAAAATTCTTGAATGGTAGTTTCCTCCGAAGCTAATTTCATTACCGTTCGAGGCGTCATAATATCTTTCGCCTCAATCTTATCAAAGGTCAAAAGATTGCGAATAACGGTCGATTCTGACTCCTCAAATACTCCTTCTTCAGCAGCAATATCGGTCATGGCCGTAAAATCTTCCCTACTTAAAACACTACCGTGTTCCCCTTTGGCACCAATTAGTTTTGTAAAAAGTTGAAGTACCCATAGCAGCCCGGTCCATTTCATAAAAAAGACCATGGCCTTGAGTGCCTTGGCCGTAAAATTGGCAAGCTGTTTCCAGTAGGTGGCGCCGATGGTTTTTGGTATGATTTCAGAAGCGACTAAAATCAAAATGGTCATGATGGTCGATACCACCCCAACCATAAGATCTTCGGTGAACTGAATTCCGAAAAGGGAGCGGGTCTCTGTCCCGTATAATTCGGCATAAGCCACCTTGGCCTGAACCCCGACCAATATGGCACCGACCGTATGGGCAATGGTATTGAGCGTAAGAATGGCAATAAGCGGCTTGTCCACATCTTTTTTAAGATGTTCAAGTTCTGCGGCATATGCTTTACCCTCTTGTTTTTTCACATTCACAAATGTTGGTGTAATGCTCAAAAGCACCGCCTCTAAAATGGAGCATAGAAAAGAAAAGAAAATGGAAATTACTGCGTAGAATAATAGGAGTCCCATAAGAACGAAGATATTATAAATTCCTATGATAGGTAATGGTCAACACCTATTTTGTTGACTCATAGAATACCTGGTGCAAGGCAGGTCGAATATTCATTTCGTAGAGCTTTCGATGACTACGAAAGGGATGAACCCGATTGGATAGAAAAATAAAGATTAAGTCGTTCTCAGGGTCTGCCCAAACAAATGTTCCGGTAAAACCGGCATGACCGAAACTTTTTGGGCTTGATATTGGAGCGGGATAGGCCTCCTCAAGGGCCAAAGAGTCGTTTCTGATTAGGGGTTTGTCAAAACCAAGTCCGCGACGGTTTTCGTTCTCAGGATATTGAATACGGGTAAATTCGTTTAGGGTCTCTTTTTTAAGTAACCGCTTGCCTTTAAATTCTCCAAGATTTTGATAGAATAACATCATTTTAAACACATCGGTAGCTGTGCCAAATAATCCGGCGTTACCTGATACCCCACCTAGTAATGCCGCATTTTCATCATGTACCCAACCAGAGGTTGTAGTAT
>ERZ1740067.2217-NODE-2217-length-12108-cov-6.661578_pt1 | contig 12108 bp, 13 predicted proteins | sample MGYA00581736_ERZ1740067 | MGnify/ENA primary metagenome ERZ1740067 (study PRJEB43018, sample SAMN04849236) | marine metagenome | isolation source: floating plastic debris | place: Pacific Ocean | collected 2008-08-27 | study: EMG produced TPA metagenomics... | reverse complement strand
AGGCGATCGATACACCTATCGAACCAACCAAGACGGCAGCACCGTACGACGCGACAAAGACGCAATGTAAATATCGAATTAAGGCAGATGGGTTATATGACTACACCGTCATGACAGCCACCCTATGCCTACGGCAGGCTACGCCAACGACTCCGCTCAGGGTTCGGTTATCGGCGTCTCCGATAGCTGAGCGGAGTCGTTCACGCAGTGTTCGCGCAGCGAATAGCCAAAACCAATCAGTCTATAAAAGGTGTAAATCCTGGATCTCAAACATCACAGCCTTCACCTCTCTGTGACAACGATGACAAACGGCTCGAAATTCCAAGTCGATAAAATCTACTTTGTTTGGAACGAAGACTTCAGCTTGGTAGCCGCAGTCAGAGCCATCAGCGACATCCTCAAAGGCAAACATGCCTGCTCACTATGTGCCATTGCCTACACCCTTGTAATGAAGAAACCAGCCTGGAAGGACTATTGTCAGTCACTTGAGATATCCTCAGAAGAGCGATACCGAAACCAGCTTACGCCAACCCAACATCAGGTAGCCAAAGGTGAGTTTCCCGTTGTTCTTGCCGATGTCAATGGGCAGGTTGTGATGCTGCTGAGCAAGCAAGCAATCGATTCGTGCAACGGAGACCTCAATACGTTTAAGCAAAAGCTAACCAAGGCATTGAATAAACATATCCAGAGTAGTGATACCTGAATATAAACACCTTCAGCTCTTGACCGATCTAGTAGAAACAACAATCTCTATCCACCAACGAGTCCGAGACATTCGTCAGGGCCCATATAACTTGCTCTATGTGCTGACCAACGAGCGCAACGGAGAACTGATTCAACCCAAACCCACCGAAGGCTAGATGGCCTGACCGATATCGAGATAAGTTCTAAGCCCCCTCTTTAACCCAACGCTTATAGCTCGTTGTTTAATTGCGACAATTCCTGTCGTCGGGTATGTCACGCCGATGCTCTCAATTGCGAAAACCCTGCTTACTTTGCCATACCATTAAGGGTTGTGCCATTTCTGCTTGCTAGATCCGTTGAATACTAGACTGTGAGTAATGTCATTGAGGATTAGATGAATGAACACATCTGCCAACGATCCGAAATCGCAGTTCAAGTACTTCAAAAGTAGTAACCCAAAACTTAACTTCCCTCGCTTTGACGTTGATAGCCCTCTACCGAAAGCCGTAGAACCCACAGCCAGATATAGAGCACACCTTGGACTTCAGCTCTTGCCTACGCTGCCCCTGTTGCCTCCCTTCAATTGGCAGTTTCTATCGTTTTTAGTAAAAAAATTAGGTTTCCAAAGCATGGCTGGGCCGATGTTGCAAAGCTGGATGCCAGCAAATTTAAGCAAGATCCAACTAGATAACAGCAGTGATGACTATTTTGTAGAGCGGCGGCTGAACGGCTTTAATCCCGGTAAACTCAATAAAGTTGACAATCAAGAATGGCAATACGCCGTCCGCTACAAAACCAGCCGCTACAGTGTGAAACCAGGCGGAATTTTGCCGGAATATAGCGAAGCACGGTTTACCCTAAAAGATCAGGCCCTCCACGCACATTCAATTGAATATTGCCTGAAAGAACAGAAAGTTATCGCGACCCCTCAAGATGGACAAGGTTGGGATCTAGCAAAACACTATTTCCGCAGTACTGAATATGTTTATCAAGAAATTCAGTCTCATCTAGGCCGCACCCATATGAATATGGATCAATATGCGATGGCCTTCTACCGTAACGTTTCGCGCAGTCCCATTCGAGACTTATTGCTACCTCACTTTGAAGGGTTAATCAGTATCGATAAAAAAGGCGCTTCTCTTATTATTGGCAACACAGGGTTTATTCCAAAAGCCTCTGCCCTCGATCCGCTCAGTGTAGAAGAAACCTTAATCGAAGAAATTGCACAGCTGAGCTATCACTGGACGCCTAAACAACAAAGTCTGCCTGATGTTATTCACAATAACTACTTTGATCGGGCAGCGCTGGGTATGTGGGAGCTGCTAGAAAAATATGTTGATAAATATTTTGGTGATAATCAGGCTGACATCAAACGATATTGGCCTGAAATTGAAGGGATGTCTGAGGACTTGGTCCAGCACTCAGTGCTAAAACCCGAATATGGCACCCTTGCTATTCAATCTGAAGATGATCTTAAAAAGCTGTGCGTGTATGTGATTTATCACTGCACGTTTTTCCATTCTTGGGTTAACAACAAACAATATGAGGATGGTGGTAATCCCAGCTATGCTGCCATTGGCCTATGGGAAGCAAACTATGATCCTAAAAAGGTCAAAGCGCGTCATGATTCGCAAGTCCGATTAATGTGGATTTTGGCCAACGTTCACTACAATCCTGCTATTCAATTTGCGCCGACCCATCTCAAAAAACTGTTGTGGGATTATCGCGATCGCTTAGAGCCTGGTATTCCTATTGACTGGATTATGATGAGCATAAACATTTAATCCCAGCGATGCCTACTTTACATGATGAGCCTGATTGACTGACAAAAGATTAGTCAAACAGACGCAGTCAGAGTTGAGTAGGCTGTCAGATTTGGGTCATCAGTGAGACCTCAATTCCACATCTCAACCGTGCATAGCAAGCTCACACAAGCTCACAAAGATTCGCTCGATTCAGTACTTTTTCGGAATCAACAGAGCGGTCGCTATATCGTTAGCTGCAAAGCGACTGCCGCTTAGTGAGCTTGCCAATGCAAAACGCCAAAGAGGTCTCTTTTTTTACTCACAAAACACCTGGGCAAATGACTGGGCACCCTGGCATTGTGGCGCTATGTGTGGACGAGGCGCTATGCATAGATGAGGGCAGACAAATGGGACAATCTGGAGGGCGTCATCAGCGAGCCTCTGGCAAAGGAACATCGCCTTTGCACCGACGACGTAAAGGCCGAGGGTCACGTCGTTCTCATCTGCTGTACCTCACGTGGCGATCTGTTGTCGCTTTCATCAGGCGCGAAAGCATTGATCGAATTGTAATTATTCTTGGGATTTTAATCACCATTAGCGTTGTGGTGATCTCTCAGGTTGAGTCTATTTCTTTAGTCGATAGCTTCTGGTGGAGTATTGTTACCCTCACCACAGTCGGCTATGGCGATATTTCACCAGCAACGATGATTGGCCGCTTTATTGCGATGGTCAATATGTTTGTTGGAATTGGGCTACTGGCTGCGCTGAGTGCGGCGTTAGCCAGTGTCCTCATAGAGCGTAAACGAAAAGAAGAGTTAGGTATGAGCGATTGTCGTTTTCAGGACCACGTGATTTTATGCGAGTGGAATCATCGCGCGGCTAATATCGTGCAAGAACTGCGAATGGATCAGGGGGCTGACCCGGTTCAGATTGCACTAATTGCTCAATGTGATCGCAAACCCATAGACGATCCTAACCTCGCATTTATTAGCGGCCCCGTCTCCGACGCAACCCTCAAGCGGGCCAACTTGGCCGAGGCCAAAAACGTGATCATTCTAGGGAACGATCAGCTCGATGCCTCCATTCGTGATGCCACGGTCGTGCTCTCCACGCTCACGGTAGAATCGCTAAATTCACATGTGTACACCATTGTCGAACTGGTGGATCATGCCAATGCGATTACCTGCTATCGTGCCAACGCGGACGAAGTGATTATCAGCAGCGAGCTGAGCAGCATGTTGATTTCGCAAGCCGCGCTTAATCATGGCATCTCTAAGGTCATTTCGGAGCTGCTAAGTGTGCAAACAGGTAATCAGCTCTACAAGGTGCCCCTACCGCCTGTCAGCGCTGGCCACACCTTTTTGGAGGCCTTTACCCATATGAAGCAGCAGTATCAGAGCACAGTGGTGGCGCTGCAAAAAGGCTTTGAGGGCGAAGTCATCTCCAATCCAGAGAATGATCATATTGTTGATGCTCGTGATTACCTGATTGTGATTTCTCACGAAGCACCACAGACGCTGCGACCCGCTGTTTAATGGCTTCTATGTAATAGCCGTGTAATGGCTAAACCGTAGAACAGGCTACAGAAACTATACTCTGCTTTTCTTACCCTCAAGTAAGAGAGATGTATCCATATCTCAGGCATGGCAGATGTTGTCGGTGTTTCTATGTCAGTATCTCTGTATTTTTCAGCCTTAGGCCCTAGCCACACGCCCTTGCGATTGAACACAAAAGAGGGGCGACTTCACAAGCATCTCCTTAAGTGGAACGGCGTCGGTTCTCCCTACGCTGACACGCTGACACAATAGCGCCCTCACATAGCTACAGAGGGTGCACACGTTGACGTATCCTCTTTTGGGAGCTAGGTTTTCATGCCTATTTCATTAACTGAAAAAATTGTTCTAGTCACCGGAGCCAGTAGCGGCATCGGGGCTTCCTGCGCGCATTTCTTCGCGGACGCGGGGGCTCGGCTTATCCTGTCGGCTCGCCGCAAGGAAAAACTAATCTCACTTGCCAACGAGCTAAAGCAAAAGTATCAGGCTGAAACGCTTCTACTGCCTTTAGATGTACAAAAAGCAAGCGAGATCGCCGCTACGATTGACGGACTGCCCGCTGAGTGGCAAGCCATCGATATTCTCATTAACAACGCAGGGCTCAGCCGCGGACTAGATAAACAGTACGAAGCCCCCCTGCAAGACTGGGAAGAAATGATTGACACCAACATTAAGGGATTGCTGTATATGACGCGAGCGATCGCACCCGGCATGGTCGCCCGCAACCAAGGCCACGTCATCAATATCGGCTCGATTGCCGCACGCTACACCTACCCTGGTGGCAGCGTCTACTGCGCCACAAAAGCGGCCGTTAAGGTCCTCACCGAAGGCTTAAAGATAGATCTCCTCGGCACCCCTATTCGCGTCACCAACATCGAGCCAGGACTCGTCGAAACAGACTTTAGCAACGTGCGCTTTCGCGGCGATACCGACCGGGCCAAGGGAGTTTACAGCGGCATGACTGCCCTCACCCCCGATGACATTGCCGACAGCATTTTCTTTGCCGCCACTCGTCCTGCCCACGTCAACATCAGCGAAATTTATCTCATCCCCACCGATCAGTCTTCTGGCACGCTGATCAATCGGACCCAACCCAGCCAAAGTCAGTAATGAGTACAGAACTCATCATTATCCTGACCGTGGCGGCGGCCTCCTTTGTGCGAGGGGTTTCTGGCTTTGGGGCGGCGCTGATTACCATGCCCGTTCTCTCCGGGCTCACCAGTATTCAGGTAGCGGCCCCACTAGTGGCCATCATCGGGCTTACGAACGACACATTGCTCTGCGTTTACTACCGGCGTTCTTTTGAATGGGGAATTGTTTCCAAGCTCTGGATAGGCTCAGTCATGGGGATTCCCATCGGCTTCTTGGTTTTGCGAAGGTTTGAAGGCAATGGAATGTTGGCAGGACTAGGGCTAATGATTACAGCCTACGCTCTCTATGCCCTGTGCAAACCCGCACTGCCCGTATTAAAGTCGAAGCGTTGGCTATACGGTACGGGCCTGTTGTGTGGAGCCTTAGGCAGTAGTTACAACATTCCCGGGCCACCGATTATTTTGTATGGGAATAGTCAACGCTGGAGCCAAGAACGGTTCAAAAGCACACTCAGCGTCTTCTTCTGGGGAAATGCGATTTTAGTAGTGTCAGGCCACATTCTGGAAAATAATTATTCTGTCGCAACATTGCAACAATATGCGATGACGGTTCCTAGTGTTGTCATCGGCTTAGCAGCAGGTACCGCTCTGTCTAAGTTTTTTGACCCGATTATCTTCCGCAAAGTTGTTTTAATCATCCTCATTGGCATCGGTATTCGGCTTTTTGTATTGGGCATGCAATTTTAGTCACCGAATGTTTCCGCTTCAAGACATTCGGTACCAACCGTATCCCGAGATACATTAGCGTTTTCCCAAGTTGTTATTGTTAAGTAAGGACAAAGTAAGTTGTCATCGCCTGAAACAGATTTTTCTTCCTTTTTGAACTTATCTCTCTCGATTTCCTAGTGTTTAATAGGAGCATTTTCCCATGGTTATAGGGCTAGACCGGAAAGCCTCGGTTCCAACGTTCTCTCCAAAAGAATTGCCAGAAGAGTTGGAGCAGAAGGAAAGCGTAAAAGGCTTAGATGATAGCCAGGATACCCCCCAAAGCCAAAACCAGAATACGCCTGCTGATTTGGATTTGGGGAAGATGGACGCTGACTCGCTGTGGCATGCGATCGCCCAGCACAAGCCCTTTGCGCAAACCCCGCCCAAGTGCATCCAGCAGGCATCCGGCTGCTACACCACTGATTCCAAAGGTGTAAAGTACTTTGACGGTGTTTCTGGACTTTGGTGTGTCAACGTAGGCTACGGTCGCAAAGAGATTGCCGATGTTGCCTACGAGCAAATGTTGAACTTGGCTTACTCACCACTGACGATGAGCCACGAACCTGGCATTCGCCTTGCCCGTAAACTGTTGGATTTGCTTGGCTACGAGGGCAAAGTCTTTTTCTCTACAAGCGGTTCAGAAGCCAACGAAACGGCTTTTAAGATTGCCAGGCAATACCAGGCTCAAACCGCCCCTGCCGGGGCAATGCCTCGCTACAAGATCATCTCTCGCTATCGGGGCTATCACGGCACGACCATGGGCGCGCTAAGTGCGACAGCCCAGGCCGATCGCAAGCTAAAATTCGGGCCACTGGTGCCAGGGTTTCTCCACGTGAATCCGCCCTATTACTATCGCTTTGGCGAAGGGCAAACAGAAGAAGAGTACAATGCCGCTTGCCTGCGTGAGCTAGAGCATACAATTCTCTATGAAGGGGCCGACTCCGTGGCAGCAGTGATCGTAGAGCCTGTGATTTCGGGGGGTGGTGTGATTCCTCCGACAGAGGGCTACTTGCGCGGGGTAAGAGAGATTTGCGATCGCGCTGGCATCCTACTTATATTCGATGAGGTGGTGAATGGCTTTGGCCGTACGGGCGAGATGTTTGGCCATCAGCACTGGGGCGTAGAGCCAGATATCATCTGCTTTGCCAAGGGCCTCACGAGTGGCTACATGCCCCTATCAGCCACCGTTGCCAAGCAGCATATCTTTGAAGCCTTCCTCGATGAACCCGGTACCGATAGTCACTTTAGCCACATCAGCACCTACGGTGGCACGCCTGTTGCCACTGCCGTCGCCCTACGCAACATTGAAATTATTGAAAGAGAAAGTCTGGCAGCTCGTGCAGCTGAGATGGGTGGCTATCTCATGGCGCGATGGCAGGAGCTACTCACCCATCCCATTGTTGGCGACGTCCGAGGCAAGGGATTGTTAATGGGCATAGAGTTAGTAAAAGACAAAGCAACAAAAGAGCCCTTGGATGGCGACTTGGTTGCTCATGTCAAGAAGTACTGCCTAGATAAGCGAGTCATGATTGGTCGCAATGCCAACACCATTCCAGGCTTCTCCAATGTCCTAATTATTTGTCCACCGTTGGTGATTACCCGAGAAGAGGTTGACCACTTGGCCGACACCATAAGAGACGCTATTTTTTCACTGCCCTAATAGTTTACTTTTTGTACCTGATTTCATCTTTCTTGGGATTGAGGAGCTGAGAGTTGATCACTTTTATGGATTTGATTGAGGCTGGCTACGACTACGCTCAGCCACTGAAGACACCGATACCCCAGCAGAGTCCTAGCCTAGCGGCATGGCAAAGCCAAGAGTTTCATCTGCCGTAGACGCGGGGTAGCTGGTTAAAACGATTGAATTAATAGACATCTCCGCTGTAAGTAGGAGAAATATCGCTTTTCGATTCCATACGCTGCACCACCCTGTAGCGAGGAATTGGAACAAAAAGAGGTCAAATCTCTGTTCTTTGCACATTCTTAATTGCCCACTTTGCTCCAAAGAGCCTATCTCAGCATGAAACAAGACTTATTACGACTTAGGCAGTACCTTCCTAAGAAAATGATAGACCTGCGAACCCTAGGATTGATTATTCTCAGTCTCATCCTGTGGGACGTAGTCATCTCCCCCCGCGCCGCTATGGCCCAAGATGCCGCTGCTCCAGGAGGGTTCTTAGGCGGAATTGAGGCTTTTGTTCAGGGCATTGTCGATATTCTAAACCTGATTTTCTACTTCAAAATCGGCGGTGAAAATGGGTTCCCTTTCATCGTGCTTTGGCTAGTGATTGGCGCTGTCTTTTTCACCTTCCGGCTCAAGTTTATTAATATTCGCGCCTTTAAGCACGCAATCGATGTGGTTCGCGGCAAGTATGACAGTGCAGAAGATGAAGGCGATGTCTCTCACTTTCAGGCATTAGCAGCGGCGCTATCTGGCACGGTGGGCATTGGCAACATCGCTGGGGTGGCCATCGCTATTCGCCTAGGTGGCCCTGGCGCGGCCTTTTGGATGACCATGGCAGGCTTCTTGGGCATGTCGAGCAAACTGGCCGAATGCACGCTGGGCCAAAAGTATCGGGTGATCAAGCCCGATGGCACCGTTGGCGGTGGGCCTATGTACTACCTCTCTCGCGGCCTCTCGGCTATGGGCATGGCTAAGGTGGGGCAAGGCCTCGCTACCATGTTTGCAATCTTTTGTGCGATTGGGAGCCTGGGCATTGGCAATATGTTCCAGGCAAATCAAGCGTTTGCGGCAGTCTCTAATGTGCTTCCCTTTTTAGGGAGTCTGAGCTGGCTATTTGGCCTTATATTGGCGGCCATTGTAGGTCTGGTGATTATTGGCGGCATTGAGCGCATTGGGGCTGTAGCGGGCTTTTTGGTACCGGCCATGGCTGTGATTTATGCGCTGGCTTGCTTTTGGGTGATTCTGGTCAGCCTGCCGGCATTGCCGAGTGCCATTGGCACTATCATCACGACTGCGTTTAATCCAGAAGCGCTAGCCGGTGGGGCGATTGGTGCCATTGTGGTGGGCTTTCAGCGAGCGGCTTTTTCCAATGAGGCTGGGCTGGGTTCAGCGGCGATCGCACACTCTGCCGCCCGCACAGATGAACCTGTCAGAGAAGGGATTGTTGCATTACTAGAGCCCTTCATTGACACCATGTTTATCTGTAACCTCACAGCTATTGTCATTGTTCTCACAGGGGTTTACGCCGATCCCACGGCTGCTGACTTAGATGGGGCGCAGCTCTCTGCAGCTTCATTTGCCCAGGTTATCAGCTGGTTTCCCTACGTGATCGCTGTCGCTGGTTTCCTGTTCGCAATTTCTACCATGATCTCCTGGAGCTACTACGGCCAGCAGGCTTGGACTTATCTGTTTGGGGAGAGTACCATTAACACCTACAAGGTGATTTTCTTAGCCTGCGTATTTGTTGGGTCTGTGGTTAATCTGGGTCCTGTATTGGATTTCAGCGATATCATGGCCTTGGCGATGTCCTTGCCAAACCTGATGGGTTGCTTTTTAATGTCTGGGCTGATTGCCAGAGAGCTCGACAGCTACATGTCCCGGCTTAAGTCAGGCGAGATGCTGCCAGAATCAGAGCCTGCTAGAAGCGTCGTCTTAAAGTAAGCGGAGAGAGTTTATGAGTTGGCTAAAGAAAGAATCTGTTCTCGTTCCCATTGACTTTTCGGAACTTTCCTATCAGGCGATCGCACCCGCCAAAGAGTTTGTCGAATCTTTGTCATCGCTCAAGCTCATCCACGTTCTATCTCCCCTGCATCCAGCTGATCCAGCGGCCATGTGGGATAGCCCCAGCGATGATGAACGCAAACAAAAGGTAAAAAAGTTCATGAGTGAAAAGCTCAGTGAAATAGGATTTGACAATATCTCCATTGAAGTCGCCATCGGGGAGCCCACCGGGCAGATTGTTGATTATGCGGCGGAAATCAAAGCAGACCTGATCGTCATGCCGTCCCACGGCTACAAAGGGGCCAAGCGATTTCTGCTAGGCTCAGTCGCAGAGCGAGTTGTGCGCCTCTCTCCATGCCCTGTTCTCATTCTCAAGTAAGGCCAGAGCATTTCCAAGCGAGCCGAAAGAAAAACTAATGCTTCAATGATCATGAGCTATTGTTGATTCTTTCGGCCTGCCACTGCCAACCCCACCCCACCCAAAATCATCACAGAAGCCAGCATCAGCCGTAACGATAGCGCTTCTTGCAAGAACAAAATGCCACCAACCGCTGCCAACACAGGAACAGACAGCTGTACGGTGGCCGCGCGTGTTGCTGTGAGTCCTCTGAGTGCTGCATACCAAAGCGCATATCCTACCCCAGAAGCGATCGCACCTGAAAGAACCGCCAAGATAACCCCTATCGCCGATAGCTTCAACTGCGCCACACTCACCAGACTCACCCCCAGGGCAAAGGGCACCGCCCGCACGAAATTTCTCATCGTGTTAATTACGGGCTGAGTGCTCCCTCGACCCAGCAGAGAATAAAAGCCCCAGGCAATCCCTGAAATCACCATCAGCCCGGAGCCCAGGACAGGCGGAGCTTCTAGTCCGGGTGATACCAAATAGATCAGGCCAACCAGAGCAACTGCCAGCCCGACCCACTCAGCAGCGCTGGGCTTTTCGCCTTGCCTGAGCGCCACCAAAATCATAGTGACCTGCACAGTGCCAAATAAAATGAGCGCACCAGTGCCTGCCGCTAGCTGTAGGTAGGAAAAGGAAAATGCGATCGCATACAAGAACAACATCAGCGCCGCCGTCCAGTTTCCTGACCAACCGACTTTAGAAAGTCCAAGCGATGCCTTTTGTGATGTCACCACTGTGATGACTACTAGCATCACAGCGCCAGATGCCAGCCGGATAGAAACAAAACTGGCCGCGTCGATAGAGCCTTCACCCAAGGCCATGCGAGTCAGTAAAGAATTAGCGGCAAACGCAATCAGAGTAATGCCGGTTAAGAGCGATGTCTGAACAGCAGACGGACGATTTTCCATGGACTCCTTTTATGGATTGGCATTATGGATTGGCAAGCTACTTTAACACGCGCCAAACTTATGCGATTGCTGAAGAAAGACCTCGCTGGTCAAGGTAAAATCGTCCCAAAAATACTCTATATAGCCGAGACGCCCTATTATAACGAAGGATTAGAACTAGAAGCGACTGGTTAAGCTGTGAGAAAGGCCACCACAGTAGAACAATGCGCAATTTCGACAATGCGCGACAGATTCAAGCGACTGCACCCCTGAAAGCTGACGCCTGCCTACACGTAGCAAAGCGAGTAAAACAATAGACTTTAAACAGTGAATTCTAATGTTTTATTCAGAAACAAGTCTTCTTTGCTCCTTAAATTAAAAAGCATCAAGAAAACAACTCAGTGTTTTATCTTTTTAGCCGAAATTCAAGGGGACTTACCCATGGAAAGTACAAACAATAACACTACCCCAGAAGAGACGATTTCTGACGAGAAGCTGGAAGAAGTTTCTGGTGGCAACAAAGTTCACGAGAAACCTATCGAGCAGATAGAGGCCCAAGAATCTAGTAAAGGGATTGACATTCAAAAAATTAGACTAGACGAGCTAGATAGGCGCGATTCCAGCAAGTAGTCTGTTAGCGCGACAGCCTTCTCTTTTCAGCAAGGGCTGTCGCGCTGTTATTGGCTAGCAAGGTCCTAGTTGATACTAGAGACCTTATTTAGCACCGACTTTATTCAGCACCAGTTGAGCGACCTGCTCAGAAGACGCTGGATTTTGTCCTGTAATCAGATTGTCATCAGCGATCGCATAGCCCTCAAAATCCCATACTTTGCAAATTTCGGCTCCCAGCTCACGAAGCTTACTCTCCAACAAAAAGGGACCCGTCCCCATCAGTCCCACTGCACTCTCTTCTGAGTCAGTGAAGGTCGCGACTTGACGGCCTTTCACCACAGGCTCACCATCCTTTGTCACAGCTGAAACCAACCCTGCTGGACCATGACAGACCGCTGCAACTACTCTTCCGTCCGCAAGGGTCTGCGAGACAACATTGGCCAGCACCGTATTGTTGGGAAAATCCCACATTGTGCCATGGCCTCCCGGCAAAAATATCGCATCGTAGTCATTGGCATCAATGTCTTCTAGTGCAGGTGTTGATGTGATCGCCTGCTGCAAAGCCTCATCTTCCAAAAATCGCTTTACACTAGGGCGTGTTTTAAAACTTACGCGAAGCCTTGAACGTCATAGGATGTGTCGTCTTCCCAGCTTCCCATGAAATTGCCACCCAGCAA
>ERZ1740067.2215-NODE-2215-length-12110-cov-7.840647_pt1 | contig 12110 bp, 16 predicted proteins | sample MGYA00581736_ERZ1740067 | MGnify/ENA primary metagenome ERZ1740067 (study PRJEB43018, sample SAMN04849236) | marine metagenome | isolation source: floating plastic debris | place: Pacific Ocean | collected 2008-08-27 | study: EMG produced TPA metagenomics... | reverse complement strand
AGAAATGCGTCAGATCTGGGATCAGGTCTTTCACCACCGGCATATGCGGCAGCGGGTAGATCTTGATATCGCCCTTCACCTCATCGAGGCCATAAATACAAGCCAGCGTGTTGATCCCGTCGATATTCATCGCACAGGATCCGCAAATCCCCTCGCGGCACGAACGGCGGAAGGTCAGCGTCGGATCAATCTCGTTCTTGATCTTGATAAGGGCGTCCAGGATCATGGGTCCGCAAGTGTCCATATCCACGAAATACGTGTCCAAAGACGGGTTCTTACCGTCATCCGGGTTCCAGCGATAAATCTGAACTTTGCGCAGGTTTGTGGCACCTTCGGGCTTGGGCCAGGTCTTGCCAGTCGTCATGCGACTGTTCTTTGGAAGCGTCAGTTGGACCATTGTGTCCTCCTATCCGAATTGTCCCAGAACGGCGCTCAGGCCATCGCGGGAAATACAGTCAATCGTTTCGGGCCGACGGCTGATATCCAGCACGACTTGCACCGTTGTGTCATCGGGACCCGTCGCCGCAGCGCGAGCCAGTTGAAGAATTTCGGCGCCAGAGGCATTGTCGATCACACAATTGGTGATCGCCTCACCACCCGGTCCGGGCAAATATTGCGCAACGATGGGCTTGACCACGCTGCGCGCCGCATCGCGGGCCAGCTGATCGCCGAACGCGGTGTCGCACCCCGCCAATGTCAGACCGGCCAGAACAGCCGCTTCAACGCGCATCCTAGCCGCCTTGACCCGGGCAGATCGACGTACCGGCCTGGAAAACGCCACCACCAGCGCGGCAGTTGGATATGTGCACACCAGTCCCACCACGGCTAAGGGCTGCACCTGATCCATAAGCTCCAGACCGGATGCACCGTTGAAAGTTTGCCGTCACCGTACTGGCATGGATCCCCGCGCCAAGTCCGCCGACAAGGATCGAGGTGCCGACGCTTCGGGCAAAAGCCTCACCCGCGCTTCGGTTCAACAGTCTTTGGCAGTGGCTCTGAGCGCTGCCGCGCACAACGGTTTGTGTCCGCGCAGCGGGTGCAGCAGAAACCGCAGCAAATTGCACCTGGTACTTGTCCAACAGGCAATCATTGACCGCCGCGGCAGAGGCTTGCGATGCGCCAGCCCCCGGCGCAACCACCGGAAGCGAGCCGCCACCCACGATCGAATAGGACCCCGGCGCCCGCGTTTCATGGACACACTCAAGCACGACCCGGTCCACTGTGGTCGCCATAGCGGCAGTCGCAAAGCTACCAGTTGCGAAAATGGATGCGATCAAAGTGACCAGATGCTTCATTTAATAGACCCTTGCTTTCGGTGCGATTTTCTTAAGATCAATGCCGCCTTCATTATGGCTTGTCAGCGGGTTCAAATGCACGCCGCGGAACCCAAGGGACACCTTGTTGCCCTTGAACCAGATCAGCGAGTGTTTGCGCCAATTTTCATCGTCGCGGTCGGGATAATCCTCATGGGCATGCGCCCCGCGGCTTTCCTTGCGGGCCTCGGCAGCTTTGATCGTGGCTAGCGCGTTGGGCATCAGATTGGTCAGCTCCAGCGTCTCCATCAGGTCCGAATTCCAGACCATCGACGTGTCGGTAACCTTCAGATCGCTCAGCTTACCGCCCACATTGTCCATCTTCTCACAGCCCTCGGCCAGCGTCTTGTCGGTGCGGAAAACGGCGGCGTCGGCCTGCATCGTCTTTTGCATCTCAAGGCGCAGTTCCGCCGTGGGGACGTGGCCCTTGGCGTAGCGCAAACCATCAAACCGGCTCAAAGCCGCCTCGATCGAGCGGCGGCTGGGTGTTGGCACAGCCGTTTCGGGATCAATGATTTTGCCCGCACGGATGGCCGCGGCGCGACCAAATACGACAAGGTCAATCAGCGAGTTCGACCCAAGCCGGTTCGCCCCATGCACCGAGGCACACCCCGCCTCACCCACGGCCATCAGGCCGGGTGCGACGCGGTCGGGATCGTCGGCTGTGGGGGACAGAACTTCGCCCCAGTAATTCGTCGGCACACCGCCCATGTTGTAATGCACGGTCGGCAGAACCGGGATCGGCTCTTTCGTCAGATCGACGCCCGCAAAGATGCGCGCGCTTTCGGAAATGCCGGGCAGGCGTTCGGCCAGCGTCTCGGGTGGCAGGTGGTTGAGGTGCAGGTGAATGTGATCGCCCTCGGGCCCTACACCGCGACCGCCCCGGATTTCCATCGTCATGCAGCGGCTGACCACATCGCGCGAGGCGAGGTCTTTGTAGGTCGGTGCATACCGCTCCATAAAGCGCTCGCCTTCGGAGTTGGTCAGATAGCCCCCCTCCCCGCGTGCGCCTTCGGTAATCAGGCAGCCCGCACCATAAATGCCGGTTGGGTGGAATTGCACAAACTCCATGTCCTGCAAAGGCAGACCCTGACGCGCCACCATACCACCACCATCGCCGGTGCAGGTATGCGCAGACGTTGCGCTGAAGTAAGCGCGGCCATAACCGCCCGTGGCCAGAACGACCATCTTGGCAGCGAACAGATGCAGCGTGCCATCATCCAACTTCCACGCCAGAACACCCTGACACTCCCCGTCATCGCTCATGACAAGATCAATGGCGAAGTATTCGATATAGAACTCGGCGTTGTTCTTCAGCGATTGACCATAAAGCGTGTGCAGGATCGCGTGACCGGTCCGGTCTGCCGCCGCACAGGTGCGCTGCACGGGCGGGCCTTCACCATATTCAGTGGTGTGACCTCCGAAAGGCCGCTGGTAAATCCTGCCTTCTTCGGTCCGCGAGAACGGCACGCCGTAATGCTCAAGCTCGTAAACTGCCTTTGGGGCTTCACGGGCCAGATACTCCATCGCGTCCGTATCACCCAACCAGTCCGAGCCTTTGACCGTGTCGTACATATGCCACTGCCAGCTGTCAGGGCCCATGTTGCCAAGGCTAGCCGCGATGCCGCCTTGCGCGGCGACCGTGTGTGATCGGGTCGGGAAAACCTTGGTGACACAGGCCGTGCGCAGGCCTTGTTCTGCCATACCAAGTGTTGCCCGCAATCCAGCGCCGCCAGCGCCGATGACGACAACGTCGTATTCATGGGTCTCGTAATCGTATGCAGCCATTTTAAGGTGCTCCGTGAGGTAAGGTTCGTTAAAGCGCCATGCGGGCGATGGCGAAAAGGCCAGTCGCTGCTGCCACGTATGACAAGCAGATCGTCCCGATGATTGCTATTTTGCGTGCCACTCCATGGACATAGTCTTCGATCAGCGCTTGGACACCATTTTTGAAATGCATGAACGTCGCTGCAATCATCAAAGCTGTGATGATCGCTGGGAAAGGCTGACCGAAATAAGCAACGACATCCGCGTGGGGTTTGCCCAGCATTGGTGCAAAGGTGAACAAAAAGAAGGGCGTCAAAACAGCAAGCGAGGCAGAGCTGACCATCATCAACCAGTGGTGGTGAGTGCCTTCCTTGGCCGATCCAAGACCTTCGGCGCGTTTGCGGTCCGTTAAATAAGCCATCACGCAATCCCCCAAATGATGGCAACGCAGATCGCGGTCAGCACGACAGATCCGATCACGCAAGCCCAGCCAAGCTTTTCGGCCCAGACAATTTCCATGCTGCCGCCGGTATCCCAATAAAGATGCCGCAGCCCCGCAAGCAGGTGATAGCACAGACCCCAAAGCGACAGCACCAGCACCAGCTTGCCAAAGATCGAAGTCAAAATGCCGTCCGCCAAAGCGAACGCACTTGGCGACGTGGCCGCAGCCAGCAGCCACCACACGACAAGCAATGCACTAAGTAGCAGTGCGTTTCCGGTGATCCGGGTCAAGATGGAGCTGATAGAGGTGATCTGCGGTCGGTAGATCGTCAAATGCGGTGAGAGAGGGCGATTACCCCTGTTCACGTCTGGCATACTTATTCCCTTCGGCTGTGCACTTGCGCGCTGGCTCTTGCGTAAGTGATAGTGATTTTCCGCTCTAAGTCACGCCCCCAGACCTTGATTTGGCGCGGTTATTTGGCGCAACCCGACACATTCTTTGCCTTTGTGATCACACCAAAACCAAGTGTGATCACAAAAAGAAGTCCCCCTGACCCCTTGGCGATGATTCGCGTATCAGCCCACTAGGAGCGGCGAGATTTCGCCTAAAACAAACTGTTCAGTTTATTTCTTCAATGAGGTGGTTGAACGCCGCACCGCCTTCCCCCAGTTGCAAACTGTCCGGTTCACTTTTTCGTGCTCCGGTTGCTCCCCAGGGGTGGACGCACCGCCCCCAACAGACCGTGAAAGGAAAGATTTATGACTTCCTATTTGGCCCCAGCGACCGCAATCGTCTTTCTGGCAACCGCCGGTATTGTCAGCGCCAGTGCCGCCGAGGACCGCGGCAAGGCTCTCGCCGCCAACAGCAGCCCCGCCCCTGCTGCCGCCGAAATTGCAAGGCAAGCCCTGTCAGGTGACAAGGTTGATGAGCGCCTCGTACCCTCCGCTGATCTGATCTCAACCCAGAATGTGGGGATCAGCCCCGGTCACGCGCAGCTTGCGGCCGGCATGCGTGTGGACCCGGCGGATTATACAAACGCCGAGTTGGCGAAGATGTTTATCGGTGAGTACAACTAACCGGTAGCGCGCGGGCAAGGTACACGTTCCCCAGTGCCTTGCCCGCCTTTAAACCACGCCTAGCCTTGGCGCGCCTATTCCGGCGCGAGCGTATAAAGATAAGGCTCGAACTCTGTGCACATAATGATCGCGCGGTCTGCAAGATCATAAAACGCATTCGGTTCGTCACATGGCTCAACCCGCACGGTCAGCGTCTCGGGCATCTGGAACTCGGCGTTCAGTTCCCGCACTTCGTCTTCCATCAACACATGGGTCAAGCTGTCCCCGCTCGAGACATACTCAAACGTGTCGCCGCCCCCGTTTTCGGCCAACTGGTCCAAAACCGGGCCCCAGCTTTCAATGGCCAGCGCAAACTCATCCGGGCAATACTCGGCCCGCTCGTCAGGCAGCTCCAGATCGGCAGCCAGATCGTCCCGCTCGTCCGGGTTGGCCCCGTAGAAAAGACAAACAAGGTTGTAATAGCGCTGTTCGTCCGGGCCATGCACACTCCAATAGGGAACCTCGTCATCGCCGCGTTCCTGGGCTTCACCCAGAAACCCGAAAGCCGCATCATAGGCGATCGCCTGCGCGGTTTCCTCGTCATAGAACGCATCGATCAGCAGGACCGACAGCACATCAGCGGCGTCCTCTTCCTGACCGAAAACCGGCAGTTCCATGATGTCGATCAGAGCGTGGCCAAGCTCGTGATAAAAGATGCTGAGCAGGTTGGATTCAACAAAAAGATCAGCGTCATCCGCCATGATCGGAGAGGCCAGCAAAGCCAGGGTCGTTACGAGTTTTTTCATAGCGGCATCAAAGCCCAGTAATCGAGATCCAGCAAGACCTCTGGCAGATACTTTCCATCGTCACCGCGCAGTTTGAACGCCTCACCCTTCGTGGCCACCAGCCGCAAACGCACAGCGCCCACACCGGGGGCCGAGGTTTCGGCCTTGTCCAGCACTTCCGACCATGCCCGCACCGTGTCACCCGACAAGCACGGGTTCGCATGCGCGCCGCCGTTGATCGCCACGATCATCTGCGCATTCGCCAAGCCATTGAACGACAGCGCCCGCGCCATCGAGATCACGTGCCCGCCATAGATCAACCGCGTCCCATCAGGCCGCGCCGTCGCATCGAAATGCACCTTCGCCGTGTTCTGCCACAGCCGCGTGGCCATCATATGCTCGGCTTCCTCAATCGTGACACCGTCGACGTGGTCGATCTGCTCACCGATCTCGTAATCCCCCCAGCGATGCTCTTCGCCCGCTTGCGTGAAATCGTAGCTCGAAAAATCCAACCCCTCAGGGATCGGCAAATCCTCCGCCGCAACAACCTTGCTCAGCTCCGGCACCACGGTCTCGGGCGCATCCGCCTCCACGTCGCGCTTGCGCACCATGACCCAGCGCACGAACTCCATCACCGTCTCGCCGCGCTGGTTCGTCCCGCGCGTGCGCACGTACACAACCCCGGTTTTCCCGTTCGAGTTCTGCTTGACCCCGATCACCTCTGACGACGACCGCAAAGTATCGCCCGCATAAACCGGCTTCAGAAACCGCCCCTCGGCATAGCCCAGATTGGCAACTGCGTTCAGCGAGATATCGGGCACAGACTTGCCAAAAACCACATGAAACCCCGCCAGATCATCCAGCGGGGAGGCGGGCAAACCGCAGCTACGCGCAAACTCGTCCGACGAATACAAAGCCCCCCGCGCCGGATAAAGCGCGTGATACATAGCGCGCTCGCCACCCGACACAGTGCGCGGCACCGCATGCTCAATCACTTGCCCGGGCGCATAATCCTCAAAAAAGCGCCCCGCATTCGTCTTCACCATCTAATGATCCCCTAGTTTCATATCCGGGCTGTAAGCGCCCTCGATCTCTTTCGTCACCGCCTGCCCGCAGCGCATCACGCCATTGGCTTCGTCAAACGCATAAGTCGGATTGCCATAAAGCTCCCAGCCCTTGCTCAAAGCCTCACTGACCTTATGACAAAAGGCAGACTTGTCGTCCGCGCTCAGAAAGCGGTAAATCTTCATGATGGAAACGGCCACACGTTCAGCCAGACATGCAGGCCAGCAATAATCGCGTAAAGCACCAGCGTGATGACAGCCAACCGGATATGCGCGGCCTTATCGGCATTTCCGGGTGGCGCCCACGCAGGCTCGGCGCGGTTAATCAGGATAACCTCACCCACAGCCCAGGCCAGTAAGCCGCCAAAAAGTACGACCGACGCCAGATCGCCATTCACCAGCAAATGCGCGGCAGCCCAGATCTTGAAACCGGTCAATTGAGGATGCCTGATTTTGTTCGCAGGCCACACCTTGCCCCCTTTAGCCGCGCTCGATCCGTAGACCCAAAGTGCCAGGATCATCAGCACGTTGTTCAGATGAACCGTCCAGCCGGGCGTGTTCCAAACGGTGATGAAATCCGCCCCGCGATAGCCAATCACCATCAGCACGATGCTGGCGACGATCCCCAAGGCAACCAGCCCCTTGCCCGGTTCGCCGAGTCTGGCACGCCGTTCCGGCATGAGGCGTTTAAAATAATGCGATAACGTCCAGAGCAGGACACCAACGGCTAACAGAGCGATCATCAGATCTCCAGTTTGGCTATGGCGTCCGCCTTAGCCAGCGTCGCCTTCGCCGTCACGATATGCAGATTCTCGACGATTTTGCCATCCACCACGGCAACACCTTGCCCATCCGCTTCCGCCTGCTCAAACGCCGCGATCTGACGGCGCGCCAGATCAATCTCGGCCTCAGACGGGGCAAAAGCCGCATTGGTGATCTCTACCTGCGCCGGGTGGATCAGCGTCTTGCCGTCAAAGCCCATATCGCGCCCCTGCTCGCATTCCGCGCGCAGGCCATCGTCATCTTTGAACGCATTATAAACACCGTCCACCGCGACCACCCCATGCGCCCGCGCCGCCAGCATGCACATCTGAAGCGACGTCAGCAAAGGCTCCCGATCCGCGCGAAAGCGGGTGTTCAGGTCTTTCGCCAGATCGTTGGTGCCCAGCACAAAGCCCTCCAACGCCGGATGCGCGGCAATCTGCGCTGCGTTCAGAATACCCAACGGCGTCTCCATCATCGCCCAGATCGCAACACCGGGGGCCAGTTCGGCCAGTGCCTGCACGTCCTCAGCAGAATCCACCTTCGGCAACAACAAAGCATCCGCGCCGACACCCTTCAGCGCCTCCACATCCGCGTGGCCCCATTCGGTATCCAGCGCATTGACCCGCACGATCTTCGCCCGCCCGCCATAGTCTGCCGTGCTCAACGTCTCAGCCAAAAGCGCCCGCGCATTGACCTTTTCCTCAACGGCCACCGCGTCTTCCAGATCAAAGATGATCGCATCGACAGGCAGCGTCTTGGCCTTCTCCAACGCGCGCTCTTTCGAGCCGGGAATGTAAAGAACCGAGCGATAGGGACGGGCTGACATGATTCTGCTCCTCGCAATATTATTGCGCGTGACCTGCCACAGACTTTGCAGATCATTCAAGAGAAACTTCGCTGCAATGCGGCGTGGGCTTGCACGCTCAGGCCATCGAACGGTTCGTTAACCTCTTTTTGCAACACTATCCGCAGTCTTTGATGCACCGGCGGCATCCTCCGCCATCCCGGCCCCACCACAGGGTCGCCCATTTAAAAGGACGCGGACATGACCAAGAAACTGATGCTCACCGGCCTGGCCATCGCCACTCTAATGACCACCTCTCTGATGGCAGACGCGCAAAGCCAACGCTGCGGCCCGCGCACGGCCATTGTCGAAAAGCTGGCCCAGAAATACGGCGAAACCCGCCAATCCATGGGCCTTGCCGCCAACAACGCCGTGATCGAGGTGTTCGCCTCTGACGATACCGGCACCTGGACGATCACGGTGACGGGCACCAACGGGCTGACCTGCCTTGTCGCCTCCGGTCAGGCGTATGAACAGCTTGCCGAAGCGCTTCCTGCCGCTGGCACGGATTCTTAAGTCAACGCATCCCAGATCAGCTTGCTGCCCGTCACTGTCAGCAACACATAGGTGATCGCAAAAAACGCGCGCTCCGAGATCATATGGTGCGCGCGCACCCCCAGCCAGACGCCCAGCACCGCGAAGGGTGCCAGCAGCAGATCGGCCAATAGCGTCTGCCATGTGAAGATGCCCAAAAACGCATAGGGCACAAATTTCATCACGTTGATGACCCAGAAAATCAGCACCGTGCCCGCCTGATAGGTTAGCTTGTCCAAACCCCGGCTTAGCATATAGACGGCAACGGGCGGCCCGCCTGCGTGGCTGACAAAGCTGGTAAACCCCGCCACGCCGCCAGCGATCACCGCCGCGCCGCGCCCCATCGGCCTGTCCGCAACCGGCAACCATCCACGGGTTTTCGCGATCTGAAACGCCACAAACGCCAACGAAATCGCCCCGATCAAAAACCTCAGGACATCAGCATTGGTGAACTGATACAGCGCAGCACCAAGCGCCACACCGGGCGCTGCGGCAAAGATCAAAGGCCGCACCTCGGCCCAATCCCACTTGCGCCAATAGGCTTTTAGCCCGGTCACATCCATCAACATCAGCAGCGGCAACAGCACACCCAGCGCGATCCCCGGCTCGATAATCAGCGCCAGAATCGTTCCCGCCGCAAAGGACGCACCCGATCCGAACCCGCCCTTGCTGATCCCCGCAAAAAGCGTCGCAGGGATGGCCAGTGCAAAGAAGGTCAGATCAAGCGTCAGCATGCAGCGAGCCTCCAAAAAGCGAACTCGTGGAAAGGCTTACCCGAAGCAGGTTAAGCGATCCAGCGCCCATGCAACGCTTCGCCGCGCCCGCCAGCCCTTGCGCGATACCCCCCAAAGGACTACGCAACGCCCGACTTTTAATGGATCGGAGATCACACCCATGGCCAGACCCAAGATCGCCCTTATCGGCGCGGGACAAATCGGTGGCACCCTTGCCCACCTTGCGGCACTGAAGGAACTGGGCGACGTCGTTCTGTTCGACATCGCGGAAGGCACGCCCGAGGGCAAAGCCCTCGACATCGCCGAATCTGGCCCCTCGGAAGGCTTCGACGCCACGATGAGCGGCACGCAAAGCTATGAAGATATCGCAGGCGCAGACGTCTGCATCGTCACCGCCGGTGTGCCCCGCAAGCCAGGCATGAGCCGTGATGACCTGCTGGGTATCAACCTCAAGGTCATGAAATCCGTGGGCGAAGGCATCCGCGACAACGCGCCAGATGCGTTCGTGATCTGCATCACCAACCCGCTCGACGCGATGGTCTGGGCCCTGCGCGAATTCTCGGGCCTGCCCCACGAGAAGGTCTGCGGCATGGCCGGTGTTCTTGACAGCGCCCGTTTCCGTCACTTCCTGTCGGTCGAATTCAACGTGTCCATGAAAGACGTCACCGCTTTCGTTCTGGGCGGCCACGGCGACACGATGGTCCCGCTGACCCGCTATTCCACCGTCGCCGGTATCCCGCTGCCCGATCTGGTGGCAATGGGCTGGACCACGCAAGAAAAGCTCGACGCGATCGTGCAGCGCACCCGGGATGGCGGCGCCGAGATCGTCGGCCTTCTGAAAACCGGTTCCGCCTTCTACGCCCCCGCGACCTCGGCGATTGAGATGGCCGAGGCCTATCTCAAAGATCAAACGCGCGTTCTGCCCTGCGCGGCCTAAGTCGATGGCGCCCTTGGCCTGAACGGCTTTTACGACGGCGTGCCAACCGTGATTGGCGCCGGCGGTGTCGAGCGGATCGTGGACATCAAAATGACCAAAGACGAACAGGCGATGTTCGACAGCTCGGTCAAGGCGGTCAAAGGTCTGGTTGAGGCCTGCAAAGGCATCGACGAATCCCTCGCCTAAAACGTCCCCAGAAAATCGAAACGGCGCGCGGGTTTTTCGGGCGCCGTTTTGCTATCCAAGCTTGCGTTTGAATTTTTCAAACAGATCCGCATTGCGCGCCCGCAGATCCGCATCAAACGCCGCAACGCTCAGATCCAGCCCCGGCATCGCCCGATCAATCACCGCTTGCGGGTCAAACGCGCGCTCTTCGACGTAACCCATCTCGGTCAGCGCACGCAGCCGCTCCGGCGTAAAGCCCCGCAGCTGATCGTGATAACTGCGCAGCCCGGTCGCAGTCTTGTACGTGGTCAAAACCGCCTCCAACTGCGCGCGGCGCTTGTCCCCGAAGATCTTCTTGCGTTGCTGTTGCGGCAACCCCGCATAGCGCAACAGTTTCAGCATCCAGTGCAGCGGCGTCAGCCCGTCGTAATGCACCAGCCACGTGCCCGCGACATGCGCATGAGGCAGCTTCGCCTTGCCCTCCAACGGCTCAGCACGGTGCACTGCAAGCTGAACATCGCGCCCCACAGGCACGCAGGGCTTGCCCATATTATGCGCCAAAAGCCCTTCATGGCTGACCCCATTCAGATCGCCCCAGACGATATTCGACACCGCGGGCCCGCGCCCCATCGCCCGGCGCAACACACCGTCGAAAATCCCCGGCGCAGGCTGGCCCAATGCATAGGCCCGCTCATACACCCGGAACGTCAGATACCCGTCGATCGCATCCAGGTGTTTTAGCTCATCGGCCAAGGGCCGGTGCTGCCACAGCAGCTCATCCGCATCCAGATGGATCATCCCAACCGCCTTGGTCCGGCGATACGCCGCTGACGCCTTGCAACGCAGTCTGCCGGTCTGCATCCCAGGCCGTTAGCCATGCTGCGCCCACCAATCGGCGTCACAGCGCACAACGATCACCCGCTCCATCCCGGCGATCAGATCGCCAACGGGGTCGTCCGGCTCATCCAGAAAGACCCAGACCTCCGACGCGCCGGTTTCAAGGTGCCACACCACATTGGCCAGCACCAAAACCGCCGGTTCCCGGACGGTCATGCAGATCGCCCATTTTGATCCTTGTGTTACGGTCATACCCCGTGATCCGCCCGAAATTCACTGCGCCTGAGCCTATTTAGCAGTCCCATCGCCCTCCGCATACCCCATGGAAACGGGCTGATTCTCTGCGCGGTATCCCATTGCACACCGCATTTGTGATCACACCATTTTAAAGTGTGATCACAAATGTCGCTTTTTCGGGGGATGCGACGAAAAGACGTTTCAGACCGCCTGACCCCTATGTCTATATCCCCTTTAAACGTAGCAAAACGGGACAGTTTGCATGAATATCCACGAGTATCAGGCCAAGGCCCTTCTTCGCAGCTACGGCGCGCCCGTGTCCGATGGACGCGTGGTACTGAAGGCCGAAGACGCCAAAACCGCCGCCGGTGAGATGGACGGCCCCCTCTGGGTCGTCAAAGCACAAATCCACGCCGGTGGGCGCGGCAAAGGCTCCTTCAAAGAGGCTGACGCGGGCGAAGCTGGCGGTGTCCGTCTTGCCAAATCCGTGGAAGAGGCCGCAACCGAGGCCAAGAAGATGCTCGGCCGCACGCTCGTCACGCACCAGACCGGTCCCGTGGGTAAGCAGGTTAACCGTATCTATATCGAAGACGGCTCCGGCATCGAGACAGAGATGTATCTCGCCCTCCTC
>ERZ1740067.2214-NODE-2214-length-12117-cov-7.320179_pt1 | contig 12117 bp, 8 predicted proteins | sample MGYA00581736_ERZ1740067 | MGnify/ENA primary metagenome ERZ1740067 (study PRJEB43018, sample SAMN04849236) | marine metagenome | isolation source: floating plastic debris | place: Pacific Ocean | collected 2008-08-27 | study: EMG produced TPA metagenomics... | reverse complement strand
TCTGCTTTCACGACTATGACGTGCGGCCCGAGGGCGGCACCTTCGCCGAAAGCACTCGGAATTTCGAAGAGATCGTGGATTACATCGCGCTCAAGATGGAGGGCGGCCCAAAACTGCTTTGGGGAACGGCCAATCTCTTTACCGAACGGCGGTTCATGTCCGGGGCGGCGACCAACCCCGACCCGGATGTCTTCGCCTACGCCGCCGCAACGGTGAAGTCCTGCATGGACGCGACCCATAAGCTGGGCGGGCAGAACTATGTGCTCTGGGGCGGGCGCGAGGGGTACGAGACGCTGCTGAACACCGACCTCAGGCGTGAACGCGACAATGCGGGCCGCTTCCTGCACATGGTCGTCGAGTACAAGCACAAGATCGGGTTTGACGGTGCCATCCTGGTGGAGCCAAAGCCGCAGGAGCCCTCGAAACACCAGTACGACTACGATGTCGCAACCGTCTACGGCTTCCTCAAGGAATACGGGCTGGAAGGCGAGGTACAGATGAACATCGAACAGGGCCACGCGATCCTGGCAGGCCACTCGTTCGAGCACGAGCTGGCCATGGCGGCCAGCCTTGGCATCTTCGGCTCCATCGACATGAACCGCAACGACTACCAGTCCGGCTGGGACACCGACCAGTTTCCCAACAACGTGCCCGAAGTCGCACTGGCCTATTACGAGGTGCTGCGCGCGGGCGGCTTCACCACCGGTGGCACCAATTTCGACGCCAAGCTGCGGCGCCAGTCGCTCGACCCGGTGGACCTTGTGGCGGCCCATGTGGGCGCGATGGACATCTGCGCGCGCGGGCTCAAGGCGGCGGCGGCCATGCTGGAGGATGGCGCGCTGGAGGACGCACGCGCCGCGCGCTATGCGGGCTGGGACAGCGCAGAGGCCAAGGCGATGCTGGCAGGCGGGCTCGAGGGCTGCTTTGACCGCGCCATGCAGGACGGGTTTGCCCCCGCCCCGCGGTCTGGCCAGCAGGAGCGGCTGGAAAACATCGTCAACCGCTATGTCTAGTCGTCATCGCTCGGCATCAATCTGCTGACCAGGCTGATCAGCAGCCCGGTGCTGATCCCGAAGGTCAACAGCCCGGTGATCGAGGCAAAGCTGGCAAAGACACGCAAACCGGGGCCCAGGATCAGGTCCCCGTAGCCCAGTGTCGTGTAGGTCGCCGTGGCGAAATAAAAGCTCTCGGGAAAGTCGGCAAAGGCTCCGACGCCCCACAAAACAACGGCCCACGCCCAGATTTGCAGCGTGTGGCCCAGCACGACCGCCACCACCCCGAACGACAAAAGCACCGCATTGCGCAAGACCACCGGGCGGTGTTTCAACAAATGGCCAAGGCGCGACACATAGGGCAGGCTGCCCACCACGATCAGCACATGCACCAACGCGCAAGCGGTCAGCAGGCACGTCCCAAGCATGATTTGCGAGAACAGGGTCACCGGCGGGCCTTCGGCAATTGACGTATCACATCGCAGAGAACACAGTGATCCCAGCGAAATGGCAAGGCGGGTGTTATGCATTCAGTATGTGTTCGAATAGCAGCAGCCGCGATGTGCCTCTTGCCGGGACACCCCGCATTCGCGCAGGACATCATCCGCCCGGCCAAGGTGTTTACCGTCGCGCCAACCGAAAGCGTGGTGCAGCGCACGTACCCCGCCATCGTGCTGCCCAGCCAGGAGGTCGAACTGTCGTTTCGGGTCAGCGGTCGTGTGATTGAACTGCCCATACGCGGCTCGCAGGAAATTGCGCAGGGCGACGTGATCGCGCGGCTCGATCCGCGCGACTTCGAACGTCAGATCGCGCAGTTGGAAAGCCAGCGGGACCAGGCGGTGGCCCAGCTTCAGGCGCTCCGCACCGGCTCCCGCCCCGAAGAGATCATCGCGCTCGAGGCGGCGGTGGCCTCGGCGCAAGCGCAGGTCGATCAGGCCCGCGATCAGGCGGAACGGACCCGGCAACTGGTCGAACGCGGCGTCGCCGCCACCGCCCGTCAGGAACAGGACGACGCCTCGCTGCGCGTCGCCGAAGCGGGGCTGCAAACCGCCATCGAACAGCTGGCCATCGGTCAGGCCGGGGGCCGGGCCGAGGACATCGCTGCCTCCGAAGCGGCCCTGCGCGGGCTCGAGGCGCAGTTGCAGGTCGCGCGCGACAATCTCGAGGATGCAACGCTCACCGCACCCTTTGACGGCATCATCGCACGCCGTGATATCGAAAATTTCATAAACATTCAGGCCGGGCAAAGCGTGGCGCTGCTGCAATCGCTGTCCGTGCTGCATCTCTCCTTTGACATCCCCGGGACTGACGTCACGGCGCTGACGATCAATGGGGTGGACAACATCACCAATCAGGTCACCTTCGACGCCCTGCCCGGCGCGGTGTTCGACGCCGAAGTCGTCGAATTCTCGGTCCAGGCCGACAGCGCCACCCAGACCTTCCGCGGCCGGGTCAGCGTCGCCCAGCCCGAAAACAGCGTGATCCTGCCCGGCATGGTCGCCAACGTGATCTCTTCGACCGCAGCGCCCGCGCCCGAACTGCGCGTGCCCCTCTCGGCCGTGGTCAGCGGCCCGGACGGCGCCGCCTCTGTCTGGATCGTGGCGGGCGACAACAGCGTGAGCGCGCGGCCCGTGGCGCTGGGTGGTATCAGCGCCGACATGATCGCCATCACCGACGGTCTGGCAGAGGGCGACACAATCGTCTCCGCAGGCGTGAACCAGATCATCGAGGGCATGACCATCCGCCCCATCGACCGGATCGGGGGCTGATCCGGTGGACCTGGCCCGGTTCGCCATCGAAAAGCGCCTGATCTCGGCGCTCAGCACCGTTCTGATCCTCGTGGCAGGCTATTTTGCCTACACCGCCCTGCCCCGGTTCGAGGACCCCGAATTCATCATCCGGCAGGCGCAGATCATCACGCCCTATCCCGGCGCGTCCGCCGAGGAGGTCGCCGAAGAGGTCACCGAAGTCATCGAGAACGCCCTGCAACAGCTGCAAGGCGTGGACGAGGTGCGGTCGGTCTCGTCGCAGGGGCTGTCCAATGTCACCGTCGAATTCACGATCCAGAGCACGCCGGGCTATCCCGAGCTGTACCAGCGCTTTGCCCAGATGCGCGCCAAGGTCGAGGATGCGGAATCCAGCCTGCCGCCCAACGCGCTGACACCGCAGGTCTTTGACGATTTCGGTGATGTCTACGCGCTCTACTTTGCGGTTGTGGGCGACGGCTACACGCTGTCGGAACTGTATGAATACGCCAAGGACCTGCAGCGCGAACTCGTCACCGTTGATGGCGTGTCCAAGGTCGTGCTGAACGGTGTCCAGGACGAGGTGATCTATGTCGAATACGCGCCCGCGCGGCTGATCGAACTGGGCCTCGCCCCCAGCCAGATCGCGCAAATCCTCGAAGGGCAGAACCTCGTGGCACCCGCCGGCAGCATCGTTGCCGGCCAGTTCCGGCTCGAACTGCGCCCGCAATCGGGCGTGTCCTCGACCCGGGCCATCGAGGACCTGATCATCGTCAACCCATCCAACGGCGCGTCCTTCCGGCTGGGCAATATCGCAACCGTCACCCGCGGCCTCGAAGACCCGGCAACCGAGCTTCTGTTTCGCGACGGTCAGCCGGCCATCGGCATCGGCATCTCGAACCAGCTGGGCGGCAACGTCGTGAACATGGGCGAGGCGGTCAAGGCGCGGATGGATGCGCTGATTTCCGAACGGCCTATCGGCATCGACATCCTCCCGATCTCGGACCAGTCGACGACCGTCAAGCAATCGGTCGACGACTTCGTGATGAACGTCGCACTCGCGCTGGCCATCGTGGTGGGCACGCTGCTGATCTTCATGGGGCTGCGGTCGGGCGTGCTGATGGGGGGCATCCTGCTGGTGACGGTCGCGGGGACGCTCTTTGGCATGTACCTCTACGGGCTCGACATGCAGCGTATCTCGCTGGGCGCGCTGATCATCGCGCTGGGGATGCTGGTCGACAATGCCATTGTCGTGGTCGAAGGCACGCTGGTCCGCGTGCAACGGGGCGAGGATGCGCGTGACGCCTCCATCGCCGTGGTCAACCAGACGAAATGGCCGCTGCTGGGTGGCACCATCGTCGGCTTTCTCGCCTTTTCGCCCATCGGCTTTTCGCCCGACAACACCGGTGAATATGCCGGCAGCCTGTTCTGGACGATCCTGATTGCACTGCTGTTCTCGTGGCTCATCGCGATCTGGCTCACGCCGTACTATTGCACGCTGCTGCTGAAATCCGGCAAGCAGGCCGACACCGGCGAAGGGGCCATGCTGCGCCTCTACCGCGCGGTGCTGCATCAGGCGATCCGCCTGCGCTATGTCACCATCGGCGGGGCGGTGGCGCTCTTTGCCTCGGCCATCGCCATCGCCGACCAGATGCCCCCCGGCTTTTTCCCGCCCTCGACGCGGGCGCAATTCGTCATCGACTATTACCTGCCGCAAGGGACCGACATCCAGCGCACCGCCGCCGACATCGCGCAGATCGACGACCATGTGCGCACCCGGCCGGGTGTCACCGGCACCAACACCGTGGTCGGCGACGGTCACCTGCGCTTCATGCTGATCTACGAAAGCGAGAATAACAATTCGGCCTACGGGCAGGTGCTGGTCGATGTCGAGGATTACCGCCAGATCGAGGGCCTGCGCAGCGAGATACAGGACTGGATCGACGAGACGTTCCCGGACGCCAATGCCAAGGTCTGGAAATTCGTGCTGGGCCCCGGCGGCGGCTCCAAGATCGAGGCACGGTTCACCGGGCCCGACCCCGCCCAGCTGCGCGATCTGGCCGGGCAGGCCAGGGCCGTGCTGACCCGCGCCGGTGCCGTCGCGGTCAAGGACGACTGGCGCGCGCTCGAGCCGGTCATTCGGCCCGTCATCGACACCGAAAACGCCCGCCGCCTCGGCCTGACCCAGGGCGAGATTGCCGATGCGCTCAACACACACCTGTCAGGCACGCGGCTGGGTGTCTACCGCGAGCGGGACGAGCTGCGCGACATCATCATGCGCCCCTACGCCGCCGACCGCACCGACGTGGCCGCGCTGCGCAACGTGCAGGTGTTCAGCCAGGTGCTGGGCGGCTACGTGCCCATCGGGCAGGCGGTCGAACAGTTCGAGGTCGTGTTCGAGGCGGGCAACCTGCGCCGCGTGGACCGCGCACTGGCCATCACTGCACAAGGCGACAATCCCGTGGGCGTCCTGTCGGGTGACCTCTTCGAAGAGGTGCGCGGCCCGATCGAGGACATCCCCCTGCCCCCCGGCTACACGCTGGAATGGAAGGGCGAGTTTGGCGACAGCGCAGAGGCGAACGCGGGCCTCGCCGGGACAATGCCGCTGGGCTTTGGCGCGATGATCCTCGTGGTGATCTTCCTCTTTAACGCGGTGCGGCAACCGCTGATCATCTGGCTGACCGTTCCGCTGGCGATGATCGGCGTGATCTGGGGGCTGGTGCTGACCAACACGCCGCTCGAATTCATGGCTATCCTCGGCGTGCTGTCACTGACCGGCCTGCTGATCAAGGCGACGATCGTGCTGATCGACGAGACCGACAGCCAGATCGCAGGCGGCAAGCCGCGCATGGCCGCGGTGCAGGACGCAGCGGTCAGCCGCGTGCGCCCGGTGCTGCTGGGCGTGCTGACGACGGTGCTGGGTGTTGTGCCGCTTTTGTGGGATCCGTTCTTTGCCTCGCTGGCGGTGGTGATCATCTGCGGGCTCAGCTTTGCCGCGCTGCTCACGTTGCTGGTGGTGCCTGCACTATATACGGTGTTTTTCCGCATCAGCGCCTCCGAGGTCTAGATAAGCCCCGCCAAAAATGTTTCGCATGCGAAACATCTGGGTTGACAAAACCGCGACTATACATTCGGTGCCACACCCGTTATGGCACCGCCCTTACCCGTGACGACGCGCTGCAATGACCGGCGCGTGTCCCTCCTCCGACAAAAGAACCATCGCCGTGAAAAAAACCATCGCCGACGCGCTTGCCCGGAAGGGCTATGATGTGCTGACCCCTGTCCAGCAGGCCGTCACGCAACCCGAACTGGAGGGGCGCGACCTGCTGGTCTCGGCGCAGACCGGGTCGGGCAAGACCATCGGCTTTGGCCTCGCCATCGCGCCCACCCTGCTGGGTGCGGCGGACAGCTTCGGGCAGGCCGCCAGCCCGCTGGCGCTGGTCATCGCGCCCACGCGCGAATTGGCGATGCAGGTCAAGCGGGAACTGGGCTGGCTCTATGCCGATGCGGGGGCGTACCTTGCGTCCTGCGTGGGCGGCATGGACATGCGCGACGAACGCCGCGCGCTGGCGCGGGGGGCACATGTGGTGGTGGCCACGCCGGGCCGCCTGCGCGACCATATCATGCGCGGCTCGATTGACCTGACGGCGGTGCAGGCCGTTGTGCTGGACGAGGCGGACGAGATGCTTGATCTGGGGTTCCGCGAGGACCTCGAGTTCATCCTCGACGAGACCCCCGACACGCGCCAGACGCTGCTCTTTTCCGCGACGGTGCCCGCTGCGATCGCCAAGCTGGCGCAAGGTTATCAGAGGGATGCGACGCGCATCTCGACCGTGGGGGAACAGAAACAGCACGCCGATATCGAATACCGCGCCTTTCCCGTCGCCGCCCGCGACGGGGACAACGCGGTGATCAACGTGCTGCGCTACTACGAGGCGCCCAATGCCATCGTGTTCTGCAACACCCGCGCGATGGTATCGCGCCTGACTGCGCGGTTGTCGAACCGCGGGTTTTCCGTCGTGGCGCTGTCGGGTGAGCTGACGCAGGGTGAACGGTCCAACGCGCTTCAGGCGATGCGCGACGGGCGCGCGCGGGTCTGTGTCGCGACCGACGTGGCTGCCCGCGGGATCGACTTGCCCAAGCTCGATCTGGTGGTGCATGCCGAATTGCCCGGCAGTCACGAGACGCTGCTGCACCGGTCGGGCCGCACAGGCCGCGCGGGCCGCAAGGGCGTCAGCGCGTTGATCGTCACCCCGTCGGCCCGGAAAAAGGCCGAGCGTATCCTGAAGTTCGCCAAACTGACCGCCGACTGGGCCGCGGCCCCGTCCGCTGCGGACGTGGATGCGCGCGATGCCGAACGGATGCTGGCCGCCGATGACTGGCAGATCGAGATCACTGATGCCGAAAACCTGGCCGTCGCCGAACTGGTGCAGCGTTTCACGCCCGAACAGATCGCCGCCGCCTATCTGCGCCAGTACAAGGCCCGCCACTCCGCGCCCGAGGATCTGAGCCCGGTGCAGGCCGACGCACCCAAGAAACGCGCGCCGTTTGGTCCCGGCGTTTGGTTTTCGCTGTCGGAGGGGCGCAATCAGGCCGCCTCGCCGCGCCACCTGCTGCCGATGATCTGCAAGGCGGGCAACCTGACCAAGGACGATATCGGCGCGATCCGCATCGCGGATGACGTTTCATATGTCGAAATCCTCGAAACGTCTGTCGCGGGTTTTCTCGCGGCGCTGGGTCCGGGGATGAAGATCGAAGGCACCAAGCAGGTGGTGCAGCTGGACCGCGCGCCCGACCTGCCCGACTTCAAACGGCCGAAGCCGGAGCGCACGCCGCGTCGGGTCAGCACGCCGCCCACCGACTGGAACGACACGCCCGAACCGCGCCGTCGCAAGCCCAAGCCCGAGGCGCGCAAGGCCACCAAACCGCCCGCGCGCAAGCCGAAGGACCCGGCCGTGCACGCGCCGCTGGACCCATCCAAACGGGTGAGCGACAAGCCCGCCGGCGGTGGTGCCAAGGACGCACCGCGCAAGCCACGCCATGCCGGCCCCAAGGGGCCGCCGCCGCCCAAGGGCAAGGCGAGCAGCAAGAAGAACCGCGCCCGCGCCGCCGCCCAGAAGGCCGCGAAGGGTGGGACAGCGCCGCCGAAACGACGGTAGCGGGTGTTCACTGTCAATCCACACTTGTATTCTGGTGGGAAAATCCCGCTCAATGCGGGCAACGACAGCAACGAACAGCGCATAGATGGCCAGCAAGCTCACCCAGGATCCGCACCGAACACGTGACGGGGACCGTGAAAAGGCACTCGAAGTGGCGATCGGGCGCGAGGTCCGCGCCTTTCGCCGCCAGCAAGAGATGACGGTCGCCGAACTGTCCCAGTCCACCGGCCTGTCGGTCGGCATGTTGTCCAAGATCGAGAACGGCAACACCTCGCCCTCACTGACCACGCTGCAACTATTGGCCAATGCGCTGTCGGTGCCGCTGACCAGCTTTTTCCGCGGGTTCGAGGAAAGCCGCGAGGCGGTGCACACCAAGGCCGGCGCAGGGGTGTCCATCGAGCGGGCGGGCACGCGGGCCAATCATCAGTACACGTTGCTGGGCCATATCGGGTCGAACGCCTCGGGCGTGATCGTGGAGCCGTACCTGATCACGCTGACGGAGAAATCCGACGTGTTCCCCGCGTTCCAGCATGGCGGGATCGAGACGATCTATATGCTGGAGGGCGCGGTGGACTACCGGCATGGCGACCGGATTTACCCGCTGCGCCCCGGCGACACGCTGTTTTTCGACGCAGACGCCCCGCATGGGCCCGAGCGGCTTGTAAGCCTGCCCGCGCGCTATCTGGCGATCATCAGCTATCCACAGACGGCCTGACCGGCATTGGCAAAATGTAACCACGGTGAAAATTTGTTTCCCTTTGGTTGAGCGATGCGCGCATCGGTGCTACCCTGCACACCGGACAAGCGATCACGACCTTGGAGGGCTGCCACGATGTGCGGGATTGTCGGACTGTTTCTCAAGGACAAGGACCTGGAGCCCCGGTTGGGCGACATGTTGACGGACATGCTGATCACCATGTCCGACCGCGGCCCCGACAGTGCGGGCATCGCGATTTACAGTGATGAAACAGATGGATACGCAAAACTGGCGGTGCAATCGAACACACCGGACATTGCGTTTGACAGGCTCGACAACGACTTGCGCAAGCGGATCAAGGGCCAGGTGTCGATGGACATCAGGGACACCCATGCGGTCCTGTCCCTGCGGGCCGATCAGGTGGCTGCCGCCCGCGCGATCCTGCCCGAAATCCGCCCCGGCCTGCGGGTGATGAGCCATGGCACGGCGCTGGAGATCTACAAGGAGGTCGGACTGCCCAAAGATGTGGCAGACCGCTTTGGCATACGGCACATGTCGGGCACACACGGCATCGGCCATACGCGGATGGCGACGGAATCGGCGGTAACCACGATGGGCGCGCATCCATTCAACACCGGTGTGGATCAGTGCCTTGTGCACAACGGGTCGCTGTCGAACCACAACGCGCTGCGTCGCAAGTTGCGCCGCCTTGGCGTGCATATCGAGACGGACAACGACACCGAGGTGGGGGCCGCCTACCTCACCTGGAAAATGCAGACCGGCGCGACATTGGGCGAGGCGCTGACCGCGGGCCTCGATGATCTGGACGGGTTCTACACCTTTGTGGTGGGCACGCGGGACGGGTTTGGCGTGGTGCGCGACCCCATCGCCTGCAAGCCCGCCGTGATGGCCGAAACCGATCAATATGTCGCCTTTGGCTCCGAATACCGGGCGCTCGTGAACCTGCCGTCGATCGATGCGGCCAGGGTTTGGGAGCCGGAGCCCGCCACCGTCTATTTCTGGTCGCATGACCATGGGCCACGGGCGAAGGCGGCGTAGGATGCAGGTGTTTGACCTGGAGGCCGAAGGGCTGCGCGCGCTGAACGCAACCTTGCAGGCGCAAGCGGGTGATACCAACCAGACCCATTGGGAAATCGTGAACCCGAGGGGCAGCCACGCCATTGCCGTGGGCCTTGATGCGCCGATCGAGGTGCGGATCAAGGGCGCTACCGGGTATTACTGTGCGGGCATGAACAAGCAGGCGACGGTGCACGTGCATGGCTCGGTTGGCCCCGGAACGGCGGAAAACATGATGTCCGGCATGGTCGTGGTGGAAGGGGACGCCTCGCAATATGCAGGCGCCACAGGCCATGGCGGCACGCTGGTGATCAAGGGCAATGCGTCCTCCCGCTGCGGCATTTCGATGAAGGGGATCGACATCATCGTGCACGGCAATATCGGGCACATGTCGGCCTTTATGGCGCAGTCGGGCAATCTGGTCGTGTGCGGCGATGCGGGCGAGGCATTGGGCGACTCGCTCTATGAGGCGCGCCTGTTCGTGCGCGGTTCGGTCAAGTCGCTGGGCGCGGATTGCATCGAAAAGGAGATGCGCCCCGAACATATCGCCATTCTGGAAGAGTTGCTGGAGCGTGGCGGCTGCGATGCCAAGGCGTCGGAGTTCCGGCGCTACGGGTCAGCGCGGCAACTCTACACCTTCGACATCGACAACGCGTATTGAGGGGTCCGCGCATGAAAGACGATCAATCCGACGCACCGCGCACCGCACCGATCCCGTCGGCCACGTTTACGGACGCGGTGAATGCCGAGATACGGCGGGCGGCGGCGACCGGCATCTATGACATCCGCGGCGGCGGGGCCAAGCGCAAGCTGCCGCATTTCGACGACCTGCTGTTTCTGGGAGCGTCCATGTCGCGCTACCCGCTGGAGGGCTATCGCGAGCGTTGCGACACCAACGTGACGCTGGGCACACGCTTTGCCAGCAAACCGATTGAGCTGGACATTCCGGTCACCATCGCGGGCATGTCCTTTGGCGCGCTGTCGGGTGGGGCCAAGGAGGCGCTAGGGCGCGGGGCCACCATGGCGGGCACGTCGACCACCACCGGCGATGGCGGCATGACCGAAGAGGAACGCGGCCATTCCGACAAGCTGGTCTATCAGTACCTGCCGTCGCGCTATGGCATGAACCCGGACGACCTGCGCCGCGCGGACGCCATCGAGATCGTCGTGGGTCAGGGCGCGAAACCCGGCGGCGGCGGGATGCTTCTGGGCCAGAAGATCTCGGACCGCGTGGCCGAAATGCGCAACCTGCCCAAGGGGATCGACCAACGCTCGGCCTGCCGTCACCCGGACTGGACCGGCCCTGATGATCTGGAGATCAAGATCCTTGAGCTGCGCGAAATCACCGGCTGGGAAAAGCCGATCTACATCAAGGTCGGCGGCGCGCGGCCCTATTTCGACACCACGCTGGCGGTCAAGGCGGGCGCAGATGTGGTGGTGCTGGACGGGATGCAGGGCGGCACGGCGGCCACGCAGGACGTGTTCATCGAGCATGTGGGCCAGCCCATTTTGGCCTGCATCCGCGAGGCGGTGCGCGCGCTGCAGGACCTCGACATGCACCGAGAGGTGCAGTTGATCGTATCAGGCGGCATCCGTACGGGTGCGGATGTCGCCAAGGCCATGGCACTGGGCGCTGATGCGGTGGCCATTGGTACGGCGGCCCTGATCGCGCTGGGGGACAATGACCCGAAATGGGAGGCCGCGTACAACGCCCTTGGCACCACTGCCGGTGCCTATGACGACTGGCACGAGGGGCGCGCCCCAGCGGGCATCACGACGCAGGACCCCGAATTGATGGCCCGCTTTGACCCGATCGAAGGCGGGCGGCGGCTGCGCAATTACCTCAAGGTCATGACGCTGGAGGCGCAGACCATCGCGCGCGCCTGCGGCAAGAGCCACTTGCACAATCTGGAGCCCGAGGACCTCTGCGCCGTCACGCTGGAGGCGGCGGCAATGGCCAGGATCCCGCTGGCCGGCACCGACTGGTACCCCGGCAAACCCGGCACAACTTATTGAACACAAGCAGGGCGCGACCAGACCGGTACGCGCCCGCGCCATTCCAACGACAGGGAACACGACATGACCACCGACCTCGCTCAGTTCGCCGCCGACAAGGGCATCACGTATTTCATGATCTCCTTTACCGACCTCTTTGGTGGGCAGCGGGCCAAGCTGGTGCCCGCGCAGGCAATCGCCGACATGCAGGTCGAGGGCGCAGGCTTTGCCGGGTTCGCCACATGGCTCGACATGACGCCCGCGCATCCCGACATGCTCGCCGTGCCCGACCCGTCCTCGGTCATTCAGCTGCCGTGGAAGCCCGAAGTGGCCTGGGTCGCGGCCAATTGCGTGATGGAGGGCGAGGACGTCGCGCAAGCCCCGCGCAACGTCTTGCGCCGTCTGGTGGCGGCCGCCGCTGCCCAGGGGCTGCACGTCAAGACCGGGATCGA
>ERZ1740067.2213-NODE-2213-length-12118-cov-6.149963_pt1 | contig 12118 bp, 14 predicted proteins | sample MGYA00581736_ERZ1740067 | MGnify/ENA primary metagenome ERZ1740067 (study PRJEB43018, sample SAMN04849236) | marine metagenome | isolation source: floating plastic debris | place: Pacific Ocean | collected 2008-08-27 | study: EMG produced TPA metagenomics... | reverse complement strand
TGATGGCGATTTTACCATTGGGGCTGACAGCCATGCCCTCCGGCTCTACGCCCACATCGATCTGGGCGACGACCTTGCGGGTTTCCACGTCCACCACAGTGGTGATCGCGTCATCTTCGTTGGCGATGTAAAGGTGCCGGTCATCCGGCGCGAGGACGAACTGCTCGGGGTCATCGCCAGAGGGCAGCTCGTGCAGGATCTCGCCGGTGATCGGGTCCATCACCTGCACCGCGTTGCTGTCGGAGGCGCAGATATACAAGCGGCTAAAGTCACTGTTGAACAGGATACCGCGGGGACGTTCGCCCACGTCATACGTTTTGATGACCTCAAGCGTGTCAGTCGAGATGACGGAAACGGTGTCATCTTTTTCGTTGGACACCCAAATCTCGCCCGCAAAGCCGTAACTTGATGCTGCTGCGAGCAGCACAAAGCTAGCACCTAAAATCCGTATCATTGAGTCCTCCCAGCTCTTTGGTACGGCAAAAACCGATCAGAGGTTTTCCACTTTCGCTATGCGACCATTGCACTGTGTGTGATCGCTGTAAGTAAGCCGGAACCTCATAGGTATGATCTTGAGGAACTCAAACGTGGGTCTGGCTGCGCCATCAACATCCATCGTTGCTTTCGCGAGGTACGTGTAGCTGCTGCGCAAGTCAAAAACGGGTGTTCTGAAGCGGTCCGTTCCACCGAACAAGCGATAGCTCGCAGTTTTTGGACGCGCGGCGAACGACCGCTCAGCGGGCTGCAACCGCAGAAACCCACGCCTTCGTCGAGTGACCGGTATGGGCCGACCGTGAAAGTGACGTGAAAGTTTTAGATTTCAATAGCTTCAGGCAGGGCCCACACAAGCTGAGTGCTTGCACTTTCAAGGAAACTCGAACAGGTTATCTGACGATCAATCAGGCAAGTTTTGAGTATCGAACTGTGAAAGTCGTATACACGATTGCAGCACTTGTATTGGCAGGCGCCATAGCGGCTGCTGTTGTGATCGTTTCGCAAAGAAGTGCGCAGATTTCAGAAACTGATACCTTTTCAGCTCCCGGACTTGGCCCGCTGACGATCAGCGCCGCTCAGTCTGACTTTTGGCGTCTGACGCCCGCGCTTCTGCTTGAGGTCTACAAAGCATTCGGTGAGACGCAGGAAGATGCGATCTATGATACTTTGGCCCGCGTGACGCACGGCGACGCGCTTGAATATCTCTACCTGGAACGCGTCGGTGCGATGAAGGGGGGCGGTCTGGACGAGGTTGATCAGACGATACATGAGATAGAGCTTTTGAACACGCAGGTTGCTCGTCAAAACAGCTCGCTCGTGATCGATGCGTCTTGGCAAGTTATCGGTACCGTGGGCCACGCCGAGCACCTGCATGTCCGTGGCAACACGTATAGCGCCGACTTGACGGTCTCTCCTGTTGAAGGGGCGTGGCGGATTACTGATTTCGAGCTGCGCGACGTGAACAGAGACACTGCGGGAGAAACCTTTCCCGCGCCGCCGACAAACTGATGGTCCGGCTGGAGAACGTCACCTTCGGCTACGAGACCGGCGGGTTTCGGTTGCGGGTGCCGGAGTTTTCTCTGGACGATGGCGAGCGGGTGGCTGTGGTCGGCCCAAGCGGCAGCGGGAAGACGACGCTGCTCAACCTGATCGCGGGCATCCTGACGCCGGAGGCCGGGCGGGTCGACGTGGCCGGCACCGAGGTGTCGGGTCTTTCGGATGCCGCGCGCCGCCAGTTTCGCGCGAGCAAGATCGGCTTCGTATTTCAGGATTTCGCGCTGCTTGACTACCTCTCGGCGCGGCAGAACATTTTCTATCCGTATCGGATCACGCCCGCGTTGGTATTGGACGACGCGGCACGAGAACGTACCGAACAGCTGGCCGCGGCCTGCGGGATCGGCGACAAACTTGATCGGCACCCTTCGGCGCTTTCTCAGGGCGAACAGCAGCGGGTTGCGATCTGCCGGGCACTGGTGACGCAGCCCAAGCTGATCTTGTCGGATGAGGCCACGGGCAATTTGGATCCGGACAGCAAGGCACGCATCCTTGATCTCTTGTTCGAACAAGCGTCAGAGGCAGGTGCTGCCGTGCTGGCTGTTACCCACGACCACGAGTTGCTGCCACGCTTCGAGCGCGTTCTGGATTTTGCGCAGTTTCGCCAAGGGGCCGCGGCATGAACGCGCTCTATCTCGCTTTTTCCTATCTGCGCTACCACTGGTCACGCAGCCTTGTGCTGGTCCTCGTAGCTGCACTCATCATGTTCGTCCCAGTTGCGACACAGACGTTGCTGTCGACCAGCGAACGCGCATTGGTGGCGCGGGGCGAAGCCACGCCGCTCTTGCTTGGCAGCCGTGGCTCGCAGCTCGATCTGACGATGGCCGCACTCTACTTTTCCGACGAGCGACCAGACCCCGTGGCGATGCGTGAGGTCGAAGCTGTTTGGGACAGCGGCCTCGGCGTTCCGATCCCTGTGCATACGGCGTTTTCCTCCAGCGGGTTCCGGATCGTCGGCACAACGCTCGACTACTTTGATTTCCGAGAATTGACGCCTGCACGCGGTCGCGTTCTGTCGATCCTGGGCGACGCCGTCATTGGCTCGGATGTGGCGGCAACCTTGGGCAAAGGCGTGGGCGACACGCTCGTTTCCGCCCCGGAGAACCTGTTTGACCTTGACGGCGTTTATCCTTTGGAGATGCCCATTGTCGGGGTGCTCGCGCCGACGAACACGCCAGACGATCAAGCGATCTTTGTCGACGTCAAGACGGCCTGGGTCATTCAAGGCATCGGTCATGGTCACGAAGATGTCGTCACCGCGGCGGATGTCGCCGCCGGAACGGCTGCGCTCGCCAATGCGGCGGTTGTCCAATACCAGCGGATCACCGACGACAATATCGACAGCTTTCACTTCCACGGGAGTCAGGATGACTTCCCGGTCTCCGCGGTCATTGTCGTTCCGAACGACACACGGTCGAGCACGATACTGAAGGGCCGCTACCTCGACAGCGAAAGTCTAACGCAGCTCATCGAACCCGCAGGCGTGATCCAAGGGCTGGTCGACCGCATCTTCCGCATCAAATCGCTTCTCGATGTTGTCACAGCGATTATTGCCGTCGCCGCCGTTGCCGCCGTGGGGTTGGCCGTATTCCTGAGCTACCGGCTTCGCGCCCGTGAAATAGCAACCGCCGTAAAACTGGGCGCTCAAAAAGGCATGGTCCTGCGCCTCTTGGCGGCGGAAACCGTTACGCTAGTGTTAATCGCAGGAAGTATTGCAACCATTGGCGCGGCCATCGTGTGGCGCAACGCTGATGCCTGGGTTGGCTGGCTGCTCGCCCTTGGGTCATAATCAACAGGAGGTTTCATGAAACGACGTTTTCTTACCGCATCGCTTGCAACCCTGATCGCCGCGGCACCTGCGCTGGCGCATTACGGCATGATAATCCCGAACGATCCGATGATCAGCCAGCAAGACGGACGCAGCGTGGCGCTGACCATGTCGTTCTCGCACCCCTTCGAGATGGATGGGATGATCCTCGAGACACCGGTTTCGTTCTCAGTCACACATGAGGGCGCAACGACTGACCTTCTTGGCAGCTTGCAGGGCGCCACAGTGATGGAAGAGCAAGGCTATACCCTGGATTATCCGCTGGAGCGTCCGGGCACCTACATCTTCGCGATGGAGCCGCAGCCCTATTGGGAACCAGCCGAAGACGCCTTCATCATTCACTACACCAAGACCTATGTAACCGCCTATGGCGACGATGAAGGCTGGGACACGGAACTGGGCCTCAAGACCGAAGTTGTGCCGCTGACCAAGCCTTTCGGGCTGTGGGAGCACAATGTATTCCAGGGTATCATCAAACTGGACGGTGAGCCGGTGCCCTATGCCGAGGTGGAGGTCGAATTTTTCAATGAAGATCTTGCCGCCACTGCACCGGACGAGCTGATGATCACGCAAACTGTCAAAGCGGACGCTGACGGCGTGTTTACCTACGCGCCTCCTGCGGCTGGCTGGTGGGGTTTTGCTGCACTCAACACCGCTGACTATACGATCACTGAAGAAGGGTCTGGCGAGGAAAAGGCTGTCGAACTGGGCGCCGTTATCTGGGTTCATTTCGAAGAGTGGACGGGCCGGTGATCCGGGCGCTCGCTGTTGCCGGTCTCGCGATCGCCGCTCCAATTGGAGCGGCGGCGCATCAGCTTGTGGTCTTTGCCTCGGTCGACTGCGAAGCCGTCACGGTTGAGGCGAAGTTCTCCAACGGGCGTGTCACCCAGCAGGGCGATGTCCGGGTTCTCGATGGTGAAAACAACCTGCTTACGACCCTGCAACTTGAAAGCGACGGCACGGCTCGTGTGGCGCTCGACAGCGTGGACCACACCAGTGGTCTGTTGATCGAGGTCGATACCGGCAGCCACGACAATTACTGGATCGTGACACCCGAAGACATCGCCCGGAAATGCGGGAGCTGACGTTGCGCGGAGTTGTGCAGAGGACGTTAGCTCTCGGGCTGGCCATGTTTCTTGCGACCACCGCCGTTGCACAAGACCGCTCGCAGGTAATCGTCGTCAACAAGGCGCTGCATTATTTCGCCGAACGCCTGTTGGGCGACGCGGCCGAAGTCGTCTTCCCCGTCCCCGAGGGCGCCGATCCGTCTTTCTGGCGTCCCTCGATTGCCGATATCAGTATGATCCAGTCTGCCGATTTGATCCTTCTGAACGGCGCTGGCTTTGCGACCTGGATTGACCGGGTGTCGCTGCCGCGGTCGCGGATCGTGAATACCTCTGCGACGATCGAGGACCAGTTCATCGTTACTGAAAGCATTACGCATAGCCATGGGGACGGGGGAGAGCATTCCCACGAGGGCATCGCCTCCTACACCTGGCTCGATCCCATGCTCGCAATCGCGCAGGCTGAAGCCATCGCAGCCGCTGTTATGTCACGCGATCTGGCGGCTGAGCAGGACGTTGAGGCCAGGCTTGCTGAACTGCGCTCTGAACTGACCGCATTGGATGCGATGGCTCGAGATGCCCTGAGCAGCCTGAAAGGCACCGCAATACTTGCGACGCACCCTCGGTATCAATACTTCGCCCGGCGCTACTCACTATCCATTTCGTCCCTCGAATGGGATGCGGGTGCCATGCCGAGCCAAGACGACCTTGCGGATTTGGAACGGCTTGCAACGGAATTGGACGCGCGCATCCTTATTTGGGAGGCAAAACCGCCACAGGCGGCTTTTAAACTTACGGAAGCTCTTGGGCTGCACAGCGTGGTGTTTGAACCCGGGGCCGGCCAAGGCACCCCCGTCAGTCTCTTCGACGCCTATAGACAAGCGGTTTCAGGTCTCTCGGAAGCGGCTAGGCAGAGCTCAGACTGAACCTTTTCCAACTTGGTATTCAGATTTGCGGGCTTGGAAGTTGCGCAACAAAGAAATGATTTCGCATGAGCAGCGAAGGTCCTGTGTGGCGGGCCGCACCGCAGCATGGAGGTCACGTGGTGAACGTCCAGTTTGGGCCGAGAGTGGCGGTAGCCTTGAAGCTCATGAGCCAGGATGCTGCGTCGCATCCAGTGTCTGCCTTGAGCCCTCTGCGACCGATTCTGGACTGTTTATGAATGTCCGGGCTCACGGTTTTTGGGCCAAAACAACATACAAGAGACTTACCAGCATAGATCGCCAGGCGGTCGCTACCTCATGGTAAACATCTTTCAGTATAGATTGGGTCTTATCGCTGTTATTGCCATTTTTGATTTGAACCTTCCGCTGCGGTAAGCTCTATTTGCGGCGGTCGCATAACTGTGCATCGGTGACGCTCGTCTTGACTTGGATTTTGGAAGATCATGAGCGGGCTGCACTTGCTTCCGTTGCACACGGAAAATTTCGCAAGGGTGTTATTGCACACGCACTTTGAAGTGGTCCCAGGAAACTGGATAATCGGCTAAGGTGTATCCCAAACCTTTGAAGGGATACGAGAATGGCGAAACGCCGGAAGTTCACAGACCAGTTTAAGGCGAAGGTAGCGCTTGAAGCGCTGCGTGGCGACAAGACGATCCAGGAGATCGCGGCGAAGCACCAAGTGCACCCAAACCAGGTCAGCACATGGAAGCGTCAGGCTGTCGAAGGCATGGCCGATGTATTTGCCCGAGGCGGCAAACCGGAAGGGCCGACGGAAGTAGAAATAAAAGAGCTGCATGCCAAGATTGGGAGGCTGGCCGTCGAGAACGATTTTTTGTCCGAAGGGCTGAAGCGGTGAGCCCGGAGAAGAAACGCGCGATGATCAAACGGGACCACCCGCAGCTCAGTATCAGCCAGCAGTGCAAGCTGGTGCGGTTCAGCCGATCCGCGTTCTACTACGCGCCGGTCGGAATCGACGCGGACACGTTGGCGATGATGAAAGAGATCGACCGGGTGTTCACCAAGTATCCGTTCTTCGGCAGCCGCAAGATCGCGGCCTATCTGCGCCGGGAGGGTGTTGTCGTAGGCCGTCATCGCGTGAGGCGGTTGATGGCGCGGATGGGGCTGGAGGCAATCTACAAACGTCCCAGAACCAGTCAGCCGCACCCGCAGCATCCGGTCTTCCCGTATTTGCTGAGAAAGATGCAGATCGACCGTCCGAACCAGGTTTGGTGCGCCGACATCACCTTCGTGCCGGTCAGGTATGGCTTCCTGTATCTCGTGGCGATCATGGATTGGGCATCGCGCAAAGTCCTGAGCTGGCGGCTTTCGAACACGATGCACGCCGACTTCTGCGTCGATGCACTGAACGAAGCCATCTCCAAACACGGCCCGCCGGAGATCATGAACACAGATCAAGGATCACAGTTCACGGGATCGGCATGGATCACGACGCTGACCGAGGCAGGCGTGCGCATCTCGATGGATGGACGAGGCCGTTACCTCGACAACATCTTCATCGAACGCCTGTGGCGGAGCCTCAAGCAGGAGGCGATCTATCTCGAAGAGATCACCGACGGCTTCCAGGCTCGACGCGTCATCAAGGACTGGATGGCATTCTACAACACCGAGCGGCCCCATTCCGCGCTTGATCGGCAGGTGCCCGACGACGCATATTGGGCAGGCTTGGAAGAGCAGAAAGCGGCATGAAACCTAAACCCGATACACCTTAGCGAAGCTGCAAAACTGTCCGAAAAGGTGGGACCACTTTACAACTACATCCAAAGACAGCCGCCGTCTGGCCTTGCCCCAGGCATGGACGATTACCGTCCAGGTAGCGTCAACAGATACGCCGGCCGTGTACGATATGACATTGGCGTTGCTGGCACGATCAATGCATTTATGGAGTAGGCATGAAGACAGAAACTTTCATTGACGCGCTACTCAGGAAGTACCAGCAAGCACCCAACTTTCCTTTCCATGATTGGACTACCAATTCGGTCAGCTTTTATGCGCTGATCAATCTTTGGGACGAATTGTTCAAAACAGCTGCTGGCCAGCAAGTCGTGCAATTTGAAGCGCTGCGTGATGTGGAAATGGATATTGATAGCCTTATTTACGATGTTGGCACGCAAGATCGTACGCGCCGGGTTTCTGTGTACCCGGAACAGGATGGCGGAACGTTTAACCTATTCTTTAAAGAGAAAACGGATGGATACCGTCCTGACCGAGCTCATCTTGGTGACTTGCCAGATCGAACATCGTTGGAATTTGCGACCGACTTGCAGGCCAACAGGCTCGTAGCCTGTTTTGATATAATCCGGACATACCTAAGTACGGCATGTCCGGACAGCGAACTCGCAGCCGAACTGGAGGCGCGCCTTATTAAAACGCATCGTCACGTGTTTGGTTTCTCAGATTTCAACCCTTTTGAGGGTCGTGATGAGAACGGGCGCTATGTGCAGCCGTCTGACGAGGACGACAAGACGTGAGCTGTTCCATCTGAAATGGCGATCATCGAGGAAACCTCACCCATGAACGTCTTGAGTTTCTTGGACTCCAATGAAGGCAGATACGCTAGCAAATATGCAGGATCGTAAAAACGGAGGTAGAGCCATTTGCCTTTCCTGTCTTGCACGCGCGTGAATTTGCGAAAGTGGCCGCGCAAACTATCAAGGCTCGCCTCAGATCGGAGGTAGATGCCGACATCCTGCCCCCACAAGTGCCACGCCGCATCTCCTTCGGTGAAGAGGCTTTGCGTGAATCTTGCCCCCCGCTCGAGGCAAACAATCCAAGGCGCAACGTTGCTTAGGTCGGCAAATGCTTCTCCCTGGAAAAGGCATCCATGCTCCAATCCTGAACTCTCCAAAAGTTCTGGAAGCGCATGTATCTTTGCGCCATCAAGAATGGCATAAGTGCGTACCAGGCTTTGTTCCGCTCCATCAATACGCCCATCGGCTGAATCAACAGCCGTGAACTGCGTTTGCCCGAATAGCACTTCTATCAGTGCGTCTGGAACTGTTTTCGGAAGACTCAAACCAAACTGATCATCTAAAGGCTCGACAGCGTCAATTACACTGACCTGCAATGTCGGCTGCGGGGCGCGGGTTTGCGGCAGCTCACTTACCCAATAGTCATACTCATCATCAGAGTTCATTGGTCGGCAAACTGCTTGTGTAATCCACAGAAACTAATTTTACAGTAGTCACTGCAGGATACATCAACAACGCAACGAGCGCCAATTTGTGGTGGTAAAAATTAAGATAGTGGCCCCTGTCGAAGTCCGAAGCGCATTGATCCGCTGCCCAACAGCAGCCCTTGGCGCAGCCGCAGCAAATGTTTGCTTTGTCCGCACACCTGCCGAGGGACACTGTTGATGTAAGGTCAGCTATAGGCTGACTGACCCCGCAGTTCAGAATAGCAGTCTGGACCGAGTTGGACCCGCAAATAGAACGGTAATCCGCCTTTTCCTTCCGGCGCTGCAACGGGCTGGCACCTGGAAGACACGCACCCGGTCCTTTGTTCGTTGTCTGTTCGAGATTGCAGGGTCTAAACGTTAACAAGTAAAATGAAAGACTTCGGTAACCTACCGATTGGACCTGCGCGCAAGCCGCTCCCAGCGTCGGAGTGGCAACAGCTCAGCGGGTCGGGCGGGTGTCGGGCAGCGAGATGTTGGCGACCTGCTCGGCGATCGGATCAGTCGAGAGGGGGTGCGTGTCGGGGCTGAAATTCTCGGGGTCCGCCATCTTTTGCCAGCGCCCACCCAGGTAGACCTCCAGCCCGGAAAACTTGGATTTGTAGCCCATCTTCTGACTGCCCGGCACCCAATAGCCCAGATACACATATGGCAGCCCCGCCTCGCGGGCGATCTCCACATGATCGAGGATCATGTAGGTCCCCATGGACCGCCGCTGCTGACCCGGCGCGTAAAAGCTGTAGACCATGCTCAGCCCATCGCTCAACACGTCCGTGCGGCTCCCGCCCATCAGAGTTTTGCCCCGATCCCTCGTGTATTCCACGACCCGACTGCGAATGGGCGTCTCCTCGATCATGGCGGCAAATTCGAACACGTCCATATCCGCCATGCCGCCATCGGCGTGACGGCTGTCGAGGTAATCGCGGAAGAGGGCGTATTGATCCTCGGTCGCCCAGGGCGACGTGGCGCGGCGATCCAGGTCGAAATTCCGCTTGGACGTGCGCCGCTGGCTTTTGGTGGGGGTAAAGGCGCTCACATCGATCCGCGCCGACAGGCAGGCCGAACATTCGGCGCAAGACGGGCGATAGAGCACGTTTTGCGAGCGGCGAAAGCCCTGCTGGCTCAGGCTGTCGTTCAGCTTTTCCGCATTCTCGCCCTGCAGCGCCGTGAACAGCTTACGCTCCATCCGCCCCTCAAGATAGGGGCACGGCTGGGGCGCAGTGACGTAGAACTGCGGGGCAAGGGGCAGGGTGTGGCGCATGAACGACCTGTTTTGGGTTGCGCGTGATGATAGCAAGACGCCTCACACGCGCAACCCTGCAATGGTCCGGTCGTGGCGTCAGGCGCGCCGGTTCAATGCCGCGGTGCCCAGCATCATATCCGTCAGGCCCTGACCGCGGGCCGACGTCGCCATGAGCACGATGGAGATCAACTGCAGCGGCGCCACCGCCCAGCTGACGGTATAGCCCACCGTGTGCAAAAACGCGGTGCCGAGGGCAAAGCGGGTGCCGTCGGCGCGGCGGAACTCGATCGCAAATAGGCGCATCCCCAGCGTGGCAGACCCGCCCGTCAACGAGACCAGCCGGTAGACAAAGCCCACAACGGCCATCAACCCGAGGAAAAAGAAGGCCGCCACAAAGGCGGTGAATGGCAGGATCAACAGACAGATCAAAAAGACCAGGATCGTATCGACTACCCAGGCCAGCAAGCGCTTGCCCGCGACATCGCGGTAGAACTGCGGTTGGGTGACAGGATCGGCGAGGTGCATCAAAGCCTCCGGCAAGGGATGGCCCCGGACATGCCGGGGCCTGCTGGTTTACTCTTCGGATTTAGCCGCTTTGGCGCGCTCTTCCATGAACTCGTCGAACTCGGACTTGTCCTTGGCTTCGCGCAGCCGCTCGAGGAAGGCCTCGAAATTGTGCTGCTCTTCTTCCAGGCGGCGCAGGGTGTCGGCCTTGTACGAGTCAAAGGCCGAGTTGCCGGTCGAGCGCATGGTGGTCATCGTGCGCCCCATGCGGCGCGTCGTGCAGGACTTGGAAAACATGCGTTTGCTCCAGATCATGTAGGCCAGGAGGGCGAGGCCGATGGGCCAGAAAAAGATGAACCCGATGACCATGGCTGCGATCCAAGCGCCCTTGCCACGGTCGTCAAGCCACCGTTCGGTGCGGGTAAACCAGCCCTCCGAGCTGCGCGGTGCGGGTGCGGAGGTGGACATCGACGTCATTGCGTAACCTTTCGATAAAGGGCAGGGCCCGGTGTGTGTCTATGTGAATGCTCTTCACATCAAATAAATGGGAACTGGGGATCGCAATGCAAGAGAGGATGTGAATGTTTTTTACATAAGTCGCGTTTAGGCTATAAAATCAGCTGCTTGCGCGCCAGAAATCCGCAACAGATCTGCCGGTGACGCCCGGAAAACATGGTGCGGCGTCCCTGCCGCGGCCCAGATCACATCGAAATCGGTCAACCGTGTGTCGGCAAAGGCGCGGATCGGGTTGAGGTGACCCACAGGGGACACGCCCCCGATGGCAAAGCCGGTTTGGGTGCGGACAAGCGCCGCGTCCGCCTTGCCCAGCGGCTCACCGGCGAGGGCGGCGGCACGCGCGGGATCCACCTGATTGCCGCCAGCGGTTAAGAACAGGATCGCGGTGCCGCTGGTCTCGCCGCGAAAGATGATGGACTTGGCGATCTGATCGATCTCGCAGCCAATCGCGTTGGCGGCGTCCGCTGCCGTCCGGGCCAGCGGCGTTTCCATGATCTCGGTGTCAATCCCCGCAGCCTCGAGGGCGGCGCGGACACGTTTCAGGCTCTTGCTCATGGGCCGGAGCCTAGCCACGGCGCAGGCGAACACAAGGGGCATTGACGCCCGCCAAGCAGCGCGAAAGGGTGCACCCCATGACGCTGATCGCCGCGCTTACATCCATGCCACGCGCCTACCATCCCGAGCGGGGGCGGGAGGTGGCGGATGCCGTGGGCTTAACTGATGCGGTGGCGCGTGACCTGCTTGCGGGTGCTGCGGGCTGCAGCCCGTATCTTGCGTCCCTCATGGAAAAAGAGGCGGCATGGCTGCCCGGCGCGCTCGACGCGCCGGAGACCGCCCTGGCACAGGCTTTGGTCCCGGCACCTGACATGCCGCTCAAATCCGCCCTGCGGCAGGCCAAGCGGCGGGTGGCCTTGCTGACCGCCCTCGCGGATCTGGGCGGGGCCTGGTCGCTGGAACAGGTGACGGACGCGCTGACGCAATTGGCGGACATGGCCTGCGAAGCGGCCTTGCAGGCGGGGCTCGCCGCGCAGCGCAAGCGGGGCAAGCTGCCCGAGGGCGAGGTGGGCCTGTTTGTGCTGGCGATGGGCAAGATGGGGGCGGCGGAGCTGAACTACTCCTCCGACATCGACCTGATCTGCCTTTTTGACGAGACACGCCATGCGCCCGACGACTACCCGACCATCCGCAACGCCTGCGTCAAGGCGGTGCAACAGATGTGCGCAACGCTCAGCGATTTGACGGACGAAGGATACGTGTTCCGCACCGATCTGCGCTTGC
>ERZ1740067.2211-NODE-2211-length-12128-cov-6.528535_pt1 | contig 12128 bp, 11 predicted proteins | sample MGYA00581736_ERZ1740067 | MGnify/ENA primary metagenome ERZ1740067 (study PRJEB43018, sample SAMN04849236) | marine metagenome | isolation source: floating plastic debris | place: Pacific Ocean | collected 2008-08-27 | study: EMG produced TPA metagenomics... | reverse complement strand
TCGGACAGGCCTGAACGCACTCGCCGCACGCCACACAGGTGCTGTCGCCCATCGGGTCGGCGAAATCGAAGGTCGGGTAGCTGTCATGCCCGCGCCCCGCCATGCCGATCACATCGTTGACCTGCACCTCGCGGCACGCCCGCACGCAAAGCCCGCACTGGATGCAGGCATCAAGGTTAACGCTCATGGCGATATGGCTGTCGTCCAGAAGCGGGATGCGCTCTTTTTCTAGCTTGGGAAAGCGGCTGTCCTCGACCCCCACGGCCTCCGCCATATCCCAAAGATGCGCCGATTTATCATGCGCCACGTCACGCTCGGGCTGATCGGCGACCAGCATCTCGACAACCATCTTCCGTGCCGTCTTCGCGCGCGCGCTGTCCGTCGTCACAACCATGCCCTCGGCAGGCTCGCGAATACACGACGCCACCAGCGTCCGCTCGCCCTCAACCTCGACCATACAGGCGCGGCAATTGCCATCGGGGCGATACCCCGGCGCGGGCTTGTGGCACAGATGCGGGATCACCAGACCGCAGCCGTTGGCAACCTCCCAGATCGTCTCACCCGGCTGGGCCTCAACCTCAACCCCGTCCATCGTAAAGCGGATCACGTCGGTCATTTCGACACCTCGTCAGCAAAATGCTGCATCACCAGTTTGATCGGGTTCGGCGCCGCCTGCCCCAGACCACAAATGCTGGCATCCGTCATCGCGGTGCACAGATCGCCCAGCAAATCCTGATCCCAAACGGGTTCCTGCATCAGCTTCACAGCCTTCTCGCAGCCCACGCGGCAGGGCGTGCATTGCCCGCAGCTTTCATCCTCGAAAAACCGCAGCATATTCAGCGCCGCATCGCGCGCGGCGTCCTGATCGGACAGCACGACAACCGCCGCCGATCCGATAAACGTGCCCAAGGGCTGCAACGTGTCGAAATCCAGCGGGACATCGTCAATCGACGCGGGCAACAGCCCCGAAGACGGCCCGCCCGGTTGATAGGCCTTGAACACATGGCCCTCAGCCATGCCTCCAGCAGCCTCAATGATATCCAGAATGGTCGATCCCGCAGGCAGCAAGTAAACGCCCGGTTCTGCCACACGGCCCGAAACCGAGTAGCTGCGAAGCCCCACGCGCCCGTTCATCTCGACCGAATTCAAAACCTCCGGTCCTTCGCGACACACCTTCGCGACCCAATACAAAGTCTCGACATTGTGCACCAAGGTCGGGCGATTAAAAATCCCCACCTGCGCCACAAAAGGCGGGCGATGCCGCGGCAGACCGCGCTTGCCCTCGATGCTTTCGATCATCGCACTTTCTTCGCCGCAGATATAGGCACCGGCCCCGCGCCGCAGATCAATATAGCCCTCGGCCACAATGCCTGCCGCCTCAAGCGATGCAATCTCGGTGCGCAAAATCTCCAGCACCGCCGGGTATTCGTCACGCATGTAGATAAAGCAGGTTTCAGCCTCGACCGCCCAAGCGGCAATCAGCATCCCCTCAAGAAACAGATGCGGCGTACGCTCAAGGTAATACCGGTCCTTGAACGTGCCCGGCTCGCCCTCATCCCCGTTGACGGCCAGATAGCGCGGCCCTGCATTGCCCCGCACAAAGCCCCACTTTTTGCCTGACGGGAAACCCGCGCCGCCAAGACCCCGAAGGCCGGATGACAGCACGCTGTCCTGCACGTCTTCCCAGTCGCCATCGGCCCGCAACGCCTGCAACGTCTCGTATCCACCGCCCGTCACATAGGCGTCGAAGTCCTCATAGTCGTGCACATGCGCATGGGTGTCACCTGCCGCAATCGCCGCCTCGACCTTTGCAAGATTAGCGTTGTCGATGTGGTTATGCCCCAGTTCCAGCACCGGCGCGGTATCACACCGCCCCATGCAAGGCGCGCGCAGAACCCGCACTTCCGATGCGTCCAAACCATCCTCAAGCGCAGCCTTCAATTGCTGCGCTCCGGCCAGTTCGCATGACAATGAATCGCACACGCGGATGGTCAGCGGGGGGGGCGTCGCCTCGCCTTCCTTGACCACGTCGAAATGCGCATAGAAGGTGGCAACCTCATACACCTCGGCCATGCTCAACCGCATTTCCTCGGCCAGTGCCCGCAGATGCGTCGCCGACAAGCCGCGATATTCGTCCTGAATAAGATGCATGAATTCGATCAGCAGATCGCGGCGGCGCGGAGCATCGCCCAGCAGCGCGCGGACCTCGGCCAAGGCGGCATCATCATACTGACGGCCCTTTGGCGTGACGCGGCCCTTGCCCCGTCCCGATTTCCAAACGCCCTTGCGATCGTCCAATGCCATGCCAAGCCTCCCGAGGCGCACACCAACTCACTGGTGATGAGACGCGAAAATATACGAATGCATACGATTGTATGAGACACAGATATGGTCATTTCCGACATCATCTGTCGGCACGGGTCTCTGGTCAGATACGCAATGACGCCTATTGGAAATTTCTGCGCGTCAGTTGGCGTCCCGCGCGCGGGCCAACTCGACGTTCAGCGACGCGCCCAACAGAATCAAGAACGCACTGATGTAAAGCCACATGAGCATCGCGATCACCGCCCCGATTGACCCATAAACCTCGTTATAAGTACCGAAATTTGACAGATAGAATGAAAAGCCCGCAGACGCGGCGGCCCAAAAGATCACCACCAAAAAGCTGCCCGGTGTGATCCATGACATCTTGTGATCCGGCTGGTTGGGGCCGTAGCGATAAAGCAGGCTCAGCGCCATCAACAGGACGGTGACGGCCGTACTCCACCGCAGCACCTCGATCATCAATTCGGCGAAGCCACCCAAAGGAAGGAACGCCAGAAGGATTGGAACAATCACGATGGTAGTGAGCGCGACAAGCGCCACGCCGACAAGGCACGCGGTCAGGAAAAGCGCGATCAGATAATGCATCAAACCGCCTCGGTTCGACGTGCCATGGATCGTATTCAGCCCGCGGATCAGCGCACTGACCCCCGAGCGGGCCGACCACAAAGCCAACAAGATCGACAGCGCACCCGCCCAACCCAGCGTTGATGATGAAGTTTGGACCAGCTTGTCGATCTGTGTATTCAGCAGCCGGAACGCGTCTTCGGGAATGATCCCGCGCATCATCTCCAGCTGGCTCTCAACAATCGCGGGGTCCGATACCAGGCCCCAGATCGCTATGATCGCCGCCAACCCGGGAAACACCGCAAGGATGCCGTAAAACGCGATGCCTGCCGAAATCAGCGCAAGATTTTTCTGATCAATCGCCTGATAAACACCCAGTAATGCCGCCCACCAAAGCTGCGGGGCAGTCGTTTGGGTGTCGGCGTCACTTGGCATATTGGTTAACTCTCGTCTGAACTGTTCAGATTGAACAACGCCCTGTAGATGGCATTGGTTTCCATTAAACATTCATGGGTGTCAAAAGCGACAACGCGACCATGATCCAGCAACAACACCCGGTCGACCCATTGCAGCGTCGAGGGGCGGTGCGTGACAAACAGGATCGTGCTGTCTTTGGCGCTGTCAACGGTGGCCTGCATGATCGCACGCTCATTGGCGCCGTCCAGCGCACTTGTGGCCTCGTCGTAAATGTAGATTTTCGCGTTCTTCACCATGGCGCGCGCAATCCCGACGCGCTGCTTTTGCCCGCCCGAAAGCGAGGCCCCGTTCGGGCCAATCTCACTGTCCAGACCGTTCGGCATATCGTCGGCAAAGGCGCTGACCATCGCACGATCCGCTGCCGCCGAAATCTCGTCATCCGTCGCATCGGGATTGCCGTCCCGGATATTGTTGCGGATCGTCCCGTCGAACAAAAACACGTCCTGCGAGATCAGCGCAATCGCGTCCCGCAGCGCCGTCGGAGCGACCTCCTGAATGTCCTGCCCCCCAATGGAAATGACCCCCTTGGTCGGCCCGTAAAACCGCTGCACCAGATCAATCAGCGTGGTTTTCCCGGCACCAGAACGCCCGACAATCGCAATCCGCTCCCCCGGTTTTGTCTCGAAACTGACGTCATGCAGCGCTGCGGCTTCGGCGTTATAGCGAAACGACACGTCATCAAATTTCAGCGCACTGGACCGGTCGGTCAACACCGCCGTTCCTGTCGGCGCATCGCCCTCCGCAGACGCAAAAAGCCCGTACATCTGTCCCACCTGCACCAGCGCTTTCTGGATTGCGACCCAGTTCTGCGACACCCGCTCTGCCGGTTGATAGGCCAGCAGAAACGCGGTGATAAACGCCGTGAAATCACCCGCACTGCGGGTTCCGACACTGGTCTGCCAGCTTGCATAAAGGATGAACAACCCAATCGCCAAACCACCCAGAAACTCCATCAGTGGAATGGTCAGTGACGTGGTCTTGGCGATGCCCAGCATCCGGTCTTCCAGCGCGTTGATGGCCGCCGCGAACTTGGATTTGGACTTCTCCTCCAACCCATAGCTTTTGACCGTCTTGATCCCCTCAAACGCCTCCGCGCCGATCGACTGAATCTTACCCTGCAACTCGGTTTCCTCTGCCGCGACCGCTTTGATCCGCTTGGTCAGCAACGCCACCAAGCCGAAAATCAAAGGAAACAGTACCGCAATTGAGATCGACATCAGCGGATCAGTGTAGATCATCACACCGACCAAGCCGATCAACGTCAGCACATCCGTCGATAGCTTGTTAAGCACCGTCGTGACCACCTGACCCGACGCACGGCCATAAAGGATGACCTCTGCCATGTGTTTGGCCGCATGTTTTCCTGCGAAATACGGGATGGATTTGGCGACCATCGCCCGGAACGTGGCCTTTTGGTAAAACGCCGAAACCGACCGCGTGAACTTCGTGCCGATCACCACATTAGCATATTCGAACCCGCTTTTGCCGATGCTGACAACGACCAGCATGGCGGCGACCTGATAAGCAGCCGTCGCACTGCCGGCCACAAATACCTCGTTCACGATCAGCTTGGTGGAATAGGCCAAGGCCGCTGTAAATCCCGCAACTCCGAACATGCAAATCAGCGAGCCCAGATAAAGCTGCCAATGACGCGGCAACGCCTCGCCCAGCAAGCGGCGGGCGATCTGAAGCGATGTCATGTCGGTGGAGGTGTCGGCCATGCGTATAGGCATCCAAGGTTGCTGCGGCGTTCATATGATGATTGGGGGCGCAAACTCAAGCAATCGCAGTTGAAGCGGGCAGCGCCTTCAGCCTAGGGTCGGGCCATGACCGACGTGGCACCCGACTATCTGACGACCAAAGAACTCGCCGCGTTGCTGCGGCTGAGCGAGCGGAAAGTCTATGATCTGGCCGCCAATGACGAAGTCCCGTGCACACGCGTCGTCGGCAAACTGCTTTTTCCGCGTGCGGACGTGATGGCGTGGATCGCAGGCACCCGCTCTGGCCCCGACGTCGCCTCGACACCCTTGCCCGGTATCTTTGCAGGCAGCCATGATCCCTTGCTCGATTGGGCGCTGCGCGAAAGTGAAAGCGGTCTGGCTGCGTTTTACGACGGCAGCCATGACGGCCTTAGCCGGGTCAGCGCGCGTCAGGCGATGGGCTGCGGTCTGCATATCCGCGAGGGCGATGGCTGGAATTCTGACACGGTGCGCACCCGGCTTTCAGATGCGACAGTCGTTCATGTTGAGTTCGACAAACGACAGCGCGGTCTGATCGTCGAGGCGGGCAATCCCCATCGCATTTCTGATATCGCTGATATCGCTGATCTGCGCTTTGCCAGTCGTCAGGACAGTGCCGCAAGCCACCGGATGTTCGCCGATCTGGCCCAAGAGGCCAATATCAACGCGGCCACCCTCAAAGGTCCCGCCCAGCCCATGCGCACAGAAGGCGATGTTGCTGCTGCCATCGCCGAAGGCAAAGCCGATGTCGGCTTTGGGATTGCCGCCAGTGCCGCACAGCTGCGCCTTGATTTCGTCCCCCTTCTGACCGAGCGGTACGACCTTCTGATCTGGCGCACGGCCTGGTTCGATCCGCCGTTTCAAGCCGTCGTGAATTTCCTGCGCTCGTCCGATTTCACCGCCCGGGCAGCCGAACTGGGCGGCTACGATCTTTCGAACCTTGGGCATGTGCACTTTAACAGTGGCGCGCCCTAGGACGTCCCATGAAAGCGTTAAAAAGTCGTTGGAAAACAGTACGCTCCGATGTTAACTCTTATTATGTTAAGTCGCTGAAAATAATACATAATGAAATCAGTGAAGGGCGTTCAGACAAGTGGTTTCGCATGCGAAACCGGCCTGCTCAGCTGCCCGCAGCGTTCGGGAAAAACAGCTGCTGGCCGTCGACTTGATAGCCTGCAATCGCCGCTTGCCCTTGCGCGCTCAGCAGCCAATTGACAAAGGCTTGCCCGTCCTCGGCCTTCACATTCTCGTGCCGCTCCGGGTTCACAAGGATCACGCCATATTGGTTGAACATCTTGGGATCACCTTCGACCTTCACCGCATGCGCGCCCTTATTTCCGAACGCAATCCATGTGGCGCGGTCTGTCATCACATAAGCGCCCATCCCGGTGCCAATGTTCAGCGTCGCGCCCATCCCGGACCCGGTTTCGCGATACCATCTCCCGGACGCCGCGCTGACATCAATGCCCGCTTCGCCCCACAGGCGCAGCTCTGCCTTATGCGTGCCACTGTCGTCCCCGCGCGAGGCAAACGGCGCCTCGGCCGCGGCGATCTTGGTTAAGGCGTCGACCACATCGGCGCTACCGGCGACGCCCGCCGGATCCTCCGCAGGCCCTACGATCACAAAGTCATTATACATCACATCAAAGCGCTGTACGCCGAAGCCGTCCGCGACAAACGCCTCTTCTGACGGTTTGGAGTGTACCAAAAGCACATCACCATCGCCGTTCATCGCATTGCGGATCGCCTGCCCCGTGCCAACCGCAACCACCCGCACCTCAATACCCGTCTCATCCAGAAACTGCGGCAGGATCGCATCCAGAAGGCCCGAGTTCTGCGTCGACGTCGTGGATTGCACTGTGATGAACCGCGCCTCGGCCATCGCGGAAAGCGGAAGCATCGCGCACAGGCTCAAGGTCATGAAGATGCGTTTGAACATGGTCTCTCCTTGGCTGTCAGAGGGGCAGATCGCCGCAAAGATACCGTTTCGCAGCAATACTTTCAGGCTTAGCGAAAAAGGCGTCGGCTGGTTGATGGCACGCCACCTCGCCGCGGTGGAGGAAGACAATGTCGCGCCCCAATCGTTTGGCCTGACCCAAATCATGCGTGACCATCACGATCCGTGTGCCATGGGCCGACGCGCGTAAAATCATCGCTTCAATCGCGTGCGTTGCCGCTGGATCAAGGCTTGATGTCGGCTCGTCCAGAAACAGGATTTCCGGGTCAGTCGCCAGCGCACGAACCAAAGCCAAGCGCTGCTGCTCGCCCCCGGACAGCGTGCGGGCCGCCTGGCGCGCAGCTGCAATAAGCTGCGCCTCTGCCAGCCAGTCATGCGCCAGAGCCCGGCGCGTTTTGCGCGGGCTGCCACAGGCTTTCAGCGCGTACTCCACATTCGCCAGCACCGACCGGCGTAACAAAACGGGCTTTTGAAAGACCATCGCCTGCCGCGTGGCGGGCGTGCTGATTTGGCCCGTTTGCGGCGCCAGCAATCCATGCAGCAGCCGCAAGGTCAGGCTTTTGCCCGCGCCGTTGGCCCCAAGGATCATTGTTGGCCCTTCACCATCCAGACGCAGCATCGGGATGTTAATCTTTGCGCGACCCTCAATCGAAAACCGCAGATCACACGCAGCAAGCGAGGTTTTGGCGACCGGCTTTTGCTCCAGTAGATCACGCATAGGCCATCGCCTTTGCACGGATACCGACCGAACTGACAGCGGCGTTCACAAAGATCGCCAGCAGGATCAGGATCGTCCCCAAAGCCAGTGCGAGCGCGAGGTTGCCCTTTGATGTCTCAAGCGCGATCGTCGTCGTCATCGTGCGGGTCACATGGTTGATGTTGCCCCCCACAATGATGACCGCACCGACCTCGGCAATCGCGCGTCCAAAGCCGGCCAGAAAGGCCGTCATCAGCGCGTAGCGGGCATCGAACAAAAGGGTCGGAACCGCCTTCAGTTTTGACACGCCAAAGGATTGCAGTTGCTCGCCATACTCGGCCGCAAGCGCTTCAATCGTCTGGCGGGTGATCGCGGCGATGATCGGGGTCACAAGGATCACTTGCGCGATGATCATCGCGGTGGGGGTATAAAGCAGTTGCAGCACGCCAAGCGGCCCTGCGTTCGACAGCAACAGGTAGACCATCAGCCCGACCACGACAGGCGGCAGACCCATCAGCGCGTTCAGCAGGACAACGGCAACGTTTCGCCCACGAAACCGCGTAACGGCAAGGGCGGCACCCAAAGGCATCGCGATGCAGGCGGCAATTACTACCGCGGACACAGAGACCTGTAACGAGAGGGCGACGATGGCCCATAGCTCTGGGTCGCCTTGAAGGATCAAGGACATCGCATAGGTGAATGATGATGCAAAATCCTGCATAATTCTCCCGAAAATCCGTCTCCACTCGAATTATGGAAAGAATTGCATATCAAGGAAGGCTGAGTCCAGCGACAGGCTGTCTCAGGGGTGGGCATGACGTCCAGAGGACCTGACCGAGATCGGCTTTCCGAAAGTTATCAGCGTTTTTCTTAGTTTCGCCCCAATCTTACAGGACATTCGCGATCTAGAATTGTGATGAGGGTAATATGACCGATGTTGCGCAACCAATACGGCCCATTTGGGGGCTCACAGGGTTCTTCTTTGGCGTGGTGGCGATCGCCTTAGCCATGGCGATTATCAACGGCGCGTTCGACATGCCTGCAAAGTCGACAGCAACAACCATTGGAGAGTTTGCGGCCGAGGTGCGAAATTCAGCCCGCGCGGCTCTAAGTGGAGAAGCCACGGCGGCCCCGGTTGTCGAGCAAGCAATGAATTGGCGGGAGATCGCGACCTTGGCTGTGACGGTCTTGGCCGGGATTGCAGCGATTTGCGGCGCGACCGGGCTTTACAGGCACGAAGCACGCAGCCTGCCGCTTTTGGCAATCGGCGCAGGCAGTGCGGCGGTCGTGATGCAATTCGCCATGTGGCTGGCGCTGCTCATCTGTGGGGTGCTTTTGATCGGCCGTATCCTGACCACGATGGACGGGATCATCGGGTTCAGCGTGTTTGATTGGTTTAGTTAGAATGTTTGGTTAGAGCAGACGGGCTGGTGCATTGCGCTGTTACGGCGAAGGGTGGGCTGACCAATATTGTCCTTTTCAACGTTAACTGTTTTAGGCAGGCCAGACGATGCTACCGTCGCCTTGCTTTTTACGGCTATGCGGATCGTCGAAAAAGCCGGGAAATCGCGCCTTGTTTCCACATCCATATCCCGCTGATCGCCAAAGCTGGTGTGATGATGAATAGCGTGATCGCGGTGAATGTCGGGTTAGACCCCCAAGGCGAGTAGAGATACGTACCCAATATGAGGCCTCCAACGATATGGAACCAGCGGAGTGCCTGCCTTAACCTACCTGCGGTCATCACTTAGCCCTTTCCTTTGATCTAATCATGTCTCATATCTTATTTAACTAAGCGTTGCTAACTTTGCAATGCAAAGATAGGAAAAATATGGCGAAGCCGACTTACCACCATGGCGATTTACGCACCGCACTCCTTGATGCGGCAGAGAAAGAGCTTCTGAAAGACCCCGATTGCGTGCTGAGTGTCAGATCGCTTGCCAGCAAGATCGGTGTGAGCGCGACCGCGCCACATGCGCATTTCAGTACCAAGTCCGATCTTCTTGCGGCGCTTGCGACACGGGGGTTCGAAAGGCTCCGCGAGGATCTTCTTGAGGCGCCGCAGGACAAGGAAGATCTGCGCATGATGCTGACCGGACTTGCGGAGCGTTACATCGCGTTCGGCGTGAAGAATACCGGGCTTTACCGCCTGATGTTCACCACCGGGGTCGGACTGGAAACCAAGGCGGAACTGCGGCTTGCTTCGCGCACGTCCTATGATGTGCTGCGTGATGCCATTCGCAGCGCGTTCCCCGATCATGCAAAGACTGAAACGGACACCTATGCACTGACAGCATGGGCACTTGTGCATGGCTTTACGTCTTTGTTGAGTGAAGATCGCATCGCCGACGACCTTATTGAGGACGGGTCTGGTCGCGCGCTGGCAGATATTGTGACGGCGCTTTTGATGGCGGGTCAGCCTGACAAACCGTAACGCAAATTGCCGAGAAATCGCGGCTGTCGGCCAGGACTGAGAGCCGCGAAATCCGCATTGCGATGTCTTTGTTCGGCATGAAAAAAGCCGGAGCATTTGCCCGGGCTTCTTCGTTTATCCGCCGAAATCGTCCAGCATGATGTCTTCGCGGTCGACGCCCAGATCAACGAGCATGTTGATGACCGACTGGTTCATGATGGGCGGGCCGCACATGTAGTATTCGCAATCCTCAGGCGCGGGGTGGTCCTTGAGGTATTCATCGTAAAGCACGTTGTGGATGAAGCCGGTGTAGCCGTCCCAGGGTTCGTCCGGGGTGGGGTCGGACAGGGCGACGTGCCATTCGAAGTTCTCGTTCTCGCGGTCAAGCATGTCGAAATCCTCGACATAGAACATCTCGCGTTTGGAGCGGGCACCGTACCAGAAGCTGATTTTGCGGTCGGTTTTGATGCGGCGCAGTTGGTCAAATAGGTGGCTGCGCATGGGGGCCATGCCGGCACCACCGCCGATAAATATCATCTCTTTTTCATTCTCGCGGGCGAAAAACTCGCCGAAGGGGCCGGAGATCGTGACCTCGTCGCCTGCTTTGAGGTTGAAGATGTAGGACGACATCTTGCCCGCAGGGATGCCCTGGCTGCCCGGAGGCGGGGAGGCGATGCGGACGTTGAGCATGACGATGCCCTGTTCCTGCGGGTAGTTGGCCATGGAATAGGCGCGTTCGATGGGTTCATCCACCTTGGAGTTCACGTCCCAGATTTTGAACTTGTCCCAATCCTCGTGGTATTCTTCATCGACGTCGAAGTCCTTGTAGGACAGCTCGTAAGCGGGGGCTTCGATCTGGATGTAGCCGCCTGCGCGGAAGTTCACTTCCTCGCCCTCGGGCAGTTCGAGGACCAGTTCTTTGATGAAGGTCGCGACGTTGTCGTTGGAGCGGACTTTGCATTTCCACTTTTTGACGCCGAAGACTTCCTCGGGGACTTCGATTTCCATGTCCTGCTTGACCGCGACCTGACAGGACAGGCGGTCGCCGCAGGAGGCTTCGCGTTTGGTGATATGGCCTTCCTCGGTCGGCAGGATCGAGCCGCCGCCAGAGTGGATTTTCACGCGGCATTGGGCGCAGGTGCCACCGCCACCGCAGGCAGAGGGGACGAACAGTTTTTGTTCGGCCAGCGTTTGCAGCAGCTTGCCACCGGCGGGGACTTTGATCGTCTTTTCGCCGTTGATCGTGATCGACACGTCGCCGGTCGAGACCAGCCGCGAGCGGGCGACAAGGATCAGCGTCACCAGCATGATGACGATCAGCGTGAACAGCGCGACGCCAAGGCTGAAGGTTTCCATGTGAACGCTCCCTTACAGTTTGACGCCGGAGAAGGACATAAAGCCGATAGCCATCAGTCCGGCGGTGATGAAGGTGATCCCGAGGCCTTGCAGACCGTCAGGAATGTCGGAGTATTTCAGCTTCTCGCGCACCCCTGCCATGGCGGTGATGGCGAGCGCCCAACCGACGCCTGATGCAATACCATATGTGGTCGCTTCGGCGAAGTTGTAGTCCCGTTCGACCATGAAAAGCGAGCCACCCAAGATGGCGCAGTTCACGGTGATGAGCGGCAGGAAGATGCCCAGCGCGTTGTAGAGCGGCGGGAAGAAACGGTCCAAGGTCATCTCGAGGATTTGGACCATCGCCGCGATGACGCCGATGTAGCTGATGAGGCCAAGGAAGGTCAGATCAACCTCGGGAAAGCCAGCCCACGCGAGGGCGCCAGGCTTCAGCAGGTAGGTCAGGATCAGGTTGTTCGTGGGCACTGTGATGGCCTGCACCACGATGACAGAGATGCCCAAGCCGAGTGCCGTGCTGATCTTTTTCGATACGGCGATGAATGTACACATGCCCAGAAAGAACGACAGCGCGAGGTTCTCGACAATGATGGCCTTTACGGC
>ERZ1740067.2210-NODE-2210-length-12128-cov-6.977967_pt1 | contig 12128 bp, 5 predicted proteins | sample MGYA00581736_ERZ1740067 | MGnify/ENA primary metagenome ERZ1740067 (study PRJEB43018, sample SAMN04849236) | marine metagenome | isolation source: floating plastic debris | place: Pacific Ocean | collected 2008-08-27 | study: EMG produced TPA metagenomics... | reverse complement strand
AGCAATGGAGAAAGTTATTTCAAGTCACTCCCTGAGAACGGAGCTACGTAGAGATATGAAAATACTCACACAGACTAATTAGAGGGTGTAGATTCCGTTTCCACTTGAAACTTTGTCATAAAAAATTTTCCCTAGCCACGATGCTGTAATTTTCAGTCAATTTTTGGACTTTTTCAAATAACAGGTGATTGTAAGAACCTGTTACGCACGATTCAGTTGATATAAATCTACCAGGGTAATCAGATATTGAGTATTTCAAAAATCTTGGTCTCGTAACTCTGGAATGTCTACAAGTAAAGTTATAAGCATGTGAATACACTCACATTCACTATTTTCTTACAAAAATTTACAATCCAAGAAATTTGTCACATAACTGTGGCAAGTTAGGCGTGCGTCGTTGTGCTCTAGTTTATTCAATATAAGTTATAATGGTGATCAGCACATAATTAGATGATTTTATTCAAATCTTATGGTATGTCATGTATGTAGGATAGTGTAGCGGTTCCCCACAGGAATCCTATCCCACTGCCCCGGGTTCAATTCTCAACCACACCCTATTGTTTTTGTGCACAAGGCACTACAAACTGGAAGGACAAGATTTTCCTTTCAAACCCTGGTATGATGAGAAGATTGACTTCCTAGCTGCCAGTGTGCTGTTGAAAAATTAAATCCGATGATTTGAGTACTTGTTGTTTAAACAAGCAATCGCACAAGAACGCAGATAGCCTTTTCATTGATGTCACCACCAACAAAATTACTCATAAAATTCAGTTCTCTTCTAGCAGTACTCTCAGTAATTTGAGTACTCTCTTATTGTCTTCATTTCACAGAGGACTCCTTATTATCTCGATGGGTAGCGGGAGCAGCCTCGACTGAAGTTAGTATTTGTGTTGTGGAAAGGGAATCATACAGATGGGAGAAATATTCCTGCACAGAAAAGTGATAAGTGCTTCAGATCATCGCAGTGATTTATGATTTACTATCTTTTATGACATGCATGCTATCACAACATAAGCCAGAAGTATTGGCAAAAATAGTCAAATCGAACTGCTATCAATAACTTCAGCGCTTAGATTTAGATTACATTTTAAGCACAATGAATCGAAACTCAAAACTATTTAATAGATCAGAATCTATGATGAGCTTGCTCAATCAGATGTATATTGTATGCTTTATACATGTATTTGATTTCTCATGATAATAAAATGTAATACAAATGCATATAAGTAAAGTTCAAGTCAATTTCTTTCCGAGTAAGGAGGCAATGTGGATATGCTCCAACTGTGTGTTTCGAGACTCCGGTAGTACTGTGATATTTACTGGCAGTGGTATTAGCACAGGGACGTTCTCAATGTTCACGTCTGGTTGATTCTACAATGTACGAAGGTATAGACACAGTGAAATATAAAATAACAGGTTTATGCTGAAAAATAAGTTCAGGCAGAAGATATCTGCCATATCTAACCAGAACAATAAGTAAAAGGCTGGAATGCTGTACTGTGTTATCGACAAAGTGACTTACTCCTGGCATGTAGCGCATTTCATACTAGACTTGCAGACTATTTGCTCCATTTGTTGAGTAAAGCTTTTTACATTTTCAATTTTTTTTTACCATATTTTCTCAAAAACCTACATTTTGCTTTGGTTTTCATGGATATAAGGCTGCTGTCATATGTTATACCATCATACTTTATTGCAGCTCACATTGTTAGCTGCAGAAATCTTTCCTGATTTTAATGCATTTTGTTTCATCCCTCAAGCTAGAGGCAAAGCGAAGATATCAGGCATTTGATACACCAAACTAATGAAATGCTGCAGGGCAAGCTAGTTAAAAATGAGGTTGCAGCCTTTTGAAATGAGTGGCAATGAAATTAGGAAGTGACTGGTCAGATTGCTGGTGACACTATGCTGTACTGTTCAGTGATTATAACATCGTGTCTTGAGTGTTCTGCCGTGTCTAGTGATGTGGTATACTATAAAATCTGAAACAACTGGTCATATGGGTGAGGGTTAGAGTGCTTGGGATGATTTCCACTTTTCATTTTGCCAAACCGTCCTGGGTTCAAAGCCATCTATCTTTACTACTTATTATTTTTTGGGTTTTATGGTCAGTAAACAGGCACTTCGTGCAGTAAAAAGGAGGATTTGCATCCACGTTTATCGTTGAATGAATTTATGATATTGAAGGTTAATCTTAGGATTTTAGGTCATGTAATGACTGATATCTTGGTCTTCTCACTATTTACTAGCTAGGCTACACCAACAAAACTAAAAATTTTCAAATCAACGAGTCTTTGCTATGCCTACACTTACTAACTACATCAGAGTTCGTATTTTACTTTCAATCTCTTTCTCCTGGTGCTCCTCATACTTTTATCCCCACCCGTGACAGTAAAAAAATCAATTGATCATTCGAGCAATAGAGACTCTTGCAAATAACAATGTGCTGCCGCAACTGTACGCTTTTAAATGAAGAGCCGACATTGTCAAACCTTGGGACATTTTTCTATTAAAATTAGGTTGCTTTCGACTGGAGAGGGGTACTGTTGTCAAATGTGTTTTGGCAAACATGTGCACATGCACTTGCAGCCTGCATTTGAATTTTTAAGAATACCCCACCTGCACTGTGCTGGTTTTGGTATTGCATAAAATTCTAGTACAGGTCGGATAGCGATAGGTCCACATAGTGATAAGGACGCTAATTTACAGAACGTTCTTCTACCAAAAACTACCACTATTGCTCCTAGGTTTTGAGTTTTTTTTATTGTCCTATTGTGGAAATAGTTTAAAATTTGTCAAGATTGTCAAGCACCACAGCTGACCTAAAACCCTCACTCATTGGGACAGATATCTAGGAGCAAATAGCGTTTCCCTCGTCAGATCCAAATAAACGTTTCAGCCCTAGTCATAATGTTTGTTTTGTCCATCCCCATTCCTAACCAGCCAATTGCTTGACTTATGAAGCAACATTATTTTGTTATCTCTCCCAACAGATAGGGCCTGCTGAGTAAACTTTTTGCTGCAATTGCATCACTTGTGAAATCCAAGACAAAAGAGCCGACTTGTGTTTCAAGCAGCAGTCAAAGCCAAAAATTATCACTCCTACTGTTAAGAAGGTTGTACCTTTCTTTTTAACTCTGTGCTCAATGGACACCATATACAGTAGCTACTTCATAAACATCAGGTTTTAATTAACAAATTTTTTTCTTCAAAATGAAAACCTTACCTGATGGTGGTGTTGAACCCAATACTCCACGCACTAATGGTTCTAGTGACTGTTCCAGCCACTTTATCCTCTCCTCCACCTAGTCAGGTGATCTACAGGCACAAATATTACCATATTATAGCATCATAGAAGGCACAATGTTGTAACCATTAAACAGCATACAGCACAATGTCATCAGCACTCACTTCAAATAAGCTGCAACCTCATTTACAACTCCTTTGCCCAGCAGAAGCCTGCTTCATTTTATTAGTTTGGTGTATCAAATGCCTGATATCTTTGCTTTGCCAATAGCTCGTGGGATGAAACAAAATGCATTAGAATCAGGAAAGATTTCTGCAGCTAAAAATGTGAGCTGCAACAAAGTATGATGGTATAACATATGACAGCAGCCTTATGTCCATGAAAACTCAAGCAAATGACCAATATCTTTAGAAATTTTTGTAACATACATAAAACTCAACCAAATAGGGCCGATGCGATTCTAACGGTGTACCACATTAATCTGTGAGTCCAATTTGAAATGCGCTACATGCCTGGAATAAGTCAATGGGTCATTAACACAGGGCAGCATTTCAGCATTTTACGTATCTGCACCATTGACATGCTATTTGTACAGATACCACCCAATACACTTGTAGGTGAATGGTTACATCTGCTACGCATCAACAAGACTTGGCTTATTCAACTTGTCTAGCTAACCCTCTACCTTATTGCAAAGACCTTGCCGCCTCACTCTATTTTAGATACATTCAGCATTCAGTCTTGAGTTCACAGTTACTACATCGAAGAGACTGAAAATACAGCACCTGAACTGCTGTGATGGATAAGGATCTAACCGATTGTTTTTCTCAATTATTGATGGGCCAAATCCTGAGATATTGGTAAAGCCAATATTTGAATTTTAGATATTTAAACCATGTTATTGCATGATTTTACCGAATTTTTTTGGCAGTTACCAGCACAATAATGTCATGATCATTTCATATCACGGTAGACCACACCAGATTATATGCTTCTTGATCAAAGTCAACAGATGCTAACCATAAGATATGCTTACACTGACAAAGAAATAATCCTGAATAGATGGGAGGGCAATCAAACTTTGGTTTTGCGTGCATTCCTAGCAATAACTATAGGGCTTTGAGAAGTCAAGGATGAATGAATGAAACTGCTTCAATGTAGTGATTCTGCTGCCCTAATATTTGTTGTTTTGATTTGTTTATTCTACTCCTATTTTTCAATTCACCTAGAACATTACGATGATCTGGGGATTGTTGAATTTCCAATTGTCAGTCCACTGTAATGGGGTAATGGGTTCAGTTAAGGGTATGCTTTGATTTTGATACCTATATATTTTTACTCAGACTTTCAGGATTTTAGGTGCTACAGAAAAAAGGAATAAAATATTCAGTTTCATCTTCGAATACAATGTTGTACAATGTTGTCTAAAGCTTGCATGCTTTTAGTGGTCAGAGAGTCTGCATTCTACATTGATATAGGGTATAGGTGATAGTATGGCATTGATCTGTAGGGGAAGGTGGGGCACGTTGAACCACGTTTTACATTTTACTTAATGGACAAAAATTGTTCGCATTTGAGTGCTTTAAATTTCGTACATAGATGATCAGATATGTTACCTAGTGATTTGCGAAATTTGGAAGGCTGCCCTCTTGCTAGGGTCCAACCATCTAGTAATTTGTACCAAAACGTCATGCCGTTCAACGTGCCCTACATGCGGGGTACATTAAACCACGTTTTTCACGAGCGGAGGCAAAAAAGTGATCATATTATATACGCAGAAACACTAATTCAAGTTGCCATTGACATGATTTCAATGTTTAGGCAGAGTTGTGAAGGTGGTTTCCAGTAATTAAAGTCATAAAATGGTCAGAAAGGGAATATGCCCGTTTCCTTGATGACGATTGCTGAAAATAGGGTCATATAGTCACTGTTTGCTTGATAATTGTTAAATGATTGATGGTCAGTCAATTGGAGTTAATACCAATCAGATAAAGAAAGAGAAAGAATTTTGACAAAAAAACCGCTATAAATCTATATGGCAAATGGGGTACGTTCAACCCATTCAACGTGCCCCATTTTTGAATCTTTGTACTAGACTGGACACAGTTCTGTCCGTGTGTTTGAATCAGCAGTTACAACTGGATGACTTGGTAGCCCAATGTGTAAGCAAAGTCTTGACAGAAGGTAAATTTTGTTGCTCACTCCCGTGGTTTCCAGGGCTCTATGAACACAATTTTCATAATTTTACTATTTACCCTTCAAATTGCATTTTTGCATATATAATTTACACTTTAGCAGTCAGGATAACAAAACTAAGATCAAGAGTCATGCCCTTAAGGTCTGCTTGTACACTGCAAAGCAATAGATTCAAATCTGCCTTATGCAGGAAAAAAATGTGGGTGGTTCACCTTAAAGTTTTTATATCTGGAGAGGCCACAGAGTAAATATGATTGCAAATTTGGATTCAGAAAGATGAAAACCCTAAATATTTTTGGGGCAACCAGGGCAACTAATGGCCTCTGACAGGGTATAGCGATTTTCGCTTGATGATAGGCAGCACCTATCATATAATATTTATATTAATAATAATTTTCGGCAATAATTTCCAATACCAAGTCAAATGAATTAATTTATATAGAACATTAAATAAGGCTACACAAATGAAATGTCTTGATCTGGATGACATCAGTGGTCATCTGAAGCTGTAGGGCTGGCTTTATAGTGTTTTACTATTTTATTGGGTAAATTTGGGAGGAGGATTGAGGAGTGTCTTTATTTATGTCCAAAACTATGCTGGAGGTTGGCTGGAGTTTCAGTTTATGTTACGTGTTCTACCTGGAGGGCTGGACATCTAGATCAAGTTATTTTATTGGTGTGGCCTAACTATGTGAGAGATGATATCCCATAAATTCTTTTTGAAATAATGTGAAAGTGAAATAAAATAAAATTCAATTTTTCATATGGAGTTTAATTTTGCTTCTGTTGACGATCACTTACATATCGCAAGCGAAAATTGCAATATGCTGATTAAAATTCGCCCCCCCCCTGCAGGGTTCCAGCAATTTGAAATACAGGCAATTGGCAATCAGATTTGCCCTCCGACCACTCCTGGCATACAATAATTAGTGAGCATAACTTCTATAATCCACGTACTCACCTGCTGGTGGAGTTGAGCAGCAGTGACTGTGTATCAGTTAGTCTCAGCATGTGTTTGATAAGAAACATCCAAACCTAAATAAAATCAAATTGAGCACATCGTTATGCTTCAATAATGCCCTTTCATGAAGAAAATAAAATTCCTCCGCTGGGAATTGAACCCAAGTTTCTGGTATAACAAGCAGGCGCTCTACCTTCAACCTATCAATGCCGCATGGTAAAGGTGATAGGAATGTAGAGAATGTATTGCTGGAATGTGAAATATTACAGCAATTATAAGACTCTGTACACTACTTTTTGACGTCACGCTTAACACAATGTGTGTATTTTTTTGTGGCTCCTTTTTTTGTGATCCTCCTTTTCAATGCAAGCTCTGACACAACCAAGGTCCAAGAAGATGATCAAAATTTCTTGAAATGCCTTCTAATGCAACAAATACAAATGCTGTCTGCGGGTTTGCAGATGTTTTGCTCTTCAGTAACCCTGTATTTTCTGAGGACACACTAGCAAGATACAGAGATGAAGTTTGGGGATTCCCAAAACTTCAGATGGGAGATGTTGAGGATTGGAAAGGTATACATTATAGAGGATATAAAAAGCTCAATGATAGGTAAGTGCATTCAACCAACTCAATCACTCTTAGTAATATTTTTTGTCAAGATTGTAAGGAATGCTCAATCTCAACTAATAAGATAAGATGATATTGCAAAGATGTAGTCTACTGAATCCAAGGGGTTTTAAGTTCCCAAAACTCCATGCTGTTAGCGAGCTTGTAAGTTGAAATAGTGGGGTTAGGAAAATGGCTCGGAATGACACAGGCCTGTGGTCAAAATAAAATGGGTCTAAAATGATATAATAGACAAAGGGGACACGTGAAACAACTCAAAAAAATCAAGAATCAATTTGAATTAGCTCAAAAATGGTATTTTCAACACAAGAGGTACTACCTCATGCCATTTTAATTAGACACTTTAGAATAGGAAACTTGCTCTCGGCAAATCTGTTGAAAAGCGGATTTATGAAAATTTATGAAAGTAAGGATATGGTAAGAGCCCTTTCCTCAAACTTCTGAAACTACAAAATACTAATCTAACACTTGGCTGCTGTGTGCAAAATTACTCCATTTAGTGCCAACTGGGTAAGTTGAACATTCGTTTATGTCTATTCCGCCTAGAACAGTATAGTATTAGTATTTACGCTGGAGTGTTCAACTTACCCCAATTACCTATCTCCTGAGCGAATGGGTAGTCAATTATGTGAAAAAACCCATAGAATAGCAACCATTAAGGGAACATGAACCTAGGGAAGCAAGGTAGACCTACCTGCATTAGGATGTATTTATGTATGTATAGAGCTATGTACGTAAGAGACAGAGAGATGTTTGAACAGCTGCATGCCGTCGGACGATGACTTCTGGATCGATTTGTTGAAGTGAGCTTCTGCCATTTACCACGAGATATCACATTGTCTTGATAGGTTGTATCTAATAGATAATATACAGGAACACTCGAATGATTATTGGGTACATGTAGTCTATTACTCTCTAGATCAGCCACGGGCAAAGTGAGGCCTGTTTGCCGCAGTGGCCTTGAGGCCGATATTTTGCGGCCTCACTAACTTGTAGATAATGACAAATTTCTCCTATCTTAAACTGTGACTTTTTGTCGACATCCAATGAAAGCCACCATGTTAGTTTATGAGTTGCTGGCAATATTCTCCTAAAGGTTGGTGCTCTCAGAGCTTAATCAGTTCATTCTATGACTAAAATACTCTAATTTGACATTTCAAAGCCTTATTTCTTAATGATAACAACTATTTTATCATTCAAAAATTGCAATGCTCTTGAGTTGAAATGTCAGATCATGGATTACAATCATTTATGGGGTGTACCGGTTTAAAACTTTTGCAGGGGCTTATACTTTGGATAAAATGACTGCCTAGTTATCCTACAATCATGGCATTTCGGGGAAAGCCGTTATGAGTTTGAACAGGAAAGTGGCGTACAACCCCTAAAGTAATAACGCTGGCCACTATTCATAAGCATAATTTCAATTCAGCATGTCTAAAATCATTCTAATAATTTTTCGCTTGATGATATCGATGAATTTGACTTTGCCATTTTCACAGCACTCTGCAGTGATAATTGATTGCCCTGCACTTTGAATCCTCCCCTGGAATGCACTAGTCAAAGTATTATCTTGCTTAATATTTATCCACATGTTGGCCTAGACACAATCTTCCACAGCCAGACCGTAGCATACAACACGCTATTTGGAGGCTTACTTTTACTGCGGCCTTACACGTTACAACAGCGGAAAACATGGCCTTTTGTCTGAAAAGATTGCCCACCCATGCTCTAGATGTAAGAAGATTCTGGTCTCTAGGCTACCTGACAAGTAAATATCTTTCCCTAGTGTAACCAACTAAGACAATAAATGCGCCAAAACAACATCATTGATTATCCGTAAAAGGACTAGGGAGTCACTCTACTCCAAAATTGGCAAGGTTTTAGAAACTGAAAGCTAAAAAAAATTGCATCATTAATTTTCATACATGTGGTGTCATGATTATCTTCCAAGGTGCTAAAAGTTTAATTTTAAGTTCAAGTTTATTGCACATCTATACATTTCCGGACAAAGTAGTTCATGAAGCTGTATCACTGTAGTATACCTGTAGGCTAAGTGTCTGGGTACCGGTATTTAAATAAGTTGTATAAAATTGCTTAGGATTATAATTGCTACATAGATATTCCAGGGTCTGTGGCTGTTAGCCAGCCATAGTTGTCGCCATAGAGGTATTAAAATATACTTCAGTTTATATTACCTCTAGGCCTATGGTCGTTGCAGAAATGGTAAACTACAAACTAATTTTTTTAACCTTAAACTATGCAAGTATTCAACACATTGGTTTGCGAACAGACTCGGCTGAGCCACTGCTTATCATGTAATGCAAATCTCCCTTAGATATCTTCAAATCGAAAAACCAAGCAGTAAAAAAGAAAACCAATATACATGCATGCACCTATTCAACAATTCTATGTAAGCAACATCCTTTTATGGGCTTCTACGTTGAGAAGATGCAGCTGAGATACAAATATCCATCTCAGATGATTTTAAAAGTTATATTCCATTTGGCCATACTGGTAGAGGCTCTAATATTTGGAATATTTATTCCCGAGCTCATCAAATCCAGTGAGGGGTCGTATCCCACTTAACTCACCCAATTGGCGGTGCTGTCTTTGTTTACTCCAAATTTTTGTTTTGTCAGCTTTGTGAACTGAGCCATTACAGGGAGTGTCAGTATGATGCAGGTGAGATATCGAAAGCTCTAACTTTCTGTCATCTGTGAAAGAAGAAATAGTCATTAGTCAATAAAACATTTACATTGGAAAATAATAAGGGTGATTTATATGCAATAAACAAAAGAATACAAGATTAATACAGTGGGTATAAAATATAGCTTAGTGATCTAGGCTTATGTGAAAGGACACAAGTCATAATAGGACTAGGGCGGCGGTCAGCAATGCACAACCTTCTGAAATTGGCGGCCTTTGTGGCTTCACAAAGTGGCCTATTTGCTTGGGTTGGAACTTTCCAAAACTTAACCATCTACCGTGTATCAAATGTTGTGTGTGAGTGAATGGTGTCATACACACACTGCTACAGTGATTTTAATTTAGATTGTCATAACCAGCTTCAAATAATGATTATTATTGCTTATGGCATTGTGGTGAATTTCAATGAAAACTGTAAAACAGTGAAAAGTCTATGGGCAATTGCAATGCCATGCAATTGCAGCGCCTATAAAGTGGCTTCGAGAATAGAATGCAAGCATGAACCATGAAGTTGCTGTAAAGGGCTTAGTGACCCTAAATTTGTGCGAGAGGGACCTTTCCTCCAGCAGCGGTGACCATTCATGGTCTAGGCTCTAGGGCAAACCCTTAATGTTTTTATGCAAGCTCCTTTTAGCTATGAAGGTAGCTGCAGAATGTTTGGTATTTTGATGTGATCATGCCAAATTGACTTGCAGAAATTGTGTACCGGTAGCCTACAGCCTGCAGATAATCAATAATTATTGCTGTTGAACATCAGCTTGGAGAGTCAATCCACTGCCTGTAGCATACTTCGCGGCTTGACCATGGCTATAGGGCTAACAGAACATGACTTTGTGAGAGAGTGATAAACAACAAAGCGATGGCAATAGCCGCTGATGGCAAAACAAACACTGGCAGCACATCCGAATTAAAGTCTAGTGCTCATCAACAATCTCAATCCTGAAGCTTTGACATTGAACATTTGCGTCGGGTGGTACTCCATGTATGACAAAATGATGAGCTACTGGTGCCAAGTCAATACCAAAGTTGTATAAAAACAGGACAGAGTCATCTTCTTTCCATCAATTCAAATACAGTAAATAAATAGGCAATGGACCCCCGGAATGGACCATGGATATTGAGCATTAATTAGAGCTACAAATCAACAAGTCTTTAGACAAACGTTCAGCAAGCGCTAGTAGCCTGGCTTCATACACCACTGTGGAGCATCAATATATTGATAGCTGACTTTTTGAAAGTATTAGTAATAGTATGTCTTTTAAAGAATTCCCTAGATTAAATACTACCGCATGACACATGTTTAACTTCAATCTCAAACACAAGTTGAACAGTGAACTGTGTAAACCATGTAAAAATACCGATGGTTACTAGCTAAAAAACTTACATTCAGTGAGTGTGGAGATATGTAAATCCTTCAATCCAAAGCAAGAGTCCTCATTGCTCAACAACACATAAAACAGTGAACAATCACATGCCCATAGGCTTCAATGCTCATTCATGCATATTAAAATGGACACAATCAATGTGCACTGTCCATTGACCAATCCAAACACTAATAGAATTGTTTTGACCAATCAATCAATTAATTTACTGGCTAATAGAGATAGTGTCAAGTGCTAAATATTGAATCACAAAGATGAAAACTCCAAAACCTTTTTTCATGACCTGCTGAGGGCCTGCCAATGTCATACTCTGCTGTTTTATTTATTTGTAGAAGTAAATTTGTTAGAGCCGCACATGGCAGAGACGACTATATCCGGTTCTTCAACAAGAAAAGATTCGATGAGCTTGACGATATCGACAAAAGAAAGCACAGCATTTACAAATGTGAAGAATGTGCAAACTACAAAGCCTTTGCACTCAAAAAATCTAATAAACCCTTTGTAAACATGATGTGGCCGGAGCGAACTAATTTTCTGCCAATAATATTCGATGAGAGGGAGCATGTAACTGAGCATGTTCCCGTTGACCGACCAGTACCTGTGCCAGTTCCAGCACCGATTGTTAGCACAGATGATATACCAATGCACCTCAAGAGGCAGCTAGCCGAAGACTTCAAAAAAGAAAATGCAAAAAAAACACAACAAGGAGACATGGAACGGCTCTTTGGGACAGACATGTCCCAAAGAAGCTACAGAGAACAGCGGATGATGGTCATAGGTGAATACCGTGATAACCCGCCTAAGGGACACACTGGTAATTTAAAATTGTATCAGTTTGATAGAGAGACAGTTATGAGAGCATTAGCAGAAAATGCCGACGAAAATAGAAACCTGAAAGACAACATGACTCGAAAATGGGCTGCCCTGGCAGTGGATGCTAGACTTCAACACAGATATAATAAAGAAGCATCGCTTAATGCCACACAGGTATGCTATCAAAATAAGTTTG
>ERZ1740067.2208-NODE-2208-length-12132-cov-5.136375_pt1 | contig 12132 bp, 14 predicted proteins | sample MGYA00581736_ERZ1740067 | MGnify/ENA primary metagenome ERZ1740067 (study PRJEB43018, sample SAMN04849236) | marine metagenome | isolation source: floating plastic debris | place: Pacific Ocean | collected 2008-08-27 | study: EMG produced TPA metagenomics... | reverse complement strand
AGAGGTGACAAGTCTTCACGCTGGATGTTTTCTACGGCGGCGATACGCAGCGCCTCGGTCTCATTAAGGCCGGTACGTACGTCCACAGGCACTGACAGATCGGATGGCAAGTCGCCCTGCTCAACCAATTGACACAAGGCGCGATAGCGCCGCTCTCCACTGACAATGTAGTATGTGCGTTTACGCCCCTCAGGTTTTGAGGCCACAAGGTTTTGTAACAGCCCATCTGTCTTGATGCTCAAGGCCAACCCTTCGATGGCGTTCTTGTCAAACGCCTTACGTGGATTGTCTTTTGAGGGCTTCAGCTTACGCAGGGGGATCATTTCGATAGTCATGGTTCATCTCCTTTAGGGTTTGGTTTCAACAGCGCCCTTCCTTTTTCTCTTTAAGAATTGCGCATGAACCTCTGCCCAGCGGCGAGCGTCTAAAAACACTAACGCCGCCTGCATGCTTCGCGGGCGGCGTTTTAGACGTGCGTACCGGAGAGCAATCACCCCACAGCTTCGCTGCTTGCAGCGCGTAGCGTCCCGCCCCACCCGGTTTCTTGGTGCGGGCCAGGGCGGGACGAAGCTATTGGATCAGGTGATTGAAATCCGGTGTAAGCTTGGCTTCAGGTTCCAGGCAAAAGCGATGGCCGACAAGCTGCCACGTCAGTAGACTTTGATGTCCACATGCGTCGCGTTTTCTAAGCACTCCATTTAGCCGCTGTCAGAGATTGTAGGTCCACAATGGTGGAACAGATTGAACTGCAGATCAGAAAATACCGCAAAGCGCGAGGACTCACTCTTACCGATCTGGCGCGACTGATCGGCACAACTGCGCAAACCATCTCTCGGCTCGAGAGAAGCAAGATGAAGCTGTCGGTGGGCTGGATTGATCAAATTGCTGAGGTTTTGGACGTATCACCGTACCTCCTTCTGGGAGCGCCCATACGCCCAGAGAGTACCGTCCTCGGCACCTTGGACGCTGAGGGTGCTCTTGTCCCTCAGAGCTCGACGCAGCTACCCGCGAAGGCGGCGTCACTTTCAATCGATGCAAAGGATCCCATTGCTGTCCAGCTATCAAGGTCAATAGGTCGGTATGATGCCGGAGACGTATTGATTGGTGACCGCATGCGCCGGCCGTCAAAAATGCCCCGATACTACTGCGATGCCTTTGTGGGCCTTCCATCAGGCTGGCAAGTGCTGCGAAGACTGGAGGACCGCAGAGGTGATCTGTTTACCCTCGCGGAGATGGTGCCGGACGGGAAAATTGAACGTGATTGCGAGGTTTTGTGGGTCGCGCCAATTGCACTGCGGGTGAGCTGCCTTTGAGGCAAGCAGGCGTCCAACTTATTGTCGGTGCAGCGATCAACCTGCAGACATGCCCAAAACAGCGCATCGTCTGAGACTCGCACTACCCATCAATCAAGGATAGCATCCCCTAACGCCCAAGCAATTGGCGTGAGGGTATGACCTGTGCGCAGCCGCTTCACTAAAGCGATAAGCACTAGGACGCCAACACCAAGGACGCGCGACATGCCGGACTTGTTTCACCAAAAACGCGTCTCAAGACACGACTATCGCTTCTTGCTCAAAGAAGAACGTGTGGCATTGCTGTCTACACCCCGAGCGCGCGGCTGTCTGGCAGCGGACCCGAAGCCCTATTGGTTTACCCTGTTTAAAGGATGTGGCGTTGGGTATACACGGGATGGTCACGAGGGCGCATGGTCTGCTCGGCTGAAACGGGATGGTCGCTATCGGTATGTCAAACTCGGGTTCACCGATGATCTGGGCGAGCTGAGCCGTTTTCACTTTGACTTCAAGGAAGCGTGCGCGCGCGCCAAGATGGTCGTTGATGATCCCGGCCAATACACCTACCCACTTCCTGGAAAAGGTCCCAGTTCGACCCACCTGGAACACACGCCAACCGGCTATAGGTACACGGTCACACACGCCTTTCAAGATTTCATAGAGGCAATCCGGTTGAATGTGTCAGACGCGACCCTGCGCCGGCATATACGCGTCGCCAACAAGCACATACTGCCCGTCATCGGAGCACGCCCATGCAGCGACCTCTCAGTTGATAGGCTGAGGCAATGGTTCAGCGAGCTTGACGTAAGTAGCCGGACAGAAAGCAACTACTCAAGGCTTAGCGGGACAGGTGTGCTGATCAACGATGGTGATGCGGTCAGACGCGAGAACATCAGGGCCAATAGTGTCTTAAACACGCTTTGCTCTGCCCTCGAGTCAGCGCTGGATGACGAGAAAATTAATTGCAAACCAACGTGGCGGCGCGTCAACAAACGTCGTGCCGGCCGGGGTCCGCGCAGGCGTATTCTCACGCTGGAAGAGTGCGAACGCCGGGTGTCCATGTGTCCCCATGACCTACGCAAGCTTGTACTTGGCGCACTTTTTACCGGAGCCAGGTTAAGTGAGCTGAATAATCTGCGTGCGTCAGACTTTGATTACGGAACGGGCACAGTTTTCGTGTTTGCGACAAAAACAAAGAAGGCTCGGAGCGTCTCCCTGTCATATGAGGGCGTCCTCTATTTAGAACGCCTTTGTCACCCTTTGGGACCCACCGACTTCGTATTCCGTCGGCACAATGGAAATAAGTGGCAGGCAGGAGACCACACGCTTGCATTCAAGAAAGCTTGTCTTGATGCCGGTATCCGCATGCCATTTATCTTTCATGATCTACGCCATACCTACGCAAGCCATCTCGTCATGGCCGGCGTGTCACTCTTTGTCATCGCTGAGCAGCTAGGACATCGGGATATCAAGACACTCGTTGAGACCTATGGTCATGTGACGTCCTCTTTTGTCACCGAACAGATACGGACACTTTCGCGGCCGATCACCATGTCTCAGGATCGCGTCGACCAATTCGCCACTCATCACCGATCCCGCTTCGGCAAAGACGGGAAGCCAATTACGCTTCCCAACCCCTCATAGCCCAACGATAGGCTTGGCGGAGGGGACAAGGGCCACTTGCCACCCGGCTCACATCGACCACCTTTGCCAGTCAACCGGTCCGAGCTCGTTCTTGGCGATATGGTATCCGATGACAGCGTCTGCAAACTGCACGAAGGCAACGCGCTCTGCATCACAGGACAGCCCCTGGAACAGGAGAAACAGGGATGTGGCCAACTCATCTTTGCCAATCTTGCTGTGCGCCCAGAGCCGCTCTTCATCGAGCTTCATGGCGGCCAGAACCCCATGGAGAGGAGATTTGGTGTGTTCAGCGTGAGCACCGGACAGATAACCGCGCAGCTTGTTGAAGCCAACAACCGCCTGCGCGTAGTCTATGAATCCACGTTTTGCCTCTGCTGTAGGCAAACACTCAAACACCACTATCAATTGGTCCCAGGCTTCCAGGGACACATCAGTGTCGACCGACTCCACAGACAATTTGGATCCATTGTTCATGGCGTGCCTTCACTTTGGTGATGATCGCATCTGGGTCGGCGAAGTTGACTTGCTTCCAGAACACCTGGGCGGGCCCAGTCACCTTCCGGCCTGTTCAAGACCATTGGGTCTGACTTTTGTGAGAGACACGAAGTAGCGGTCGAGAGGCTGCCGCGCATTACCGCGTATGCATGGTCAGAAAAAACAAACACATCGTCTTTCCTCGAAACGCGTGCCCATTTGCTCCAGAACTGCACAAACCGCGTCTGTGCATGGAGTTGGAAGGAGACGTATCCCTTTTGCTGGATGTGAGACAACGCATCTGTCACGAGCTGTGCGGCGATGCCATAGCCCCGGCAGGCCGGCAAGACCGCGAGCCGCTCCAACTTTGCAAAGTCTGCGAAGAACCGGACACGGAGGGTTCCAACGATATGACCATCGACCTGAGCAATAAAATGGGACGCACACAGATCATTCCCATCATACTCCTCATCATACGGACACGATTGCTCACCAATGAAGACGGCAGCCCTTATTGCGTAGGCTTGCTGCAACTCATCGATAGTTCGGACAATTTTCGTTGTTGCCGGAGCGCTGTTTTTCATGATGCGCGCTCTTTCAAAACCGCTGGCTGGTCAGTTCTGAAGACACCCCCCACACCGGCGCCGTTGCGCTTACTGGCAAATCCTTCAGCATTGATGAGTTGTGCACCTGCATCCGATGCGGCTGTACACCACACCGGGACCCCTCGATAAAGGTCCGGTCTGTAGGACAATGCGGCATGTTTGACCGCCAGGGCACCAAAGCCTCTGGCAACCAGAGCCCATGCATAGGTGGCCGCTGGTGGGACGTGCGGAGCAGAGAGACTGGTGAGCGTCGGAGCACGGCCAATAAATGTACCGGCCTCGAGTTCACACTCCCCTTCATCGTTCAAAAACAGGAAGGAAGCGAACCCGGCAATGTAGGTTTGCGTGCCGCACGGTGTGATTCCGCGAAACACCCTGAAACTGTCAGGATTCGCATCGAATACGGCCTGCGTCACCTGAAGAGCTGCCGTCCGGCCTATTTCTTTTTCCTGCAGGGCAACAATTTCTGACAGCTCGTCAGCATCCGGAATATCGAGGCGGACAAAGCGATTTCCGGCACGAATGACAAAGTCCGGAGAGGAGTACGGCCAGACGAGTGCCCCATCTAGCAACTGAGCGCGTTCTTTTTTGTGGACAGACATATACAACCTCATAACATTTATGGTTGTAAATCTGGCCGGCAATAAGAGGCGTGAGAATAGCCATGAATGGAAAGGGTGTTGCATCAAATGCAAGCGGGTTTGACCCGCCGGATATCTCGTCGATCGAAACCTTCTTGGTCGCGGCAGATACAGGAAGTTTGGCAAGAACCGCGGCGCGACTGGACATCAGTATTTCCACCGCGAGCCGCAGACTTGAGAAACTGGAAGACACTCTTGGCGGCCGTCTTTTTGACCGCCTCTATTCAGGCCTTGAACTGACGGCTCTTGGATTTCGAACGCTCCCACACGCCCGAAAAGTCCAGAAGAGTCTCGCCAAACTTGCACAGGTGACCCAACCACAAGACCCCGACCATGCCCAATCACGCCGTGTCATCACTGTGGGTGCCCCAGAAGGCATTGGTGCGTTTTGGATCGCCCGGTTCGCGCCAGCCTTCCTCGACCAGTTTCCGAACATCATTTTGAATTTTCAGACGCGCTCGGTGCTTGGAGCCGAACGCAAGACCACGCCAGATGTCACTGTTTCTGTCGGGCCACCACTGAGCAGCGATGTAGTCTGCGTAGCCTCCGGTGGCATGCATTTCGTTGCATATGATGCGGAAACAATGATGTGTGATCCGGACTTATATGAGCATCGCCTTGCCGAGCATGTTGACTATGTCGGCACGTCTCAGTGGATTGACCCTTCGGCACAGGCGCTGGGCCAGAAACGTGACTTCAGGTTGCGCACGGACTCCACCTCGTTCTTGAGCACAACGCTGCGTCACGGATCGGGGCGCGCCTTGCTTCCAAACTTCTGGCATCTTGTTGTTGATGGACTTCGGCCCGTGACGGACAGCCCTTCTGGGTATGTGCCAATGTACATTTCGTTCAATAGCGGATTCGCTGAGCAATCCGAAGGTCGAGCTGTGATCGACTGGCTGAAGCGTGTTCTAAAGATGCCACCCTGGTTTGGGAATGAGTTTCTGCCGGCGAACAGCCTAGGCCCAGATCACCTGGCGGCGACCGATACACGCATCCTCACTGCGATTTCTGCATTGCGCCACGAGAAAGCCGGCTCCACGCAGGATGAAGAACATACTCTTTCTCAAACCCAACTTGCGGCAAGCTAGTTGGAACTCAAGTGACCGGTATGACATCCCTAAGTCATGCATTTCCGATGATGCCGATCGCCACTTCGGCAACATACTCGAGCAGAAGTTTGAGCTTTCCGGAACAAGGTTGAGTTTGAGAAAAATCGCGCAAAAGGTCTATCAGATTGCATTTTCTCACAGATTTCTCGGACTTTCGAAGCGCAACAACACACATTGAGTGATGAGATACTATCTATGCGAGATTTAGGTAGTAACGAAAGACTTTACAGCCCATAATACTTTTCTGAGAAGGCCTTTCGCTCTTTGGTTAGGGGGTGGCAATGGCGAGCGGAGCGATCATTGACGTCGTATTAGGTCTAATCCTGATGTATCTGCTGCTGGCGCTGATCTGCACCTTTGCAGCCGAGATGATTGCCTCAGTGGGCAAATTGCGGGCGCGCAATCTGCGATCTGGTCTTGCCGCCATTATCGACGATCACGACCTCCTTGACCTTTTTGCCAACTCGAAACTTCTGAAAGCAGCATCAAGCGCTTCAGGCAGGGTTGGCCCGTCTTACCTGCCAACACATACCTTCGTTAGCGTGTTTCTGGAGGCTATTTCTCCAAAATAAGAAAGCCGCGTTAGCCATACGATGGAGGAGATCGGGGCAGCGATTGACGCGCTACCAGACTCAAACATCAAAGCCGTGCTGGCAGCGATTAGGCGCGACGCTGAAGATGACATCTCCCGGTATCGGCAGGAGCTGGGTCTTTGGTTTGACGAAATGATGGAGCGCGGTGCGGGCGTTTACAAACGATGGACCCAAGCACTGTCATTCGCGATTGCTTTGACACTCGTTGCTGCTGTCAATGCAGATACCATACAGGTCGCCAAAGCTCTGTGGGCTGATGAATCCCTGCGCACATCCATCGCAGAAAGCGCCTCAGAGTTTGCGACAGAGTATGATGAGACAGGCGACCTCACAGAGTTGGCGGATGTTCGCGCGGAACTGAACCCCCTTCCTATTGGTTGGGACTTCACATCTGCGGAATGGTCTGAAGACTGGTATCGATCACCCGGTGGCATACTGCTGAAGATCGGCGGCTTGCTGCTTTCAGTCGCTGCCGTGTCGCTGGGCGCCCCATTCTGGTTCGACCTGCTGAGCAAGTTTGTTCGACTGCGCAGTACAGGCCGCCGTCCGTCTGACCAAAAACCTGAGAGTGCCTGACCATGGTTCCTGCAACACTCAGCATCTTGTGTTCGCTTGTTGCCATTTCTGTATTCGCAACAACTGCCCCCACTCGCGCCGAACCGCCTAGTGACCCTGTCAGTTCGTTCGCCAAGGCTAAGAAATTGGCCCGCAATCATATCTATCTCGGGCACCAGCAAACACTCTATTGCGATTGCGGATTTAAGCACTCTCGGACGGCATCCGGCGGGACAATCAACAACATTGATTGCGGGTACCGGCCTAGGAAAAGCAAGACGCGTGGAAAACGCTTGGAGTGGGAGCACATACTGCCTGCGGCGCTACGAGACATGGTCTACAAAGGGCGGGGGCCGCGAGCCACTAAGATAGGCCGACGTACCTTTTTCACCATCCCGGACTTAGAGACCTTTGTCGCGGAATGCCGATCTTTGTCTTGAGCAACACACAGGAATACAATTGACTTGCTATCTATGATAGAGATTAGCTCGTCTGAGGCCTTTCCGCAGAAGTAGATTTCTTAATTGATGGGTTGTCATAGGAGCAGAAAATGTCAGGTGGTGGTGGTGGCGGTAGCAGCGACGATCAATGGCGACCTGGGGCCGGAGGGCCAGTGTCAGGGGATGACAAGTGTTCCATTGTTGAGAAGACGGTAGTTAATTCACCCGTTGCGACGGTAGTTGCAGGCCTCAAAGTTGGTGATGTTTTGACGATTGCGCTTGAAACTCATCCACGCAAAAGAGTGATTGCAAGAGCGTCCAATGGGCAAACTGCAGGAGCGATCACATCGACCCACCTTGTAGAGATCATCGAATGTCTGGAGGGTGGATTTGAATATAGCGCAGAAGTTTTGTCAGCAACTGGCGGACGCGTCGAAATTGAGATCGCGCCAGCATGACGACGATTGATGTAGTAGGCGGCGTTTACGGAGAACGCTGTGCATTTCCGGATTGGGACGAAGTGTATGGATCGGCCGGGAGAGCTGCTGCTGGGCTTTCCGGGCACGTAAATGAGGTGCGCTTGCATACCGTGATTCCAAAACCGCATCAGGCGCGAGCCCTCGCGAACTTTGAGTCTTTTGGAATTCATGTGCACACACATGATGGCGATCAATTGATCGGCTTTGACTACTTGCACTGTCTGGCAGATCCGGCAATCTCGCCGCCCCCATCAGCGATAAAACAACAACCTGCATTCGAAGTGAACGCAGATGTCGCTGTGGTTTTTGGCATGATGGAATGCAAACCAATAGTTTCGGCTGGCTTATGCATCTATGACCCCCAATCGCCAAATGACCCCAAGTATTTCAATCTAACGGGTTCGAAAGCAAAACGTCTCGTAGTGATCGCAAATGAGGGCGAAATTGCCAAATTGTCAGGTAAATCCGGCTATGAGGCCGCGACGGATGTGCTCAAATCGGAGCAAGCAGAACTGCTGATAGTGAAACGTGGCTTGGATGGCGCACAGATTTACGATTCAACTGGCTGCCTTGGCAGTGTGCCCGCCTATAAAACCAAGAATGTTTTCACCATTGGGTCTGGAGACATTTTCGTCGCGGCATTCGCACTGAGCTACGCAATTCACGAAAAGGGACCACTTGAGTCCGCTGATTATGCCTCAATGGCAGTCGCACAGTATGTCGAAACGAGCGCGATGCCGATCCAAACCTTTGCAGATGCAAGCTCCACCAAGCGCAGCCCGATAGAGTTAGCCGGCGGGCAGATCTACATCGCCGGACCATTTCGTGAACTAGGACAGCGTTCGACTGTAAATGAAGCACGCCGGCTACTTTCGAAGTTAGGCATGAAAGTTTTCAGTCCGGTCCACGACATCGGTCACGGCCCTGCGGACAAAGTGGTGAAACATGACCTAGCTGCGATCGAAAACGCAGATGCCATCTTAGCGATATTGAACGGCAGTAGTCCCGGCACGCTCTTCGAGGTCGGCTACGCAGTTGCCAAAGGGAAGCCCGTATTTTGCGTCGGGCAGAACATGCGTAGCAATGATATGAAGCTGCCGATGGGTGCTGGTTGCGTTGTGCACAACGATTTCATTAGCACGATCCACTTAGTCGCGTGGCGGAAATGAAGACCGCGTTGCTTTTGTCTGGCGGCATGGACTCTGTCAGCATTGCCTATTGGAAGCGACCGAACTACGCGATTACTATCGACTACGGCCAAAAACCTGCCGCAGGCGAATTAAGGGCGGCAGAAGCAGTATGTAGGTCACTCGATATTGAACATGTTCTGATCCAGGCAGACATCTCCAAGCTAGGCAGTGGAGATCTGGCAGGAAGTGAGCCCAGCGGTCATGCACCAGCTAGCGAGTGGTGGCCTTATCGCAACCAGTTTCTCATAACGCTGGCGGCCATGAAGTGCCACAACTTGACCGCCTCCACACTGATGGTGGGCGCACTCAAGACAGATGGCTTTCATACAGATGGTTCAGAAGCGTTTATCACACAGATGAACAACCTTGTTGCAATGCAAGAAGGCGACCTCAGCATTGAAGCTCCTGCGATTGGGTATACGGCTAGCGAATTGGTAAGAGCCGCAGGTGTTCCCATTGAAATACTTGCTTGGTCTCACTCCTGTCATTTGACGGAGTATGCGTGCGGATTCTGCCGGGGCTGCCGAAAACACTACGAAACTATGGAAGACGTATTTGGCACTGCCTACTGAACCAAAACCAAGGGCAAAAGTCGCGAGACTTAGGGACAGAAAGAAGTGGGCTGCCACGTCTGTTCTGAAAGGTGTTCGTCTCTCACTGACCTCAGACAGATCATTCGATAGCGTTTTCGAGGCACGCAGAAGCCGCCGTGCGTTTGGTCCTATCGAGATCCGCAAAACTAGGGCATTTGTCCAGCACGTTTTTTCCCCGCGTAAGTCCGGGAAGGGTCGGCTTGCTCATCTAACCAAAAAGACGTTTGTATCGGCCGGCAGTTTACACCCCATTTCTGTAATCATCATTGATGGCCCTGATGTGGATGAGCCGATACTATTTGATGATCGCACGAAGCGTTTCCTAACGTTGCCGCTGATCGATCCACTTGGCTTTGAGGAGGCAGTTCTCGAGGCTCGACAAATTGTGCCTACGGCGGAGGGGCATATTTTGCTGTTCGTGGGCGACGAACGGAGAGTATCAGACGAGTATGAGGCTCCGCAGTCACTACTCTGGCGCGATGCTGGTGCCGCACTGCAAGTTTGCTCGATGGCGGCTGAAGCATATGGGCTCGCCTTCTGCCCTTTGGGGTTTACCGGCGCAGCAGCGCTTGAAAGTCTTGGTCCTCCGCACGGTGACTTCAGAGCACTCAGCCTCGCTATTCTAGGCTGCTAGCTGTGAATCGAGAGGGCGCGGTCGGGAATGTGATCCTATCCTCCGCATGAAATCCCACATTATCGCATCCATGCGGCTTGCCGGCTCTTCAATAGCCTCGCAAAAGGAAAGAAACCGCTCCTCGAGTTGATAGTATTGTTTGCTTGGATCAGCATCTTGGGAGAACAACCCAATCCGGGTGCCGGCTCGCATGATATGGACGTCGAGTATTGCGACTTGATCTGAAGCACAGTGATTGCGCACCACCCATGAAGCCGTCTTGGGACCCACACCTTTCAGACTAGTGAGATAAAGGCGCAGCTGGTGTGGGTCTTCAGGTGGTTTATCTGAAGCTATCGAACACAGAGCCCCTGCTAGATAGACGGACTTCTGCTTTGCGAAGCGATACTTTCGACGGCGGTTCGCAACTTTGAAGTCCTTACGCAATTCAGCTTCGAGTTCTGCTGCGGATGGCCGGCCTTTCAGCAACCTGGCGTCGCGCAGTCGCTCGAAGGCTGCAAGGCCAAGTTCGGCTGGAATGCCGTAGCCGCCGAGCAAACAAGCCGCAACCTCCTCTGCAAGGCAGCGACCGAGCTCGTGATCTAGGTACTGGCGCCTATGTCCCATTATCTGGCTTTGATACTTCCAGAATGATGGGGTGAACAACTCGTCAGCGCGCCCCCAGAAGACACCTGGCACGACCTCCGCATCAGGTACTGGAAGCTGAATCTCAGCAAAATCTTGGCCGTTGTGCCACCAAACAATCTGCGATTCAGCTAGTCGTTCCATACACCCTTGGAATCAGCAACTGTGGCCGAGATCAACAAAAAAGGTGGTATACTGAGCAAGACTTTTCCTACGTTCCCTTCTTGATTCCGTTTTGGACTCCTTTTGTACGACCTCAAGTTCACCAAAGCATTCTTACTTGGTCGACGCTTAGACTCGTCATCTCAAAGTGCCGCAAGCGCGTCGGCTAAGTAGCCACCACTGATTTTTGTGTAACGCTTCACCGACTTCGGATCCTTGTGCCCGGTCTGCGCCATCACCTGCATCATCGACCAGTTGGCCTCAAACAAGCTGGACACCCTTTCGTGTCGCGTATCATGAAACCTAAAGTGTTCCACGTCAGCGTTCCGCCGAGCCCGATTGAAAGCAAGTCTCAGCGCATTCGGCGTAATCGGAAACACCCGATCATCCGTTCGCGGAAGCGTCTCAAGGATCTCCGCAGCACGCGGCGTTAGGCCAATCTCATGATCGATAATGCGGTCAGGTGATCGGCTATTCTTGATGGCACGCAGCAATGCTGTCTTTCGCCCTAAGTTCACATCTACCCATTCAAGCCGCAGAATGTTCCCCCGCCGTGCGCCGGTTTCAAACGCAAACTCGACAATCGGGCCTAGCAGATCGTTGCGGGCCGAGTAGCACGCCTCCAACAGCCGTTCACGTTCTTCCAAACTCAGACGGACATCTCGTTCATCGTTTACGGCAGGCCGCTTCACGTCTTCTGAGTTCACCGGGTTGATGATCAATCCCAATTGTCGTTTCCGAAAATCGATCACACGTTTCAAAGTGGTCAAGTTGCGCTTCACAGTACCCGGCTTTTGCGGCCGCTGAACGCTCCGACTCCCCTCGCGCAAACATCTGTCGCGATATTCTTCGAAATGGTCTGGCGTCAGGTTGATGACCGCGTGCGCACATAGGTCTTCTTCATCGCGTTGAAAGGCACGCAAGCGGCATGTCTCAGATACACGGCTGTTCTCACTTGGCCGGTGGGCTGTCACCTGCTCGATATACAAATCGATCAGCTCACGGAACGTTGTTTGGCGCGCAGCGGTCTGATTAACAAAAACACCCCGATCCATATGGGCTTCGGTTTGCCGTGCCCACATTTCGGCTTCTTT
>ERZ1740067.2207-NODE-2207-length-12134-cov-5.100091_pt1 | contig 12134 bp, 8 predicted proteins | sample MGYA00581736_ERZ1740067 | MGnify/ENA primary metagenome ERZ1740067 (study PRJEB43018, sample SAMN04849236) | marine metagenome | isolation source: floating plastic debris | place: Pacific Ocean | collected 2008-08-27 | study: EMG produced TPA metagenomics... | reverse complement strand
GGAACACTCTCGACTAATTATACAGTATAATGAATGAAAATGCTAGAAATTTGACTGATTTTCATCAGTTTACCATATAAATCTCTTCGGCGGTGATCAAGCGATAGCTTGTGCTGCGACTACCACCGGGATTTTGAATCAAAATACCGTAGTCGATGAGTGGTTTAAGATCGCGCAATGCTGTGTCGGGTGAGCACTTAAGCTTGCCTTGCCGGTGACGGATATCAGCCAGCTTTGGGGCGAGGGTTGCGTCGTCCCAACTAAAGTCTGGCCAGCCGTCGTTCTAGTAAATCCAGGTCATATTCGCCGCATACTATGCGGAGATTAGGAAGAATTTTCACCGCAGAGGCAAATGGTGATGAAAATCGGGACGATATGATCGGCTTGTCTGGCGCCCGGGTTAAGGGCGTCGTTCGGCGGCATGCCGCTTGGCCATATGAAATCGGTGACGCTATTCAGGCTTTGAAGTGCATTAGCTTGCCGCCGTCCGCCTGTTGAAGTTGGTTCACCAATGCTTGCCCAAGAGCTGTCGAAGGTGTGAGCACGCCTGCTGTGTTCGGTTTGCCGGGCCTATCACCGACAACGCAAAGCGCCAGTTCGGCAAGCATCTTCGAGGTCGCGCCGTACCCCGGATCACCTTGTCCGGTGATTGTTACGCGGGACCGTTGGCCCTTGTCTGTCTCGGCTCTGACTTTCACGGTGAAGCCGCCTTGTTTCAAGAGCCAAGTCGGGGGACCCTCACCGGGTTTCGGCTTGAATTTGATCGGCTCACGAAATGGGTATCCAAATCCGCGGCTGGCATAAAGCCAAATCAGCTTTAACCACATGCTTGGTGTACAACATTCTCTATACGTAGTGTTATGTGAATTATCATCTAAGAATAATGAGCGCCGAACCACTGGGGCGTTTATTTTTGCCATAAAGAAAGGGAGTAGCGCCCCGTTTGCGAAATCGAGCTCAACCCTAAATCCATCGGGCATGCCGTCCAACGTTGGCTCTTCATGGTCGTTGTGCGGCGCCTCCGGCGCTAGGATATACGGGTCACGCATTGCCTCCATTGTCCAGCGACCACTGGCAATGGCTTTCTTTCGTGCAGCGCCTGACGCAAGTGTTCCACCCGAAAAGGAACCGCTGTACTCTGTAAACATACCAGTGACTTTCGTTCGTGTACGATGGGTATCGATGCGGTCGAGCTGCTTTAATGCCAAATAGGCACCTAAATCGCTAGGGATTGAATCGACACCACCGCCAAGGATGATCTTTGCGCCTGAGGATTGAGCAGTATCGTGGAAGGCATCGATCATTTCCCGCTGCCAAAAACCTTCTCCGGACAAGTCCGAGTAGTGGGTGCCGGCTTCTGCGCAGGCGCCAAGCAGTCTTTCGCCACCGTAAACAGAAAACGGGCCGGCGGTTGTGATGACCATTTTCGTTGACCGTACCATTTCATTCACATCACTTGTGTTCTCAAGCGGGCAATGGAGGTAATCGACGTTTTCGCTCTTAAGTGTGTTTTTGACAGCGATGAGCTTCTCTTTGTTTCGCCCCGCAATAGCCCAACGGCGCCCCTTAAGTTCGGCATGTCCGTCTAGATAGGCCGCGGTGAGCTGGCCTGTGAAGCCGGTCGCACCGTACATTATAACGTCATATTTGAGTTCTTGCATTCGCTGCGGAGCCTCTCGCATCTGTCAATCTGCGACTTTATAGAGGAAGTTTGTGTAGTGAGTAATAAGTATATCTTTGAGGTCAGCGATCTACGAAAAGTTCTCGATGAGACATGAGCCACCCTTCGTCAGTTTTCTTCCACTGGATCCGGTATGTCCCTGTTGCTTTGATCGTCGGTTGCTGTCCGGGCAGTTGATGAGTGACAAGGAAAATATGTTCAGTCAAAGCTTCGCTATCGGATAGCTTTTCAAAAACCAAATTTGAAAATTGATGTCTAGACTGACGACCATCGAGTCTTCCTGTATGCGCGTCGACTGAGTAGTCTAAGATGGCCGAACGACCTTCTATGATGGGGTTTTCATTCTCTGCACCTGGAAGGTGCCACTCCATAACGCCCTCTTTGGTGAAGAGCCTAGAGAACTCTTCGGAGTCTTTCCTATCCCAAAGCTGAGAGTATCGCGATACTTGTTCGGCGATAAGAATTCTATCTTCGGCGGAAGTATCGCTCCTAGGCGAACAGGCCGCGTTCAGTGAAAAAAGAAAAAGGATCGCGGTAAAATGTGACAGGCGCTTCACAGTGATTTTCCTCCGGTCCTAGTGTTTCTCACGGTTGTTGTGTTTCAACTGCCTACATATTGGCTTTTTGACGATTCTGTCTATCTTCGCGTTCCCAACCTTTGGAGTTCATCGGGGGCGATGATGCGCACCCGTCCATACTCAATTTCGATAAGTGAGCGGCGTTTAAAGTCTTGCAGATGCGACCCAACCGCATACCGCGAGACGCCCAAATTTCTTGCTAAAACAGCTTGGGGAAGTTCGACCGTACCATGTTTATCTGCGTTCGCGATCAAGAAATTTGCTAGACGACTCTTAAGCGGTAGAGTTCGCTCCTGGTGACCAAAAGACGTTGACATAGAGACGGCCCAGCCCAAACTGAAAATTATTCCGTGTCGTGCAATCTTATTGTTATCAATTAGGGTCCAAAGCGTTTTCCGGCTGACACATGTAACCGTGCTTTCTTCTACGGCCTCGAAAAAAAAAGATGCAGGTTTGCCGGTCAGTGCCGCTTTCAGTCCCCAAGTTGATCCGGCGCCTAAGTACCCATAGATCGAAGATCGACCATGGCGATCAATAATCGATATTGAAAAACGCCCCTCTTCAACAATGAATAGGTTGTCAAAATCGTCGCCGACGGAGACAGCCATTTGATTTGTTTGGTAAGTGCGTGTCGTTCCATGGGATCGAAGAATCTCGACGGCCTCTAAGGGCATATCTAACCCAAGGGTGAGGCCTATCTTACTTTTTTCCTCGCTCATTTTGCAAACTTAGCCAACTTGTTGGCATTCTGCAATTCGATTCCTCGTTACCGTTTTCCCGCAATCCTGACGTTTGTTCCGTGCTGGGCGTGACGTGAGGCAATAAGAATCAGGGAGTGAATGAAAATGACATTACTGAACAATGTAGATCGTGTGGGTGTGAAGGCATCGAAATCAGCACTCTATCTAACGGTTACAGCATTAGCGCTAGTGACCCTATCGGGCACGGAGGCTGTGGCCCAAGAAGAAGCGGGCGTTCAAAACGACGAGGCTCGTTTGGACGTCATGACGGTGACGGCACAAAAGCGGGAGCAAAACGTACAAGAAGTCCCTATTTCTGTTTCTGCCTATTCGGGTGAGTTTCTGGAGGACTCTGGAGCTCAAACACTCCAGGATATTGCTCTGTACTCACCTAACTTCCTACTGCCGAGCTCCAGTCAATTGACGAATGCGCGAATCCAAATTCGCGGTGTGGGATCAGTTGGTAATGCAGGTATCGAACCCTCCGTCGGTGTTTTCATTGATGAGGTCTATTACCCTCGCCCTGGGTCAATTCTCGGTAATCTATTGGATGTCGAGGCTGTAGAGGTATTGCGCGGCCCGCAGGGAACTCTGTTTGGACGAAACACAGCAGCAGGCGCCCTTAGTGTACGAACGAAAGATCCGTCATTGAATGGAAATAGTGCAGCTCTGACTTTCGGTATCGGTAGCCAAGATGCGTATAATGGTAGCATCGTCTTCAACAGTGTATTGTCGGATCGTGTGGCTATGCGCTTTGCCGGGCAATACTCCGATCACGGTGGTTTTGGGAGCAACCTCTTAACCAACGAAGAATTCGGTGCTCGCGATGATTTGAACCTGCGTGGCAAGGTGCTTTTCGAGGCGAGCGAGCAGCTCACGCTGAAACTATCCGCGGACTATTCTCAGATCAATTTTGACGGTCAGACGGTAGAATTGCTTGCGGATACAATTCCGTCACCCGTATTTGGTGGTACGCTCGGCGCGCTTTTCGGGGCGCCGGCCCGCGACGCGTTCCTCGCTGCCTCCGAAGATCCCTATGATCACGACATTTACCAAGATCACCGCGATTTTTCCGATGACTCCCAGTGGGGCTTAGCATTGCATGCTGACTATGAACTTGCATCGGGCCATGTGATACGTTCAATCACATCATATAGGGATTGGGAGGCCAGCAATTTCGGAAGTTCTCTCAGACTTCCCGCACAGCTTTTTCCGCGTAGGCAAGAGTTTGAGAATCAGACGTTTAGTCAAGAGGTGCAACTCATTTCTCCAAGCGGAGGGGAGTTCGAGTACGTCCTTGGTGCTTTCTATTATGATGAAAGCTATGAAATTGCCGATAACTCTGATCTTGGACCACAATTCTGTATACCAATCGTGGCAGGCCTTGCTGGTGCTCAAGCCGCACAAGGATGTGCCGCTGGTCAGCAGGTCGATGCCTCTGAGGTTTCGTTTTCCCAAGATCTGACGAGTTATGCGTTATTTGGACAAGGAACTTGGCGGCCAAGTGAACAGTGGGCCCTCACAGCAGGGCTGCGCTGGACGGATGAGGAGAAGGATGCTGAGTTCTCAAGTGTGATCAACAACCCGTTCATCACCACATTGATGATTCGGTCCGCTGAAGCTCTGCCATCTACAACCCTCGACGACAGCCAGGTTACGTACTTTGCCAATGCGAGCTGGTTCCCAACAGACGATGTGATGGTATTTGCAACTTATTCCACCGGATATAAAGGTGGTGGTTTTAACACTCAGGGGGCATTCCCAGCTCTGACTGCGAGCCAGCGCGTTTTCGATGCGGAGAATTCCGAGAATTTCGAGCTCGGTATCAAGAGCCAATTCTTTGACAATACGTTGCAGGCAAATGTGACAGCCTACCGTATGGATCTCCAGGATTATCAAGACCGCGCGTTTGATGGGATTTCTTTCATTACCCGCAATGTCGGTGAATTGCGACAGCAAGGAGTTGAAGCAGATATTGTATGGGCACCGATTGATCAGCTGACGGTGAATAGTGGGTTATCATTCTTGGACTCAGAGTTTTTGGATTACCAGAATGCGTCCCCTTTACCTGGCGGGCCGGTTCAAGATTTAACAGGCGGCGAGGCGCATTTTTCGCCTGACGTTCAAGGATCGATGGTCGTTGATTGGTCCGATGGCATTGGGGCTAATAAGGAATACTTTATTCGTGGTGAAATGCAGTACATTGGTGAGCAAAATGTTGGGGCCAATACCAACAATAACTCTCAGACAATTCAAGATGCATACGCACTGTTCAATGCGCGCGTTGGCTTGGCTGCTGACGATGACAAATGGCGCTTGACCGTATGGGGTAAAAATCTCACGGAAGAGGGATATTGTACATCTATCTTCAACCAGCCGTTTGGCGGGCAGCTTGGAGGGACGAGCAACCTGCAGACGCCACAGCGCTGCGTGGTCGGCGCGCCTCGCACATATGGCGTTGAACTTCGTGTGCGTTATTAAATTGAATAGCTGAGAAGAGCTATTCCTTCTACTTTTCCTAACGATCAATGGCCGACGCAAGCCGTCGGCCATTTTTTAAGTGCCTTATGCCCAATATAGATGGTGCAAAATGACAACTCAGAAACTCGGCGCTGAACTGGCAATGAATTCTTCCGACTATCCTTTGATTAGGACCTTAGCGGACATTGAAATGATGGAGGCTGTGCCCTGGAGAGACCGTTGTTCGTTCGTTAGCACCTATGAAGCGATCAAGTCTGCGGCTGAAGAGTACGCCCAGCTTGACGCTTTGACGTTTCTTCCTAGCGGTGCTGCAGATGATGTGCCTTTCACCGTATCCTATCGGGAGCTTCTAGCTCGTATTACACAGACGGCGAACTTATTTCATTCGCTTGGAGTCGGTGCGTCTGATGTCGTTTCATATATTTTACCCAACTTCCCTGAAACGCATGAAGTAATTTGGGGAGGGGAAGCTGCTGGCATCGTCAATGCGATCAATCCGCTCTTAGAGCCGATGACGATCAAGAAGCTCTTGTCGGCGGCAAACGCTAAAGTGATCGTCACGATACCGCCGCTTCCTACGATCAATTTGTGGGATCCTGTTGTTGCGTTGGCGGATGAGCTTGATCATGTGGAAGCGATTATTTTCGTTGATCCCGCTGTCTACTTCAACTTCCCACCCCTGAGTTTACCGGCGCGAACGCCAGGGGGAAAACCAATTCTCCGATTCCAGGATGCAAGAGAGTCTCAAGACAGCGAGAGATTGTCCTCAAATCGTGTCTTTTACCCGTCGGATATTGCATCCCTCTTTCATACGGGCGGTACCACGGGCGTTCCGAAACTAGCACCTCATACCCATGAGAATGAAGTGTTCATGTCATGGTGTACGTCGCAAATCACCCCATTGGCTGCAGGAGAACGGGCGCTTATCGGGTTGCCGCTGTTTCACGTTAATGCGGTGATAGGGACAGGTTTGGCCTCTTTTTTATCAGGAGCCAATCAAGTGATGCCCAGTCCCATGGGTTTCCGCGGGGCAGGGGTTTTAGAAAATCTTTGGAAGATATTGGAGCGGTTTAAGGCCTCCTATATGTCGGGTGTACCGACGATATATTCGTCGCTCATGTCGGTACCGAAAGATGGGCTGGATTTAGGTTCGCTTAAATTTGCGGCCGTTGGGGCCGCGTCGATTTCGCCGGATCTTTTCAAGAGATTTGAAGAATATTCTGGGGTGGAGTTGGTCGAATGCTACGGTCTCACTGAGAGTACCGTCCTTGCTTCAGCGAACCCTATGGCTGGTGAGAAGCGGGTAGGGTCCGTCGGTCTTCGGATGCCATATCAAGAGATGCGATGCGCAGAGATCGACGCCGACGGTGAGATTTCTCGTTTTAGTGAGGCTGGGGAGGTCGGTACGATTGTCATCAGGGGGCCAAACGTTTTTCCTGGGTATTACAAGAAACATGAAAGTGGTTTGACCTCTGATGGTTGGTTGAATACAGGTGATCTCGGCCGACAGGACGAGGATGGGTACTTTTGGCTTACAGGGCGCTCAAAAGATCTTATTATTCGTGGGGGTCATAACATAGATCCAGGGGTGATCGAAAATACCCTGGAAGAACATGAGGCGGTCGCGATGGTGGCCGCTATTGGACAGCCTGATGAGTATGCTGGTGAATTGCCTATCGCGTACGTTCAATTGAGGCCGGGAGCTGAAATTGATCCGGAGGACCTTAGGATTTGGGCTAAAGCTAGAATTCCTGAACGTGCGGCGGCACCGGTTTACCTTGAAGTTTTGGAAACCCTACCTGTAACCGCTGTGGGTAAGATATTTAAACCACCTTTGCGCACGATGGCTGTCGAACGTGTTCTTACGAACAAGCTTTCTGTCGCTGGCGAGTCTGCGACTGTTACGGTTAGCAGTCATGCAACGCGAGGTATTGTCGCTACCGTGCAAACGAACCGTGTGGCCGCGACGCAAGATTTGTTGAAGGGTTTCGCCTTGTCTATCGACTATATCGGTATTTAGTGATTGTACTTTAGAGTTGCAAAGACGGCGTTAGATCGGATCGCGTTCAATTGAATCCATACCCAGCAGCTTTGAAGTAGTTTTGGCATTCTGTTGGTGAGCAGAGATCGCAGATATTGCCGATGGCCTTCCAGAGGGCATCGATTGTTCTGTGGACGCCTTTTCGAAGATGAGGGCTCTCGAACGCCTGATTTATCCTTGCTTTTCAAGGTGTTAGGTTAAATTTCAGGTGAGAAAATGGAGATGGCGCGCCTTGAAAGCGAGGAACTAAATCAATTGGTGAATGAGTTTCAGCGCTGGAGCGTGCATTTGTCTCAATGATATGGGTATTTATGGCGATGTTTTTGGGTGTTAAGCTATAAAACTTGATTTTTTGGATATTTATGGATATAGTTATGGGTATGAGTCTCAACGTATCCACTCTATCCATAACGCCTGAGCTTTTATCGCTCATCGCCGAGATTGATGAGTTCAAAGGCGCGTGGAAAGCCTTAGGCACGCTCATGCCTGAGCGGCTTTCTGCCTTACGGCGTGTTGCGACAATCGAAAGCATTGGTTCTTCGACGCGTATCGAGGGGAGTAAACTGTCTGATAGTGAGGTTGCTGCGCTCCTCACCAATCTATCTGTGAAAAGCTTTGAGACCCGTGATGAGCAAGAAGTCGCGGGATATGCAGAGGTCATGGAGACGATATTTGCCCATGCGGATGACATTCCGCTGTCGGTCAATCACATTAAGCAGCTCCATCGTGATCTCCTCAAATACAGTGAAAAAGACGCCCATCACCGAGGTGAGTATAAGACCACGCCTAACCATGTGAGTGCTTTCGATGAGGAGGGAAAAGAAATTGGCGTTGTGTTCGCTACAGCGACGCCCTTTGACACACCCCGTCTCATGAATGAATTGGTGATATGGGCGGTGGATAGTCTCAAGGACAAAACTCTGCATCCATTGCTGATTATTGCTGTCACCATCGTGACTTTCTTAGAAATTCATCCGTTTCAGGATGGAAATGGCCGATTATCCCGAGTTCTAACAACGCTTCTGCTTTTGAAAACGGGCTACGCTTACGTGCCGTATAGCTCGACAGAAAGCGTGATCGAGCAGAACAAAGAGGCTTACTATTTAGCTCTTAGAAAAACACAAGGTACCATTCGCTCGCCAAGTCCTGACTGGCAGCCATGGGTTTTGTTCTTTCTACGAACCTTAAGGGCGCAGAAAGATCGCTTATCAAAGAAAATCGAGCGTGAGCAGCTTATGGTCGGGCATCTGCCAGAACTATCTGTACAGATATTAGAGCTTGTCAAAAATCACGGGCGCGTATCCAACAGCGAAATCGTGCAGGCTACGGGTGCAAATCGCAACACGATCAAAGCTCACTTGAAAAGGCTTGTCGATGGGAACCATCTTGTCAAAAACGGAACGGGGAAGGGCACGACTTATTCAAGGAAATAATGCCTACAAAGAGTCGAACCGGGCAAAGCCTTATCCAATCAAGCTCTGTGGCTTCAGGTGTTTAAGGGTAATGGCTGGGTAGATAAAGTCAGAACGCAAATTTCTGTAGTAATATCAATAATTTATATGGTTAACGGGAAACAATGGCGCACCCGAGAGGATTCGAACCTCTGGCCTCTGCCTTCGGAGGGCAGCGCTCTATCCAGCTGAGCTACGGGTGCCGAGTGCTTGCTTATGGGGGAACCTGGCGACCTTGCCAAGGAAAAAGGCGCTGTGGATGCAGCATGATTGAAAAGGGCGGCAGATCAGTGCGTGTAAGCCTAGCTATCAGCGATAGGTCACTTTTGACCAACAAGTAGGCCGTGTCAGACATTGAAATGAAGGTGCCACAAGAGGCAGGGCGGCTCACCCTATGCAGCAGATGATGGGGCGATGTTTCGATTTCTTGACGGTTGCGTGATCCGCTTCCTCTAGGCTGTGGTGGTATGCGGACAGGGCGTTCCGCGCGGGATTTGATCCTCAAACCCCCGCTAGAGGGAGCGGTTCGAGCGCGCCTCAATAGCTGTGCTGCAGCGTCATCGGCTTACCCCAGATCTTTATCGGGCGGATCGCGGCGGAGGCCGAACCCCATTTCTCACCCAGTCCATGCAGGGGGCGCCCAACACCCTTTTGCTTGCAGGATTTCGAGATATAGCGGCTGAGAGTGGGGGGGCGATTAGCTTGTCAAAAGATCTTTAAAAGGCACGTCAATATCGGCCACCCGCGGATCATCTTTGTCGACAGGCTTACCCAGCAGCATGCGGCCTTGGGCAAAATCGAGGGGCCGGTTGATCGCGTCAATCGCACATACCATTCCGTCTCGAAGATAAATCAAGCTAAAGCTATTCGTATCAGGATCACCTCGGGTAATGGTCTCGTCGTAACCGACATTTAGCCCGATGGTTTGTAGCTTGATGTCATATTGATCGGACCAAAACCAGGGGAAGGCGGCATAGGGCTTACCGCGGCCTAAAATGTCGAGGGCCACGGTCTTTGCCTGATCGTTAGCGTTTTGGACTGACTCGACGCGCACGCGGGCCCCGCCAGCGAAGGAGGAGTGGAAGGCAGCGCAATCCCCAATGGCGTAGATGTCTTCAAGGGTTGATCGGCAAAACTCATTGACCACAATGCCCCGATCGATCTCCGCGCCAGCGCTTTCAAGGGCGGCGATAGAGGGGATAATCCCAATACCAACAATCAGAAGATCACAAATCTCAGTCGTGCCATCGCTAAGCAACAAGGCAAGGCGGCCTTCGCTATTCTCCGCGGCTGTATCGATCACCGTCCCAAGGCGGAAGGTCACCCTATTATTCTCGTGCAGGCGTTGAAAAAACGCTGACATCGCCGGGGCGCTCACACGCGATAGGACGCGGTCGGATAGCTCGATAACTGAAACGTCTTTGCCTAGTTTTCGCAACACCGCTGCGGCCTCGAGCCCGATATAGCCGGCACCGACAATGTGAACGCAGGATGCGGTGGTGAGTGCGTCGTTCAACCGATCAATATCGTCCAATGTGCGGATGACGTGAACGCGTGAAGGGGGCACATCCTTAACGGGGAGGGGGCAAGGGTCGCCGCCCGCTGCCCAAATCAATTTTTTATAGCTGATAACGCTGCCCGACGCGGTGGTCACGCGGTGGCCGACGGGATCAACCTCGGTGACGGGGGAGCCCAGATGCATGGCCACGTCTTTGTCAGCCCAGTAGGTGTCCGCCCGTAAATAAAGCCGATCCCGTGACTTCTCTCCAAGAAGATAGTCTTTGGACAAGGGGGGACGTTCGTAGGGCGCGTGCGCTTCGGCTCCGACTAGGGCGATAGAGCCGTCAAACTTGCCCGCCCGCAGGGCATGGGCGGCTTGGCCACCAGCCTGACCGGCGCCCACGATCACGACGTCATATTCTTTGAGAGAAGACAGGGCTCTATCCTTTGCATTTCGAGCCGTACCCATAAGCGGAGAGACCCTCGCCGGGCAAGAGCAAGCTTTGCGCTCGGGCGTTCCGCCCTGTAAGGGGCGGTCTCGCCGACAAGGAGACGTGATTTCCGTTGACCCCGCTGTCTAACGCACCCTACCGCTTTTGCGTGGCCCCGATGATCGATTGGACGGATCGGTATTGCCGCTTTTTCCATCGGCAGCTGTCGCGACATGCCCGTCTTTACACGGAAATGATCGTTGATGAGGCGATCCTCCGGGGGGATGCGGCACGCCTTCTCGACTTTGATACGTCAGAGCATCCGGTGGCCCTACAGCTTGGGGGGAGCTACCCTGAAAAGTTGGCGGCCGCAGCCCGGGTGGGGGCGGATTGGGGATATGACGAGATCAATCTCAATGTCGGCTGCCCCTCTGATCGGGTGCAATCGGGCCGGTTTGGCGCCTGCCTTATGCGGGAGCCTGGTCTTGTTGCTGAGTGTGTGGCCGCTATGGCGGAGGCCGTTTCCGTTCCCGTCACGGTGAAGTCCCGGATCGGTGTGGATGATCAGGAGCCCCGCTTGATCTTGCCCGCCTTTATTGGGGCGGTGGCCAACGCGGGGTGCACGACCTTTATTATTCATGCCCGCAAAGCATGGCTTCAAGGTCTTAGCCCGAGGGAAAATAGGACGATCCCACCGCTTGATTATGACCTCGTGGCCGAGGTGAAGGCCGACAATCCGACCCTAACCTTTGTCTTGAACGGCGGGATCGATACGCTTGATGCGGCCAAAACGCATTTAGAGACGTTCGATGGCGTTATGCTCGGGCGAGCGGCCTACGAACGGCCGGCGCTCTTAGCGGATGTCGATGAACAAGTGTTCGGCGCTGCTCCGATGGAGTTCAATCGTGTGGAGATTATTAAGACGGTAGCGACCCATTTTGAAACCGTGAATACGCCCCTTTGGCGGTATGGACAGCATATGCTGGGCCTGTTTCATGGGTGTCCCGGTGCGCGAACCTGGCGCCGCGTATTAAGTGAGGAGGGGCGGTCCCCTCACGCCAATGCGAGTTGGCTTACTGCTCTTGGGCAGGAGATAGCGGCGCTATCCGGCGGCGGTATGGAAGGGACAGCCGCGTGACCATTGCTGATTTGGCCTTATTATTGGCCACCGGACTATTTGCTGGCTTTCTCGGTGGGCTTTTTGGGATTGGTGGCGGAATCGCTATCGTAC
>ERZ1740067.2206-NODE-2206-length-12138-cov-18.253497_pt1 | contig 12138 bp, 10 predicted proteins | sample MGYA00581736_ERZ1740067 | MGnify/ENA primary metagenome ERZ1740067 (study PRJEB43018, sample SAMN04849236) | marine metagenome | isolation source: floating plastic debris | place: Pacific Ocean | collected 2008-08-27 | study: EMG produced TPA metagenomics... | reverse complement strand
TGGTTGGGGGCGTGAACCGGAGGGTTCAGCATCGAACTTGAAAATAGATCCTGAATCAAAGTCTCTGGACCTGCTTGGGGGAGAGGGGGAATCAATACCTTTTGGGGAGGGTGGTGACTCCCTACGTCCCAACCACAAGCCGGACAGTGATAAGTACAACTGGGGCTCGCGATCGCAACCTCCAGAGCTATAGCAAGCCATGGGTGCTAGGGCCTGTCATCAATTCAGCGCCAGAAGCATGACACAGTAGGGAGCACAGACCCTTTCAAAATAGAAAAATATTAGGGGCTAAAATTCCCACAGCTAAAGGCTTTGAACGCTAAGGGGCAAAACAGGGATAGTGATCTCGACCTCATAAAACGCGAGCACGGGATAAGAACGTATTGATGAGTCAGAATCGCTAAAGCCACGCAATCTCGTTCAGGTTCGGGTTAAACAGATAACGGTAGGATGCGACTTTCAACCTATTCCGTACTCGCGCTAGCCAAGATCTGAAAATCAAATCGCCAAAATCAAACCAGCATAAATGGCTGCCCCCAACGCAAACGAGCCAAAGCAACTTTTCTGCTCGTCGGGTAATTCGTGACCGAGAATATTGAGAATAAGGCTGCCCGCCATAAAGGACCACACAATAGCGATCGCCGCTTCGTTGAAATGGAGCGATCGCCCAATAATTGCCCCCACTAGAATTGCCCCGGTCAATATCCAGCGACCCGCTTTGTCGTAGGTATGTTGGTGATGGTGGCGAAGGTGCCGATCAATGATGAAAAAGTGCAGCGAAATGGCAATAAAAAACAGCACGCATTCCCACCAGTTATGGCGGCCCATTTCCTGCATCAAGTACCCCACAATCACGTTGAGAATGGCAAAACCAGCGATGTGAATCCAAAATACTGCCTTGCTGGAAGATTCAATCGGGTTAGCCGTACGATTCCGTTGCCGAGACGCCAAAGCCAAAATATCTAACCCATAGAACACCAGCAATCCCAGCAGCGCCAGTAGGTAAACATGACGTTCCAAGTAGGCAACGAAGGGGAGCTGTGAATGTTCAAGTTCCAGCTGGGCTCTGCTGAGTTCTGGAAATACTTCGATAAAGATATAGCCGATGGACACTCCTCCAGCAAAGGAAATCCAGCGATGCTCGGGCAGAAATTTAAACAAATTGAGTTTCGACAAAAAGCCATGGACTAAGGCAAGACCAATGGCTAAAAAAAGTCCCGGGTCTGAAAGCATAACCATCCTCCCTAAAGCATTTAGGGCGTGTCATCCATTAATCTCTGAAGCCTCGTGCCGTGGGGAATACACGCCCTCTTAAATCAAATAGGCGGCTGTAACCCTTGTTATTACTGGGCTTGAAGTTTGACTGAGCACAGCCCCTAGTTCATGGTTCCAGCAGTGCGGTTTGCCAGCATCAGCCTAACCGCTGAATAAAGGAAAAGAATTCCTAAAGGCGATGTATGGCGCCTACAATTTCTCTTGGAAGTTTTTTCTAGAAACTTTCTCAATAAGCATTGGACGCTTCTGTTATGACCTCAACTGTGCGATCGCCTAGCACGCCGCCGCCCTCCACCCAAAAACGCACCACTAAACAGCGTATTGCCTTTGCCACGGCGCTACTGCTGGTGGGACTGGGGCTAATTGTGTTTTTGTCCCTGACCCAGGGTTCGGTCCCTTTGACCAGTGGCGAGATTGTTAACGCCCTGCTGCGACGGGGCAACCCTATCCACGAAACAATTCTGTGGGATTTGCGGTTGCCTCGGGTGTTGGCGGCGCTGGTGGTTGGTGCGGCGCTGGGCTTATCGGGCGCTTTGTTACAGGGGATGCTGCGCAACGGTTTGGCGAGTCCGTTTCTTCTGGGAATTTCGGCGGGGGCGGGTTTAGTGGTGGTGCTGGTGGTCGGTGTGGGGCTGCTACAAATTTGGGTACCCCTGGGCGCCTGGTTGGGGGCGGTGCTGACCACGCTGATGGTGTATTTGCTGGCGCGACGGGGTACAACGATTTCCGTGGAGCGCCTGGTGTTGGGGGGCGTAGCGTTTAGCTCCTTTTTTGGTGCCATTCAGTCACTGCTGTTATTAATGTCTCCCGATGGGCAAATTCAGGCGGCCCTGAATTGGCTAATTGGCAGCTTGAACGGTCGTGGCTGGAACGAGGTGACGGTGGTGGGTCCGGGGATTTTGCTGGCGGCGATCGCCGGATGCTTAATGGCGCGACAGGTAAATTTACTCAGCCTCGGAGATGACCTGGCAACCGGCTTGGGCACGTCTCTGGTGCGATCACGGTGCCTAATTGGCGCAGTGGCAACACTGTTGGCGGCAAGCGCGGTTAGTATTGCTGGATTGATTGGATTTGTGGGCTTGATTGTGCCCCATGGCGTACGGCTGCTGGTGGGTACAGACTATCGACTGGTGTTGCCGTTTTCTACCTTGGCTGGGGCGCTAGTGCTGTCGGCAGCGGACTTAGTGGCACGGGTGGGACCTGTGGAGCTGCCGGTGGGGGTGGTCACGGCTGTTATGGGTGCTCCCGTCTTTATTGGTTTGCTATATCGTCGTCGCGCTGGAGGAGCGTAATTATGCCAGTTGAAGCGTGTCAGTTAGCGGGGGGCTATGGCGATCGCCCCATCGTCGAGGCGGTAAATTTATCGATCCAAACCGGCGAATGGTTAAGCCTACTGGGAGCCAATGGGTCGGGTAAATCGACGCTCCTACGCCTCCTGAGCAGAATTCTGAAGCCTCAGGGCGGCTCGGTGATTTTGGACGGGCAGGATATCCAGACCCAATCTCCCACCACCATTGCTCGCAAATTAGCGTTGCTGCCCCAGCAGCAAACCCTTCCAGAGGGGCTAACGGTGTATCAGCTAGTCAGTTTGGGGCGATCGCCTCACCAGCCTTGGTGGAAATGGGATTTAGATGAGGACGGGCGGCGAAAAGTTAATGAGGCTCTGGAGTGGACCGAAATTTCCCATTATCGCGATCGCCCGGTGACGGACCTGTCGGGTGGAGAACGTCAGCGAGCGTTTCTGGCATTAGCGCTGGCGCAGGATCCAAAGATTTTGCTATTAGATGAGCCCACAACGTTCCTAGATCTGCATTACCAGCTTCAGCTTTTGGAACTATTGCACCGTCTGAATCGCCAGCAGAAGTTGTCTATCGTCACCGTGCTGCACGATATCAATTTAGCGGTTCGTTACAGCGATCGCTTAGCACTGATGAGACAGGGGCGGTTGTGGGGGGTGGGTACACCGAATGAAATGCTAACCCCTGAAACCATCGGTGCAGTATTTGAAATTGAGACTCAGATTCTCAATACCCCCGTCGGTCCCCAAATTTGCCCCCTTTCGGCGATCGCGCCAGCGGACAATGGGCAAGCTAAGGTCTAACCCTCAGGAATTGTGGAGGCGATCGCGGCTAAATTCAGCCCCGCCGGATAACCACCCTCAGACTTAAGGCGCGCAAAGTCCGCATCGGACAACGGCAGCTTCATGGACTTCGCCATGGCTTTCACCGCATCGGCACGGTCTACAACGCCAGAAACTGCTCCCGCAGGAGTCAGCACCACCATCCGTGGCAGACCCTCATCCTCCAGCCGTCGCACCACTTTCACTAAAGGCGTCGATTCTGTCACCGTCGGCAGCTGGTCTAAAGGAATGGCAATGTCGCCAATGCGCTTCTGCTCCCAAAGACTGCGCTCAATGGTTTGTAGCTCTTCTGGGCGCACGAGCCCTTGATAGCGACCGTCGGAGGCGGCGAAGAATACCGGACGCTCCTCCCGCAGTAAATACTGATCCACAAACTCTCGTAAGGTTGAACGACCGTCCACAACCCGAAATTCTCGAGCCACTGCGTCGCCCACCTTTAGACCCACCAGCGCCTCTTGGAAAGAGGTTACCCGGTCGTAATTGCTCGCGTTGCGGGCGCAGAACCAGCCCAATAGCGCAATCCACAAGCCGCCACCGCCGCCGTTGAAGGTGGTAAACAATCCAAAGGCGATCGCCAGCCAACCTAAAGCCAAACCCGTTTGGGCTGCCCAGTGGGTTCCCTTGTAGCGACTGCCAGTGATTTTCCAAACAATGGCCTTTAAAATTTGCCCCCCATCCAAAGGCAGCCCAGGAATCAAATTAAACGTCCCCAGCACCAAATTGATGCGAGCTAAATTGCCCACAACAATGGACAGCGGGCTCCCCTCCACCAAAAAGGTATTGAAGCCAAACAGCATCCCGAACAGGATAATGCTAACGGCTGGACCGGCGATCGCCACCGCAAAAGCCCGCATCGGCGTTTTCGACTCGCTATCAATAGCCGCCATACCACCGAACATAAACAGGGTGATGGAGTTGACTTTAATCCCCTGAGATATGGCCACCGCGCTGTGCCCCAGCTCGTGGAGCAGCACCGACGCAAATAACAGCAGCGCCACCACCAATCCAATTCCCCAGGTCACCAGCATGCTCCATTCTGGAAAGCGGTTCTGCCATTCCATGCTGTTAACAAAGGCAAATAGGGTAATGATTAAAAACCAGGAGGGGTCAATGAGCAGGGGAATGCCCAGAACTGACCCAACTCGAATACCAGAGCGCATAAAAGTGAAGCTGTGAAACGTGCAGATGGAACGCGAAATTCGGATGCACCTTGGCTAGCGAAATAGCCAGCGGGTGAATTTTTCCTAACTTCAGGGTAACGTCTTTTACTAACCCCCGAAATTGTTGAAAGTTGAGGTTTACCGACCCCGCAACCGTTGATTTCCCTACTTTCTCACCCTTTAAGAGGGCAGGCAGCGATCAGCATTTTGAAACGTTATGTAAATGTCATGTATAGGAAAATGTCTAGAAGAAGTGGCTGAGGGGATATGTTTACCTTGCGCGTCAAAATTTGCGGACTGACTCAAGCGGACCAGGCGGTGGCGATCGCCCGCCTAGGGGCAACAACTTTGGGGTTTATCGCCGTTGAAGCCTCCCCGCGATATATCCCGCCAAATCAATTACAATGCCTGACCGAAACCCTCATTGCCAAGTCGCCACACACCCAAAGAGTGGGCGTCTTTGCCAATGCTCCCCTAGATTTCATCGTCAAATTTCAGCGGGCAGGTCAGCTGACCGGCATTCAGCTCCATGGCGACGAGGGCGTGAACGATTGCCAAATGGTGCGTGACTCCCTGCCGGAGGTGGAAATTATCAAAGCCATCCGAGTCAAGGACAAAGCCAGCCTTGAAAACGCTTTGCAGTACGGCAGTATTGTTGATGCTCTACTGCTCGATGCCTATCGCCCTGGCGTATTGGGCGGAACCGGCGCAACTTTGGACTGGGAAACATTAACGGCTTTTTCGCCACCCTGTCCGTGGCTTTTGGCTGGTGGCTTACGTCCTGACAACGTTGCCCAAGCTTTGGAGCGAGTTACCCCCAGTGGCATCGATTTATCTAGCGGTGTGGAGCGATCGCCCGGCAACAAAGACCTGGATAAAGTCGCGCAACTGTTCCAAGAATTACGCCAACTGAACATGGTGAAATAGCACTTTGCTGAGTATTGTTCGGTTATTCAGTTGTTTGGCTATTCAGTTGTTCGGCTATTCAGTAATCGCCGGACGGGGCGCTTCACCGCTCTCCGTGAAATAACCAATACGGCGGAACTTCTGGTAGCGGCGCTCCCGTAGCTGATCCGGCGGCAGTGCCTGCAGCTCTTGCAGGTTCTTCAAAATGGTTGCTTTCAGGGTATTAGCTGCTTCTAAAGGACGGCTGTGGGCTCCCCCCACCGGCTCTGGCAATAGCTCATCCAAAATTCCCAACTGCTTCAAATCCCGCGCCGTAATTTTCAGTGCCTCCGCCGCCTGACCCGACTGCCCTGCATCCCGCCAAAGAATCGACGCACAGGCCTCCGGTGATGCCACCGTGTACACCGAATGCTCAAACATCATCAAACAATCGCCCACGCCAATGCCCAGCGCGCCGCCGGAGCCGCCTTCGCCAATCACTGTGCAGATAATAGGCACGTCGAACTTAAACATCTGCTGGAGGTTGTAGGCGATCGCCTCCCCCTGTCCCAGCCGTTCCGCCTCAACGCCGGCCCAAGCCCCCGGCGTATCGATAAACGTAATAATCGGCATCCCAAAGCGGTTGGCATGTTCCATTAACCGCAGCGCCTTGCGATATCCCCCCGGCGATGCCATGCCAAAATTTCGCGCCACGTTGTCCTTGGTATCTCGACCCTTCTGGTGTCCCATCAACACCACCGGCTGACCGTCTAACCGCGCCACGCCGCCTACCAGTGCCATATCGTCACCGCCTCGGCGATCGCCATGGAGCTCCAGCCAGTCATCCGTCATGGTTTGGATATAGTCCAAGGTGCTGGGACGGCGAGGATGCCGCGCCACCTGTAACCGTTGCACCGCCGACAGACTCGTATACACCTCTTGCCGTAGCTGGGTTGCTCGCGCCTCAAGCTGCTGGATTTGCTCCGTCACATCCACGCCGTTTTCGTCCGCCATCTGCCGAATGCGGTTAATACGATCCTCCAGATCCACCAACGGCTTTTCAAAATCCAGGACTAACGGTTTACGTTTACCAGCAGCCATAACCAATCACGGGAAACCAATAATAATTCGCCGACTTTGGCGATCACCCATGGCGACAACACCCCAGTCGGAAGCACTTAGCTGTGGGCTAGCTTACCAACTTGCCAGCCCCTCTTCTCCAGTTTGCCTAACCGCTAACGGACGCAGCAGGCTTCGGCAGCAACGGCAGGAAGCCATGTTTGATGGACGCCGCGCCAATTTTCTCCATCTTTTCCACCGTAATTTCATTGCGGCTCCAGGAGAAGTTAGTGTGCCACTTTTCAAATTCCAGCAGCATGGACTCGGCAAAGCAAGCAAAAATCTGTCGCGCTGGCTCCGCCATGCCGATAATTTGCATGATTTGGGACTCAATGCCGATGGTGTGCTCCACAATGCCACCATTCAGCACGTAAATATCTGGGTGGTTAATCTGGGTGGACATATTTTTGGGATAGCCCCCATCCACAATCACACAGGGCTTTTTCAACACATCTGGGTCAATTTGCACTCCCTGCGGCATACTGGCAACCCAAACGATAAAGTCCGCCTGGGGCAGGGCATCATCCAAGTCCGTGATCTTGCCGCGCCCGAGCTCCTCTTGAAGGGCTTCTAGGCGATCGCGCTGGCGAGCAATCAGCAGCAAATCCTCCACATCCGCATGGGCACTCATCCAGCGACACACCGCGCTGCCGATATCACCCGTTGCGCCACACACCGCCACCGTCGCCTTCGATAGCTCAATATTCAGGCGATCAGCCATCTCCTCCACCTGGCGGCAAATAATGTAAGCCGTGTGGGTATTCCCCGTCGTGAACTTCTCAAACTCCAGGGATACATTGCGCACCTGGCGCATCCGGCTCAAATTGAAATTCTCAAACACAATGGACGAAAAGCCCCCCAGCGCCGTGATATTCAAACCACACTTCTGCGCTTGAGCCATCGCATTTAGGACCTTACGAACCGCTGTCTTACCGCGATTATTTGTCAACATCTCCGGTAAAAAGCACGAGTCAATATATTGCCCCTCAATCACATCCCCCGTCGGACTCGTCACTTTGACTTTGTCAGCCAACAGCGGCGGTGCTCCACACCAAAAGTCCAGCCCCTGTCCAGAATACTCTGGAAATCCCAGACGCAGCACTGCCACATCCGCTTCCAACAAACTCGTCGAGTGACCAATCAGCCCAAACATAAATCGTGATTAATGCGAAACAACTTTTAACTTCGGTTCAAACTCTAGTGCAAAGGCTGCCCAAAACACCAGCCTAAAGGGCAAGTCCCAGCCAGCTAATAAGCCAGCCGGGACCAGAAAGTTTTGGAGTGCCAGCCAAAGCGGGACTTAAAGATCGCTGGCTACCATTAGCGGTAGCTCAGTTCAACACTAAGCTGCGTCATCAATTAAGTACCGAAAGCCTTGCGTAGTGGGGAGTACACGCCCTTTTAAATTAGAAATCGCTAAGGGTGAAACCCTCACGTCTAAAGGCTTTGAAGCTTAAATGATGGCATCTCCTAGCCCGCGACATCAGCAAGTCATCAATTTAGCTCACTGGCAGTCCACTAACCGCCGGCCAAACCCATTGCCGACAGTTTCATAACTTCACGCATGCTAAAGCCGATGTTGCCGAGGGCATCGCCGTACTGAATCATAAAGTCTTCCACCAAGGCGGCTTTTTCCATGCCTAGCTCAGCGGCGTCTTCTTCCACCTGGTTCAGCATTTTCCAAACCAAAGGCAAGTTCTCGCGATTAGCTTTCTCTAGTCCTTCTTTGACCGTGTCAAAGTTGGCTTTGAGCCACTCTTCGCCGAAGTTCAGGTGCTTATACTCGTCCTTGACTACGCCTTCGGTAATTTTCTTGGCGAAGGGATCCGCTTCAGGAATGTAGATGTTGTAAGCCGCGATCGCGAAGCTTTCAATAATCAAAGACTGAATCAGCAAACATGTGACCACGTCCCCTTCTTCAGCCGCCCGCTGGAAATTTCCATGAAGCTCAGAAAAATAGTCCTTGGCGAACGCCATATCTGGCGTCACCTTGAGGTTTTTCCCACACGCCATAAAGCCCTTTTTATGACGCATTTCCATTTTGGCTAGCTTCGTCAACTCGTCCGTCGCATCGGGCATCATGTCCGTTAAACGAAGGTAGTTGTCGTAAGCCTCTTGCTCGCCCTCAATCACAATCGCGTTAATGCGGCTGTAGGCGTCTTTGTAAATTTCGCTTTGGTAGTCAATGGAGTCAATGGCTACAGTAGCCTCAAGCTGCGGCATAGGTCCTGTGTCTCCTATAGGCTGGAAAATCAATAAACGAAGGCAAAAAGAGGAGGGGTGTCACCCTAGTTCTTTCTTCATACTAGGGGCATTATTGTGGTTTAACATCAAAACACCCATAGACTGAGCCCTAATCTGTCAGTTGATCATCAGCGCCAAACTGATCATTGGCTCATTTCAAAAGCAGTTATTGCTGAAGAAATAAGCGCGACTTAATACGGAATTAGACTGTGACAAATCCACCAAATTCTATCACCCATAATCTTTAGAGCTGGTATCTAATAGGTCTAATTTCTGAGGCATTTTCACCTAATTCGGTTAAAGAAACTAATCAATGGCCTAAAAACCGGACAGGCGATGGGTAGGGCGTGCCATCAATCGCGCCATTAATACAAGTGCCAGAAGCCTCGCACAGTGGGCAGTTTAAGTCCTTTGAAGATGGAGCATGTTAGGGGCTGAAATCCCTGTGTTTACTGGCTTGAAGATTTAAATGATGACAGCCCCTAAATTGAGGGTGAATTTTAGAGACGCAATGGGGCGATCGCCATACTCAACGTCTGTAGAGATGCTGTTGATTTCTAATTTCTATTGCCTGAATAACTTCATTGCCCCGGTGTGCCCTGCTTCGGCAGCTCCTCCGGCACTTCCCCTTGCAGCTGAACCTGAACTGAATGGTTCTCAATATCTGACAGAGGAATTTCGAGCTGATTTCCCGTTAGCCCCTCCAGGGAAGATACTAAATTGCGCAAGTTAGGCGTGCTTGCTCCACTGTCCACATACAGTCGATCCGATAAATCCTGAAGCCGCCGCCATGTGGAATAAGCTTTCACCAGGGCTTGCTCAAGTTGAGCCGCAGCATTGATTGCATCCGCTGCCACATTAAGGCACCCTACCCGCAGGGCTTCCTCCATCGCCTGCTCTAAATCCAGGTCTCTCTGATCCAAGGTGCGCACCTGAATCGCCGCCTCTAGGTATTTCGCTAAATATTTTGCCTGGGCCGTTGCTTGCTTCACAATCTCCAGCTCCGGCTCTTCCTCTAGCTCAGCAGCGATCGCCACCTGATGAGGCTCTGGCAGCTTCTCCAGTTCCCGTACTAACGGCGCTAAATACTTCGCTGGCAAACTATGTTCTGCTGCCCGCTCCTTAATCGCCTCCGGCAATAGGGTGGACGTGGCTGCCGACCATTCATCATGAAGCTGTCTAACCCCTTGTTTTGTGATGCGATCGCCCTGGTTCGCTGACGCCGCAATCATCTGCTGCACCGGTTCAGGAGCTTTCGCCGTTTCCAGAAATGCTTGCTTACTAAACTGCCTCAAGGTCGCTGGCGTGAGGGCATCGTCCGCCATCAACATATCTGCTGAGTCCGCCAGATCAATCAATACATAGGCTTGGCTTTTACTAATATCGTGATCTTTAAGCCAACTTAGAAAACCTGCTCCCCGCCCTTCACCTCGCTGCTTCTCGCGATCGCGCACCACCTTTAAAATCCGCCCCCGCCAAATATCCGTTTGCAGGTCGAAGCGATCACACACCTTCCAAGCCAGATCGATTCGGTGGTTAAACTCCGTTTGCAATAGGCTTTCATCTGTAGGATCCGGCAAATTTAAATCAAAATCGGCGATCGGCTCCAAATCCTCCGGTCGCAACTCCGCCCGTTTCAAAGGCGTGATTTCTAGCGCTCCTTCTCCTTGCCCAGTTTGCTCCACGGCCAATCCTCCCGTCCATAAACGCTTGACGCTATAACCCAACCCGGTCCTAAGCCCAAAAATAATAGCCCCTATTCCCACTAAAGGAACAGGAGCTATTAACGGGTTAATCAATCGGTAAAGCCCTTAACGGACTAACACGTAATCAAACAGTTCAAAGCACTGTTTCAGCACGCAATTAGTCTAGATCAGGCATTGCCAACACAGCTTCAGTCTCGCGGTTGATACCCTTCTCAAAACCAGCAACCGCAGCGCGAGCACGACCCGCATGCCACAGGTGACCAACCAAGAAGAAGAAGCCCAACACAAAGTGAGACGTCGACAACCAAGCGCGGGGAGATACGTAGTTAAAGGAGTTAATCTCCGTTGCTACACCACCCACAGAGTTGATGGAACCCAAAGGCGCGTGGGTCATGTACTCAGCCGCACGACGAGCCTGCCAAGGCTGAATATCATTCTTGATCTTGCTCAAATCAAGACCGTTGGGACCACGAAGGGGCTCCAACCAAGGACCTTGGAAGTCCCAGAAACGCATGGTCTCACCACCGAAGATAATCTCACCGGAGGGAGCACGCATCAGATACTTACCTAGACCGGTAGGACCTTGAGCAGAACCTACGTTTGCGCCCAAGCGTTGGTCACGAATCAAGAAGGTCAAAGCTTGCGCTTGAGACGCTTCAGGACCCGTAGGACCGAAGAACTCACTGGGGTAAGCAGTGTTGTTGTACCAAACCATGACGGAAGCGATGAAGCCCATCATGGATAGTGCGCCAAGGCTGTAAGCCAAATAAGCTTCACCAGACCAGATCAGTGCACGGCGAGCCCAACCAAAAGGACGGGTCAAGATGTGCCAAACACCACCGGAAATGCAGATCAAACCAATCCAGATATGACCACCAATGATGTCTTCCATGTTGTCCACGGAAATAATCCAGCCCTCACCACCGAAGGGAGCTTTGGTCAAATAACCAAAGATCACAGCAGGATTTAAAGTGGGGTTGGTAATTACGCGAACGTCACCACCACCGGGTGCCCAGGTGTCATAAACGCCACCAAAGAACATGGCTTTAAATACCAACAGCAAAGCACCGCAGCCCAAAAGGATTAGGTGATAACCAATGATGTTGGTCATTTGGTCCTTATCCTTCCAATCATAGCCAAAGAAGGAAGAGTACTCCTCAAGGGTTTCGGGACCACGGACTGCGTGATAAATACCACCCAAACCTAGAACCGCAGAGGAAATGATGTGCAAAACACCAACAACGAAGTAGGGGAAAATATCCACCACTTCACCACCAGGACCAACCCCCAAACCAAGGGTTCCTAGGTGGGAGAGCAAAATAATACCTTGCTCGTACATGGGCTTTTCAGGGATGAAGTGAGACAACTCAAACAAAGTCATCGCACCAGCCCAGAAAACGATAAGACCAGCGTGGGCAACGTGTGCACCCAGCAGCTTACCGGAAAGGTTAATTAGGCGAGCGTTGCCGGACCACCAGGCAAAACCGGTAGATTCTTGGTCCCGGCCGCCCACCACCATCGTGCTATTAAAGGGCGTTTCCACGGGGTAGAACCTCCTCAGGGAATACAAAGTTCTCGTGGGGCTGATCTTGAGGAGCCATCCAGGCAC
>ERZ1740067.2204-NODE-2204-length-12143-cov-5.145764_pt1 | contig 12143 bp, 13 predicted proteins | sample MGYA00581736_ERZ1740067 | MGnify/ENA primary metagenome ERZ1740067 (study PRJEB43018, sample SAMN04849236) | marine metagenome | isolation source: floating plastic debris | place: Pacific Ocean | collected 2008-08-27 | study: EMG produced TPA metagenomics... | reverse complement strand
GTGCCGAGGTTATGGATGGAAACGCGATACAGGCCAAAGCAATGGCGGAGACTGTTGTGCGAAGCATGATATTATACCTTTCTTCCCTCAAAAATGCGTCATCTGCACGTGTTTTTGCTGCACTTGATGCTGCAACATCGGCCATGCGTGGGGGCAAGAGCAACGTGCAGATATGAAGATGCTATGGTCTGCCCCATCAGTCGAACCGAATTTATCGATTTGAATAATCGAGGGTTTTTTCAGGGGCGTAGATTTGGTGCCTTAGCCCTTATGGTATTGGCCATTTCGCACGCTGATAAGCGCTATCCCAAAACATCCATTCAAGCTGAGCTGAGCGTTGATAGGCTTGCAGCATTGCGGCCCTGTTGCGCGCGGATGTGGTCTCCGCCACGTCATCCACAGCGGCGATAACCGCGTCGACCGCAGCGTCGAAATCATCGCTTGCGTAGGTTTCAATCCAGGCTGCATAGGGGTTGTTTGCGCCCTCGTGCTGCTCTGCGTGGATGGCCTTGCCGACCTCACGGTAAATCCAGAAGCAGGGCAGGAGCGCTGCAAGCCCGACTTCAAAAGGCTCAAGCGCTGCCATACGCAGCAAGAAGCTGATATAGTGTTCGCAGGTAGGGGAGCGTTCGGCTGCCTCAAAGTCTGCCTGGCTGATGCCGAATGCAGAAAAATAGTCGGCATGGAGCCCACGCTCAACGATGATGGCGGTTTCTGCCGCTTTGGCGAATTGCACCACATGGTCTGCCGTCCAGCCTTTCGCGGCCACTAAGGCGAGCGCGCGGCCAAAGCCCTCCAGATAATGCGCGTCCTGCACCATATAATGCCGAAACCGCTCATTGCTGAGCGTCCCTGCTGCCAGCTCCTGGTTAAACGGATGAGCCAGCGTTTTCTCATATAGTGCGCTGTTTTGCTGCCATGCCTGAGCAGTCAAACGCATCATCTGGGTCGTCATCGGGGCTGAGCCTCAGGCTTTGTCTTTGCGCGCGTCGATAAAGCTCTTGATGAAATAAAACAGGGCATAGGCCGTGCTGCCCCACATGATGCCGACCCGGGCAATCGCCGCGCCGTCGCCGCGCCCGATGGCGCCGCGCATGGGCATGACGAGTGCGATGAGGACAAGCAAGGTCAGCGCAACAGCAATATGGGCAATCAGCTTATTGTGCTTCTTGACCCCCGGGTAACACAGCAAAAGCACCGCCCCCACAAGGGTCGGGATCAGCGCGGTCGGAGATGGGGAGGTCGAGGCGTAGTAACCCCACATGGACAGCGCAATCAGCAAGAAACCATTTAAAAGACTAGCGGTCGCAGCGTTCATGACGGGCATTCCAAGTTGTTCAAGGTCATGGAGAAGACTACCAGCGGCCCTTGCGTTTATTCCACCAAAAAAGCAGGTCGGCAAAGCGGTTATACGCAATCTGTGCCAGCGGTCTGAGGACGGGGAGGCCGAACAACCGCGCTAGCCAGCCTTGCCCAGGTGCTTTGTCCGCTAAGGCGATAAAGGCGTCTGCGCCCACGTGCATTTTGCCGCCCTGTGCCACATGCAAAGAATGGCGAACATCATCGATGTCTAGGCCCAATGGCGCGAGCGCGTCTGGGTCCGATGCAATGTCAATCCATTCCACGTCATCCCTGGCGCTGCTTTGTTCAAAGTGGCCGCGCTCGCGCTCAATGCCCGCTTTGCAAACCGGGCAGGCTGAGTTGTAGTAGACTTTCAGGTCGTGCTGGCCATTTTTGGGCATCGTGCTAATGCCTACCAGCTCCGTTTTTCATGGATCTGCTTCAGAAGTGTCCGCTTCGCCTCGGTGCGATTTTTCCCGCGATTGCGAAGCGCGTCATCGTCGATGTCCATCTGGAGCCGCTGAACCGCGATTTTTGCGGCCAGGGCCTCAAGTGTCATCGCCTGGCGAGGCTTGCCTGAGGATTTTGCTGTCGAGGTCATCGTTCGTTTCCTGGCGTATACGTTTATCAAGGTACCTAGAATCGCAGTCTGGGTGTAGCCCAAACAGCGCTTGTGCTTGCAGTAACATTTCTGGCGCCGCTCCAGAATGGTATTGAGCGACCCGGGACGCGCATTTGGGTGCTTATTTCTGCAAAGCTCTTGAGCGCGTCTTTGAACGGTTTTCTATAACTTGTCACTCAGCCGCCTGGCGCTCTGCGGCAAGGTCGGGTTTTTTCTCAAGCACTGCCTTGAGATATTGCCCGGTGTAGCTGCCGTCTGTCTGCGCAACCTCTTCCGGTGTCCCAGCGGCGATAATCTTCCCGCCTTTGTCGCCGCCTTCGGGACCCAGGTCTAATACCCAGTCTGCGGTCTTGATAACTTCCAGATTGTGCTCAATCACCACCACCGTGTTGCCTTGGTCGACAAGGGCGTGGAGCACTTCGAGGAGCTTGCGCACGTCTTCAAAATGGAGCCCGGTGGTGGGTTCATCGAGGATATACAGCGTTTGGCCGGTGGAGCGGCGGGCAAGTTCTTTGGCGAGCTTTACGCGCTGCGCTTCGCCGCCGGAGAGGGTGGTGGCCTGCTGGCCGACTTTTATGTAGCCGAGCCCGACCTTTTCCAGCATGGCGAGCTTGTCGCGCACGCTTGGCACAGCTTTGAAAAATTTGACGCCTTCTTCCACTGTCATGTCGAGTACATCGGCGATGGATTTGCCTTTGAATTTGATATCCAGGGTTTCGCGGTTGTAGCGCTGGCCGTGGCACACGTCGCAGGTCACATAGACGTCGGGCAGGAAGTGCATCTCGATTTTGATGACGCCGTCGCCTTGGCAGGCTTCGCAGCGCCCGCCCTTCACATTGAAGCTAAAGCGGCCTGGCTTATAGCCGCGTGCTTGGCTTTCCGGCAGGCCGGCGAACCAGTCGCGAATTGGCGTGAAAGCGCCGGTGTAGGTTGCCGGATTGGAGCGCGGGGTGCGGCCGATGGGGCTCTGGTCGATATCGACGACCTTATCGAGATATTCGAGCCCTTCGATTTTATCGTACGCGCCTGGGACTTCACGGCTTTGCGTGTTGATGCGGCGGGCGACGCCTTTGAACAGGGTGTCGATGGTGAAGGTGGATTTGCCGGAACCGGACACGCCGGTGATACAGGTGAGGGTGCCGAGCGGAATTGAGCCGGTCACATCTTTCAAATTGTTTTCTTTGGCCCCCGAGAGCGTCAGCCACTGGCCTTTGCTACGGCCTTTCTTGCCTTTGGCTTGGCGGCGTTCGGCGGGGACGGGCACCCAGCGGCGGCCGGTGAGATAGTCCCCGGTGAGAGAGCCATCATGGTCCATAATGTCTGCAGGCGTGCCGTTTGCGACCACTGTGCCGCCATGCACGCCGGCATAGGGGCCCATATCGATGACATAGTCAGCCTGGCGGATGGCATCTTCGTCATGCTCTACCACCAAGACGGTGTTGCCCATGTCTCTGAGGTTCTTGAGGGTTTCGAGAAGCCGGTCATTATCGCGCTGGTGCAGACCAATGCTGGGCTCGTCGAGCACATAGAGAACGCCAGTTAGCCCTGAGCCGATTTGGCTGGCCAAGCGGATGCGCTGGCTTTCGCCGCCAGACAGCGTGCCTGAGTTGCGGGATAGGTTGAGGTAGTCGAGGCCGACGTTGTTGAGAAAGCCGAGCCGTTCGACGATTTCCTTCAAGATGCGCTCGGCAATGGCGGCTAGGGTCTCCGTCAGCGTTTTGGGAAGCTCTTGAAACCAGGTGAGCGCATCCGCCACTGACAAAGCGGTAATGTCACTGATGGTTTTTTGTTCGCCAAGCTTTACAGCCAAAGCTTCTGGCCGTAGCCGTTGGCCATGGCATTCCATACAGGGCGCGCTGGTCTGATAGCGGCCGAGTTCCTCGCGGATCATCATGGAGTCGGTTTCGCGGTAGCGCCGCTGGATATTGCCAATGACACCTTCAAACGGCCGCTCGACTTCGTATTTGCGCTTACCGTCCTGGTAGATGAAAGTGATTTTCTCACCATCCGAGCCGTAGAGCAGGATGTTTTGAACCTTGCCGGTGAGCTCTTCCCACGGTGTTGTCATGGAGAATTTATATTTCCGCGCAAGGGCTTGCAGCGTCTGCATATAATAGGGCGCTTGGCTCTTGGACCATGGGGCGAGGGCGCCCTGCTTTAAAGATTTTTTCTCGTCGGGAACAACCAGGGCCGCATCGAAAAACATAGACGTGCCAAGCCCATCGCAGGCCGGGCAAGCGCCAAAGGGATTGTTGAAGCTGAACAGCCGTGGCTCGATTTCTTCAATGGTGAAGCCAGACTCTGGGCACGCGAATTTCTCAGAAAATGTGATGCGGTCACCGCTATCTGCATATTCAGCAAAGGCAATACCATCGGCCAGACGCAGGGCCGTTTCTAAGCTGTCGGCAAGCCGCGCTTCGAGCCCGTCGCGAACGGCCACACGGTCCACCACCACATCGATGTTGTGCTTGTATTTCTTGTCGAGCGCTGGGACGTCGGCAATCTCATAAAATTCGCCATCCACTTTCACCCGCTGGAAGCCTTGCTTCATTAGCTCGGCGAACTCTTTGCGATATTCGCCTTTGCGGCCGCGCACGATAGGCGCCAGCAGATACAGCCGTGTCTTCTCCGGCAGGGCCATGATGATATCGACCATCTGACTGATGGTCTGGCTGGTAATGGGCAGGCCCGTCGCAGGCGAGTAGGGCACGCCGACGCGCGCCCAGAGCAGGCGCATATAGTCATAGATTTCTGTGACGGTGCCAACGGTGGAGCGTGGGTTGCGGCTGGTGGTTTTCTGCTCGATGGAAATCGCTGGGCTCAGCCCTTCAATCAGGTCCACATCGGGCTTCTGCTGCATCTCAAGGAACTGCCGCGCATAGGCCGATAGGCTCTCCACATAGCGCCGCTGGCCCTCCGCATAGATAGTATCGAATGCCAGGGAGGATTTGCCTGACCCGGACAGCCCAGTAATCACAATCAGTTTGTCACGTGGAATGTCTACATTCACGTCTTTGAGATTGTGCTCGCGTGCGCCGCGGACGGAGATTTCAGTAAGCATAAAGCGAGAGGTGCTTTCAGTTCACACAGCCATCCTGTTGACTTGGCGCTGAGACCGGGCCAGGTCAAGGCAGCCCCTGTCGCATACAGGCGTTTTACCCAGGAAACCGAGCAATCGATCCATGACGCGCTCCTATCATACCCATTTTGGTGGCTGCCATTGCAAAGCCGTGCGCTTTGAAGTGGCTTTGCCGGAAGCTGTCGATGTGGAGACGTGCAATTGCTCAATTTGCGCCATGAGCGGCAATGACCATATCATTGTCCCGGCAGAGCGTTTTAAGCTTTTAAGCGGCAATGAGGCCCTGTCCGAATATCGCTTTAATACGGGGAAGGCCAAACATCTGTTTTGCTAGATATGCGGCGTGAAGGCCTTTTATGTGCCGCGGTCCAACCCCGATGCCTTTGCAGTGACCTATCGCTGCATCGACGATTGGCAGTCGCTCAAAGCGGCAGTTCATAGCTTTGACGGTATTCATTGGGAAAAAAGCATCGCCGCGCTGCATGACCGGCAGGATTTTTGATACTGACGCGTAGGCATGTGTCACAGTTTGGCACACAAGGCGGCCAGACGTTGCTTGGGCTTGCCAAATTCCCCAAAGATTCCGCTGATTTATTTAAAAAAATATTTATAATCAGTATGTTATAAGTTTGGCCTTATACTTGCTTTTAGCGTGTCAAGACTGTCGAGTAAGCGAGATTTTTATGTTGAAGCGTGTTGTTATTGCGGTCGCTGCGTTGGCCAGCATTGCTTTGCCGACCACGGCTAGCGCTCTGCCGACCATCATCAATTTAGATGCGACCGATCCGGGAAATGAATTCTTCATTGCATTGGACGCTGGTGACTACCGCGTTGATCCTATCCTCGACCAGTTTATTGCATGGAATGCGTGGGGTCAGGAAACGAGCTGTGACAGTGACGGTGAGAACTGTAGCCGCGGCTGGATCTATAGCTATCGTTTCGACAGCCTAGACACCGGCGATATCGGTGTTGGCAGTGGCGCGGACCGCTTTGCCACCGCGATCCAAGCCTTTGACAATGCCCAGCCTTTTGCGTTTTCTCTTTCTCAGATGCAGGAGGTCCGCTTCTATCGACCTGACTCAAATTTCAACGACAACGAAGGCGGTATGTCCTTGCAGCTTGTTGAAGTCTCGGAACCTGGAATGACGCTGCTCTTCGGTCTGGGTATGATTGGTGTTGCTTTGCATGCGCGGCGCCGCGCTTAGGCCATCTCACTCTCTCAAGATGGCCCCGTAAGCCAGCGCTCAGTGTCTTCTGAGCACTGGCTTTTCTTTTGTCTAACGGCTTTGGCGTTTGAAGATATAGCCGCCATCCTCCGGGCCCCAGACGACATTGCCTGCAGCGTCAAAGCCGCGGTCCCAATTGGCCAGCGTGTCTGATGTGTAAACCGAGAGCGAGGTCATATGGGTCGCGCCGCGATAGGTATTTGGACAGGTCGCGATATGAGCGCGCCAATACCCATCCGCCACACGCTCAAGCTGATTGGCGCAGCCGCCAAGAATGAGGTCATCAGGCGAAAGACCGTCCAGTGGCGTTTTCTTCTTATAGGCGCCGGCAACTTGCGCTGCGTCTTTGAGCTCATAATTCTCTCTGACAAGGCGGCCACCGCCCATATCCAAGAGGCGGAACACCCTTTGGAAATAGGGTTTTGCTTTTCCATCCTTATAAATCTTATCGCCAGCGGCCAGGATGGCTTGCTCTTGATACATCCACACGCCATCGTCTCGGTCTGGCCAAATGCGGACGATTTCTGCCTCCACCACAGCATAGCTTGGGCTCACGGTCGCTTGAGCAGCGGTGGTAAAGCTGCCAGCCTGCAGGGCGGCAAACTCCCGCAATAGGGCGTTGTCCTGCGCCATGGCTTTGGTCGATACGGTGGCTGTGATGATCGCGAGCGTGAGCGCCGCTGCAGCTGTGGCACGTGTTTTCATATTAGCTTTCCCCAGTTTTCTGTTGGCACAGTAATGCGCTTGCGATTGCGCAGCGACGCTGAACTGCTTATCGTTCATCACAGTTAACAGCGTCGCGATAAGGGAGCAAAATGCCATGGCTGGCAGCGTCAATAAAGTCATCTTGGTGGGCAATCTAGGCCGTGACCCTGAAGTGCGAACGCTGAACGATGGGTCGCCGGTGGTCAATCTATCAATTGCAACGTCAGAGCAGTGGCGCGATCGCAACACTGGTGAGCGGCGCGAGAAAACGGAATGGCACCGGGTTGTCATCTTCAATGAAAACCTCGCCAAAGTGGCGCAGAACTATCTGCGCAAAGGCTCAAATGTGTACCTTGAGGGCCAACTGCAAACCCGCAAATGGCAAGATCAAAGCGGCGTTGAAAAATACACCACGGAGATTGTGCTGCAGCGCTATCGCGGTGAGCTGACCATGCTTGGCGGGCGCGGCGAAGGCGGTGGCCAAGGCATGGACGGCGGCTATTCCGGCGGTGAAAGCTTTAGCGGTGGTAGTCGCAATGCGGCTGTCGGCGGCGGTATGGGCGGCAGCAGCATGGGGGGTGATGACACCGCGCTGGATGACGACATCCCATTCTAAGCCGCGCGGCTACCTCGCACGACGTGCATCACAAATCTTTCTTTTGCCATGAATTCCCATCAGCTTGCATATCGGCAGCGGGGATATCCAGCACGACACCACAGCTTAGGACATTAGATATGAGACACGTCACGCAGATTTTTTGGGCGGCTTCAGCAGCAGCGGCATCTATTGCAATGTCGGCCAGCGTCATATCCACCAGCGCCCAAGCACAAACAATGGTGACGGCGCAAACCCGCGATGCGCTTGCCATTACGATTTATAACAACGACCTTGCCATGGTCCGCGATAGCCGATTTGTAAAGCTTCCCAAGGGTCGATCCGCGCTGGGTTTTGAGGAAGTATCAGCGCGAATAATGCCGCAGACCGCTGCGCTCTCAGGTGCGGTGAAGGTGATTGAGCAGAATTTTGATTTCGACCTGATTGGCCCGCAAAGCCTGCTCGACAAAGCAGTCGGTCAAGAGGTGACGCTGTATCGCGAAGATGATGACGGCGATATGGAAGCCCGCGATGCGGTGGTGTTGGCCAATAATGGCGGCGCGGCGGTCTTGAAAGTCGGCAATCAGATTGAAGTCATACAAGGCGATTTCCCTGGCCGCATTGTCTTTAAGAAAATCCCGGACAATCTTCGGGCGAAGCCCACGCTGAGTATGACCATTGAGGCTGAGCGGTCGGGCGACCAGCGCCTAGAGCTTGCCTATCTGACAAATGGCATTCGTTGGTCTGCCGATTATGTGGGCAGTTTGTCAAAGGATGAGACGCTGCTCGACTTGACCGGCCTCATCACCCTGACAAACAACACCGGGGTGGCCTTTGCGGATGCAAAAACGCAGCTGATTGCGGGCGATGTGAACCGGGTTTATGCTGACACGCGGCGGCGCGATTATGAGGCGGTGAGCATGTCGGTTGCACGTGTTGAGCGGTCCGCGCCGCAGCGTGAAGCGGTTGGTGATTATCACATGTATACACTACCGGAGCCGACAACCATTGCCGATAAACAGACCAAACAAGTCACGTTCATGACTGCCGCTTCCGTGCCGGTTGAAAAGGTATACAGCTATAATGCGTATAGCTTTTCCACGGTGAAAGAGCCGCAGAATGTGCAATCCGCGCTAGAGTTCAAAAACGACACGGCCTCTAATCTTGGCATACCACTGCCCAAAGGCGTAGTGCGCATTTATGGCACAGATAGCGAGGGCTCTGCCCAGTTTGTCGGCGAAGATAGGATTCGCCATACCGCTGAAGGCAATGACGTCGATTTGACCATGGGCAAAGCCTTTGATGTCACGGTCACATCGCGCAAGGTAGAAGACACGCTGGTCAGCAAAACCCGCACCCGCGAAATCCGCGACATCGCCATGGCCTATACGCTTAAAAACGCAAAGGAAGCGCCGGTGACGGTTGAACTTTATCAGCGTGTTGGTCGCAATTCGGAATTGCTGGAGAGTTCACTCACCGCCGCCGAAGATGATGCGTCGACGCTGCGTTTCAACGTGGCTATCCCTGCCAAAGGGGAGACAGTTTTGACGTTCAAGTTGCGGCAGGGCTAGCGCCAGCAAGCCGTTAACCGGCAAGCGCCACATCGTCTGCTTTTGGCGTATCCAAAGGGCGATCGCATTTGCGCTCTTTCAGCCAGACGCTCAGGTCTTTAACGTTCATAGGCTTGGCAAAATAAAAGCCTTGCAGGTGCGTGACGCCAGCGGAGGCCACCATAAGGGCGTTGAAATCTGTCTCCAACCCTTCGGCCACCATGGAGACCTCTAGAATGCCAGCCAGAGAGACAATTGTTAGAAACAAGTCGAATACAGCTGGGTTGGCTTCCATGTCTCGGATTAGCGAGCGGGCAATTTTGATACGGTCGAGTGGCAAATCGAGCAGGGACCGCAGGTTTGAAAAGCCGGTCCCAAAATCATCAAGCGCGATACACACGCCTTCATCGTGTAGCCGGTTCAAGTTTTCGTTGGCCACATCTAGATCATGCACTGCTGCCGTCTCTACGATTTCGATGCAGATGTGCCGAGGCTCAAGGCCTACATTCTCAATTTGATTGAGTAGCTTGGTTGCAAACCCTTTTTCCGTGATCTCCAGCGGCGAGACATTGAAAGACAGCTGTTGAATATCGCCAGACAACACATATTTGCGTGCTGCGATCGCCGCCTGAGTAAAGAGCGCGCGATCTAGATGGCTCAGCAGGCCGCAGTCTTGAGCGATTTCGATGAATTCATCGGGCGGAATTTCTCCCAACTGCGGCAGTGTCCAACGCGCCAGGGCCTCTACACTCAACACATCTTTGGTGTCGCTGCAGACGATGGGTTGGAAATGCGGTTCAATCTCGCCCGAGGCAATGGCCTTGGGCAGTTCATCTTCAATGATGCGCCGACGTTCGGCCGCTTTGCGCAGCTCTTCTGAAAATATGGTCATGCGGTTGCGACCATCCGCCTTTGACTTCAAAAGCGCGGCATCGGCGTTGCGCTTTAGGGTGGTTAAATCATCGCCGTGAATGGGAAAGACGGCAACCCCTATGGACGCAGTCATATGTACCGTACGGCCGGCAATCTCGATTGGCTCTTGCAAGACCTGCTTTACCTCGCATGCTCCTGAATCGTTTACATCTACCTCATTTTCCGGCAGCTCAAAGGCAAAGGCGAATTCATCGCCGCCTAAGCGCGCGACGCTGATAAGGTCATCAATCTTCCGATAACGCCGAGCCAGTTCTTGCAGTAAAAGGTCGCCGGCCTCGTGGCCTAGACGGTCATTGATGCGCTTAAAATAGTCTAGGTCCTTAAAGGCCAGGCCAAACCTCTTGCCGGTCGTCCGGCAGTCTTCAATGGCACGGTTAAGATCGTACTCCAGCCCACTGCGGTTGCGTAGGCCCGTGCCAACGTCAGTCATGGCTTTGTCAAGGGCTTCGCGTTTTTCCCGAACCGTGTCCAGCAGCAGGCGTTCCAGGACGGCGACCTTGCCCTTTTCGAAAGTGTGCTCACTCTGATTGTCGTTTTCAGTTAACGCAGTTTCTGATCCACTGGCTCGGTCAGGCCCATTGATAACAACACCAACCAGGCCAACACTGCCGTCCTTAAATGTAACTGGATATTTGGTTGTTAGCTTTATCCGGTCTTCGCTAAGCCGGGTTTGACGCACATAAGGCTGACCAGCAAAGACACGCATGTCCTCTGCCAAATATAGATCCGCATCAGCCGGTGAGCATAAATCATAGTCAGTTTTGCCAATATAACTGTCGCCGCCGACAAGATCATTGAAATACTTATTGCCGTAGATAAAGACATTTTCACTGGACTTTGCGAAAATTGGATAAGGCAGCCCGTCGCAAATGGCCTTCAAATCATCGAGGTCGATCATCTTGCCGCGACATCCTGATTTGCAAAATCAGCCAGGCGCTCAAGTACATCGCTAGTTAAGTAGATTTGGGAAATAAGGCGCTCCATAGTTTTGCCCATTGAGACCAGCTTGGCTACGTCTCTATCTTTAAACTGGCGCGGCTTTGCATCGATGATGCATAGGCTTCCGATACGATAGGTGTTGTCGATCGTGATAGGTGTTCCAGCATAAAATCGGATATTTGGATCACCCAACACCAATGGGTTGTTGGCGAACCGTTCGTCCTTTGTGGCATCCTCAACAATCATCACATTTTGGCTGCGGATGGTATGGTCGCAGAAAGCATGGCAGCGTGGTGTTTGGAAGGCTGCCAACCCAACCTTTGACTTAAACCACTGGCGTTCTGTATCGACTAGGGACAGGACTGATATTGCTACATCGAAGTGCTCAGCTGCCAAGCAGGTAACCTGGTCAAGGCGTTCATCGGCCGCTGTATCCAGAATGTTCAAGTTGCGCAGACAAGCCATTCGGGCGCGCTCAACAACGTCATCGCGATACATGTGCCGCCGACCTTTCCTGCCTTCTTAGAAAACACGTCTTACCAAGGCGTGCTTGCAAAACAGTAAACTATCAGAAGCTGACTGCTATCATAGGTTGAAGTATTGGGTCTTTTTACCTGTGTTCGGCGAAGTATTTGAGTTTAAACCCATGGCCGTACGGCGCACCATGCCCGGTTCCGAGACAAGAGGCGTAGTCTAAACATAGAACGGCCTGCCGTATTATTGTAAGAGCGATTTGCATATAGACGCAGTCATGGAGGGCGTGATGGCAATTACCTTGGTTCAATACAAGCGCGGCTATGGGGTCGCCAATCTTAGCCCATTTTGCATGAAGGCCGAAATCCTGCTGAAGCTGTCTGGGCAAGACTATACGGTCGAGGTGGAAAACGACCCGCGCAAGACGCCGAAGGGTAAGCTGCCGATGATACGCGATGGCGCGCAGGTTATTGCTGACAGCACCTTTATTGAACGCCATTTGGCGCAGACCTATGACGTTGATTTCTATGCGGGGCTGAGCGCTGAGCAAAAGGCCTATGCCCATGCCATCGGGCGGATGTGCGAAGAGCGCTTTTATTGGGTACTCCTCTACACTCGCTGGATTGAGCCGGAAAATTGGCCGAAATTCTCGCAATTCTGGTTTGGCGACATGCCGCCC